>Ga0302314_10013356_pt1 | contig 14128 bp, 10 predicted proteins | sample III_Palsa_N2_3_FD_200533 | JGI IMG/M metagenome (GOLD analysis project Ga0302314, IMG submission 200533) | Peat permafrost microbial communities from Stordalen Mire near Abisko, Sweden - III_Palsa_N2_3 | ecosystem: Environmental > Terrestrial > Soil > Palsa > Peat permafrost | place: Sweden... | reverse complement strand
ACTGCTTTATCGGTTAACGTCGAAATTTCCGACTCGCTACTCTATTACCTGAAAGTTCTTTACATGGAAGGCATATTTTAAAATAGCGTAGCAAATTGGAAATGGCGTTAAAGCAAGAACAATCCCAGCAATTCCCCACAACCTTCGCTTTGTTAAATCGTAAACGCAGACCGGCAGAACGATGATAGCGATTATGACTGAGCAAAACGCAATGCCGAAATCCGTGGCGCCTCCATGCATTAGCGTGCCGTTAGGAAATGTAAGGAATGATAGGCTTTGACCTACCAGGATGAGATTAGCAATCAATCCTAACCAGACGCCGTAGCCCGTTTTCGAGAGACATTTGAACATGGTAGATTAGGTTTTAGACCACCCCTTGTGAGAGGTGGTCTAAAACTTCCCTCACCTATTTACCCGGCGCGTACACTTCAACTTCCGTTGTAAAGACGAAATTCGGATCGTAGCCCACGTTGTCCGGATAATGGTCCGGATACGTCAGGCGGATAAAGCGCGCGAGCACAGGTGGGAATGTGAAAAGATGCTTCTCCTCCTTGCGGAGCGAGAACACATAGCTTCCCACATCTGTAAACGTCTGTCCGTCCGCACTCACGGATACCGTTACCGTTTTGGTGGATCCGAATGGCGGCACGCCCATGGCGATGATGCCAACATTAGCTGGTGTTTGCAAATCGATGGTAGCCGTTTTTGGGAACGAATCCGTTACGCCGCTGGCCCACGTGGTTGGCGAGCCTGGGTCCCATGAACCGTCCGTTAGGCCAGTATCCCAGCCCCATTTATTTGGATCGCTCGCGACAACAGGCATCCCCAGCGCCAGGTTCGGCCCGGCATTTGCCGGCAAAGCTATGGCAACTGGGGCAACGTCAGGGTCGGTCCGGAACGGAAATGCAGGCAGGCTGTTCTGACTGAACAAGCTGCAGTCGGGATAGGCGGACCACGCATAACGCACGGCTGTAGGATTAGGCACCTGCGCCGACGAGACTACCACCGTATCCCCATCAATTTTCGCATCGGCCGGTACGAAGTTCAGATCCGCTCCGGAGATTGTAAAGCCTGTCAGTGTGGTAGGATCTTTAGCGGTCAGCCCGCCGCCCAAATGGTCGAAGGAGAGCCGGATCGTACCACCCTCCACTTTCATGGACTTATAAACCGGACCGGAATACTCAACCTTCTCCCGGTAGGTCTTTGCCTCGGCAACCAGCGCCAGACGCCGCCCAACCTCCTGCTTATTCTTCGGATGGATGTCGTTCTGATCGCCAATGTCGATGGCTGTCGCTATCCCAGAATTCGTCTCATTCTTCGCCGTCAGCCACTGCGCCTCGCGCAAATCAGCCCAGGAATCCCCGCCGGGCTGCCAGCCGGCAAGCTGCACAATATAAAAGGGGAAATTGCCCTCGCCCCACTGCGTTCGCCAGTCGTCGATCATCGTCGGCAGCAGAACTCGATATTGCCGCGCACGTCCTGCATTGGCCTCGCCCTGATACCAGATGGCGCCCTTAATACCGTAGGGGATGATCGGAGCGATCATGCCGTTATACAGCGACGTCGGCGAGTTCTGATCGAGCGACAGGGCCGGCAGAGGCGGGGTACTGCTGGCCGTCAAGCCCTGCTTCTCCGCATCCCTCTGCGCATCAATCTTCATCAACGTTGCCTTAAATCCAGGGACGTTCTGTGCCAGCGCCGCTTCGTCGGTCCATGCTTCCGCCGGAGTTCCGCCCCACGACGACTGGATTAGCCCAATTGGAACGTGCAGATTCTGATACAAATTGCGTCCAAAGAAGTATCCCACGGCGCTAAAGCCGTTCCATGTGCCCCGCTTAATGCTGTCCGGACTGCACGGAAGCCACGATCCCACAGTCCCGGATTGCGGGTCGCGGGCGACCTTTTTATCGACGACAAACAAACGGATCTGAGGGTAATCCGCTGCAGTAATCTCATCCGGCGCATTGTTGCCATTGCCGACGCCAAACTCCATGTTGGATTGCCCGGAACAGATCCAAACTTCGCCCACAAGCACATTGCTGAAAGTAACCGTCTGAGGCCCAGTCACCGTCTTTGGGCCGATAACACTAAGCGTGTAGGGTCCTCCCGCAGAAAGCTTCGGCAGTTTGGCAATATATTCGCCATCCGTCCCCGCGACAGCCTGCGCCGTTTTTCCATCAATCGTCACAGTAACCGCAGCCCCAGGCGTAGTCCAACCCCAAACCGGGTCGGAGATTCCACGCTGCAGCACCATATTGTCCGTAAACAGGCTGGCAACAAAGGGTTTGTCTACTGTGGGCGCTGGATCCGCATGGGCTGCAATCACCAGGAAGGCAGCAACTATTGTTAGAGCTGGAGGCATCGCTGCCTGCAGCAGGGGAAGTCGTTTCATCTTTGGGCAAATCTCCTGATGGCCGCCAATATTGCAATTAACGCTAGATGTCCAGAACTGCCTCTAGCTAACGAACTTGTTTAATGCCCTTGCGAAGCATTTCAACTGCCTTGGCAACGCGTGTATTTCGGGTTTCCTGCCTCTTGGCCTCTTCCACCCACCTGACGTATTCCTTGCGATGACTGTAGGCCAGTACTTTCCAGACATCGTTCGCTTCTGGATCCTTCAATATCGCAGCAGCAAGGTCATCAGGGACCTCGACTGTTCGAGGTGTATCATCCAGTTCCACGGTAACAGACACACTATCGCCGCGGCTCTTTCCCAGCTTTTCCCTGATCTCCTTCAGGATTAGGATACAATGGTTACCCGGACTCATCTTAACCAAACTGCCACCGTAAGGTATCCCGTCAAAGGTTGCCTTAACCGGAACCCTACCACGCGTACCGTAATGTTCGAGTACAGAGAAAGGATAATCAACGAAAGCGCTCGAATTAGGCACGTCGATATCTTGAAGAATGACTGCGTCAAATGTAACCTGCCCTGGATTGGAATAGGTGCCCATAGTCAAAGTATACCAAAAATCTCATCTCAGCAGGAAATTGCTTGGCTTTCGCTAAACATCCTCTCGACGTTTGTAGTTTGCTTTTGAAAGACGCTTTTGCCTACCTGGACCGCTGAAACTATTCTGGCTCTTGCTCCTGACGCGAGTTCCGCTAAATCCGGCAAGGAATTGGGCACAGCGCGCAAATGGGTGCTGCTGGGAGCAAACGATGCCGCCCTCTGGGGCGAGTGCCAGGGCAGCGGTTCCAATCCCTATCAAACCCAAATCGATCTCTCAGGGCCAGCCTTTAAATGCTCCTGCCCGAGCCGCAAATTTCCCTGCAAGCATGGCCTCGGCCTCTTTTTGTTGTTCGAATCCAATGCGGCGCTCTTTACACAAAAAGACGTTCCCGATTGGGTAACCAAATGGCTCGATTCACGAGCCGAGCGTACTGAAAAGAAGGCGCAAGCCGTAGAGACCAAAGCCGCACCCGATCCAGTAGCGCAGGCGAAAAGAGCCGCGCAGCGTGAAGATAAAGTCACCGCGGGCCTGGACGAACTCCAGCGCTGGCTGGGTGACCTGCTCCGCAATGGCCTTGCCGAGGCGCAGACGAAGCCCTATAAGTTTTGGGACAGCATGGCCGCGCGTCTTATCGACTCCCAGACCCCCGGACTTGCACGAATGGTAGGCAGCCTTGCAGGAATTCCGGCAACCGGAGCAGGATGGCAGGAGCGCATGCTGGAATCGCTCTCCATACTGCATCTTGTTACGCAGGCCTGGACACGGATCGAATCCCTTCCCGCAGACGTTCAAGCGGACGTACGGTCCGTCATCGGCTTTACCGTGGGGCAGGCGGAATTGCTCGAACAGTCTGGAATTGCCGACCAATGGCAAGTCCTTGGTGTCTCTCTGGAAGAGGACGATCGATTGCGCGTGCAAAGGTCCTGGCTAATTGGTAGAGCGAGTGGAAAGCCCGCCCTCATCCTCGATTTCGCGCACGCCAGCCAGCCGCTCGATGCGACTCTGCGGGCAGGCATGGACTTGAACGCCGAGCTGGTTTACTTTCCAGGGACCGTACCGCTGCGTGCCGTTGCAAAATCAAGGGAATCCGCGCCCTCAGAAATGTCTGCAGCTCATAGCGCTGTAGACATACAATCCGCCAGCGCATCCTATCGCTCCGCAGTCGCCCTCAATCCATGGATCGAACGCTACCCATTCATCCTCAACAGTGTAGTACCTGTTCTCTCAGGAGAGCGCTGGTACGTGCAAGACTCGAGCGCTTTGCTTCCATTGCCCGCGAATTACACCTCGGGATGGAAGCTGGCCTCAATAAGCGGTGGTCACCCGGTCGATCTCTTTGGAGAATGGGACGGACGCACATTTCGACCGCTTACAGTCTGGACCGACACGAAAGCGTTGCCGCTATGAACGAGGGAACCCTATTATGAGCCACAAGGTGACCTGGCAATCACTTTTGACGACGGCGCTTGTCGGCACGGACAGACAGTCATTCGACGCGGCAGCTTCTCACGGTGCGCTCGGGGAATCTCTTAGCCGTCTGTCAACCGCAGCCGAAAACCCCAGCACGTCGCTGCTCGACGCTTCTGCTGCCCTTGCCGTCTATAAACGAGCCGGATCGCTGCCATCCGGCGATCTGCTCCCCGCCTTTGACCCCTGCCCTGCAGAAACGCTTTCAGCCTGTTCCAACCGCGCCGAAACCTTTCTAACGATCATGTTAAACGGTGACTACAGTGAAGTCCTTCTAGAGTATCTGGGCGGAGTGGCCAGCTCCGGACGGCGCGTTTCCGAAGTCTTCCTGCCCGCTCTTCTGGATATAGGACGCCGGCGTTCCGACATACGCCCGCTTCTCGTCACCGGTGGGGGAGAACGCCTGCGCTGGCTGGCCGCACAAAATGACGATTGGGGATACGCAAATGTCGGAGGGACAGCCCAGAACGATGACGACCTGGAAAGCGCCTGGGAAACTGGATCCAAAGCAGCACGGCTCGCCATCCTGACTTCGGTACGCGCCAAAGATGCCGCCCGTGGCCTCGAACTGGTCGAAAAGTCCTGGAAGCAGGAAGCCGCTGCCGACAGGGCAGCCTTCGTCGCTGGCCTTGAGACCGGTCTATCCATGGATGACGAACCCTTTCTAGACGGCGCGCTTGCCGACCGCAGCGTCGAGGTCGGTCGGGCCGCCGCAGACATTCTTTCACGCCTGCCCCTGTCGAACTATTCTCTCCGCATGGCCGAGCGTGCGCGTGCCTCAGTCCGATTTAAACGCCGTCTGCTCGGAGGATGGAACGTGGAAGTCATCCTCCCGGAGAAGTTTGACGACGAACTTAAAGCAGATAGGCTGGAAGAGAAGTCGGGGAACAGGCTGCTGGGCGAGCGTGCTTGGCTCTTATGCCAGATCGTAGGGGCAGCCCCGCTCTCCATCTGGCAGACCTCAGATTTCCCGCCGCTTGCGGACTTGATCGCGTCAGCGGAAAAGAGTGAATGGGCGAACGCCCTGATCACCGGTTGGAGTATTGCCTTGAAGCGGCATCCAGACGCATCCTGGTTGACGGAACTCGCGCGCCACTGGCTCGGCCGCACGGAACAGACAGCCCATGTGCTCGAATATCTGCCGCCGCTTGAGCTGTTTCCCGACGTCACAGAGAACCTGATTACGGAGTTTCTGCTGTCGGAAAAGCAGCCTCTGTACGACAAACACCCTGCGTTCGTGCTGCTTTCCGTATACCGCCTGCGCTGGAGCGTCGATCTTTCACGGGCCGTTCTGATCAGTCTGATCGACCGCCTGTCCGTGACGGGAGCCAACAACGCCGACCTTTACCAGCTCCATTCCTCACTCGGCCAGTTCGCCCTGCGCATGCCCGGAGAGATGGCGCCTGAAGCCACCGCCGTATTCACACCGAACGTGGCGGCGGGAATCGCCGGATGGACCAATGCCATCGATAAATTCGTTCAAACACTGCAATTTCGATACGATATGCTCCAGGCCATCCGCCAGGAGCAAGACCCTTTAAGGAGCGCATGAAATGACGACAGCTGTACTCAGAGAGCATGCTGAAAATCAATACAAAGAAGAATTGGACGAGCTCGCAAAGTCCGACAACCGCCAGCGGCCCCCAAGTTGGAACCTCTCTCCATGGGCGGTCACCACCTATCTGCTCGGCGGCCGCCTCGACAACGGTTTTGTCGTGGTGCCTAAATACATAGGGAACCGCCGCATTATCGAAACCGCCATCGCGACCCTGGCAACCGACAGAGCTCTCCTCCTGCTCGGCGTTCCCGGCACCGCAAAAACATGGGTTTCCGAGCACATCTCCGCCGGCATCAGCGGAGATTCCACTCTCCTCATTCAAGGGACAGCGGGCACCAGCGAAGAATCGATCCGATACGGATGGAACTATGCCCGCCTCCTTGCCGAAGGACCCTCCATGGGAGCCCTCGTCGCGAGTCCTCTCATGCGAGGCCTGGAAACCGGCAAGATCGTGCGCATCGAAGAGCTGACACGCATCCCCGCCGACGTTCAGGACACCCTGATCACCGTCCTCTCCGAGAAGACCCTGCCCATCCCTGAACTAAACTCGGAAGTGCAGGCGCGCAAGGGATTTAATATCATCGCCACTGCAAACGACCGCGACAAAGGCGTCAACGACCTCTCCAGCGCGCTAAAGCGGCGCTTTAACACAGTAGTCCTCCCTCTGCCGACCACCATCGAAGAAGAGGTGGATATCGTAGAGCGCCGCGTCGAAAGCCTCGGCCGAGCCCTCGAACTCCCAGCCGAGAAACCGGCCCTGGAAGAGATCCGCCGCGTAGTCACCATCTTCCGCGAACTGCGCTCCGGAGTAACCGCCGATGGCAAAACCAAACTCAAATCCCCCTCCGGAACCCTCAGCACAGCCGAAGCCATCTCCGTAGTCAGCCAGGGCCTGGCCCTCGCCGCCCACTTCGGCGACGGCCGCCTCGGAGCCAACGATGTCGCCGCAAGCGTCGTGGGAGCCATCGTCAAAGACCCCGTTCAAGACCTGGTCGTCTGGAAAGAATATCTGGAAACCGTAGTCAAAGAACGCGAAGGATGGAAAGATTTTTTCCGCGCCTGTCGTGAGATAACGGATTAGATTCTGTATGTCAGACAACGTCCACATCTTCGGAATACGCCACCACGGACCCGGTTCGGCCCGCAGCCTCCTTGCTGCCCTGGTCGAACTCGCTCCCGACTGTCTCCTGATCGAAGGCCCGCCCGACGCCGACGACGTCCTTCCCTTCGCCCTGGAAGCCGAAATGACCCCGCCCGTGGCGCTGCTCGTCTTCGTACCCGACACCCCACGCCGCTCCGTCTACTATCCCTTCGCCGAGTTCTCCCCGGAATGGCAGGCGATCCGCTACGGCCTTACTTCCCACGTACCCGTGCGCTTCATGGACCTGCCCCAGGCCTTTCAACTCGCCGAGGCGCCAGCGCCCATTACAGCGGACATTGAGACGCCCGACACCGAAGGCACAGAACTAAGTTCGCCGCCAGCTCCCGAAGACCAGCCACACCGGCAGGACCCCATCGGCTTCCTGGCCGAAGCCGCCGGCTACACCGACAGCGAACGCTGGTGGGACCACATGGTGGAGCACCGGCGCGATCCCGCGGGCGTCTTTGAAGCCGTTCTGGAGGCAATGAGCGCATTACGCAGCTCCGGCCTGGAATTCCGAACTACAAGCGACGAGTTACTCGACGAGTCGCTTCGTGAACGGCAGCGGGAAGCCTGGATGCGCCAGACAATCCGGCAGGCCCAAAAAGAAGGCTTCACACGAATCGCCGTCGTTTGCGGAGCCTGGCACGCTCCTGCCCTGGCGCAGATGCCCAAAGCGTCAGTGGACGCTGCGGTCCTCAAAGGCCTGACAAAGGTCAAAGTCCAAGCGACCTGGATCCCCTGGACCTACCGCCGCCTCTCTTACAACAGCGGCTACGGAGCCGGGATCGAGTCTCCAGGCTGGTACGCGCATTTGTGGGACACGGACAAAAGCGTCTCCGAAACCTGGTTGACCAAAGTCGCGCGTCTGCTGCGCGCCGAGGATCTGGACGCGTCGCCGGCAAGCATCATCGAAGGCGTGCGCCTTGCCGAAACCCTCACCGCACTGCGTGACCGAGCGATCCCCGGCCTTGCGGAGATGAACGAGGCAGCCCAGGCCGTCTTCTGCTTCGGCAGCGATGTGCCCCTTAAACTGATCTCACAGAAGCTAATCGTGGGCGAAGTACTCGGCTCTGTTCCTTCCTCGGCCCCCATGCCGCCCTTGCAGCGCAATCTCAACGCGGAGCAAAAGCGCCTGCGCTTTCCCGCGGAGGACGCCGAAAAGATCTTCGACTTCGACCTGCGCAAGCCCAACGATCTAGACCGCAGCCATCTGCTGCACCGTTTGGCCCTGCTTGGAATACCCTGGGGGAAACAGGAGAGGACGTCGGGAGGGAAGGGGACTTTCCACGAAGTCTGGCGCGTCCGATGGCAGCCGGAGTTCGCCGTCGCCGTTATCGAAGCCGGCATCTGGGGCAATACCATTCTGGACGCGGTCACGGCCTTCGCCAACGAACGCAGCAACAAGTCCGACGCTCTCCCCGAGCTGACAAATCTTCTCGACAAGGTCCTGCTCTCGGGACTGCCGGAATCCGCCGCGCATATTATGACCCGCGTGCAGGCCGTAGCTGCCGTGGCAAGCGATGTCGCCCATCTTATGGGCGCACTGCCCCCGCTGGTTAACGTCCTGCGCTACGGCAACGTCCGCAAAACCGATTCCTCGACCATAGCCCACGTCGTGGAAGGTCTGGTCGCGCGTATCTGCATAGGTCTCCCTGTCGCCTGCTCGTCTCTGGACGATGACGCGGCCGAGGAAATGTACAAACACATCATAGCGACCAATTCGGCCATCAGTCTTCTGCAGAACGAAAACTACTCCCAGGAATGGCGCGAAACTCTGGAGGTCCTGGCCAATAAAAATAGTCTGCACGGACTGATCGGCGGACGCGCGACGCGCCTGCTTCTCGATGCCGGCGTGCTGACAGGTGACGACGCTGCCCGGCGCATGGGCCTCGCCTTCTCAACGGCGAGCGAGCCGCCCTCGGCCGCTGCCTGGGTGGATGGCTTTTTGCGCGGCAGCGGCCTGCTGCTCCTGCACGATGAATCCCTGTGGGCGGTAATAGACCATTGGGTCTCGCAAATGCCGGCCGAGACATTCGAAAGCCTTCTGCCATTGCTGCGCCGCACCTTCGCCACGTTTAACGCCCCGGAACGGCGCCAGATGGGAGAGCGCGTACGCTCAGACAAACCGGCTCTCCACCACAGCACAGCGGAAACAGGCTTCGACGAGGACACAGCCATTCTTGCCCTGGCCCGTGTCGAGCTTCTGCTGGGAGTAACACAATAATGCCCGAAGTGGAAACGGAACGATTGCGTCGATGGCGGCTAATGCTTGGCCCGGAAGCCGACAGCGGCGGCTTTACGCTCACCGGAGACGATATCAACATCGACAGGGCCTTAGGCTCCCTGTACGGAGACAAAGCCGGCTTCGGTAAGTCAACCGACCGCCGCGGCGGAAGCGAAGCCTCTGCGCCCAATGTCGCGCGATGGCTCGGCGATATACGCACGTACTTCCCCTCGTCCGTCGTTCGGGTGATGCAAAAGGATGCTCTGGAACGCCTCAATCTGCGTCAAATGCTGCTTGAGCCCGAGATGCTGGAGGCCGTGCAGCCCGATGTCCATCTGGTCGCGACGCTCATCTCGCTCAAATCCGTGATTCCGTCAAAGACCATGGATACAGCCCGTCAGGTCGTCCGTAAGGTCACCGATGAACTCATCCGTAAACTCGCCAATCCCATGCGCCAGGCCGTCAACGGAAGCCTGAACCGAGCTATCCGCAATCGCCGGCCCCGACATAATGAGATCGACTGGCACCGTACGATCCGGGCGAACCTGCGCCACTACCAGCCTGAATACAAGACCATCGTGCCGGAAACGCGCATCGGGTACGGACGAAAAAGGAGCGCCCTGCGCGATATCATTCTCTGCGTGGATCAGAGCGGATCCATGGCGAGCTCCGTTGTCTACTCAAGCATCTTCGGAGCCGTTCTCGCTTCCCTCCCCGCCGTACGTACTCAAATGATCGTCTTCGACACCTCCGTCGTAGACCTCACCGAAGAATTGCACGATCCCGTCGATCTGCTATTCGGCGCCCAGCTTGGCGGCGGCACCGACATCAACCGCGCCCTAACCTACTGCCAGGGCCTCGTGCGCCGACCGACCGACACCATCCTGGTATTGGTCAGCGATTTGTGTGAAGGGGGAAATAAAGTGGAAATGCTCAAGCGGGCGGCGTCGCTGGTGGCATCTGGCGTGCAGGTGGTCGCGCTGCTTGCGCTCAGTGACCAAGGCGCGCCCTATTTCGACCACGACAACGCCGCGCAGTTCGCGGCCCTGGGCGTGCCCGCCTTCGCCTGCACGCCGGATCAATTTCCCGACCTGATGGCCGCCGCCATCAGTCGGCGCGATTTAGGCCAATGGGCGTCTCTCAACGCTTAAATCCGAACTCTTTTCTGTTGTCCGAAAAATAGCGGCGAACGGCTGCAAGCAGCTCGGTGCTGTACGTGGAATCGTCGGGATCTGCCGAAGTCAGGTGCATAATAACCAGGCCCAGCGGATACCACTGCTCCTCCAGGGCATATGCGTTTTCATCCATCCAGTCGAGTATCTCCCGATGGTCCGACTGCAGCAATCCCGGCGGAAAAGCCTCCATGGACATCTCCATCGCGGAGGCGGCTTCGTAAAGCCCCAGCTCCACAAAAGCAGCCACCGCTTCCAAGGGATCGCCCTGCGCTTCATAAAAGCTGCGCAGGCTGCCCATCTCCACACTGCCCTGCGTGCGAAACGCAATCAGCACGGCCCTCTGGCAGAACCCGAGACTCTGGGGCCCATCAAGCGCCACTTGCAGCTCGAGGGTGCGAAGGTAGTCCAGCACTTCCTGAGGATCGTTTTGCAGATCTGTAAGCTTGAACTCGGATTTAATTAGTCTGGACGACATCTCAAACAAACTCATCCCGGGGTCCGCGCCCCATCAACTCCTCCACGGCCACATTCGGAGATTTTCCGTGATGGATCACATCGTTAATTGTAGAGAGCACTGGGGTAGCGATCTGATATCGCTGCGACAGTACCCTAGCCGCAAGCGCCGTGGGCACGCCTTCCGCAGCCTGGTGCAAGTCCTTCAAAATCTCCTCGATAGGCTTGCGCGTCGCTAACCCCAATCCAACCCGGTAATTTCGAGACAGCCGCGATGCCATCGTCGCCATTAAATCTCCAACACCGGACAATCCAAGGAACGTCAGAGCCTTACCGCCGGACGCCACGCCAAGCTGAGTCATCTCCATCAGCCCGCGTGTCATCAAGGCCGCCTTCGTATTATCGCCAAAACCCAGCCCATCGGAAATGCCGGCCCCAATAGCCAGCACATTCTTCAGCGCTCCGCCCAACTCCACGCCCTTAACATCATTGTGTGTATAGACGCGAAACGAACGGTCCGTCATCAAAAGATCCTGCGCCGCCCGAGCAATGGCCGGATCGTAGCTTGCAACCACACTAGCGCTCGGAATTCCGCGGATAAGCTCCACAGCCAGATTGGGTCCTGAAAGAACGGCCAACCCAGAGTAGGATACATCCGAAAGCAGCGTCTCAATTACTTCCGACGTGCTAAATCCCGTCTCCGCTTCCAGCCCCTTGCACGCACTAATAATGGAAGTACGAGACTGCAAATAAGACGCAGCCTCAGAAACCACCGTTCTAATGCCATCCGACGAAACCGCTACAATCAGCCAATCCGAATCCCCAACGGCTTCTTTCAAATTCGAAGAAGGGGTCACGGAATCGGGCAGGGGAGTATCCGGAAGATACTTAGGATTAACCCGCCGCTCCGCCATAGCCGACGTCAACTCATGGTCTCTATCCCACAAGGTAACAGGATTCCCCTTGCCACCAAGCAAAACGGCCAGCGCCGTCCCCCAACTCCCCCCGCCAAGCACCGTAATACGTTCATTATTCATTGCGAAAATCTAGTTCTCCGGCCCCCATTATAGCGGATGAGGCCTTATGTTGACAATGTCACACCACATTCCGATCTCCTACCACCCACGAATACAGTACAATACTTACCAATCTTCAAATCAGGTTAATCTCAAGTGACCAACAAATATTCCGCCGCCATGCAGCAGCTCATCGTCTACGCCCAGCAAGAAGCGATGAAAAGGGAGGAAACACAGCTTTCCACTGCGCATCTGCTCCTTGGAATCACCGTCGATCCCTATTGCACGGCCGCGCAGGCGCTCGCTTGTCTCGGCGTCTCTCTGGAAAAACTCTGGAATGAAATCCACACCAAAATTCCCCCATGTCCCCCCGATGACAATCCCGACTTCCATATGTCTCCCGAAGGCAAACAGGCAATCAACGACGCCCTCTACGTATCGCGAACCATGGGAGACGGCACAATCCTCACCATCCACGTCCTCATGGGCATCTACAGTCAGGTGGGAGCATATCCCGCCGGCAATGTTGCGGGCCAGCTCCGCACCACCAGAACAACAACCCCTTCAGAAATCCTGGCATCGCTGGGAGTGACCAGAGAGCGACTCTGGAGAATCGCCTCCGACTATCACAGAGGCAACGTCCAGTTTGCAACAATAGAGTCCTAATCACCAAATAAGGCCATATAACCATGAGTGACGCCACAACCCGCGAATTCGAGTTCGTCGAAGGCACATCCAACAAATTCTGGAAGATAACCACCGACGGCCTTGCCCACACCGTCCACTACGGCCGCGTCGGCACTGCCGGTCAACTGCAATCAAAAGAATTCGATACACCAGCACTTGCGAAAACGTCGGCCGAAAAGCTTATTGCGGAAAAGCTAAAGAAGGGCTACCACGAAACAACATCGGGAGCCACTGCGCCCGCGCCCACACAGACTGTAGAGTTGCCTTCCGTAAATGAAGTCAATCTCCTTGAAGTCGAACGAAAGGTGATCCTTACCGAAGAGGACTACACATACGCTGGTCTTAGGCCGAGGCCACGAAAGACTTTGCCAGTCCCGCCCCCATTCGACCGTGAAGCCGTTATCCTCAAGATGAAAGAAAAGTTCAAGGACCACGGCTGGCAGAACTACGACTATCCCGTGGAAGACCCCATCTCCCGTGAAGAGGCATTTCTATGGATCAGCGCCTTTCTTTTCAAAAAGTCTAACATCATCAGTTCATCAGCACAGCAGCTTACAGACCACCTCACGTCTGTAGTTATCACAGACAAAATCATAATCGACGACAAGTCTAGGCGATGGGTATCATCTCTTTTAGCTCTGACCTTCAGGGTTCTGAGCCCTGAAGAATTTGGTGTTTATGTGACGACGTCTATTCTGGACACTAACTCGTACGACGCGTCTTCGACTATTGAGACTCTTAGGACTAAAATCCTGCCTTTCGCATCCGATGACTATGTAGCCCGCATGAAGGGCGCAGTACTTACACTCTTCGACCCCGGAGCTGGGAAGATTATCGAATTGATCGCCCTCCTGGTCCTCCTTGGAGAGCGAGATAAAACCATCGATTGGATCAGAAGCCGAACATCGCCCTATGCTGGATCATATACGCCGGATTGCCTTACAAAAGCAATTATATGGCTCGGTGATCCAGAAATCGCCTATGCAAAAATTACAGGCTTGAATGTCGCGTTTACCTCCGTCACGCTGGCTCGCGCCTGGCTTGCGCTAACACAATGCCAGGGATTGGAGCAGGTCGCTTACAGTGTAAAAGACCAGTATAGCAACGACGATAGAGCGGCCATGATAAAGACCGCCGGACGCGTAATAGCGCCGGAAACAGCACCTTACATGCTGGACTGGCAGGCTACCGGCAACGCAATATCGGTCTGTAAAGCCTGGTTCGAGACAAATCCAAAAGAAGCCGCAGCAAGTCTAATATCTATTGCCGCGGGCGCAGACAAACCGAGGGCCGATCTCGCTATTGGAGTACTTAAGGGATTGACCAGGCGAGGGCACGAAAATCTAGTCCGTGCGCATTTAGGCACGCTTTCTGAAGACGACCGAAATCGAATAAGCCCGGAGATACTCGGACTGCTCGACGAAGAGCCTAGACACGAACCGCTCAAAGA
>Ga0302314_10013355_pt1 | contig 14128 bp, 10 predicted proteins | sample III_Palsa_N2_3_FD_200533 | JGI IMG/M metagenome (GOLD analysis project Ga0302314, IMG submission 200533) | Peat permafrost microbial communities from Stordalen Mire near Abisko, Sweden - III_Palsa_N2_3 | ecosystem: Environmental > Terrestrial > Soil > Palsa > Peat permafrost | place: Sweden... | reverse complement strand
CCCACGACGACAGCGAGCCTCCGATGATCAGCATCGTCCCGGTCGGTGCCACGTGGGAGGAGGTGTACGACCACATCAAGATCGCGCACGACTTCATGCTGGTTGACACCGGCGAAGGGTACGAGGGGGCCTACTGGACCGGCACGAAAATGGAGGTCATCGACGACCTCGGGCCGGACAGCGACGACGCGCTTGACGAGTTCCGCGAGCAGCTGCGCCAGCGCGGCGAGCTGTAGAGCGCGAATAGTTTCGAGGCACTAACGGCTGGGCGGGCCGGGGGGCCGTTACGGGGCCGCGAAGACGCCGGCGCGGGCGGCGTAGTCGTAGCGGTAGACCTCGCGGCCGGCGATGTAGGCGAGCTCGACGCGGGACATGACGTCGAGCGGGTCGCCGGACCAGACGGTCACGTCCGCGTCCTTGCCGGGCGCCAGCGAGCCGATCCGGTCGGCAACGCGCATGATCCGCGCCGGGTTGATGGTGACGGCGCGCAGCGCCGTCTCCCGGTCCAGGCCGTCGCGGACGGCGAGGGCCGCCTGGACGATCAGCAGGTGGACGGGGACGACCGGGTGGTCCGTCGCGATCGCCACGGTGATCCCGGCGGCGGCCAGCAGGCCCGGGTTCGCCATCGTCCGGTTCCGCAGCTCGACCTTGGATCTGGCGGTGATCAGCGGACCGGTGACCACCGGCACCCCCGCCGCGGCGATCTTGTCCGCGATCAGGTACGCCTCGGTGCCGTGGTCGATGACCAGGTCATAGCCGAACTCGCGGGCCAGCCGCAGGGCCGTGGCGATGTCGTCGGCCCGGTGGCAGTGCTGGCGCCAGGGGATCTCCCGGCGCAGTACGCGGCCGAGGGCCTCGAGTTTCAGGTCGCGCGACGGGGCCGGCCGCAACCGTTGCGCTGACTGCTCTTGGTCTTGATCTTCTTGTTTTTCCAGGTAGCTGAGCGCGTCGACCAGCGCGGTGCGGATCGCCGCGGCGGTGCCGAGCCTGCTCGACGGGTTGACCCGCCGCTCGCCCAGGACCCGCTTGGGGTTCTCGCCCAGCGCGGACTTCATCCCGGCGGGGGAGCGGAGCACCATGTCGTCCACGGTGCGCCCCCAGCAGTGGATCGCCACCGTCTGGCCGCCGATCGGGTTACCGGAACCGGGGGTGATCCCCGCGGTCAGCACGCCGCCCGCGACCGCGTCGCGGAAGCCCTCGTCGGCCGGGTTGATCGCGTCGAGCACCCGCACGTGGGCCTGGACCGGGCCGGTCAGCTCGTTGGTGTCGTGGCCGGCCCAGCCCTCGCCCTCCTCGCGCGCGCCCAGGTGGGTATGCGCGTCGACGAGCCCCGGAAGCACCCACTTGCCGGACGCGTCGACCAGGTCCGCGCCCGGCGGCGGCTTGAGGTCAGGGCCGCCCACCGCCGCGATCTTGCCGTCGACGATCAGGACGGTGCCGCCCTCGATCGGCTCGCCCTCGACGGGGACGACGCGCCCGCCGGTGATCGCGATGCCCGCGGGCCTCATGGGGCTGCGTTCCCCCGGGAGCTGACTTTCGGCCACGCTGCCGCCCTTTCGCCTGCCAATTCGGTCTCTTAGCTATCTTTCACCACAGGCGTCTTGGCCCGGGCCCCCTGCGCGTCACCGCGCGCCGATGACCGCGCGTCCCTTCGCGGTGTGCACCGCCTCGGTCAGCGCGGGCAGGTCGAACGCCCCGTAGTAGCGGTTGCCGTTGATGAAGAACGTCGGCGTGCCCGAGACGGTCGCCAGGTCCGCGGAGTCGACGTCCTCCGCGATGCGGTAGGCGTAGGTGTGCCGGAACAGGTCGGTCCGGAATTTCTCGGCGTCCAGCCCGAGCTCGCCCGCGTACCCGGCGAGGTCCCGTGCGGTCAGCGCGCCCTGGTGGTCCATCAGCAGGTCGTGCATCTCCCAGAACTTGCCCTGCGCGGCCGCGGCCTCGGCCGCCTCGGCCGCGAGCTGCGCGTGCTGGTGCACCTCGGTCAGCGGCAGGTGGCGGAACACGAACCGCAGCTCGCCGCCGGCCTGGTTCATCAGCGCGCGGAGCGCGGGCTCGGCCTGACCGCAGTAGGGGCACTCGAAGTCGCCGTACTCGACCAGGGTGACCAGGGCGTCCTTCTGCGGGCCGCGGATGTGGTCGCGGCCCGGGTCGACCGGTACGGCCAGGTCGGTGAGCGTTGACGCGGTGCCGAGCAGTGCCCGCAGCCGGGTGCGGGGCGACAGCCGGTTGAGGCCGTGGAAGATCACCCAGGAGAGCAGGGTGGCGCAGACCGCGCCGGACAGGATGCCGAGCTTGGCCTCGGCCAGCTGGGTGCCGGTGAATGCCAGCGACGACACCAGCAGGGCGACCGTGAACCCGATGCCGGCGACCGCGCCCACGCCGGTGACCGCGCCCCAGCCGACCGGGGGCGTCAGCCGCTTCTTGGTCACCCGGCTCACCAGCCACGCGGTGCCCGCCGTGCCCACCGGCTTGCCGACGACGTAGCCGAGCATGATGCCGAGGGTCGCGGGGGAGGCGTACGCGTGCGCGAGGAACGAGCCGCTGATCTTGATGTCCGCGTTGGCCAGCGCGAACAGCGGGACGATCACGTAGCTCGTCAGCCCGTGGTAGCGCTCCTGCAGCCGCTCGTTCGGCGAGATGGCGCCGCGGGCTGCCTCGCGGGCCTCGGACGCCAGCCGCGCGGTGGGCTGCTCGCGGAACAGCCGGAAGGCATCGGTGGCCTGCTGCAGGTCCTCCCGCGCGGCCGGGTAGGCGCAGGTCAGCAGGCCGATGACCAGACCGGTGACGATCGGGTCGACCCCGGACTCCCAGAACGCGACCCACGCGGCGACCCCGATGAGCAGGTAGGCCGGCCAGCTGTGGATGCCGCGCCTGGTCATGACGCCGTCGACCGCGAGCAGCGCGGCGCCGATGAGCAGCGGCAGCCAGCGGACGTGGCTGCTGTAGAACACGGCGATGACCGCGAGCCCGAGCAGGTCGTCGACGACCGAGAAGGTCAGCAGGTAGGTGCGGACCCGGTCGGGGAGCCTGCTGCCGCCGGCCAGGGCCAGCGCGCCGAGCGCGAACGCGGTATCGGTGGACATCGCGGCGCCCCAGCCGTGCGCGGTCGGCCTGCCCGCGTTGAGGGCGAGGTAGATGGCGATGGGGACGACCATGCCGCCCAGCCCGGCGAGGAACGGCAGTGCCACCCGGCTGCGCACCCGCAGTTCACCCATGTCCCACTCGCGGCGGGCCTCCAGGCCGACGACCAGGAAGAAGAACGCCATCAGCCCCGAGTTCACGAATTCCCGCAGGTCCATCGCGATGCCGTGGCCGGCCACGCGTGCGCTCAGCTCCGTCGCCCAGAACGTGTCGTAGCTTCCCCCGGCGACGTTGCACCAGATCAGCGCGGCCAGCGTGGCGCTGACCAGGATCGTGGCGGACCCGGTCTCGGTGCGCAGGAACTGGCGCAGCGGGGTTTTCCCGCTGCTCGTCCACGCCGTCCTGGCCTGACCGGGGTCGGCCTGTCCCGTGTCGGCCTGTCCCGTGTCGGCCCGGCCCGCGTCGGCCCGTCCTCGCTCTGTCGGCGCCGGATCGGCCTGGTCGACGCTGGCCTGGTCCGCGCTCGCCTGGTCGTGCAGCGCCTGCTTGGGCTCGGTCATGCGTCTATTGTCCCTGAGGCCGGCCTCCCGACGCGTATCCCGGAGACCAGCACCCCGACGCGGGCGTCACCATGGCGGGACCCAGGTCGGCATCCCTGGCCGGCCGGCCCGCGGCGGCCGGCCAGGGACGCCGTTCAGTTCAGCGGCCCGGGTGGTGGCCCGCCACCCGCCAGGCCATGCCGCCGAAGCCGGTGTTCAGCGTGACGGACCGGGTGCAGACCGTGCCCCCGGGGCCCGCGCCGCCGGCGATCTCGCACGCCGCCGCGGCCCGGGGGTGCTGCGGCTTGGGCGCCGTCTGCTGCTCAACGGTGACCGTGCAGGTGTAGATGATCTTGTAGGGGTTCGGCTTCTTCAGCATCGCGAGAATCCCCGCCGACGGGCCGACGCCCTTCGCCGTCAGCGGGGTGCCCGGCTGACCGAGGCGGATCGGCGGCGGCGTGCCTGCCCCCGTGCAGTGCACCACCGTCACGTACTTGCCGCCGTCAAGGTATCCGGCGATCGCGGTCCTCGCCAGCGCGGCATCCTGCCGCCGCCCGGTGGCCTTCGCCGCCCGCGCGATCGTCTTGACCAGCACGGCCGGACGGGGGCCGTCGGGACGCGAGGCCGCCATGGCGGGCCCGTTGGTCAGCACGGCGGCGCTCGCCACCGCGACCGTGGCGAGCGTGGCGGCGACGGCGGTAACTCGGTTCATTTTCTCCCCTGGTGAAAATTGACCCTTTAGGCCCAAGATGTTCTCCGCGTGTTCAATGAACGCGGTCGCAGCACCTTTAATTAGTACTTGATTAAATCTGCCGGTGCGCCTTCTTGGTCGCGGCGGGCAGCCTGCGCTTCTTTTCCTTCGGCTGGGTGGCCGGCCAATCTGCTGCCTTCAGCTGGCGGGTAAGCACCGGCCGCGACGCAGGAACCCAGGCAGCCGATACGACGATATTGTCCAGGTAATGTCGTGTTTCATAGTCGAAATCGCCGCCGCAGGTGATAAGCCACAGCGAGTGCTTCGTTGAGGCGCCGAATACCTGGTTCACCGGGAAGCTCGGCTTGGGCACCTCGCGCACCGACGTGACGTCGAACCGCTGCCTGGCGTCTCCCGTGCTCACGTAGATCGGGTCGCCCGGGCGCAGCAGGTACAGGTTGTAGAACACCGCGGGCCCGATGTAGCTGTCGACGTGTCCCACGATGACCGCGTTACCCTCCGCCCCCGGCACCGAGGTGAACTCGTACCAGCCGGCCTCGGCGGCGGCCTCGGACAGGGGCGGCACCGGAAGCGAGAGGCCGCCCGTGCCGTCCGCCCCGCTCGGACCGCCCAGGGCCGTCACGTCGACGTCGACCCCGATGGACGGGATCTCGATCCGCGACGGGCGCGCGGCACCCGGCGTCTTACCGCCTTTCCCCCCGCCCGCGCGCTGGGCAAATCGGATATCCCGCATCTTGTCAGCCGGACGGCTTTGCGGCGGAGGGGCCTGCGTGGCGGCGGCCGCCGGCCATTCACACGTCAGCACCGTGAAGACCGCCGCCATTGCCATAGCCAGGCCGCAGACTGCGCGGTGCAAGGTCCGGCTCGGCTCAATAGCCATCTCGCGAAAAGTCCCCTATTCCGGAAAATCCCCGACGCGACGGCGCGATTTCACCGGACGTCGCCTGATAACCGCCGTGAAGCCTACGACATTGCCCGCCCGCTGGCCCGCCGGCGCGCCAAGCGGCGCCCCCCGGCCGTCATCCTGCTTATTCGCATACCATCAAGATCACGACGAAACGGGTGCGCGGTTCTCCGGCCGCCCGCCACTGCCCCGCCGGGCGGAGCCGAGCCGGGCCGGGCCAGGGGCCGGGGGCCGGGCCGGGACGCGCAGGGAGGACGCCGCCATGCCGACGCACGAGGTCACCAACCAGCCGCCGCCGCTGGCCGGCTACGACGCGTCGGCCGACCCGGCGCTGCGGGCCGCGCTGGCCGCCTTCGGCGGGGGCGCCGCGCTGCCGCGGATCGGGGAGATCGGCCGCCTGGCGGGCGCCGAGGGCACACAGGAACTGGGCCGGCTCGCCAACGAGAACCCGCCCAAGCTCCGCACGCACGACCGCTACGGCCATCGGATCGACGAGGTGGAGTTCCATCCCGCCTGGCACGACCTGCTGGGGACCGCGATCGGGAACGGCCTGCACGCGGCCCCCTGGGGGCAGCGCGAGCCCGGCGCCCATCTGGCCCGCGCCGCCGCCCTCTACGTCTGGGGCCACGCCGAGGCCGGCCATCTGTGCCCGGTCTCGATGACCTACGCGATCGTCCCCGCGCTGCGGCACGCGCCGGACCTCGCCGCCCGGTACGAGCCGCTGCTCGCGAGCACGGTCTACGACCCGGCCCGGCTCCCGGCCGCCGCCAAGCAGGGCCTGACCGCGGGCATGTCGATGACCGAGAAGCAGGGCGGCTCCGACGTCCGCGCCAACACCACCACGGCGGTGCCCAGCGCGGACGGCAGCTACCGCATCGCCGGCCACAAGTGGTTCACCTCGGCGCCGATGGGCGACCTGTTCATGGTCCTGGCGCAGGCGCCGGGCGGCCTGTCCTGCTTCCTGCTGCCGCGGGTACTTCCCGACGGCGGGCGCAACGGCATGCACCTGCAGCGGCTCAAGGACAAGCTCGGCAACCGCTCGAACGCCTCGGCCGAGGTCGAGTACGAGAACGCGACCGCCTGGCTTGTCGGCGAGGAGGGGCGCGGCGTGCGCACCATCCTCGACATGGTCAACGCGACCCGCCTGGACTGCGTGCTGGCCTCCGCGACGGGCCTGCGCCTCGGCGTCGTCCACGCCGCGCACCACGCGAGCCACCGCACGGCGTTCGGTCACCGGCTGACGGACCAGCCCCTGATGGCCAACGTCCTGGCCGACCTGGCGATCGAGTCCGAGGCCGCCACCCTGGTCGCCCTGCGGCTGGCCGCCGCGGCCGACCGCGGCGCGGGCGGTGACGCAACCGAGCGGGCCTTCCGGCGGCTGGCGCTCGCCGCCGTCAAGTACCACGTCTGCAAGCTGGCCCCGGCGCACGCCGCCGAGGCCCTGGAGTGCCTGGGCGGCAACGGGTACGTCGAGGAGTCCGGGATGCCCCGGCTGTACCGCGAGGCGCCGCTGCAGTCGATCTGGGAGGGCTCGGGCAGCGTGGCGGCCCTCGACGCGCTGCGCGCCCTGACCCGCGAGCCCGCGGCCGCCGAGGCCTTCTTCGGCGAGCTCGAGGCGGCCGGCGGCGCGGACCGCCGCCTGGACGAGGCGGTCCGCCGGCTGCGCAAGGACGCCGCCGACCCCTCCGAGGACGGCGCCCGCCGCCTGGCCGAGTCCCTCGCCGTCACCCTGCAGGCGTCCCTGCTTATCCGTTACGGCCATCCCGCCGTCGCCGACGCCTTCGCCGCTACCCGGCTGGCCGCCGAGGGCGGCCGCGCCTACGGCACGCTGCCGCGCGGCACCCGCGTCGGCGACATCATCCCCCGGGCGACCCCGGAAACCGCCGGCTAGCGGGTCAGGCCAGGCCCAGGGCCTCCGCCGCTGCCTGGGCCGAGACCCGGGACGCGCCGTAGGTGGCCAGGTACGCGGTTCCCGGCGGCGGCGTCCACGCGGGCACGCCCATCTCGACCAGGACCGCATCAGGACGCGCCGCGAGCACCTGGCTGACCAGGGGAAGCACGCTGCGGGCGTCGCGGACGGCGAGCACCAGCGGCCGCCGGGCGGCAGCGGCGAGGATCGCCGGAGTCTGCGCCGGCCCGGCCGGGGGTTCGATGCGCGCGGTGGCCGCCCAAGGCTCGAAGCCCCAGGTGAACCGGCCCGCGGCGATGCTCTCCTCCGGCTCGATCTCGACGACAAGCGGGTCGGTCAGCGCCGGGGGAACCGGCCCCGAGCGGCGCAGCGCGCGCCGGGCGGCAATCAGCCCGATCCCGTCGCCCGCGGCGGCATGACCGGCGAGTACACCGGAGCCAGCGACCACGCCCGGCCCCGGGCCCAGCGCATGGGAAGCAGCAGAACCCTGAGCGTCCCGCGCCGCGGCCAGCCGCGCCCGCAGGGAAGCGACCCGTGCCGCCGCCTCCTCGAGCCGCGCCCCGCCCAGCCGCCCCGACGTCACGGCGTCGGCGATGGCGGTCCGGACCGCGTAGTACATCGCCTCGTCGGTGTCCCGGCCCAGGCAGAGCAGGTCGACGCCGGCGATCAAGGCGAGCACCGCGGCCTCAGGAATGCCGAGCACGCCGCTCGCCGCCTTCATCTCGAGCGCGTCACTGATCACCACGCCGGTGAAACCGAGCTCACCGCGCAGCAGCCCGGTGACGGCAGCGGGCGACAGCGACGCGGGACGGGAACCAGTCAGCTCGGGCACCCGCAGGTGCCCCGGCATGATGGCAACCGATCCCGCGGCGATGGCCGCGGTGAACGGCGGCAGGTCGCGGGCGCGGACTTCCGCCATGGTCCCCAGGACCGTCGCGAGCGTCAGGTGCGAGTCGTCCCCGGTGCTCCCGTGCCCGGGGAAGTGCTTGGCGCAGGCCGCCACCCCGCAAGACTGCAGCCCGGCGACGGCGGCGGCGACATGCCGGGCCACCAGCGAGGGATCCGGCCCGAACGACCGGGTGCCCACCACCGCGCTCCCGTCCGCGGCGAGCACGTCGGCACACGGCGCGAGGTCGACGTTGATCCCGAGCCGGAAGAGGTCAGCCCCGATGGCGGCGTACACCGACTGCGTCAGCGCCGCGTCGTCCACCGCCCCGAGGGCGGCGTTCCCCGGGGAGGGCGACCCGGTCGCGTACGCGACCCGCGTGACGTCACCGCCTTCCTCGTCGATGGCGATGACCGGCTCGACGGGCGCCGCCGCCCGGAGGGCAGCGGTGAGCGCAGCGGTGTCCCCGGCCACGTTCGAACCGAAGAAGGTGACCCCCGCGAGTCCGCGCTCAAGCGCCCGGAGGAACCAGGCGGGAGCCGTGGTTCCCGGGAACGGCGGGATGAGGATCGCGTCCGCGAGGGCGGCGAGCGCCGGGTCGACGGACGGCTCCAAAGGCTCCAGCGCCGTCATCCCTTCACCGCGCCCGCGACCAGACCGCTCGCCAGCCGGCGCTGAGTGAAGAGGAAGAACACGAGAACAGGGATGGTGAACAGGGTGGAGGATGCCATGATCGCGCCCCAGTTGGTGGAGTTCTGGCCGTAGAAGTACTGCACGTACAACGGCAGGGTGAACTTTGCGGTATCGGTACCGAGGAATGTCAGCGCGAACACGAACTCGTTGTAGGCGAAGATGAACGCGAACACGCTGGTGGCGACGAGCCCGGGGGACACCAGCGGCAGCAGGATGCGCCAGAAGCGGGTCCAGGCCCCGGCCCCGTCGATCGCCGCCGCCTCCTCCAGTTCCTTCGGCACGGTCGCGGCGAAGTTGCGCAGCATCCAGATCGTGACCGGCAGCGCGAACGCGGTGTAGACCGCGATCAGCCCGACGAGGCTGTCGAGCAGGTTGAGCTTGCGGAAGTCGATGAACAGCGAGACGACGAGCGCCTGCTGCGGCAGCAGCTGCACGATCAGCAGCATGATCAGGTAGGTGGTGCGGAACCTGAACTTGAACCGCCCGAGCGCGATCGCGGCGAGCAGCCCGACGAGGGACGACACCGCGACCGCGACGATCGTGATGAACAGGCTGTTCTTGAGGAAGTTCCAGTACGAGATCCCGATCACCGAACCGCTGATGACGGCGCGGAAGTTCGCCAGCGTCGGGTGCAGCGGTAGCGGTTGCGGCGTCAGGGAGTAGATCTCGCTGGCCGGCTTGAACGCCGTGGAGATCATCCACAGCACGGGGAACAGTGCGAACAGGGCAACGAGCACCCCGGCCAGGTTCAGTGCGGCCTTGCGCGACGTGCGGCGCAGCCGCCGGCCAGCGCGACCGGACCCGGCACGACGAGCTACGGCGCTACCAGACACGGGGACCGACGTCATGCGAGTGACCCTTGCTTGATGGCGGCCCGGACATACCCGACCGTGACGATGAGCAGGATGATCGTGAGGACGAACGCGGCCGCCGAGGCGAGGCCGTAGTGCGGCGGCTGGGTGAACGCCTGCGAGTACTCGTACAGGCCGAGGTTGTACTCGTCCCGGTTCCCGAGGTTTCCGGTGACGATGTACGCCTGGGTGAACATGCCGAAGTCCCAGATCGTCGACAGCAGCGCCAGCACCAGGAACACCGGGCGCAGCAGCGGGAACGTCACCTTCCAGAAGGTTCGCCACGGACCCGCGCCGTCCACCCGCGCCGCCTCGAGCAACTCCGACGGCAGCGTGCGCAGCCCGGCCAGCACGGTGACCGCGATGAACGGGAAGCCGGTCCAGACCAGCATCACGGTCAGCACGGTGTAGGCGGGCAGCGTCGCGTTCGTCCAGGAGAACCCGGCCCAGTGCGCCCCGCCGCCCAGCCAGGACGGGAGCTTGGCCAGCGCCCAGTCGACGACGCCGCCGTCCGGGTCGACGAGCCAGACGAAGATCACGCTCGCGGACACCGCCGGCGTCGCCCAGGCGAGCAGCGCGGACACCGACACGAACGTGCGCATCTTCGGCCCGAGCCGCGCGAGCAGCTGCCCGACGAGCGTCCCGATGATCATTGTCAGCGGCACCACGACCAGCGCGAAGTACAGGCTGGTCTTCAGCGACTGCCAGAACTCCGGGTCGTGCAGGATCTGGCTGTAGTTCGAGAACCCGATCCACTGGGCGGGCAGGACGCCGCTGATCTGCATCAGCCCGTAGTTCTGGAACGAGAACAGCCCGACCTGCACGGCGGGCCACAGGATCAGCGCGCCGATGACCGCGGTCGCGGGCAGCAGCAGCAGGTAGGGGCCCACCCCGTGCTTCCTGATCCAGATCCCGGCCCGCTGCTGGACTGACAAGTCAGTAGCCGGAGATACCGAACGGCCGGTTGTGTTCCGCGGCTCGTCAGGCTCCGACGGCGAGGGGGTAGAGCCGGCCGGGGAAGGGGTCCCCGGCCGGCTGTGCGAGGAGGTCACCATAGGAAGGTACGCGGCTAGCTGGTGCTGCCGGTGTTGAGTACGCTCTGCAGCTGGGTGTTGGCCGAGGCCACCGTAGAGGCGAACGGCGCCCCCTGCATCAGCTGCTTCAGCATGGTCGGGATGATGTTGAGCTTGCCGTTGTCGGCGGTGGGCCAGTTCTTGGCGTTGAGCGGGGAGGTCTCGCCATTGAGGGCGGCCTTGGCGAAGCCGGCCATGAACGCACCGCCGGTGTTCTCGCTGGCGGAGATCTCCGAGGAGTAGGGCGAGAAGAAGCCGGACAGCGCGGCGAAGCTGGTGGAGTTGGTCGGGTTGTCCATGACCGAGATCAGGTCCCAGGCCGCCTGCTGGTTCGGGCTGGTCTTGAAGACAGCGAGGTCGGAGCCGCCGGAGAAGACCGGGGCCGGGTTCGGCCCGTTCTCGCTCGGGATCGGGAAGGACGCGATGTTGCTGGTGTCCACCGAGTTCTTCGGCAGCGACGCCTTGGCCCACGGGCCGTCGATGTACATGTCGAGCGTGCCGAGGCCGAAGTCCTCGTTCGGCCCGCCGGCGGTCGCACCGGCGACGCCGAGCTCGGTCTCGCCGACATACTTGGACGCGGAGACCTTGTCGGTGGTGTACAGGCCGACGTAGTACTTGATGGCGGCCTCGTCCTGCGCCGAGGTCAGGTCCGCGGTCCAGGTGCCGTTGCTCTGGGTCGCGATCTGGCCGCCGGCGCCCCAGATGAAGCTGGCGAACGCGTTGGTGTCGTTGGTGATCGCGTCGAGGCCCGTGGTGCCCGGGTAGGCCTTCTGCAGCTTGACCGCGTCGGCCGCCAGCTCCGCCCAGGTCGTCGGCGTGCTGGTGATGCCGGCCTTCTTGAACTGGTCGGTGCGGTACCACACGGCGCGCACGCCGCCGAACCACGGCACGGCGTAGGTGGTGCCGCCCTGGGTGTCGTTGGCCAGCATGCCGGGGACGATGCCTTTGGTGCCTGACCAGCTGCTCAGGTCGGTGGTGAGCGGGGCGAGGATGCCGCTCGCGGCCTCGGTGGGCGTGTCGGTGTTACCGAGCTCGGTGATGTCGGGAATGTTCTTGCCGGAGGAAAGCGCGTTGTTCCAGTCCGTCGTGCGGTCGCTCCACGGGATCCAGTCGACCTTGACCTGGGTGCTGGCGTACTGCGGGAAGTCCTTGTGGAACTCCGCGATGATGCCGTTCATCCAGGTGACCTGGCTCTGAACCAGTCCGCCCATCCGCCAGACGGTGAGCGTCTTGGGGGCCGACGTGGTGCCGCCGGACGTGCCGCTCGCCACGCTGCCGGAACCGCCGGAGCTGCACCCGGCGATGGCCAGCGCCGCCGCGGCGACGCCCGCGACCGCGCCGAGCGCGGCCGTTCTCTTCCTGAGTCCCACTGCTGGCACTCCTTCTGCGAGTTCTGCGGGGTTGAATTTTTTGCGTCAAACTTGGCGGGATGACTCTTGGCACAGAAACTAACTGGAAACTTTCCTATAAGATAGACCTGTTGCCAGATCTTAACAACGGCCGTCTGACCGGTAGCCGGCCGTAACGCCCGACGCAGCGGAGGAAACACCATGGAAGAACCGTCCTTTGGGGGGACGGACGGAACGGCGCTTGCCTTCCGGGGGGACGACCCCGCTGGATTCACGCCCGATGGCAAAAATCGCCATCCTGTCGGGCACGCATCCAGCCCTCTCCCGGGGGGACGACCCCCCGTACCCCCCGGTGTCAGCGCGCCCGCGGACGAGTGTGCCGTTCGGGCAAAAACCGCCACCGTATCGGCCGCGCAAACCCGGACCATGGCCGCGCATTGGGTCCCACCCGCGAATGACCCAGTTGTCTTGCCTGGGAAGGACGGCCTTACGCCCGGCCTGTCGGCGGTTGCGCGATGACTCCCGGTTACGCGCAGGACAGGCCCGACCGAGAGCCGAGGGTGCCAGGTATACCGCTGCAGAAGCCGGGCACGCCGAGCCTGCTGCGCGAGCTGAACGACCGGGCCGCGCTTGAGCTGCTGCTCAGTGAGGGGCCGCTCACCCGGGCGCAGTTGTCCGACCGCACCGGCGTCTCCAAGGTCACCGTCTCGCAGATGCTCGCCCGGCTGGAGGAACGCCGCCTGGTGATGATCGCGGGGGAGCAGGCGGGCGGCCGCGGCCCCAATGCCGCGCTGTACTCGGCCGTCCCCTCGAGCGCGTACGTGGCCGGCCTGTACGTGGAGCTGGACCAGGTCAGCGTCGCCGTCGCGGACGCGACCGGGAGGCGTCTGGCCGACATCAGCGTGGACCCCAACGGGGCCGGCGACCTGGTCGGCACGGTCTGCGAAGCCATCGGCCGGGCCTGCGCGAGCGCGGGCATCAGCCTCTCCGCCCTGTCGGCCGTCGTCATCGGCAGCCCCGGCGTCCTCGACCCGAGGACCGGCGCGCCGCGGCTGGCGGTGAACCTGCCCACCTGGCACGAGGGAGTGCTCGACGCGCTGCGCGAGGTGCTGCACACCCCGGTGGTGATCGAGAACGACGTGAAGCTCGCGGCGATGGCCGAGCGGGCCGGCGGCGTCGCGGCCGGGCTCGACGACTTCGCGTTCGTGTGGCTGGGCGTCGGCCTCGGCCTGGCCGCGGTCATCGACGGCCAGGTGCGCCGGGGTGTCGGCGGCGCGGCGGGCGAGATCGGCTGGATGCCGGTGCACGGCGCGCCGCTCCCGGCCGGGAACGAGCACCCGAGCAAGGCCGGCCTGCAGGCCCTGGCGGGCGGCCTGGCGGTGTGCACCCTGGCCGCCGAGTTCGGCTTCGACGACGCCGCGCCGGCCGGCGCCGTCACCGCCGCCCTGGCGGACCTGGTCCGCGACCCGGCGGGTCCGGGCGCGGCGTTCGCCGACGAGCTCGCGCACCGGATCTCGATCGGCGTCGCGGCGGTGTGCGTCGTGCTCGACCCCGGCCTGGTCGTCCTCGGCGGCCCGGTCGGCCAGGCGGGCGGCGCGGAACTCGCCGCCCGCGTCGCGGCCGAGGTCCCGCGGCTGTGCCTGGCCCGGCCCGCGGTCGCACCCACCTCCGTTTCCGGCGAGCCAGTGCTCCTCGGCGCGATGCAGGCGGCGCTCGCGCTGGCCCGCGCCGGGCTGCTGGGCTCGCTCGGCACGGTCTCCGACTAGCCGGGCGGCTCGGGTGACACCGACGGCCGGCCCACGCCCGGCTGGTCGAGAGACGCCCGGCTGGTCGAGAGACGGCCGACTGGGCGATTAGCCTGGAGCACGATGACCTACCTTGAGGACGAGATTTTCCGCCAGCCCGCGTCCTGGGCGACCGCCATCGACCGAGCCGCCGCGGCTCCGCTGCCGCCCCCGGGGCTGCGGGTCGCGGTGATCGGCTGCGGCTCCTCGCTCAACGCCGCCCGGGCCTACGCCTGGCTGCGCGAGGCCGCCGGGCAGGGACCGACCGACGCCTACCCGGCCTCCGAGCTGACCGGTACCAGGACCTACGACCACGTGGTCTACATCTCCCGGACGGGCACCACCTC
>Ga0302314_10013354_pt1 | contig 14128 bp, 11 predicted proteins | sample III_Palsa_N2_3_FD_200533 | JGI IMG/M metagenome (GOLD analysis project Ga0302314, IMG submission 200533) | Peat permafrost microbial communities from Stordalen Mire near Abisko, Sweden - III_Palsa_N2_3 | ecosystem: Environmental > Terrestrial > Soil > Palsa > Peat permafrost | place: Sweden... | reverse complement strand
GCACGCCGAACAGCCAGAAGATGTCCACAGCGGCGATGTCATAGGCCTGATTGACCACCTGGCCGACCAGGCTGGCGAGGGACTGTTTTGCGCCGCCGCCGGCCGCCTGCAGGGTCGCCAGCGCCTGGGTCCAGTTCGAATTGTGGCTAGTCTGGGCGTCGGCCAGCGCCACCTGGTGCACGCTGGCGCGGTGATCCCAAAAGGCCGTGGTCAGGGAGGCGGCGAAACCACCGGCGGTGATGCGGGCGAAGTTGGATAGGCCGCTGGCCGCCGGGGTCTGCTGTGGCGGCACGTCCTTGAGCTGGATGGTCAGCATGGAGACGAAGAAGGTGCTCATGGCGATGCCCTGCACCAGCATGGGCAGCACCAGGATGCGGAAGCTGGCGTCAGGCGGAAGCCCGGCCCGCATGAAGAAGGACAGGGCGAAGGCCAGAAGCGCCAGCGTGCCGGTGATCCGCGCATCGATCACCGCGCTATAGCGCGCGAACAGCGGCGTCAGCAGCACCGCGACCACTCCGCTCGGCGCGGCCACCAGCCCGGCCCAGGTGGCGATGTAGCCCAGCCTGGTCTGCAGCCACAGCGGTTGCAGCACATTGGCGCCGAAGAAGACCGCATAGGCCAGGCAGAACACCAATGTGCCCAGGGCGAAGTTACGCGACTTGAACAGCGACAGATCGACGATGGGGTTCTTCTCGGTCAGCTCCCAGATCAGCCAGGCGACCAAGGTAACGGCGGAGATGAGGCCGAGAACGACGATGGAGATGGAATGGAACCAGTCCGCGTCCTGGCCCCGGTCCAGCATCACCTGCAGGCAGCAGACCCAGACCAGCAGCAGCAGGAAGCCAATTCGGTCGATGGGTCGCCTGAAGGTCGGCGTCTCGCGCGAGATGAGGCCGCGATAGCAGATCAGGGCGCAGAAGATCCCTACCGGCACATTGATGAAGAAGATCCAGCGCCAGGTGGTGTTGTCGGAAATCCAGCCGCCCAGGATCGGCCCGCAGATCGGCGCCACCAGGGTGGTCATCGACCAGATCGCCAGGGCGAAGCCGCGCCGGGCCGGCGGGAAGATGGAGATCAGCAGGGCCTGCGATCCCGGAATCATCGGCCCGGAGACACCGCCTTGCAGGATGCGGAAGGCGAGCAGCGAGGGCAGATTCCAAGCCACGCCGCAGAGGAAGGAGGCGATGGTGAACATGACCACCGAGGCGGCGAAGGTCTTGACCACCCCATAGCGGCCCATCAGCCAGCCGGTCAGCGGCACGGAGACGCCGTTGGACATGGCGAACAGGGTGATGATCCAGGTGCCCTGGTCATTGCTGACGCCGAGGTTGCCGGAAATGGTCGGAATCGAGACGTTGGCGATGGTCGAGTCCAACACCTGCATGAAGGTGCCGAGCGCCAGGGCCACGGAAATCAACGCCAGTCGGCCACCCTGCAACGGGGCGGGGGCGCTGGGACCAGTTTGAGACATACTTCAATCCAACCAACGCGACCCATCGCTCAGGTGGGCGCGGAGACCGGGGAGTCAATGGCGGCAAGGGGCTTTTTCCGGTCGCGCCAAGAATACCCCTCTTCCTGAGGCGCCCGCTCGGCAGACTTCGCGCTGGCGCGTTACGGCATCGGCGATCTCATATAGGCGATGATAGCGGCCGCCAGCGCCTTGGGCTGTTCCGGCAAAAGCGCGTGGCCCGCGCCGTCCAGATGCACCACCACCGCCCGGTCGCCGACATCGGCCTTCAGGCGCTCGGCGTTGGCCGGCGGCGCAATCCGGTCCTGATTTCCGACGACGACCAGGAGGGGCGCGGCGCAAAGCTTAGGCGGCGGACGAACATGAACGGCTCCCGATTATTGCGGCGGCGAGCATAGCGCAGCGGTCGGCCAACGCGAGACTTGGCGCCGGCGCGATTGAGGCTAGGGTGATCTCAAAAACCCGGGAGGAACGCCCATGGCCGACGACGCGCCACTGATCAGCGCCGCGCAGGAAGTTATCCACCTGTGGCCGGAGGGGGCGCCGAACCCTCTGCCCAAGGTGGGTCCCGAGGCGACCTACCGCTGGCCGGCGGCGGGGCGCGAAAACACCCTGATGTTGCGCAACGTCTCGGACCCGACCCTGACGGTGTTCGCGCCTAAGCCGGGCGCAGCCAATGGCGTGGGCGTTGTGGTCTGCCCAGGCGGCGGCTGGCGCATCCTCGCCTGGGAGCATGAGGGTGTCGACCAGGCGAACTGGCTGGCCGAGCGCGGCTACACCGCCTTTCTGTTGAAGTATCGCGTCATGGCGACGCCGGACGACCCCGAGGTGTTCAAGGCCGGCATTGCGGCCTCGAACAAGGAACTGGACGCCCCGCGGCCGGCCTCCGAGGCGCCCCGTTCGCTCATGGCGGTGATCCGCGGCGAGACCATGCACAAGGCCATCGATGTGGCCGCCGCCGATGGCCGCCGCGCCGTGGCCATCATCCGCGAGCGGGCCAAGGACTGGGGCGTCGATCCCGCCAAGGTTGGCATGGTCGGCTTCTCCGCCGGCGCCTTCCTGGCCGCCGACGTGGCGATGGACCCGCGAGCCCCGCCGCTGGCCTTCGTGGCGCCCATCTACGGCGGCGAGACGCGCGGCAAACCCGTCCCCACCGACGCCCCGCCCCTGTTCACCTGCATCGCCGGCGATGACCGGTTTCTGTTCAAGGTTGTGGAGGGCCTCTACAACGACTGGTCGGGCGCCGACCGCCCGGCGGAGATTCACATCTTCAACCGCGGCGGCCACGGGTTTGGCATGGTGAAGCAGGGGATTCCGGCGGATCGCTGGATCGACCTGTTCGGAGATTGGCTGAAGGATCTGGGATTCGCTTAGGGCGGAAGTGGACGTCAGAGGCTTAGAAAGCTCCGCCGGCGCATGGCCAGGAGTACGACGCCGACCAGCACTGAGGCCTCGTCCTCGGCATCCAGTTCCGCGACCCCCGCGGCCCTACGTTCACGCCCGCCCCGCCGGACCGCGCGTTCCGTGATCAGGCGCGCGCGTCGGACCCGGCGCGCATAGCGGACATCGCCCAAAATCTCCGCCTCAGGGTCGTCGCAATCGACGTCCGACGCGGCCTGGTCGAGATCTTGGAAAATATAGACGTCGCGGACAGTCATCGCTCTCTCCACCAGGCAGGGCGGGTTCGGGTCGGCGGACGGGAACCGGCACGCGTGATCGTTTTGCTTGACGCCGTACAGCGAGCTTGGATGCCGGTGGACGCGATCACGTCATTGAGGAAGCGATAAGGCGCTGGTCGGGCCGGTAAGCAGACATTGGCTGGGGTGTAGTCGATAGCCGGAGCGTGACTTCATCTGAGACATTGGGAACGTCCGCGGCGGGGTGCTCCTCAGGGCAGTCTGTGCAAGAACTCGGCTTGCGGCAGCCGAACACGGTCGCCACGAAGCGAGGCTGCGGCTCAGCTCGGCTTGATCGCCGTGGCGCCGAAGGCGTTCACGGCATGGAGGATGTTGAAGGCAAGGAGTGAGAGCGCCGCTTCGGCTTTCGCCGCCCTAAGCCCCCTGACGAGGAACCTTCCACCGCCCGCAAGGCGCTTCACGTGATCTGGCCCGAGCGGTATGATCCGAAGACCTCGGGCATCTATCGTCGGTCGCAATGAAATATCCGCGCCCCACCCCGAACCGAATTTCGGAAGGTCGGCTTCGCGGACAGCGGCCGTGGCGGCGCCATCTCCTAATCAGGGTTTTGCACAGCCTGGGGGCGACCGCCCCTATTCCGCTGTCCACTCCATCTGGCGCAGATCAGTAAGGAGGTCCGGTCCAGTGGGTGTCCATCCGAGGTCTTGACGCGTCAGAGCACTTGAGGCGGCAAGGTCGAGGGGGGCCAGCCTCGCGAGGACGCCGAAATAGCCCGACGCCGCCTCAGGTGTGATCGACTCGACCGGGAGGTTCAGTCCGGCGCCGATCACTTCGGCGATGTCGCGCATCGGCACCCCCTCCTCGGCCACCGCGTGGTAGCAACCGCCGGCCCTCCCGTGTTCGAGCGCCAGGCGGAAGAGGCGAACGGCGTCGGAGACGTGGACAGCAGGCAGCCGGTTCCCACCATCGCCGATATAGGCCACGCGGCCTTTTTCTCTCGCTAACCGGATGTGCTGAGCAATCCGTCCTTGATGGCGCGTGTCATGGACTTGCGGTAGGCGCATCACGATGACGCGGGCGCCCTTGGCGAAGATGGCGTCCGCCGCCTCCTCGGTGGCTGCGCGCGGAGCGCTCTCAAGGCTGGCGTGGGCGTCGGTCTCCACGACGGAGTCTGCGCCAGCGCCTCGTTCGACCAAGCCGGTGCCTGACGTGACAATGAGCGGCCTCTCGGAACCGCCCAGCGCCTCGCCGAGCGCTTCGATGACCTTACGGTCTTCCTCGCTGTGCTGTTTGACACGGGCAAAGTCGTGATTGAACGCCGCGTGGATCACCGCATCGCTTGTCTTCGCTCCGGCACGGAGACGGTCCAGGTCATTTACGTCGCCAGCAAAGGCTTCCACCCCCGCACGGGCGAGCTTCTCCGCGCTCTCTTCCGAACGCGCGAGCCCGACCACCTGGTGACCGGCCTTGAGAAGTTCTGGGACAAGGTAGGACCCGATGAAGCCCGTGGCTCCAGTCATAAATACTCGCATCTTTCACCCCCATCGTGATAAGCGGAATCGTTGTCCGTTTATATACGGAATGCGATTCCGTTTATCAAGCGGATCAATAGCAGGCTGGAGCTGAGTAAAGGATGCGGGATGGGGCAGGAGTATCGGTCATTCCGCTGCGAGCCGACGCTCAGCGGAACCACGATGCCTTGATTTCGGCGGCGGCCATCATGTTCGCCGCGGTTGGCGTCGATGCGCCGATCAAAGACATCGCCGACCAAGCTGGCGTCGGTGTCGCAACGGTCTATCGGCGCTTTCCTAAACGGTCTGATCTGATCGTCGCGGTCCTGCGTTACGAGGTCGATAGCTGCGCGGAGGCGGCGAAGACCCTGGCGACGCAGTACACGCCATTCGAGGCGCTCACCCGCTGGATTGATCGCTTCCTGGACCTGATCATCACCAAGCGTGGCTTGGCGGCCGCGCTACAGTCCGACGCGCCGGCGCTTGTCGCGTTGCGCGCTGACTTCGAAGCTCGCCTCGTACCGTCGCTGAAGCGCTTGATGGACGCCGCTGGCGGGGAGATCCGCGCGGACATTTCAGCTGCGGAACTGTGGCGTGCGGTTGCTCTGCTCTGCGCGCCCGCCACGCCCAGCGATTTCGAGCAAACCCGGCGGATGGTGGCGCTGCTCGTAAACGGCCTCCGCGCCGGCTTCCCGCAAGAGTGAGCATTGGGTCAGCCATAGGTCGGGAGTGATTGTCATCAATCCCAGAAGCAGACCTGCTGGCTTACCGCGCGATCGTCTTCGCCGCCGCCTTCAGACAATCGATGAAGGCCCGGGTCGCCGCTGATGGCGTTCTTCGTCTCAGCAAATGCACGCCGTCGTTGGTGCGCGAGCTCGGCGGCAGGGCGCGCCAAACCAGTTCACCGTTGGCGCAGGCGCGACGGGCGAGCGACAATGGCGCGACGGTGATGACGTCGCCGCCACGCGCGACGTTCAGGCAGGCCTCGGTGGAGTCCAGTTCGTAGTCGGGAAAGGCGCCCAGGGTCAGGCGGCGGCGCAGGGGTTCAGCGAAGCGTTCGTGGCTGGCCGGCGAGGGACTGGGCAGGGCCCAGGGATAGAGGCTGGTGTCCGGGCGCGCCTGGGCCGCCGCCGGATGGTCGGCATGGAACACCAGCACCAGGGGTTCGGGCGGCAGGCCAGAGACCATGATCTCCTCGGCGAAGACGGAGTCGTCGAACTTGCTCATGTCGCAGACCACCAGACTGAGCTTGCGGTCGAGCAGACCCTGCAACAGCGCCTCGCTGCGTCCGCCGGTGACGGTGACCCGTACGCCGGGGTAGGCCCGCGCGAACGCCGCCACCGCATCGCTGACCAGGGGCTGCATCGGATAGGGGCCGGCGCCCACATGCACCACGCCGGACAGGGGCCGCTTGAGAGTCTCGGCCGCCTCCTCAAGCGCGCCGCTGGCGGCGATGACGTCGTGGGCTAGGCGCACCAGCTGATCGCCGCTCTCGGTGGGCTGGACGAAATGGGTGGAGCGGTCGAACAGCCGCACGCCCAGGTCTGCCTCCAGCTTCTGCAAGGACCGGCTGAGCGCCGACTGGGTCAGGCCGCACTCGTCGGCGGCCCGCGCGAAACTGCGCAGCCGGTGCAGGGCTTCGAAATGCTTCAGACGCCTCAGGTCCATCGGCTCAATCGCTCATTCCCAATATGAATTACCAAACCAATCTTCATGCGCATAGAGAGGTGACAACGGAGGAAACCATGTCCGACGCCCTCGACCTGCGCGACCGCGCGGCTTCTTTCCGCGCGCTGGAGAGCCAGACCTTTGATCTGGTCGTCATCGGCGGCGGCATCACTGGCGCCGGGGTGGCGCGCGATGCGGCCCTGCGCGGCCTGACCGTCGCCCTGATCGAGGCGCGCGATTTCGCCAGCGGCACGTCCAGCCGCAGCTCGAAAATGATCCACGGCGGCCTGCGCTACCTGGCCCAGGGCGACACAGGGCTGGTCAAGGAGGCGGCGTCCGAACGGCAGATCCTGCGCCGCATCGCCCCGCACCTGACCCGGATCAGCCCCTTCATCGTCCCGGCGCCCAACCTGGCCTCGGTGGCCAAGCTGCGCGCGGGCCTGTGGCTGTTCGAAAAGCTGGGCGAGGCGCCGGCCGGCGAACACCATCAGATGTGGAGCCGGGCCGAACTGGCCGAGCGTGAGCCGATCCTGGATAGCTCCGGCTTCCATTCCGCCGCCGTCTATCCGGAATTCCTCACCGACGACGCCCGCCTGACCCTGGCCAATGTGCGCGGCGCGGTGGGTGAAGGCGCGGTGGCGATCAACTATGCCAAGGTGATTGAGGTCGTCGGCGAGCCGATCGACACCGTCGTCGTGCGCTCCGAACTGCTCGGCGAGACGCTGGAGGCGCGGGTCAAGGCCAAGGTGGTGGTGAACGCCGCCGGCCCCTGGGTCGACACGATCCGCGCCCTGGAGGAAGGCGGCGCCGCGCCGCTCTTGACCCTGACCAAGGGCGTCCATGTGGTGCTGCCGCACGCGCGTGTTCCGATCAACCACACCGTCATCCTGCGCGGCGCCGACAAGCGGGGCCTGTTCGCCGTGCCGCGCGGCGGCTTCACCTATCTGGGCACCACCGACACCTTCTATCCCGAGGCTGATACCTGGCCGGAGATCACGGGCGAGGACATCCGCTATCTGTTCGACGGCGCCCAGCGGTCCTTGAAGATCGCGCCGCTGACGTTTGCCGACATCGTCGCGGTCTGGTCCGGCGTGCGGCCCCTGGTGGCTCAGGCGGGCAAGAGCCCCAGCGAAATCTCCCGCCGCGACGAGGTCTGGACCGGCCCGGGCGGCATGATCACCATCGCCGGCGGCAAGCTCAGCGCCTACCGCGCCATGGCCGAGCGGATCGTCGACACCGTGGTCGAGCGGCTGGGCAGGCCGGCGCGGCCGGTCTCGACCGGTGAAGTCTTCCTGCCCGGCGGCGACTATGACGCCTCGGCCCTCGCCGCCTCGCCTGCCCTGAAAGCATTGGGCGACGCCGCGCCACGCCTGATCGACCTCTATGGCTCGGAGGCCGAGGCGATGGCGTCCGACGGTGGCGACGTCACCGCCGAGGCCCAGCGCGCGGTGCTGGTCGAGGGCGCACAGCGGCTGGAGGACTATTGGGTGCGCCGCTCGGTGCGCGCCTGGTTCAGCCCCGACGCGGGCCTGTCGGCGCTGGCGCCCGCCGCCGAGGCCATGGCCGGCCTGCTGGGCTGGAACGCCGCCCGCATCCAGTCCGAAATCACCGCCTGCCAAGCCATTCACGACCACAGCCGAGCCGCGCTCGTCGCCGCCTGATGGAACCCCAGATGACCAAGACCCTGATCGCCGACCTGACCAGCAGCCTCGGCGCCGACCGCATCCTGACCTCGCCCGAGGCGCTGAACGGCCGCCGCTATGACCGCTGGGCGTTGAGCTGGTTGAAGGACTGGCTGGGTGAGGCGATGGCGACACCGGCCGCCGTGGCGCGGCCCCGGACCGTGGAAGAGGTCCAAACCATCGTCGCCAAGGTCAACGCCAGCGGAACGGCGCTAATCCCCTTCGGCCTCGGCAGCGGCGTCTGCGGCGGGGTGTTGCCGACGCCGGACGCCATCCTGCTGGACCTGTCCGAGCTGAACCGGGTGCGGTTCATCGACGAGACCAACCTGCTGGCCAGCTTCGATGCGGGCAAGAACGGACTGGAGGCCGAGGAGGCGGTCGCCGCCCACGGTCTGACCATCGGCCACTGGCCGCAGTCGATCGCGATCAGCAGCGTGGGGGGATGGGTCTCTACCCGCGCCTCGGGCCAATTCTCCACGGCTTACGGCAATATCGAAGACATCATCTATGCCATCGAGGCGGTGTTGACAGACGGTCGCCTGGTCACATTGGGCAAGGCGCCCCGCGCGGCGGCCGGCCCGGACCTGCGCCACATCCTGATGGGCGCCGAGGGGACCATGGGGGTGGTGACCGGCGTGACGCTTTCGCTGCGCCGCCAGCCGGAGCGGCAGGCCTATAGCGCCTTCTACGCCAAGGACATGGACACGGGCTTCGAGGCCCAGCGCCGGATCATCCAGGCCGATTGGCGCCCACCGGTGATGCGCCAATACGACGCCCGCGAGACCAAGCGGAACTTCCGCGACTATTTCCGCGAGGACGACGGCCTGCTGCTGATGGTTCACGAAGGTCCGGACGCGCGGGTCGAGGTGGAACTGGCCGAGACCGCCAAGATCGCCCAGGCCGCGGGCCTGACCCCCGCCGACGGCAAGGTCGCCCAGGACTGGCTCGGCCACCGCAACAACACCCCTGCCTGGACCGACCTGTTCGAGCGCGGCCTGGTGGTGGACACCATCGAGATTTCCGCCCCCTGGACCACGATCGGCGCCATCTACATGGACGCGGTGGCGGCCCTGAACACCATCCCCGGCATGATCAACGCCTCGGCCCACTCGTCCCACGTCTATCGCAGCGGCCTCAATCTCTACTTCAGCTTCGCCGTCGCGCCGGGCGATAAGGGGGCCATGGAAGCGGCCTATCTGGATAGCTGGCGCAAGGTGATGGAGGCCACGGCCGCCCACGGAGGAGGCATCGCCCACCACCACGGCGCGGGGCGGCTACGGAAGGACTTCCTGCATCATGACCTTGGCGAAGGCGGTCTGGCGCTGCTGCGCGATATCAAGCGGGCCGTGGACCCCAAGGGGATCATGAACCCAGGCAATCTGATCCCCGATGCCTGAGTTGTTGCTGGCCCTCGACGTCGGCACCACCACCGCCCGGGCCCTGTTGGCCGAGGCGGGCGGCGCGGTGCTGGCCAGCGCGAGCCGGCCCATCGCGACGGCCCACCCGGGTCCCGGTCGCGCCGAACAGGACGCCGAGGCGGTGCTGCGGACGACGCTGGATGCGGCGCGGGAAACCCTGGCCAAGGCCGGCCGGGCGCCGGCCGATCTCGCCGCCGTCGGCGTCACCAGCCAGCGCGCCAGCCTGGTGGTGTGGGATCGCAACACCGGCAAACCAGCCGGACCGATGGTGCTGTGGAACGACCTGTCCGGCTCAGGCCGCGCGGCGGAGATGAAGGCGGCCGGCTTGTTCTCCTGGCCGCAGATGCCCTCCTGCAAGCTCGAAGCCGCCCTCGCCGCCGCTGGCTCCGGCGACTGGCTGTGGGGCGGGATGGAGAGCTTCTTGGTTTGGCGGTTGAGCGGCGGCGGCGCCCATGTCACCGACCCCTCCAACGCTTGGCTCAGCGGCTACTACAATTTCGCCGGCGCCTGGAATAAGCCGATCCTGACCTGGCAGGGCCTGACCGAGGCGATCTTCCCCCGGATCGTCGACAGCTGCGGGCCGATGGCGGTCTGTGACAAGGCGGTGTTTGGCGCGGCGACGCCTATCACTACCCTGATCGGCGACCAGCAGGCCGGCTTCTTCGCCCATGGCGGTGTTCAGGCCGGGACCTGGAAGGCGACCTTCGGCACCTCCGGCGTGATCATCGCCTCCACCGGCGAAACCGCCGCCTCGCCCATGCCGACCCTGCCGCCGGAAGCCTTGGCGGGCCTGGGCGGCAAGGCCTTCTTCTGCGTCGAGGGCATGATCATCACCGCCGGGGCGGCGATCGACTGGGTCGCGCAAGGGCTGGGCCTGTTTCCCTCGACAAAGGCGCTGCTGGACGCCGCCGCCGTGATTCCGGACGCCGCCGGCGCGGCGTTCCGACCCTCCCTGCAAGGCCTCGGCGCACCGCATGCGAACATGGACGCGGCCGGGGTGCTGGCGGGGCTGCATCCAGGCATTACCCCCGGCCACCTGGCCCGCGCCGCCGTGGATGGCGTGGCCTTCCGCGCGCGCGAGATCGCCGAGGCCATGAGCCCGCTGATTGGCCAGGATACCGCGTTGGGCGTGGATGGCGGCCTGGCCGCCTCGCCCGTTTTCCTTCAGGCGTTGGCGGACGCGCTCCATCGGCCTGTTCGGCGCCATACCGTGCAAGAAGCCACCGCCTACGGCGCCGCTATGGCGGCCGGATTCGGGGCGGGCTTGCTGGATGAGGCGGCGCTGGCCGAGCGGGCGACTTATGAAGACTTGGTCGAGCCGAAAGTTGGGGCTGATGAGGCTGAGGCGCGGTATGCGGCTTGGGCGGGGAAGGTGTTTTAGCTCGCTCGCGATTTAGCTGAGCGCTCAGCACTCCACCTGGTTCACCGCCAGGCCGCCCAGCGAGGTTTCCTTGTAGATCTCGTTCATGTCCGCCCCCGTCCGCTTCATGGTGGCGATGACCTTGTCGAGACTGACGTGATGTTCGCCTTCGCCCAGCAGGGCCAGGCGGGCGGCGTCGATGGCCTTGATGGCGCCCATGGCGTTGCGCTCGATGCAGGGGATCTGCACCAGGCCGCCGATAGGATCGCAGGTGAGGCCGAGGTTGTGCTCCATGCCGATCTCGGCGGCGTTCTCGATCTGGGCGTTGGTCCCGCCGAGCGCCGCCGCCAGACCGCCCGCGGCCATCGAGCAAGCCACGCCCACCTCGCCCTGGCAGCCGACCTCGGCGCCGGAGATGGAGGCGTTGCGCTTGTAGAGCGCCCCCACCGCCCCGGCCGTGAGCAGGAAGGTGCGCCGGCCCTCCGCCGTTCCGTTGTAGTAGCGCTCATAGAACCGCAGCACCGCCGGGATGATGCCCGCCGCGCCATTGGTCGGCGCCGTCACCACCCGCCCGCCAGCGGCGTTCTCCTCGTTCACCGCCAGGGCCCAGAGGTTGACGAAGTCCATCGGCGCCAGCGGGTCGGCCTGGCCGCGCCCGGCCTTGGCGATGATGGAGGCGTGGATCTGCATGGCGCGGCGCTTGACCCTCAAGCCGCCGGGGAGCTCGCCGTCGATGCGCAGGCCCCGGTCGATGCAGGCCTCCATGGCCTCGAACAGGCCGTCCAGCCGGGCCTCGACGGCCTCGCGCGGGGCGCGGACGGTCTCATTGGCCAGCATGATTTCGGCGAAGGTCAGGCCCGCGGACTTGCCCATAGCCAAAAGGTCGGCGGCGGACTCGAAGGGATAGGGTTCGGCGACCTCATCCGCGTCCGGCGTGTTGCGGCCCATCTCCTCCTCGTCGCGGACGAAGCCGCCGCCGATGGAGAAGTAGCTGCGGGCGGCGATTTCCGCGCCGGCTGCGTCAAAGGCGGTGAAGGTCAGGCCGTTGGGGTGCTGGGGCAGACGCTCGCGTCCCGCCCAGACGATGTCGCTCGCTTCATCGAAGCCGATCGCCGACCCCACACCGCCCAGGGTCAGCTGACCACCTGCGCGCAACGCGGCCAAGGCCGTCTCGCCCTCATCGGGATCGAGCGTTGCCGGGTCGAACCCCATCAGGCCCAGCATGACGGCTCGGTCGGTTCCGTGGCCCCGTCCAGTCAGGGCCAGCGATGCGTAGAGCTTGATCTCGACCCGGGCCACGGTCGCCAGCCGCCCCGCCGCGTGCAGGCGCTCAATGAACCGCCCGGCGGCCCGCATCGGCCCCATGGTGTGCGAACTGGACGGCCCGACGCCGGGCTTGAAGATGTCGAAAACGCTGACGGTCAAGCCGCCGCCTCGGCCAGGTGGCCCGCGGTCCATTCCAGGCAGGCCTTGGCCACAGTGTCCCAACCGGGTTCGGCCAGCAACCAGTGGCTCATGCCGTCGAAGACGCGGAAGTCAGCCTTCAGCCGCTCGGCGGTCTGCCGCACCGTGGCCGGCGGATGGATCATGTCGCGGGCGCCGACGGCCACCAGGGCCGGGGCCTTGATCCGGTCGACGGCCACGGAGGTGGTCATGAAGGGGTCCAGCCACCAGTTCAGCGTCTCCCACAGGGCGCGGCCGCTTTCGGCGGTCATGCGGGCGAAGGCGGCCTCGCGCTCGGCCTTGTCCAGCCGGTCGAGACTGTAGAGCCGGGCGGAGGCGTAGTCGGGCTCGACCGCCTGTAGCCAGAAGGGACCCAGCGCATGCAGGGCGAGCGCGGAAGCCGCCTCCTCCAGGCTGGCGCCCGCCACGCCCCAGGGCGGAGACGGCGCGAGCAGCACCAGCGCTCGCACGGGGGCCTTGGCCGCGGCCATCATCGCCACCAGCCCGCCCATGGAGTGGCCGATCAGCACCGGCGGTTCGGCTTGCGCCTCAATCAAGGCGGCGATGTCGCTGGCGAAATCGGTCATGGAGACGCCGACGACCTTCCCGCCAGCCCCATGACCGCGAAGGTCAGGCGTTAGGCAGTCGTAGCCCGCCGCTTCGAAGGGCTGGCGGAAGGCGTCGAACGCCCAACCGCCGCAGAACCCGCCATGGACCATGATGACGCCGGGTTTAGGCCTATTGCCGCGCGCCATTCACATCCCCGACAAACACCGCAAAGGCGCGGACCACTTCTTCGTACACCTTGCGCTTGAAAGGTACGATCAGTCCCGGCGCATCATCCAGCGCGGCCCATCGCCACGCGTCGAATTCCGGCGGGCGTTGGGCGTTCAGATTGATCTCAGCTTCATCGCCCTCGAAGCGAAGCGCGAACCAGATCTGTTTCTGGCCGACCCACCCCTGGCGATGCTTTTTGGCCTCGGGCGGGAAGTCATAGGTCAACCATTCGGCCGTGCGGCCCAGCAGGCCGGTGGACGTCACGCCGGTCTCCTCAGCCAGCTCGCGACGGGCGGCGGCGTAAAGGTCCTCGCCATCGTCGACGCCGCCTTGTGGAAACTGCCAGCTATGCGGATCGCGACTGTCGGTCCGGCGGCCGATCCAGACCCGGCCATCGGGATGGAACAGCACCACGCCCACATTGGGCCGGTGGCGCGACAGGTCTTGCACGCGGGACTCGCCTCAGGTGACGGCGCCCAAGCGCCCGGATCGCCGCAGTAATGAACGCGAACGGCCGGCGAGAAAAGCCGTCGCGCGGTCAGCCAACGCCGCAGAAGCGATTTCGGGCGGCCCGGAAGCGATCATAGGCGGGCTCCAGGCGCGCCTCGAAGGCTGGTTGGCCCAACAAGGGGTCGTGAACCTGGTGCGCCGCCTGCAGCCGGGTATCGAAGGTTTGCACCGGCAGGGTCGTGACCAGATGGGCGGCCCATCTCGTCGTGTCGACGATGGTCAGGCCATATTTCGGATCGCGCAGGAAGGCTTTGCGGGCGGCCATGATCGCGGCGGAGGTTTCGTGTTCGGAATCGAAATACTCCGCCACGCGCATGTCCGCCTTGGCCTGGGCCTCCGCGTCATTCACCGCGAGGTCCCTGTAGTTGGAATAGATGTAGAAGATGGAGGCGATATCCGAGATGTCCTCCCGGGTATTGCCGTAGGTGACGAGGATCTGGCTTTCCGGATGGGCCGCTTGCGCGCGGTTATAGGCGTCCACCCTTTGCCTCACGCGTCCGTACGCCAACACATCCAGCTGCAGGCGGTAGGAAACGTAGTGCGCGGTCTCGTGCAGGGCGACCTCCACCAGGTCGGGCATGGGTCCCTGTCTCTGGAATTCCGTCGTCACGCACGGCCTCAAGCCGTCATAGGGAAACAGGTCCATGTGAGACT
>Ga0302314_10013353_pt1 | contig 14129 bp, 10 predicted proteins | sample III_Palsa_N2_3_FD_200533 | JGI IMG/M metagenome (GOLD analysis project Ga0302314, IMG submission 200533) | Peat permafrost microbial communities from Stordalen Mire near Abisko, Sweden - III_Palsa_N2_3 | ecosystem: Environmental > Terrestrial > Soil > Palsa > Peat permafrost | place: Sweden... | reverse complement strand
TTGCGGGGCCATTTGAGGTGGCGGCGGGGCGAACTGCGGCGGCGCCTGCGGTCCGGGGCCGCCCAGGCCCAAGGGATCGGGCCGCAAGCGCGCGCCGGGGCCGCCAAGCCCCAACGGATCGGCTGTCTCGCGCGGACGTTCGCCGAAACCGCCGCGCGCCCAGTCGACGACATTGCTGGCCGCGAGCTGCCCCCAGACGTCGGTGGCGCCTTGCACCGCCGGCGCGGCGTTGACCGGGCTCGACCAGCCCGACGCCGGAGTCGGGGCAGGCGCCGGCGTCGCCCAGGCCGAGGCGACGGGCGGGGTATCGACCGCTGGAGCCGCCCAGCTCTGCGACATCGCGCCCTGCCCGGAGATGGCCGCGGAAGCCGGCGCGCGATCCCAGCTGGCCTCGTCGACGCTCGCCGCCGCGGCCTGCGGTTGCCATCCGCCCCAGGCCGGCGTCGGCTGCGCCCCCGCAGCGTCGGACGCGACCGCCCCCGATCCGTCCGCCAGATCGGCCTTGATCGCGTAGTGACCGATGACGATCATGTCGCCGGGGCCGATTGGGTGCGGCGCCGCTAGCCGCTCCTGAGCGCCGTTGACGAAGGTGCCGTTGGTGCTCTTGTCGACCAGCACATAGGCGCTGTCGCGATAATCGATCTCGCAATGGACCGACGAAATGTAGTGCTGCGGGTCCGGCAGACTCCAGTCGGCCGTTGGCGAACGGCCGATCACCGCGCCGTGGCGATCAAGTCGCAGGCGCGTCGGCAGACCGTTTTCCAGCCGGTCAACATTGGTGATGGTCAGAACAAGAGTCATCTGGGCGGGCCGTTCACGCCCCATCTAGCGATTGCATCGCCCTCGTCCAAGGCACGGTTGATGGCCGCGATCCTGTCTGGCCCCTTCGCGGCCGCGACCAGGATCGCGCCTGCCGCCATCCGTCCGGCCACGTCGTTCGGCGGAGGCACGGCCTGCACGTTGTCGGGGGCCATGGAGCCGCCCGATAGAAACACCGCCATGGCCGTCAATCGCTCGGCGCACGAAGGGCGGGCCAGCTTGGACGCCTCCCAGGCGGCGCGCCGCCTGGACTCACTCGGATCCTGCACCCAGAGCAACGCCATCTTCAAGGCGTCGGCGTCGGCGCGCGAGCGCTCGCGGCCCTCGGAGAGGTCGCGCACCGACCGCGCCGCCCACACAACCGTCTCGTGCCGCGGCAGCGCAAGGCCAAGGAAGAACACGGCGTCCTCGAGACGCGACGCCTTCCGCAGATCTTCAAAGTAGGTTCGAGGCGGGAGGCGGCCGACCTCCGGGGAAGGCGGCGCCCAGTCGAGCAGTTCGATAACTTGAGCCGCCTCGCTCCATTTCACGCGGGTCCATTCGCTCATGGCAGCCTCAGTTGATGTTCACGATGCCGCCGGAAATACTCGTTGTCGCACTACCGCTGATCGAGACCGACGGCGCCGACGTGGAAACGCTGGCCTTGCCTTCCGTGCTGATCGTGAGGCCGCTGAGGCTGATGCCCGACTGGTCGATGGTGATCGAATTCTGACCGACCTTCAGGGTGATGCTGATCTGCGCCTCGACCGTGACCTGGCCTTTGTCGGTCTTGAGGCTGTAGTCGCCCTCCGACACGTCGGTCGCCATCGCGCCTTTGCTGACGGTGATCTTCAGGTCGCCTTGATTGACCGTCAGTTCGTCGTTCTGCTCGACGGTGGTGATGCGCTTGCCCAGGGAGACTGTGCGGGTCTCGTCGCCCTGCTGCACGGTCATCGAGAGATTGCCCGTGACGGTCGTGGTGTCGTCATGCTTGATGGTCGTAGTGTCGTCGTTCTTGACGAGGGTGGCGCGGTCTTTCTGGGCCTGGACGTTGAAGACCTCTTCGCCGGTTTTGTCCTCGAAGCTGATCTCGTTGTAGTCGTCGGAGCCGCCGTCGATGGTATGGCTGCGCCAGACCGACTTGGTCTTCTCGTCGGCCCAGGCATAGGGCGGTCTCTTGTCGCCGTTGTAGACGCTGCCGACCACCAGAGGGCGATCGGGATCGCCGTTCAGGAAATCGATCACCACCTCCTGTCCGATCCGCGGCAGCACGACGTGGCCGAAGCCGTTGTCGGCGGAGGCATAGGCGACGCGCATCCAGCAGGTCTGATCGGGCGAAGGGTCCGCGCGATCCCAATGGAAGCGCACCTTCACCCGACCGTATTCGTCGGTATAGATCGTCTCGCCATCCGGGCCGACGACGAACGCCGTCTCCGGCCCGCGGGCCACCGGCCGGGGCGTTACGCTCGGCGCCCGCCACGGGACCTCGGCCGGGGTCGCGACGATCTCGACCACGAGTGGCTGCTCTTCGCTCGTCCCGTCGCCGCCGGTGACGTAGGCCTGGGCGTCCATGCGATAGGTCTGGCCGACGACGAGATACTGCTGATTCAACCGGGTCAACGGGTGCTTGGCCAGCGTCAGGAGGTAGCCGCAGGCGAGCGTGACCGGATCGCCGACGCCGCGGTAGCTGCGACGCTCCGCGTCGTACGACTGCATCGCCGTCTCTGCCTGGGTGGCGCCGAGGTCGTCCTGCAGGAAGCCGGTGGGGAAGTCGTAGATTTCCACCTTGTCGGCGGCGGACGCCGAGCCGGCCGGCGCCGGGTCGGCGTCCGTGAGCCGAGTATCGTCTGGCGCGGCCGCTGCGGCGTCCGCGGGTTGCGGCGGCGGCAGAGTATACGCCCCCTCAAGCGTGTTGGTCGGCTGGGTGAAATCGAAATCACGGAATGTCGCCATGTTCTCGGCGCCGGTGGCCACCGTCTCGGTCCAGCGCCAGACCCGGTCTTCGAGCACCGACTGTTTGGCGGGCAGGTAGGTCAATTCGTCATAGGCGCTGCTTTCATGCGAGCCCTTGCCGTCGCAGAGCACCATGATGTGGCGCCCTTCGCGATGATCGAAGAAATAGTAGATCCCTTCCTGTTCCATCAGGCGCGAGACAAAGGCGAAATCGCTCTCTCGGTACTGCACGCAATAGTCACGTGACGTATAGGTCTTCTGCAACTTGGTGAAGTCGACGTCCTGGCAGCCGCGCTTGTCGAATACCGCCTGGATAATTTGGACGGCCGACTTCTGCTGAAAGATGACGAAGTCGAGGTTGCGGCTAAGCGCATACAGCCAGGGACGCAGAATCAGATGGTAGCGGTAACCCGCCTCGATCTCTTCCTGGAATTCCGCCTCGAAGATCAGACCGCTGAAGATTCTCTGCGGTACGCCTTCCTGAGCAACGGTGATCAGCGCCCCTTCCCCCAGATGCGTCAGAAAGTCGACCTCCGCTTCTTCGCAGACCACATCGACCTCGATGACGAAGGGTTCGCTCAACCGCTCGACCGCTTCGAACCGCTCCAGATGAGCGGCCTGCGGGATTGGCAGCGAAATGACGGCCTCTCGAGCCAGCATCCGGGCGTCCTTGCTCAGGGTCCTGGTTGTCCCCGCTGCAACATACTCTACACGAGCCGGGCGCGCCCCGGCAAAAGGCCTGCGCAAAGCGCCGCTTGCCAAGCTGGCCAGGCCCTCGCATGCGTCGGCCTCGGCGCCTAAAGCAACGATTTCACGACGATCGGACCAAATCGTGAATTGTGGTCTAAATTGTTGAGTTGGCGCGGCATCGCATCGCAAAATGCGGGTTGGCCGGCTGAGGCGACTGTTCCAGCGCAACGCGTGTCGGCGATCGGGGGATTGGACAATGGACCTTGAGCAACTGCTCGCGCCGGTGTCGGACGAGGCGCCCGCCGGTCCCGACCTCGCCTACGACGCCGATCGCGGTACGATCGAGCAAGCGTTCGAAAGCTCGGTGTCGATCGACACCAGCGGCGAGGCCACCGCGGGCGCCGAAATCGACTGGCGCCCGATCGTCGGCCAGATCGAGCAGCAGAGCACCCGCACCAAGGACGTCTGGCTGGCCGTTTATCTGTGCCGCGGCGGGGCGCGGTCGGGCCAACTCGCCCTGGTCGAGACCGGCGCCGAGTATCTGGCCGGTTTGCTTGAGCGTTACTGGGACACCGTTCACCCTCAGCTCGAAGAATACGGCTTCCAGGGTCGCAAAGGGCCTTGCGAGTCGCTGGCTCGGCGCGGGGAGTTTCTTGGGCCGCTCGAACGCACGCCCCTGCTGGAGCACCCGCGGCTCGGCCATTTTTCCGGAGCTGACTTCGAGCGGTTCCGCTCCGGGGCCGAGACCGAGGACGGCTACGGCATGTTCCGCGCCGCGCTCGCCGACACCCCCGAAGAGAACCTTGCCGAAATCATCGCCCGGCTCGATGCGATCGAGGGCGCGATCAAGCGGGCCGACGCTGTCCTGACCGCCAACGCCGAGGGCGACACGGCCGCCAACTTCCAGCCGACCTACGATCTGCTGGGCCAGATGAAGAAAGCGGTGCGGGCCTTCACCAGCACCGCGCCCCAGGCGGAACCCGACGTTGACGCCGCCGCGACGGCGGGTCCGGCGGCCGAGGGCGGCGGAGCGCGCATCGCCGGCCGGGTGGAAAGCCGTGAAGACGTGATCAAGGCGCTGGACGCGATCGCCGACTACTATCGCCGCCGCGAGCCGGCCAGTCCCGTGCCCGTCGCGCTGCAGCGGGCTCGCGAATGGGTTAACCTCGATTTCCTATCGCTGATCGAGGATATCGCCCCCTCCGCGCTCGATGAAGCCAAGCGCGTTTTGGTGTCACAAAGGAAGCCGCCGGGGGAAAGCGGCTGGTGAGGACTAGGCTAGAACCTTGTTATATGCTTCAAGTCTGTAAGGGAGCGGGCGCGAGCGCCAGCTGTGGGACACGGAGTAGGCGCAATGGCCTCGGCCAAAGGCGGTCAGAAGTTCATCAAGGAAAATCGCGCACCGCGCGTCCACATCGAATACGAAGTGGAGACCTACGGATCGCGGCAAAAGGTCGAGCTGCCCTTCGTGATGGGTGTGATGTCAGACCTTTCCGGCAAGTCGCTGGTCGAGAAGAAGACGCTCGATAAGCGTGACTTCGTCGAATTCGACATGGACAACTTCGAGCAGAAGATGGAAGCGATCGCGCCGCGCGCGGCTTTCGTCGTCGACAACACCCTGACCGGCGAGGGCAAGATGGGGGTCGACCTCACCTTCAAGTCGCTCGACGATTTCGGGCCCGGCGCCATCGCCAAGAACGTCCCGGCCCTGGCCAAGTTGCTTGAGGCGCGCCAGCAGCTAAACGACCTGATGGTCTATATGGACGGCAAGGATGGCGCCCAGGGTCTGTTGGACAAGGTGCTGAAAGACCCCGAACTGCTTAAGTCCCTCGCGGCGGCGAAGCCCGCCGAGGGCGAAGGAGCCTCGGAGTAGGCTCGAAGCCGGTTCGCTCGGCGAAATGTGAGGAAGTGTGATGGCTCAGGAACTGGAAAAAGGCGCCGCCGTCGCCGAAGCCGAGACGTTGGTCGTCGACGACTTCGCGGCGCTGCTGCGTAAGGAATTCAAGCCGAACACCGACGTCCGCGAACAGCGCATCGAGCAGGCGGTGAAGACCCTCGCCCAGCAAGCGCTGGCCGACACCCAGATCATCGGCGACGACGTCTTCACCACCGTCGACGCGATGAAGGCGGCGATCGATCGCAAGCTGACCGAGCAGATCAACCTGATCATCCACCACAAGGATTTCCAGAAGCTGGAATCGGCGTGGCGCGGCCTCTGGTATCTGGTCGGCAACACCTCCACCGGCAAGGATCTGAAGATCCGCGTCCTCAATATCTCCAAGGACGAGACCCGCCGGATGCTGCGGCAGTTCCGCGACGCGGCCTGGGATCAGAGCCCGCTTTTCAAGAAGATCTACGAGGCCGAATTCGGCCAGTTGGGCGGCCAGCCTTTCGGGTCGTTCGTTTGCGACTACTCGTTCGACCATACGGCGCCCGACATCGAGATCATGAAGGGTCTGTCGAAGATCGGCGCGGCGGCTCACGCCCCGTTCCTCGCCGCCGCCGACTCCCAGCTGCTGGGCATGGAGACGTGGCAGGAGCTGTCGAACCCGCGCGACCTGGCCAAGCAGTTCGACGCCACCGAATACATGGCCTGGCGCTCGTTCCGTGACACCAACGACAGCCGCTACATGGCGCTGACCCTGCCCCGCTTCCTGGGACGCACGCTTTACGGCGCCAACACCGAGCCGGTGGAGGAGTTCGCCTTCGAGGAAGACAACGGCGGCGGCGCCCACGATAACTATCTGTGGCTCAATTCGTCCTACGCCCTCGGCGTTCGCATCACCGAGGCGTTCAAGACCTATGGCTGGTGCACGCGCATCCGCGGCGTCGAATCGGGCGGTACGGTGGAAGACCTGCCTACCGCGATGTTCCCGACCGACGACGGCTCGCTCGACGCCAAGTGCCCGACCGAGATCGCCATCTCGGACCGCCGCGAGGCCGAACTGTCCAAGGCCGGATTGATGGCCCTGATCCACCGCAAGAACACCGACCAGGCCACCTTCATCGGCGCCCAGACGCTGCACGCGCCGAAGGCCTACGAAGACCCGGCGGCGACGGCCAGCGCCAACCTCTCGGCTCGCCTGCCCTACATCTTCGCCAGCTGCCGCTTCGCCCACTATCTGAAGTGCATGGTGCGAGATTGGATCGGCAGCACGCGCGAGGCGCCGCAACTCGCGGCCGACCTGCAATCGTGGGTCATGCAATATGTCGATGCCCAGCCCGACTTCTCCAGCGAGGAGATCAAGGCTCGCAAGCCTTTGAAGGCGGCTTCGGTCCAAGTAATCCCGGATGAGGAAAATCCGGGATATTATCGGGGCATCTTCCGCTTCGTCCCGCACTATCAGTTGGAAGGCATGGACGTCTCGCTGAGCATGGTATCGCGGCTGCCCAAGCCAGCGACCTAGTCCGCTTGCGCCTTACGAAGTCTAGCCGTCAAACGCTGAGCAAAAGGAGTTCGCCGTGGCTGTCGATATGTTTCTGAAACTTGATAATATCAAGGGCGAGTCAAAGGATTCCAAGCACAAGGGTGAGATCGACGTTCTCGCCTGGAGCTGGGGCATGTCGAATAGTGGCTCCGCCGGCCAGGGTGGCGGCGCCGGGGCCGGCAAAGTCAACGTCCAGGATATCTCCGTCACCAAGTACATCGACTTGTCTACTACCTCGATCCACAACGCGGTTTGCGTTGGCAAACACCTTCCCGAGGTGACGCTGTACGTACGCAAGGCGGGTGAAAAGCCGCTTGAGTACCTGACCATCACGATGAAGGAAGTGTTCATCACCAGCGTCTCGACCGGCGGCAGCGGCGGCGAGGACAGGCTGACCGAGAATATCACCTTGAACTTCGCCAAGTTCAAAACTCAGTACAAGGAACAGTCGGACACCGGGAGCGCGGGCGCATCCCCCGACTTCTCGTTCGACATCGCCGGGAACGCACCGGCCTAAGCTGGCGCCGCCTGGGCCAGGGTTAGGTAAAAATCATGGCCGATGCGGACGAACGACTGCGCGCGGGCGACTTGGATGGCGCCCGCGCGTTGCTTGTCGATGCGGTGCGCCGTGGTCCGCAGGACCAGCCGGCGCGCATGTTCCTATTCCAGCTGCTCTGCATCGGCGGCGAGTGGGACAAGGCGCAGATCCAGCTTCGCGCCCTGGCTCAGCTGTCGCCGGAAGCCCAGATGCTCGCGGTGGCCTACAGTCAGGCGATCGACGCCGAGAAATTCCGCGCGCAGGTCTTCGCAGGGACAGCCCAACCCGCGCTGCTGGTCAAATCGTCGGGGTGGGCTGGCGATCTGGCCGGCGCGCTGTCAGCCTTATGCCAGGGACGCCTTGAAGACGCCGCGGCCCTGCGGGACCAGGCCTTCGACGCCGCGCCCGACACGCCAGGCGCACTCGATGGCGTGGCGTTCGACTGGATCGCCGACGGGGATGCCCGCTTCGGCCCGGCGCTTGAGGCCATCATCGCCGGTCAATGGGGCCTGGTGCCGTTCGACGCGATCGAGAAGATCGAATCCGAGGGCCCGAAGGATCTGCGCGATGTCGTCTGGCTGCCGGTGCAGCTGGCGTTCAAGACCGGTCAGTCGGTGGCCGCGCTGTTGCCCGCGCGCTACCCCGGCACGGAGCTGCGCCAGGACGCGTCGTTGCGCCTGACCCGCGGCACGGACTGGGTCGACCAACCCTGGGGCCAGGCCGGTCTCGGCCAGCACGAGTGGACCCTCAGCGACGGTTCCGATGTCGGCATCCTGTCGCTGAGGCGGCTCACGTTCAGCTGATGGCCGCCAGCCGCCTCAACCCGACCCTGTTCGACAAGCTGGTCGCCGATCTTGAGATCGAGGGCCTGCACGAGAACCAGAACGACCGCCGGTCGACCGATATCGGCGGCTCGGTCATGCGCTTCTACACCGTGCCCCGGATCGAGCGCTTCAACGAAGCCGCCCTGCGGACCACGGTGAAGCGCGAGCTGAGCTGGCTGCTCAACACCACCAACCTGGGCGCCGTCGAAGACCTGTCGCCCTACCCGCAAGTGAAGACTTCAGTCTTGAACTACGGTGTGCCCGACCTCGCGGGCAAGACCCTGACCAAGCGCGTGATCCAGGGCCGCGCCCGGGAAATCCGCGACGCCATTCGCGCCTTCGAGCCGCGCCTCGACCCCAAGCGGCTCGAGGTGGAGGCGATCTCGGAGATTCAGAAAGAGAACGCCGTCACCTACATCATCCGCGGCGACGTGACCGCGGCGGTGCAGGCGATGCCCGTCGAGTTCAAGACCGACATCGAAGTCGACACGGCGTCGGTCACGGTCCGGGAGTAAGCTCCGTGGATCCCCGCCTGCTGCGCGCTTACAATGACGAACTGATCTACCTGCGCGAGACGGCGCGGGAGTTCGGCGAGGAATACGAAAGCGTCGCGGGACGCCTGGGACTCGCCACCCCGACCGAAGTCGATCCCTACGTCGAGCGGCTGATGGAAGGCGTCGCCTTCCTGGCCGCGCGGGTCAATCTGAAGCTCCAGGACCAGTTCCCCGAGTTCACCCAGCATCTGCTGCAGGCGATCCAGCCGCACTATCTCGCGCCGACGCCGTCGATGTGCGTGGTCGGCTTCGAACCACAGAACAGCGACCAGTCGCTCGTGCCGGGGTTCGAGTTGCCGCGCGGCACGGAGCTGACCTCCGTCGCCAAGGACCAGGGCGGGGCGGTGGTGACATTCAAGACCGGCCACGCGGTGACGCTCTGGCCGTTGCAGATCGTCGAGGCGGAATACCTGGCGACGCGGGCGGCGGTGGCGCCGTTCGCGGCGGCGGCCGGCGTGCGAGCCGAAGCGGGGCTGCGCCTGCGTTTCGCCGGCGCCGGCGGCGTGCCCTTGCCCAAGATCGCGCCAAGCGACCTGCCGATCTATCTCTCCGGATCCGAGACCATCCCCGGCGAACTCTACCGTCAGATCATCGGCGAGAGCCTGGCTGTGATCGCGCGCTCGTCCACGTCCGGCGCTGGCCAGGGTGGCTGGGTCAGGCTGCCACTGCCTGAGCAGCAGGGCTTCGAGGACGAATGTGCGCTGCTGCCTACCGAGCAGCGGTCGTTCCGTGGCTACCGACTGCTGAGCGAGTATTTCGCCTGCCCCGAGCGGTTCCAGTTCTTCCGGCTGAAGAACCTCGCCGAAGCCTTCGCCGGCAGCCCCGAAGCCTGCGATGTCGTGCTGCTGTTCAGCCGCAACTCACCGGCGCTGGCGAAGGCGCTGAGCCCGCAGAATTTCCGCCTGTTCGCCACCCCGGCGATCAACCTCTTCGAGAAGCAGATCGGCCGCGTGCAGATCCGCCCGTACGAGCACGAGTTTCAGGTGATGCCGGATCGCACCCGGCCGCTCGATTTCGAGGTCTATCGGGTGCTGGAAGTCACCGCCTATGGCGCCCAGAACGGCGAGCCGCGGCCGGTGGCGCCGCTCTACGCCTTCGGCGCCCTGCTCTACGACTGGCGCGAGGCGGTGTTCTACGTCACCCGGTTGAAGCGGCGGCGGCTGTCGACCAAAGAGCAGCGGCTGCGCCGGCGCACCGACTACATCGGCACCGAGACATGGCTCAGCCTGACAGCGCCCGGCGATGCATCGACGGTCGATCGCATCACCGAACTGGCCGTGCGGGCGCTGGTCACCAACCGCGAACTACCGGAGTTGCTGCGGTTTGGCGGCGCGAGCGACTTCAATGTCAGCGGCGGGCCGGTCCGGGCGGTGACCGTGCTCCGCGCGCCGACCCGGCCGCAGCCGCCGATGGGGCTGGGCGACGCGGCCTGGCGGGTGATCAGCCATCTGACGCCGAACTACGCCAGCCTGGCGCCGACCGATCACGACGATCCGTCGATCCTGCGCGATCATCTGGCGCTCTATGGCCGCACCGAGGACGCCGCGACGCGCCGTCAGGTCGACGGCCTGCTGTCGGTGAAATCGGAGCCGGTCACGCGCCGCGTTCCCGGCCACGATCGGCTGGCGTTCGCCAGAGGTCTGCGCATCCGCGCCAAGCTGGACGACGTCTCCTACGAGAACGCCCGCATGTTCTTGTTTTCCGCGGTGCTGGAGCGGTTCCTGGCGGAGTTCGCCACCATCAACTCTTTCACCGAGTGCGTGTTCGAGTCCGTCCAGGAGGGGACTTTCGTGCAATGGCCACCAAGAGTGGGGCGGCGTCGCAACATCTGAGCTACCTCGCCAAGGTGGCGAAGGGGGTCAAGCGCTACGGGGTGTTTCCCGTGCTGCGCGCCGCGGAGGCGCGCGCCAAGGACCTGCCGCGCATCAGCGCCTCGCGCCTGCCGTCGCAGAACATCGTCGACCTGAATCAGGTGCCCCTGCTGTCGCACCCGGCTTCCACCCTGGAATCGATCGAGATCAAGGGGACGCGCGCGTCGGTCAACGGCTACTGGTTCGGCCTGACCGGGCCGATGGGTCCCCTGCCCCTGCACCTGTCCGAGTTCGCGCTGAACGAGCGACGCAACAGCGCCAAGCGCCCGTTCGGCCGCTTCCTCGACGTGCTGGCCGGCCGGATGCTGCAGTTTTTCTACCGCGCCTGGGCCGACTCGCAGCCGGCCGCCCACGCCGACCGACCGAACGACGACAACTTCGCCAGATACCTTGCCGCGCTCTCGGGCGCCGCCGAGAACGTGCCCGCGAACGCGGCTTTCCCGACGCGGGCGCGGCTGCACTACGCCAGCCTGTTCGCCTCGCATCGCAGCGCCGCGGGCGTGCAGGACGCCCTGACCCACCTGCTGGGAACGCCGGTCAAGCTGGTCGAATTCCTGCCGCGCTGGCGCGACATCGAGCCGGCCGACCGCAGCAAGCTCGGCGCCCCCGGCGGCTTCAACGCCCTGGGACGGGACACGGTCACCGGCTCCAGCGTCCGCGCCTACACCGACGCCTACCGCGTCGTGATCAGGGCGCGCAGCTTCGCCGAGTACGAGAGCTTTCTGCCCACCGGCGCCCAGTTCAAGGTCGCGGCGGAGGCGCTGGACGCTTTCACGCCCTCGCACCTGGAATGGGAAATCGAAGTCGAGCTGGACGAGCGCGAGGCCAGGCCCGCGCGGCTTGACGGACGCACCAGGATGGGATGGACAAGTTGGAGGGCGCCGACCGGCGCCGGCGGCGTGCGCGCCGAGGCCCGTCTGGGCCGCAGCGCGCGACGCATTGCTTGAGGTGGGGAGGCCTTGAGTCATGAGCGAAATCAGCCGGTCAGCCCTGTTCGGGCGCCTGAACCCGACCGCCCTCAAGGCGATCGAGACCGCCACCTCGTTCTGCAAGATGCGCGGCAACCCCTACGTCGAGCTGGCGCACTGGATCCACGTGCTGCTGCAGGACCCGCGCAACGACATCGGCGCGATCCGCACCCGGTTCGGCCTCGATGACGCGGCTCTGGCGCGCGACACGGTCGCCGCGCTGGACAGCCTGCCACGCGGCGCGACCGCGATCTCCGACTTCTCTCCGCAGATCGAAGAGACCATCGAGAAGGGCTGGCTCTACGCCTCGCTGATGTTCGCCGCGGGACGGGTGCGCACGGGCCATCTGATCCTTGGCATCCTGAAGACGCCGCAGCTGCGCAACGCGCTGCTCTCGATGTCCGCCGAATGGCGCAAGGTGCAGGCGGACAAGCTTGGCGACGAGTTCGCCCAGGTCTGCTCCGGCTCCTCGGAGACCGGTTCCGAGAACGCCGGTATTGCGCCTTCAGTCGATGGCGAGCCCGGTAGCGCTGACGGCGGCGGCGGAGCTGCGACCGGCGAGGCGTTGGCGAAGTTCTCGGTCGACCTGACCGAGCGAGCGCGAAAGGGCGAGATCGACCAGATCGTCGGACGCGACGCCGAGATCCGCCAGGTGATCGATATCCTGCTGCGCCGCCGCCAGAACAACCCGATCCTCACCGGTGAGGCCGGCGTCGGCAAGACCGCGGTGGTGGAGGGCTTCGCCCGCCGCATCGTCGACGGCGATGTGCCGCCGGTGCTGCGGGACGTCACGCTTCGCTCGCTCGACATCGGCCTGCTGCAGGCGGGCGCCAGCGTGAAAGGCGAGTTCGAAAAGCGCCTGCGGCAGGTGATCGACGAGGTGGAATCCTCGCCCAAGCCGATCATTCTATTCATCGACGAAGCCCACACCCTGATCGGGGCCGGCGGCTCGGCCGGCACCGGCGACGCCGCCAACCTGCTGAAGCCCGCCCTGGCCCGCGGTCGCCTGCGCACCATCGCCGCCACCACCTGGGCGGAATATCGCCAGTATTTCGAGAAGGACCCGGCCCTCACCCGCCGCTTCCAGACCGTCAACGTGGGCGAACCGGAAACCGAGAATGCCATCGCCATGATGCGCTCGGTGGCGCCGATGATGGAGAAGCACCACAACGTCGTCGTGCTGGACGAGGCGATGGAAGCTTCGGTGAAGCTCTCGCAACGCTACGTGCCGGCGCGGCAGCTGCCCGACAAGGCGGTGTCCCTGCTCGATACCGCCTGCGCCCGCGTCGCCGTCTCCCAGCACGCCACGCCGGCGCCCGTGGAGGACCGCAAACGCCGAGTCGAGCTGCTCAATGTCGAGCTGGAGATCGCCAAGCGCGAAGCTGAGGGCCACTACAACGTCGGCGCCCGGATCGGAAAGATCGAGGAGCAGATCGCCGAGGCCAATACGGCTTTCGAAGAGGTCAGCGCCAAGTGGGATCGCGAGAAGGCGGCGCTTGAAGCCGTCATCGCGGCACGCACCGCGCTCACCGACACCCGCGCCGCGGGGAAGGAAGCGGAGACGCAATCCGCGGACGTCCACGTCGACGATCCGGCGGGCGTCGCGGCCCTCACGTCAGCGTTGGGCGTCATGCGCGAAGCCCAAGGCGATCAGCCGATGGTGTTCGGCGTGGTCGACGCCGACGCGGTGGCCTCGGTGGTCGGTGACTGGACCGGCATCCCGATCGGCCGGATGGTCAAGGACGAGATCGCTTCGGTGCTGACCATCGCCGACCAGCTCAAGAAGCGGGTGGTGGGCCAGGACCACGCGATGGAGGCGATCGGCAAGCGCATCCAGACCAGTCGCGCCAAGCTCGACAATCCGAACAAGCCGGTCGGCGTGTTCATGCTCTGCGGACCGTCCGGCGTCGGCAAGACCGAGACCGCGCTGGTGCTCTCGGAACTGCTGTTCTCCGGCGACGATTCGATGATCGTCATCAACATGAGCGAGTTCCAGGAGGCGCACACCGTCTCCACCCTGAAGGGCGCGCCGGCCGGCTACGTCGGGTACGGACAAGGCGGGGTGCTGACCGAGGCCGTGCGGCGCCGGCCCTATTCCGTGGTGCTGCTGGACGAAGTCGAGAAGGCCCACCCCGACGTCCACGAGATGTTCTTCCAGGTGTTCGACAAGGGCTACATGGACGACGCCGAGGGGCGTTACATCGACTTCAAGAACACCCTGATCCTGCTCACCTCGAACGTCGGCACCGACCTGATCACCAGCCTCTCGGAAGACCCAGAGATGGCGCCCGACGCCGAGAGCCTGGCCCAGACGTTGCGGCCGGAGCTGCTGAAGGTGTTCCCGCCCGCCCTGCTCGGCCGTCTGATCGTGCTGCCCTACTATCCGCTCAGCCCGGACATGCTGAAGGGGATCGTCCGGCTGCAGATGGACCGGGTGAAGCGCCGCATCCTCGACAACCACGCGATCCAGTTCGACTACGGCGACGACGTGGTCGACCTGGTGGT
>Ga0302314_10013352_pt1 | contig 14129 bp, 9 predicted proteins | sample III_Palsa_N2_3_FD_200533 | JGI IMG/M metagenome (GOLD analysis project Ga0302314, IMG submission 200533) | Peat permafrost microbial communities from Stordalen Mire near Abisko, Sweden - III_Palsa_N2_3 | ecosystem: Environmental > Terrestrial > Soil > Palsa > Peat permafrost | place: Sweden... | reverse complement strand
CGCCGCTGGCGGGGTCGAAGAAGTGCAGGCGGCTGGTGTCGATGGCGAGCCCGAGCGGCTGCCCGGACCGGACGCCGGAGCGGGAGGAGACGCGGGCGGTCCACAGCGTCTTGCCGCCGGCCAGCGCGGTGACGGTCTCGTCCTCCTCGGAGGAGCCGTCGGAGGCGCTGGCGATCGAGGCGTGCTCGACCGGGGGGGCGTCGATCGTGAAGATCGCGTGGATCTCGGTGCCGAGCTCCTCGGTGACGCCGACGGTGACCGGGAACCGGGCCCAGGAGGCGTCGCCGTAGGCGCCGTCCTCGAAGTCGGAGGGCCGGACGCCGAGGATGACCTGCTTGCCGAGGTAGCCGTCGAGGCCGGGCTTGGCCTCGAAGACCGACGCGGGCACCGGCAGCTGGTAGCCGGCGAAGGAGACCGTGGCGCCGCCGTCGCCCCGCTCGAGGGAGGCCTGCGCGAAGTTCATCGCGGGGGAGCCGATGAAGCCGGCCACGAACAGGTTCACCGGCGACTCGAACAGCCGCTGCGGGCTGTCGACCTGCTGGATCCGGCCGTCGCGCATGACGCAGACGCGGTCGCCGAGGGTCATCGCCTCGACCTGGTCGTGGGTCACGTACACGGTCGTGATGCCGAGCCGCTCGTGCAGCTGGTTCAGCGCCGCCCGCATCGACACCCGGAGCTTGGCGTCGAGGTTGGACAGCGGCTCGTCCATCAGGAACGCCTGCGGCTCGCGGACGATCGCGCGGCCCATCGCCACGCGCTGCCGCTGGCCGCCGGACAGGGCCGCGGGCTTGCGGTTCAGGTAGGGCTCGAGGCCGAGCAGCGCCGCCGCCTCGCCGACCCGCCGCTTGATCTCGGCCTTGGGCGTGTGCCGGAGCTTGAGGCCGAAGGCGAGGTTGGCCTCGACCGTCATGTGCGGGTAGAGCGCGTAGTTCTGGAACACCATCGCGATGTCGCGGTCCTTCGGCGGCAGGTCGTTGACCACCTGCGAGCCGATGGAGATGGTGCCGTCGGTGATCTCCTCAAGGCCGGCGATGGACCGCAGCGCCGTCGACTTGCCGCATCCGGAAGGACCGACAAGCACCATGAACTCGCCCTCCCTCACCTCAAGGTTCAGGTCGTCGAGGGCCTTGACGCCCCCCGAGTAGACCTTCTCCACGTGTTCAAGGACGATCTGTGCCATTGAGGAGCTCCCTTGTCTGCCGTGATCTTTATGATGTCCGCCAGCGGCTGCCACGGCAACATTGCGCTGATAAATGTTGATGACGCAGCACGTGGGATGATAGATGACGTTCATTGCTCAGGGGAAGAGCGTTCATTGGACTAGACCTGTGGGCAACCGGACCGAGACCGGAGTGGTGAGCACCCGGTCGGCCCCGGCCGCCCGGACCGGGCCGGTCAGCCTGAACGAGCCGCGCAGCGGCAGGTCGTCGGACGCGCCCCCGACGGCGACCGAGATCTCGCCCGGCTCGACGATCCGCGTTCCGTCCCGCCCGGCGAAGGCGGTCCGGTCGGCGTGCAGGGAGAAGGCCACCCGGGCGCTCTCGCCCGGCGCGAGCGTCACCCGGGTGAACCCGGCCAGCCAGCTCGTCGGCCGCACCACCGAGGCCACCGGGTCGCCCAGGTAGAGCTGAACCACCTCGGTCCCGGCCACGGAGCCGGTGTTGCGCACGGTGCACGAGATACCCACCGCGCCGTCGGTTGCCGTGTGGTCGGCCGACAGCTCGAGGTCCGCGTACCCGAACGTGGTGTACGAGAGCCCGTGCCCGAACGCGAACAGCGGCGTCGGGTCGACCGAGCTGCCCGCGTGCAGCGCGGCGTTCCGCGACCGGAGGTAGGTCGAGGGCTGCGCGCCCGGCAGCCGGGGGATCTCGACCGGCAGCTTCCCGCTGGGCGTCACCCGGCCGGTCAGCACGCCGGCGATCGCCCGGCCGCCCTCCTCGCCGGGGAAGAACGCCTGGACGACGCCGGCCAGCCGGCCCGCCACGGCGCCGAGCGCGTACGGGCGGCCGGTGACCAGCACCGCCACCACCGGGGGGCCGGCCTCGGCCAGCGCCAGCAGCAGCTCCTGCTGCACCCCGGGCAGGACCAGGTCGGTCACGTCGCACCCTTCGCCGCTAGTCCCGTGGCCGAACAGGCCGGCCTCGTCGCCCACCACGGCGACGACAAGCTCGGCCGAACGGGCCGCGGCGACTGCCTCGGCGAACCCGCTCGTGTCGGCGGTGGCGACGTCGCAGCCGCGCGCGTAGCCGACGTCGGGGAGTTCCTCGCGGAGCGCCGCGAGCACGGTGGCGACCTCGACCCCGGCGCCGCTGCCGCCGTCGAACCACGCCTGGTGCCCGAGGTGCCTCGGCATCGTGTAGCAGCCGAAGAACGCGAGCGGGTCGTCGGCCAGCGGCCCGACGACGGCGACCCGCGCCGTTTTCCGCACCGGCAGCGCCCGCCGGCCGTTGGCGACAAGAACCACCGACTCCTCGGCCAGCCGCCGGGCGATGTCCCGCTGCGCGGGCGGGTCGAGGTCCAGGACCTGGTCCTGGTCCTGGTCCTCGGGCCGCCCGTCCGGCTCGTGACCGGCCGGGAGCGACGACCAGCCGCGGTCGAGCAAGCCGAGCTCGAGCTTCTGCCGGAGCACCCGGGCGGCCGCCCGGTCGATCAGCTCCTCGGGGACGTCGCCGGCCGTCACCGCCGCCAGCAGCGGGTCGCCGAAGCAGCGGGTGCTCGGCAGCTCAACGTCCAGCCCGGCCGCGATCGCCAGCGCCGCCGCGCCGCCCGGGTCGGCCGCGAGCTGGTGCTGGAGCTGGAGGAAGGAGACCGCGAAGTAGTCCGAGACGACCACGCCGTCGAAGCCGAGCTCGTCGCGGAGCAGGGCGGTCAGCAGGTTCGGGTCGGCGCTGGCGGGCACGCCGTCGCGGTCTATGTAGGTCGGCATCACCGACCGGGCGCCGCCGATCCTGATCGCCATCTCGAACGGGGGGAGGATGACGTCGGCGAACTCGCGCGGGCCGATCGAGACCGGCGCGTGGTTGCGGCCGGCCCGCGACGCGGAGTACCCGGCGAAGTGCTTGAGCGTCGCCTGCAGGCCGGCCGACTGCAGCCCCCGCACGTAGGCGGTGCCGACGGTGCCGACCAGGTACGGGTCCTCGCCGATGGTCTCCTCGACCCGGCCCCAGCGGTAGTCGCGGGTCACGTCGAGGACCGGCGCGAGCCCCTGGTGGATGCCGGCCGCCCGCATGGTCGCGCCGAACGCCGCCGCCATCTCGCCGACCAGGGCCGGGTCGAAGGACGCGCCCCAGGCCAGCGGCGTCGGGTAGATCGTGGCGCCCCAGGCGGCGAACCCGGTCAGGCACTCCTCGTGCGCGACTGCCGGGATGCCGAACCGGCTGCTGGCCGCGATCCGCGCCTGCAGCCCGGCTAGCGCCCGAATCCCGGCCCCGGCCGGCACCGGGCGGCTGCCAAACACCCGGGTGAGCTGGCCCATCCCGTTCTTGATGAGCTCGTCGAGCGGCGGCTGCTCCTCGCTGAACTGGTCCTGCATCGGGGCCACGCCGTCCCCCTCGCCGGACGCGCCCTGCCAGATGCTGCCAAGCTGCGCGATCTTCTCCGCCAGCGTCATCCGGCTCAGCAGCCCGGCCACCCGCTCGGCGGGCGGCCGCGCCGGGTCGTGCCACGGCTCCGCCCGGCCCAGCGCTGGCGTGCCCTCGCCGACATCCCCGTCCGATCGCGGCAGGACGGAAATCTCGGTGCTGTCCACTGGACGTGTCATTTGTGGTTGCTCCCTGGGGTCGCGGAACCGGCCTTGGGGACGGCGGTCGACTCGCGCACGATGAGTTCGGTGGTCAGCTCCATCCGGCTGGACCGCAGCGGCACGCCTTCGATCAGCTCGCCGAGCATCTGCGCGGCGGCGTTGCCCATCTCGGCCAGCGGCTGCCGCACGGTCGTCATGGGCGGCGAGGCCCAGCGCGCGACCGGCAGGTCGTCGAAGCCGATCACGGACAGGTCCTCGGGGATGCGCAGCCCGTGCTGGCGGGCGGCCTCGTAGACGCCGAAGGCCTGCTGGTCGCTGCCCGCGAAGATCGCCGTCGGCCGGTCCGGCCGGTCGAGCAGCTCGGCCGCGCAGCTGAATCCGCCCTCGTGGCGGAAGTCGCCGTAGCGGACGAGGGCCGGGTCGAAGGCGACGCCGGCCCGCTCCAGGCCCGACCGGTAGCCGTCGAGCCGGGCCAGGCTGCACAGGTAGTCGGGGGGCCCGGTGATCGCGGCGATCCGCCGGTGGCCGAGCGAGAGCAGGTGCTCGGTGGCCGCGAACCCGCCCGCCCAGTTGGTCGCGCCGACGGACGGGATGTCGGCCGGCGGGGTGTTGGCCGGGTCGATCACGACCAGCGGTATGCCGGCCCCGCGGAGCTGGCTGACCTGGGCCTCGGTCACCTTGGTGATCACCAGGATCACCCCGTCGCTGTGGTGGCTCGCGATCGTCGAGGTCCAGCTGGCCGGCCGGGTGTCGCCGTGCCGCGCCGAGGAGACCGCGACCGCGGTCCCCTGCTGCGCGCCCCACTCCTCGACGCCGCGCAGGATCTCGACCGCCCACGGGCTGTCCAGGCCGATGAACACGAGGTCTATGAGGCCAGAGCGACGGCTGAGTCGCGGTCCGGTTCGTGGATACTTGTGCCGGTCAAGAAGCTGCTCCACCCGGGCGCGGGTGGTCGGCGAGACGTCTGGGCGGCCATTCACCACCTTCGAGACAGTGGGCAGAGATACGCCTGCCTCGGCTGCGATGGCGGCGAGCGTGGTCTTCCGCACGGCCTCACCTTTCGGGGTAATCTCGAAACTTCTCGGTAGCGCAGATCGGCTGAATTGCGCTGTTCTCGCAGCATCGTACGCGAATCGTCAAGTGATGAAAATGTTCGTAACACCATGGAAACGGGGGGTTGACCCCGATGTCGCCCGTCCTTACGATGACGGCACGCCGAAAGTATTCCGAAAACTTTCGAAGATATGCCTTGCGTCAACCCCCTGTCAGGAGACCACATGCGTAGCAGCCGGGCACTTGCCGCCGTCGCGCTCGCGGTGACGACGGCGACCGCAGCCGCCGCGTGCAGCAGCGGCAGTTCCTCGAGCAGTCCAACCGCCGCCCCCTCAGCCAACAGCGCTAGCAGCGCGAGCACCACCGCCAAGGTCACCCTGACCTGGTGGAACAACGCCACCAACCAGCCGTTGCTTGGCATCTACGAGGCCGCCATCAAGGGCTTCGAGGCGAAGAACCCGAACGTCACGATCACGAACGTGCCGGTCCAGAACGAGCTCCTGCAGGACACCAAGATCCCGCTCGCTCTCGAGGGCAACAACCCGCCCAACATCTACCAGCAGTGGGGCGGCGGCGTACTCGGCCAGCAGGTGACCTCGGGCAAGGTCGCCAACATCACCGCCGACGTCTCCAGCTGGATCAGCGGCGTCTCCGGGGCCAACGGCTGGCAGGCCAACGGCCAGCAGTACGGCGTGCCGGTCGACCTGCACGTGGTGGGCTTCTGGTATCGCAAGGACATCTTCTCCAAGGTCGGCATCACCGTGCCCACCACCCTCGCCCAGCTCGAGTCGGACGACGCTAAGCTCCGCGCGGCCGGCTACGCGCCGATCGCGGTCGGCAGCAAGGACCGCTGGCCGGACGCGTTCTGGTGGGAGTACTTCGCGCTGCGCGACTGCCCGCAGGCGACCGTGCAGTCGGCCATCAAGAGCGAGTGCTTCAGCGCCTCGTGCTTCGGGACGGCGAGCACCGACCTGGCGGCGTTCCTCAAGACCAACCCGTTCCAGACCGGCTTCCTCGGCACCTCCTCGCAGCAGGGCGCGGGCAGCTCGGCCGGCATGGTCGCGTCGGGCAAGGCGGCGATGGAGCTCCAGGGCGACTGGGACCCGTCGGTCATGGAGGGCGTCTCCACCAACAAGAGCCTGAGCTCCGAGCTCGGCTGGTTCCCGTTCCCGCAGACGCCGGGGTCGGCCGGCTCGCAGACCGCGGTCCTCGGCGGCGGCGACGGCTTCTCCTGCACCGGCAGCACCGCGCAGGTCCAGGCCTGCGCCGACTTCCTGCAGTACCTCGACTCCCCGTCCGTCCAGGCGCAGATCGTCGGCCCGGGTCAGACCGGCGAGCCGGTCATCACGTCCGAGTCGAGCGCCATCACGCTGCCGGCGACCCAGACCGCGGCGGCCTACTTCAAGACCGCCTCGTACGAGGAGCTCTACTTCGACACGGCGCTGCCGACCAAGCCGGGCCAGAACCTCGACACCGCGATCGCGAACTACTTCTCCAGCCCGTCCTCGAGTACCGCGTCCGCTATCGCCAACTCGCCGCAGACACCCTGATTATGAGTCGAAGCACGGCGATTGAAGCCGGGCTCGGCCCAGCCCCGGCGGGTAGCCCCGCCGCGGCTGGGCCGCTTCGCGCGCCCGGGTGGCGCGGCCCGAAACTGCGTAAGAAGACAGAGCTGACGATCCTGCTGGCACCGGCCCTGATCTTGTTCGTGGGCTTCGTCTTCATCCCCATCGTCATCGCGGCCTACTACAGCTTCTACAACTGGTCGGGGTACGGGCCGCTGAGTGACCCCATCGGGTTCAGGAACTACAGCTACGCGTTCCACGACCCGGCCTTCATCCAGGCGATCGAGCACACGCTCGAGCTGACCGTGGCGTCTGTAGTCATCCAGGGACCGCTGTCCATCGGCATCGCCCTGCTGCTGAACCGCAAGTTCTTCGGCCGCGGGTTCCTGCGCACGGTGGTCTTCGCGCCCTACGTGCTGCCCCCGGCGGTCACCGGGGTCATGTGGTCGCTGATCCTGCAGCCGGGCGGCTTCGCCGACCAGCTGCTCAAGGCGTTCGGCCTTGGCGGCCTGGTCCAGCTCTGGCTCGCCAACGTGCACGTCGTGCTGTTCACCGTCTTCGTGGTGCTGACCTGGCAGTACCTCGGCTTCGGGATCGTGCTGCTGCTGGCCGGACTGCAGAACATCCCCATCGAGCTGAAGCAGGCCGCCGCCATCGACGGCGCCAGCCCGTGGCAGGTCACCCGGCGCATCACGCTGCCGCTGCTGGCCCCGACGATCCGGATCTGGGGGTTCCTCACCGTCATCGGGTCGCTGCAGATCTTCGACATCGTCTGGGTCCTGACCGAGGGCGGCCCGGCGGGCGCGTCGAGCACGATCACCTCGTACATGGTCCTGCAGGGGGTGGACAGCACGGACTTCGGCTTCGCATCGGCGATCGCGGTGATCCTGTTCGTCTTCTGCCTCGTGTTCGCGCTCATCTACCAGCGGTTCGCGCTGCGCCGGGACATGCAGGGCGCTATTACCAGGGCGGTGGGGTAACTTATGGCGGCGATCACGCAACTTTCCGCCCCCGGCTCGGCTCCCGGCCATTCGGGCCGGTACGCGCTGCGCCGGTGGACGGTCATCCCGGCCACCTACCTGGTGGCCATCGTGGCGTTCGGCCTCACCGTCGTGCCGCTGCTGTTCGTCATCGTGGACGGCTTTCGCACCAACGGCGACATCAACAACTCGCCGGCCGGCTGGCCGCACCCGTGGGTGGCGTCGAACTACACCTCTATCCTCACGTCGGCGTCGTTCTGGGAGTTCATCGGCAACAGCGCGCTGATCGCGACCGTCGCGACCACGCTGACCCTGGTGCTCGGGTCGATGGCGGCGCTGGCGCTGTCTCAGTACGAGTTCAAGGGCCGGGAGGTGTTCTACACCGTGTTCGTGTCGGGCATCCTGTTCCCGATCGGCGTGGGGGCGCTGCCGCTGTACCTGCTGCTGCAGCGGCTTGGCCTGCTTGACAACCAGTTCGGCGTGGCTCTCCCGGAGGCGGCGTTCGCGCTGCCGTTCACCATGATCATCCTGCGCCCGTTCCTGCGCGCCATACCGGGCGAGCTGCGGGAGGCGGCGCTGGTGGACGGGGCCAGCCGGTTCCGGTACTTCGGGCAGATCCTGCTCCCGCTGGCCAAGCCCGCCCTGATCACGGTCGGGCTGCTGGCGTTCGTGACCAGCTGGAACCAGTACCTGCTGCCGCTGCTTGTGCTGCAGACGTCGTCGCACTTCACCCTGCCGCTCGGCACCTACACGTTCCAGACCCAGTACTCGCAGAACGACGCCGGCATCATGGCGTTCACGGCCATGGCGATGGTGCCCGCGCTGGGCGTGTTCATGTTCGCCCAGCGGTACATCGTCGCGGGCGCGGCCGGCGCGGTAAAGGGCTGAAAGCCCATTTGGGCCTCGCCGCGGTTTTAGCGGCGGGGCCCCCGGGGGAATGGGGGGCGGGCAGCCCCCCATGGAGTTGGGGGTTCCTGGGGGGCTTGGCCCCCGGGGGAGATAGAGAGCGGGCAGCCCCCCATAAAGCTGAGGAGATTCCTGGGGGGCTTGGCCCCCGGGGGAGATAGAGAGAGGATTTCAATCATGACCGCTGATTCGTATGTGCCTTCGCGCGAAGACCGCTTCTCGTTCGGGATCTGGACCGTTGGCTGGCAGGGAACCGATGTGTTCGGCGGCCCGGTCCGCCCGCCGATGGCCGCCGACCGGGCCGTCCGCAAGCTCGCGGAGCTCGGCGCCTACGGCGTGAACTTCCACGACAACGACGTGTTCGACTTCGACGCGACGCCGCCCGAGCGCGACGAGCGGATCGCCGCCTTCAGGAAGGCGCTGGACGAGACCGGCCTGGTGGTGACCACCGCTACCACGAACCTGTTCGGCCACCCGATGTTCAAGGACGGCGCGTTCACCGCCAACGAGCGGTCGATCCGGCGTTTCGCGCTCTCCAAGGTGATGCGCAACCTGGACCTCGCGGCCGAGCTGGGGGCGAAGACCTATGTCTTCTGGGGCGGCCGCGAGGGCGCCGAGTCGGGGGCGGCGAAGGACATCCGGGTCGCGCTCGACCGGTACGCCGAGGGGCTGAACCTGCTCTCCTCCTATGTGCTCGAGCAGGGGTACGACCTCCGGTTCGCGATCGAGCCGAAGCCGAACGAGCCCCGCGGCGACATCCTGCTGCCGTCGATCGGGCACGCGCTCGCCTTCATCAACGCGCTTGAGCACCCGGATCTGGTCGGAGTCAACCCGGAGATCGGGCACGAGGAGATGGCGAGCCTCAACTACGCGCACGGCATCGCCCAGGCGATGTGGCACGGCAAGCTCTACCACATCGACCTCAACGGGCAGACCGGCCCGCGGTACGACCAGGACCTGCGGTTCGGCGCGGGCAACGCGCGGGGCGCGTTCTGGGTGGTGGACACGCTCCTGCAGGGCGGCTACGACGGCCCGGTGCACTTCGACTACAAGCCGCCGCGGACCGAGAACGACGAGGGCGTCTGGGCGTCGGCCGCCGCCTGCATGCGGAACTACCTGATCCTGCGGGAGAAGGCGCGGGCGTTCCGGGCCGACCCGGAGGTGCAGGCGGCGCTGGCGGCGGCGCGGACGGCGGAGCTGGCCGAGCCGACCCTCGCCCCCGGCGAGACCTGGCGCGACGTCCGCGAGGTGGTCGTCGACGCGGACGAGCTCGGCGCCCGGGGGATGGGCTACGAACACCTGGACCAGCTGGCGATGGAGCACCTGTACGGCGTCCGCTGACGCCCGGCCGCCTGGACGCGCGAGTCAGCCCGACGCCGCGGGTCCAGGCGACTACCTCCCCGGTGGTAACGTGCGGCTCGGCACTGCTTGCTACCGGATCGAGGACAGGTGACGACGGCGGAGGACGCCAAACCGCTGCAGGCCGGCGCGCCGGCGGTCTCGCGGCGATCCTGGGCGCCCTTCATCACCGCGCTGATGCTGGCCTACTTCGGCGCCTCGGTCGCGCTCTTCGCCCCGGTCGAGAACGTGCTGCCGAGGCTGATCGAGGCGTCCGGCGGCGCCTCCCACAAGGCCGTCTACCTCGGGCTTGTGACCGGTCTCGGCGCCATCGCCGCGCTGATCTTCAACCCGGTCGCGGGCTATTTCTCCGACCGGTGGGTGACCGCGGACAACCGCTCGACGGTGGTGGCGATCGGCCTGGCCGGCGGGGCGCTGTCGCTCGGCCTGCTCGGCGCGCAGCGGTCGGTGGTCGGCATCGCGATCTGCTGGACGCTCTGCCAGGCCACGATCAACATCGCCTACTCGTCGATGGCGGCCTCCGTCATCGACCACGTGCCCAAGCGCGACTGGGGCTTCGCCTGGGGCCTGCTCGCGGTCGCCCAGGCGCTCGGCATCATCCTCGGCTTCGGCGCGATCGTCCTGGTCTTCCCGTCGGTGACCGGCGGGATGACGTCGATCACGGTCATCTACGCCGTCGGCCTCGCCCCGCTGGTGGTGCTCCTGCGGCGGCTGCCCCGGGTGCAGATCAGCGGTCCCGGCCGGTCCGTCCGGGAGGGCCTGCACGCGCTGCTGAACGGCGGCACCGGGTACAGCGCGGTCTGGGTCGGCCAGTTCCTGATGGAGCTGGCGAACTCGATCGCGCTGCTCTACCTCTATTACTACCTGCAGGACGTGATCCACTATCCCAAGCCGGGAACCGGCCAGCTCATCCTGGTCGGGGTGGCGACCATCGCGACGATCCTGGCCACGGTGACGATCGGCCGCCTGGCCGACCGGTCGGCCGGCTACCGGCGGTACGCGATGCTCGCGACCACGTTGCTCGCCGCCACCGGCTTCACGCTCGCCGTCATCAACTCGTGGGACCCGGTGATCGCCTGCGCCTTCGCGCTCGGGGCCGGGTACGGCGCCTACCAGTCGGCCAGCTCGGCGCTGTCGCTGACCGTGCTGCCGGACCAGGCCAGCGCCGCCCGCGACCTCGGCATCATCAACATCGCGTCCTCGATCCCCCAGGTCATCGGCCCGTCGGTGGCCGCCCTGGTGATCACCGTGGGCCTCGGCTATCGCGGCCTGTTCGCGTTCGCGGGCCTGCTCGCCCTCGGCGCCTGCGCCGCCTTCTCCCGCGTCCCCGCCAGAACCGAATAGGAACGAATATGGCGTTCTCGTCGTCCTGGCGACGGAAACGCCATAAAGCCCGCCAACCGACCGTGAGCTAGCCGAGCTGCCAGGCCGCCGCGTCGTCGCGGAGCGACGCATAGCGCTCACGCACCTCAGGGGTCGCGGTGGCCTCGTACGTCACCGTCGGCTGGGCGGGCCAGGACGGCGGCCCGGCCGCGCCGGACAGCGCCCAGGCGGCCTGCCTGGCCGCGCCGAGCGCCACGTACTCCGCCGCCTCGGGAACCGCCACCGGCAGGCCGAAGATCGCCGGCGCGATCTGCCGCACCGCCGCCGACTTCGCCGCCCCGCCGGTCAGCACCACCCGGGCGGGCGTGATCCCGCACGGCCGCAGGCAGTCGATCGCGTCGGCCAGCGAGCAGAGCACCGCCTCGACCGCCGCCCGGGCCATGTTCTCCCTGGTCATGTTGGCGGAAGTGAGCCCCCGGAGCACGCCGCTGGCCGACGGGCGGTTCGGCGTCCGCTCGCCGTCGAGGTAGGGGAGCAGGATCACGCCCCCGGCCCCGGCCGGGGCGGCCAGCGCCAGGTCGGCCAGCCCGGCCGGGGAAACGCCGAGCATCCCGGCGGTCACGTCGAGCACCCGGGCCGCGTTGATCGTGCACGCGAGCGGCAGGTACCGGCCGGTCGCGTCGGCGAAGCCGCAGACCAGCCCGGTGGGATCGGCCGACTCCCGCGCGGTGGCCGCGTACGCGGTCCCGGACGTGCCGATGGACACCGCCACATCGCCCTCGAGCAGGCCGAGTCCGAGCGCCGCGCCCATGTTGTCCCCGGTGCCGGCGGACAGGGCCGCGCCCCACCGGGTTCGCCCCACCACCTCCGCGGGCCGGGCCACCCGCGGCAGCGCGACCGGCCGGCCGAGGGCGCGCTCGGCGTAATCCGGCAGCCACGCGTCCTCGGCGGGGGAGAAGTACCCGGTCCCCGAGGCGTCCCCCCGGTCCGTGGTCGGCTCCGCCCGCGCATCCCCCCCGGCCAGCTTCCAGGTCAGCCAGTCGTGCGGCAGCAGTACCCGGTGCACCCGGGCGGCGTGGCCGGGCTCGTTCTCGGCCAGCCAGCGGAGCTTGGTGACGGTGAACGACATGGTCGGGACCGACCCGGTACGGGCCGCCCACTCGGCCGGCCCGCCGAATTCCGATACCAGCGCCGCCGCCTGCGGCGCCGACTTCACGTCGTTCCACAGCATCGCGTCCCTGATGACCGCGCCGGAGTCGTCGAGCACGACCATGCCGTGCTGCTGGGCGGCGATCCCGACCGCCGCCGCCCGTTCCAGCAGGTCGCGGCCGGCCGCGGTGAGGGCCTCCCACCACCGGTCCGGCGGGCACTCCGTGCCGGCCGGGTGCGGGGCGCTGGCCGACCCGACGACCGCCCCGTCGTCGGCCCGGCACAGCAGCACTTTGGTGGATTGCGTGGAGGAATCAACCCCGGCGACCAGATCCATGATCGCGATGCTAGTGGCGCCAGCCCGCCCCGGCGACCCCCGGGAAGGCGAGGGCCGGGCAGCGGCGCGAAGCTCGGGACCGTTCGGAGCAAAGACTTCGAATTTTCCGAACGGTCCTTGGCTCCACCCGACGCCGCATTGCCCCTGCCGCCCGGGCCGACCGCACCAAGACCTGCCCGTTTGGGGCTTATGACGGCTAACGCCCGATGTGGGGACCTCTGATCGGGGCATCAGGGCTGTAATCTGGCACCATGGATTCATGGCGTGGCGCTGAGGTTCCCGTTCTGCCGGGACACGGGGCAGAAGTAAGGCTGCGGGACACGGCGACCGGGGAGCTCACGGTCGCGGCCGCCGGGCACCGGGCGACCCTTTACGCCTGCGGGATCACCCCCTACGACGCCACCCACCTAGGTCATGCCGCCACCTTCACGGCCTGGGACCTGCTGGTCCGGGCATGGCTGGACGGCGGCCATGACGTGCTCTACACCCAGAACGTCACCGACGTGGACGACCCGCTGCTCGAGCGGGCCGAGCGCGACGGCGAGGACTGGCGGGAACTGGCGCTCCGCGAGACCGACCGGTTCCGGGGCGACATGGAGGCGCTCAGGAACCTGCCGCCGGCCCACTTCATCGGCGCGGTCGAGGCGATCGGCATCATCGACGCGTTCGCCGAGCGGCTGGCGGCCCGCGGCTCCCTTTACGACCTCGACGGCGACGTCTACTTCGCCCGCGGCGCCGACCCGGCCTTCGGCGCGCTGTCCGGACCGGGCAGCGCCTCCGGCCTCTCCGTCGAGCAGATGACCGCGCTGTCGGCCGAGCGCGGCGGCGACCCGGACCGGCCGGGCAAGAAGGACCCGCTCGACCCGCTGGTGTGGCGGGGGGAGCGGCCGGGCGAGCCGGCCTGGGAGTCACGCTTCGGCCCCGGTCGGCCAGGCTGGCACGTGGAGTGCGCGGCCATCGCCGCCGAGTACCTCGGCCGGTCCTTCGACGTGCAGGCGGGCGGCACCGACCTGGTGTTCCCGCACCACGAGATGAGCGGCTCGCACGCGCGGGTGGCCTGCGGCGAGGACGCGTTCGCGCGCGTCTACGCGCACTCGGGCATGGTCGGGTACCAGGGCTCGAAGATGTCCAAGTCGCTCGGCAACCTGGTCTTCGTCTCGCGGCTGCGCGCGGACGGCGTCGACCCGATGGCGATCCGGCTGGCGCTGCTCGCGCACCACTACAAGTCCGACTGGGAGTGGAGCGACCAGGAGCTGGCGCAGGCGCGGGCCCGCCTCGACCGCTGGCGCGCGGCCGTCGCCGTGACCGCGGCTCCCGCGACGCCGACGGCGGCGGACGTCCTCGCGACCGTCCGCGAGCGGATGGCAGACGACCTGGACGCGCCGGGGGCGCTGGCCGCCATCGACGCGTGGGCGGACGCCGCGCTGGTCGGCGGCGGCAACGCCGACGGCGCCGTGGGGGACGCGGCGCTTATCCGCGACACCGCCGACGCCCTGCTCGGCGTGGCCCTGTAGCCTCGCCGCCCTCTACCAACCATCAGTCATTCCGTCAAGCAACACTTTCCTGTCGCTGTGGATTTCCGGCCCCTTAATCCACAGATCCACCCCTCGTATTCATTTTCGCATTCCCCCGCCGCAAGCTGTTCCCATGACACACAACCCCTCCACCGCCGCCCAGCCCAAGCAGTCCGCCCCGGCCGCGCAGCGGCACCCGGC
>Ga0302314_10013351_pt1 | contig 14132 bp, 12 predicted proteins | sample III_Palsa_N2_3_FD_200533 | JGI IMG/M metagenome (GOLD analysis project Ga0302314, IMG submission 200533) | Peat permafrost microbial communities from Stordalen Mire near Abisko, Sweden - III_Palsa_N2_3 | ecosystem: Environmental > Terrestrial > Soil > Palsa > Peat permafrost | place: Sweden... | reverse complement strand
CAACGCCAGCATCCACAAGGTCGATGAAAACGTCGAACTCGCTTTTATCGACCCGCTGAAGAATATCTATCGACGTGTGCTCGAACTCTTGATCGCTTAAACGCGCTCAAGCCAGCCAAGCCGCTTAATCGAGCGACCGCCGCCACGCAACCGCAAACGCAACCGCCGCGCCCCGACCTTTACCTTACGAGCCGCCTCATGACCCATCCTTTCAACACGGTACGCGATCTGATGCGCTACGCCGTGAGCCGTTTTACCGAAGCCCAGGTCTCGTTCGGGCATGGCACGGCCAATGCCTACGACGAAGCCGCGTATTTGATCCTGCACACGCTGCACTTGCCGCTGGACATGCTCGACCCGTTTCTCGATGCGCAACTGCTCGACTCCGAGCGCGATGCCGTGATGCATGTGATCGAGCGACGCGCCACCGACCGGATTCCGGCGGCGTACATCACCGGCGAGGCATGGATGCACGGCTACCGCTTCACGGTCGATGAACGCGTGATCGTGCCACGCTCATTGATCGGCGAAGTCCTTCATGAACGCCTGCACCCGTGGATCGACGAGCCCGAAGCGGTCAGTGCCGTTCTGGAGCTGTGCACCGGTTCGGGGTGCCTGGCGATACTCGCCGCCGACGCGTTTCCGAACTGCGAAGTCGACGCAGTCGACGTGTCCACCGACGCGCTCGAGGTCGCTCATCGCAATGTGACCGACTACACGCTGGACGACCGCATCGCCTTGTTCGCCGGCGATTTGTACGAGCCGTTGCCACCGCGTCGCTACGATCTGATCATCAGCAACCCGCCGTACGTCAACGCGGAGTCGATGCTCTCGCTGCCCGCGGAGTACCGTCATGAACCGACATTGGCGCTGGCCGGCGGCATCGATGGCATGGATCTGGTGCGACGTATCATCGGCCAGGCGCGTGAGTGGCTCACCGACGATGGCTTGCTCGTGATCGAGATCGGCAACGAGCGCGCGAACGTCGAAGCGGCCTTTGGCGGACTCGATCTGACCTGGCTGACCACCAGCGCAGGCGACGATGCGGTGTTCCTGATTCACGCAGCAGACCTGCCCGCTTGAGCCCGCGGCGCCCCGTCGAGCCATGTCCATCGCCGCGCTGCACACACCGATGCTGATCGCGTCGGATCTACCCCTGCTGGGAATCGTGGTGGTTACCTGCCACCTGCTAGGCTTGATCGCGGCCGGTCATGCCATTTTGCATACCCGCACTTCGCAAGGCGCCGTCGCCTGGGCGGTATCGCTGGTGGCCATGCCCTACCTGACGGTGATCCCCTATCTGTTTCTTGGGCGCAGCCGGTTCGAAGGCTACGTCAACAAGAGGCGGCTCGGCAATAAGCGCATGCGCTCGAACCTGGGCGCGGCAGAAAGCGGTCCGGTACCGGCCAATCTGCAAAAGCCGGTCGAGTTGATCGGTCAGCGCGCGACCCGCGCCCTGGTTGGTTTGGCCGGCACACCGTTTGTTTCAGGCAACCGTGTACGCCTGCTGATCAATGGTCAGGCCACCTTCGACGCCATTTTCGCCGCGCTGGAGACCGCGCAACGCTATGCCATCCTGCAATTCTTTATCGTGCGCGACGACAACTTGGGCCGACGTCTGAGCGAACTATTGATCAGAAAAGCGCAACAGGGCGTAAAAATCTATTTTTTGTATGACGGGATCGGCAGCTATGAGCTGCCGAGCAAATATATCGCTAAATTGCGCCTCGCTGGCGTCGACATGCGTGCGTTCGCCACTTCGCGCTTCATCAATCGCTTCCAGCTGAATTTTCGCAACCATCGGAAAATCGTGGTGGTCGATGGACGCGTCGCGTTCGTCGGCGGCTTGAATGTCGGCGACGACTACATGGGCATGGAGCCCCCGCTGGCACCCTGGCGCGACACGCATATCAGCGTCGAAGGGCCGGCCGTGAGCATGATCCAGGTATCGTTCATCGAAGACTGGTATTGGGCCACCCAAACCCTGCCGCGCTTCGATGCACCGCGGCCGGTCGAGGGTGGCGACATGCACTGCCAGGTGATCGTGAGCGGGCCGGCCGATGCGCAGGAAACCTGTTCGCTGTTTTTTGTCGAAGCGATCAACTCGGCCAAAGAGCGGCTCTGGATGACCACGCCGTATTTCGTGCCCGACGAAGCCGTGTTCGCCGCACTACGGCTCGCCGCCTTGCGCGGGGTCGACGTGCGCATCCTGATCCCGAGCCGCGCCGATCACTATGTGGTCTTCAAGGCGTCGGAACTCTATGCCTACGACGCCCTGCGCGCCGGAATCCAGATGTACTACTACCGCCCCGGCTTCGTGCACCAGAAAGTGGTGCTGATCGACGACGTTGCGGCTTCGGTGGGCAGCGCCAATCTCGATAACCGCTCGTTCCGGCTGAATTTCGAAATCACCGTGCTGACGGTCGACCGGAAGTTCGCCGCCGAGGTCGAGACGATGCTGACCCACGATTTCACCCTCGCCCGGCGCATCGAGCAGAACGAGTATCGGCGCGGCACGACGCTGAATCGCATCATCATGCACGTAGCGCGGTTGTTCGCGCCCATTCTTTAGGCGCGCTTGTTCGCGCCTATCCTTTAGGCGTTGCCGGCGCCGGATTTACAGCAATGCCGAAATATCTGCGGCGATCGCCTCGGGTTTGGTGCTGGGGCCGTATCGCTTGACCGGCTGTCCGCTACGATCGACCAGGAATTTGGTGAAATTCCATTTGACGCGCTTGAGCCCGAGCAACCCGGGCTTTTGCGCCGTCAGATAACGATATAGCGGGTGCGCCTGCTCGCCGTTGACATCGATTTTCTCGAACATAGGGAACGACACGCCGTATTTGCTTTCGCAGAATTCGCCGATCGACGCCGAACTGCCCGGCTCTTGGTGGCCGAACTGATTGCACGGAAAACCGAGCACCTGCAGGCCACGCTCCGCAAATTGCGTATGCAGTTTCTGTAAGCCTTCATATTGCGGCGTAAAGCCGCATTCGCTCGCCGTATTGACGATCAACAGGACCTGCCCCCGATATTGCGACAGCTCGACCGGCTGTCCAGCCAGGGTCCGGGCCGAAATTGCATACAGATCCGACATGAAAACTCCCCGATAGAACCTGAAATAACGATTTAAACGACAAGCACCGTATGGGTTTGCCCGCAACAGTCTAGAATAGCGGTTTTTCCGAGCCGGTTCCCGTTGTGATTCGCTTTAATCAGTTTAGCCTTGCTCGCGGCGTCAAGCCGCTGTTCGAAAACACCACGTTTTCCCTTAATCCAGGCGAGAAAGCAGGCCTCGTCGGCGCCAATGGCGCAGGAAAATCGACTTTGTTCGCCGTGTTGCGAGGATTGCTGCATTCCGACGGCGGCGACGTCTCGGTGCCGCCGTCCTGGCAAATAGCCCACGTCGCGCAGGAAACGCCCGCGGTCGATCGCAGCGCGGCCGACTATACGCTCGACGGCGACGTCGTGCTACGCAAGATCGAAGCCGAGATCGAGCGGGCGGCTGCCGCCCACGATGGCGCGGCCGAAGGCAATGCGCACGTGGCCTACGCCGACGCCGACGGCTATACCGCCATACCGCGTGCCGAAGCCTTGTTGCTCGGCCTCGGTTTCACGCTCGAACAGACCCGCCAGCCTGTCAGCAGTTTTTCGGGCGGCTGGCGCATGCGGCTGAATTTGGCGCAGGCGCTGATGTGCCGCTCCGACTTGCTGCTGCTCGACGAGCCGACCAACCACCTGGATTTGGACGCGATCGTCTGGCTCGAAGACTGGCTGCGCCGCTATCCGGGCACGCTGATCGTGATTTCGCACGACCGCGAATTCCTCGACGCGATCTGCAACGTCACGTTGCACCTCGAAAACAAGCAAATCAAGCGCTACGGCGGCAATTACAGTCAATTCGAGATCTTGCGCGCGCAGCAACTGGCGTTGCAGCAAAATGCCTACGAAAAGCAAAAGCGCAATATCGACCATCTGCAAAGCTTCGTAGATCGCTTCAAGGCAAAGGCCAGCAAGGCCAAACAAGCGCAAAGCCGGGTCAAGGCCCTGGAGAAGATGGAGCTGATCGCGCCGGCGCACGTCGCCTCGCCCTTCACCTTCGAATTCAGGACACCGGCCGCAGCCCCCAACCCGATGATGGTCATGGAGGCCATCCGCTGCGGCTACAAGAACGCCGAAAGCGCGGACGCGCCCGATATTGTGATCGTCGACGGGATCACGCTGTCGATCACCAATGGCGAGCGGATCGGTTTGCTCGGCGCGAACGGCCAGGGCAAATCGACCTTGATCAAAACGCTGGCCGGCACGCTGGCGCCGTTGTCCGGCGAGGTAACGAGCGGCAAGGGCCTGCAAGTCGGCTATTTCGCCCAGCACCAGGTGGAAACCTTGCGCGATGGCGATTCCGCCCTGCTCCATTTGAGCCGACTCGGGGGGAACGCCCGCGAGCAGGAATTGCGTGATTTCCTCGGCAGTTTCAACTTCCGCGGCGAGATGGCGACGGCGCCCATCGCACCGTTCTCCGGTGGCGAGAAGGCGCGTCTCGCGCTGGCCCTGATTATCTGGCAAAAGCCCAATTTGCTGCTGCTCGATGAACCGACCAATCACCTCGACCTCGAAACGCGTCACGCGCTGACGATGGCACTTGCCCAGTTCGAAGGCACGTTGATCGTCGTGTCGCACGACCGGCATCTGTTGCGCGCCACGACCGATCGCTTCATGCTGGTGGCAAACCACGAATTGCAGCCGTTTGATGGCGACCTGGACGACTATCGCGATTGGTTGCTGCAGCATGCCGCAGCGCAACGCGCAGCGACCAAGGGCGAACGCTCGGCCAAGGCTGAAAAGGACAAGACGCGCGCTGCGGCACCGGTCGCCGTCGCCGCGTCAGCCCCGGCACCTGCAGCGCTGGACAGCGAAAACGATCTCGCCAAACGCAAGGAACAAAAGCGTGAGCAAGCCGATGCTCGGCAGAAGGCGGCGCAATTGCGCAAGCCGCTGCAAAGCCGGCTGACCCAAATTGAAAAGCAGATGGCGACGTTGGAAGCAGAAAAGGCAGCGCTTGATGCCGTGATCGCAGACCCGGCAAGCTATGAAGCCGAGCAAAAGAACCGCCTGACCGCAACATTGAAACGTCAGGGGGAATTGGTGAGCCTGCTCGCCGAAACTGAGGCAGCCTGGCTGCTGGCGCAGGAAGAGCTCGAACAGCTCGGGTAAAGAAGAGCTCGAACAGCGCTGGAGAAAGCGGGCCCATCAAACCGGCTCGCCCATCCGTCAGACCAGGCCACGTATCCGGTCGATCGCTTCTTCGATACGGTCCACGGCGATGATCTGCAAGCCATCGATCGCTTGCTTGGGGGCATTGGCTTTCGGGATCAAGGCGATCGAAAACCCCAGCTTGGCAGCCTCCTTCAAACGGTCCTGACCGCGCGGGCACGGCCGGATTTCACCGGCAAGGCCAACCTCACCGAAGGTAATCAGCCCCTTGGGTAGCGCCTTGTTGCGCATAGACGAATGGATCGCCAGCAAGATCGCCAAGTCGGCGGCGGGCTCGGTAATTTTTACGCCTCCCACCGCATTGAGAAACACGTCCTGATCGAAACACGCAATGCCCGCATGCCGATGCAATACGGCGAGCAGCAGTGCCAGCCGGTTTTGCTCCAGCCCCACCGCCAGCCGGCGCGGGTTGGGTACATGCGCTGTATCGACCAACGCCTGGATCTCCACCAACAGCGGGCGCGTGCCTTCCTGGGTGACCAGCACGCATGATCCGGGCACGGTCTGCTCATGGTGCGACAGAAACAGCGCAGAGGGGTTACTCACGCCACGCAGCCCCTTCTCCGTCATCGCGAACACACCGAGCTCGTTGACCGCGCCGAAACGGTTCTTGAATGCCCGCACCAGACGAAACGCCGAATGCGTATCGCCTTCGAAGTACAACACCGTGTCCACGATGTGCTCCAGAACGCGCGGGCCGGCAAGATTACCCTCCTTGGTCACGTGGCCGACCATGATGATCGCCACCCCGGTTTGTTTGGCCAACCGCGTCAATTGCGCCGCGCACTCGCGCACCTGCGCCACCGAACCGGGCGCAGAACTCAGGGCGTCGGAATAGATAGTCTGGATCGAATCGATCACCGCGACCTCGGGCCGTTCGGCCTCGATCGCCACTTGAATTTTTTCCAGTTGGATCTCGGCAAAAAGCCGCAAATCTGCGGCCGGCGCCCCGGCCTCGAGTAGACCCAAGCGTTGCGCCCGCAGCGCGATCTGGGCCGACGACTCCTCGCCGCTGACATAGAGTGCGCGGCGCGAGCGAGCGATCTCGGCAAGCGACTGCAGCAACAACGTCGATTTGCCGATACCCGGGTCGCCGCCGATCAGCACCACGCCGCCCGGCACCAGGCCACCGCCCAACACCCGATCGAATTCGCCCACGCCTGTCGAAAAACGCGGCACGTCGGCTGCCTCGATTTGCGCGAGCGTCTGCACCGGCGCCGTAGCGGCCAACGCTTGATACCGATGCGCGCCCGGCGTCTCGGCCACCGTTTCGACCAACGTATTCCAGGCGTTGCATGCGGGGCACTGGCCCTGCCATTTGGGCGATTGCGCCCCACATTCGGTACAGCTGTAGAGGGTTTTTGTTTTGACTACCGCGACTTTGGCCATGTCTCAATCGGCCCGCATCGGAACGCGTGGCGCAACCGCGCACATCAGCTCATAGCCCACCGTGCCGCTGGCGAAGGCGACGTCGTCGATCGGCAGGGCTGCGCCCCACAATTCGACTGCCGTGCCGACACCGGCTCCCGGGCACGGTGTCAAATCGACCGTGATCATGTCCATGGAGACTCTTCCGACGATGCGTGTGCGCACGCCGTCGACGACCACCGGCGTGCCGGTCGGCGCATGCCTCGGATAGCCGTCCGCGTAACCACAAGCGACAACGCCGATGCGCATCGCGGTGTCCGCGGTAAAGGTCGAACCATAACCCACGGTATCGCCAGCCTGCAGATTTTGTACACCGATGATCTCACTGGACAAAGTCATGCTCGGTTGCAAACCGATACCTTCCAGCGCGCTGACCTGCCCTGAAGGCGAGGCGCCATACAGAAGAATGCCGGGCCGCACCCAGTCGAAATGCGTCTGCGGATGCCACAGCGTGGCCGCCGAATTCGCCAGACTGCGCGCGCCCGCGATGCCTTCGGCACCGCGCTCGAACGCTTCCATTTGATGCGCCACGGCGCGCTCGCCATCGGCGTCGGAAAAATGCGTCATCAACGTGATCTGGCCAATGCACGAGCAACTGCGCGCACGCTCCCAGGCCGCCCTGAAACGCTGTGGCTTGTAGCCCAGGCGGTTCATGCCGGTATTCATCTTGAGCTGGATATTGATGGGCTTGGTCACGCGCGCGACCTCGATCATTTTCAATTGCTCGTCGCAATGCACAGCGGTCGTCAAGCTGTAGCGCTCGACCACTTCAAGATCCGCCGGTCGGAAAAAACCTTCCAGTAGCAGAATCGGCCCAGCCCAGCCAAATTCGCGCAGCCGAACCGCTTCATCGAGGTCGAGCAAGCCGAAGCCGTCGGTGCCGCGCAAGCCGGGAAAGGCACGCGCCAAACCATGTCCATATGCGTTCGCTTTGACGATCGCCCAAACTTTGGAGTTAGGCGCACAGCGCCGGGCCACAGCAAGGTTGTTAGCCAGGGCGGCGGTATGGACAACGGCAGAAATTGGGCGCGGCATAGTGTGTGAGGTCAACCCGGTTGGACAGTGCACTGGTTTATTCAAGATCGAGCGGTATCGCTGCACGCTCACGACCTGCATAATGCGATTATCGCAGGATCTCGGCCATACCCTCGCGTTAGCCCGCACGTAAAAGTGCTGGCCGAAAGGCCCGGCGCTGCAGTGCAACATGAGGCGATATCAAGGAACTGCCTGTTTACCTGGCGGATCGGGGCTAGTGTTAATTCGGCAGCAGGTATTTTCATGTTATAAAGCCGAGCGCACAACCCATTTCAGCAAGAGGGGCAGCTCGTTCAACGATGGGCGTCCGAACCCCACGCGAGGAAAGCATAGCAACAGATGAAAAAAGGTTTTTATACGATTATGGCGGCGCAGTTTTTTTCGTCGCTCGCCGACAATGCCTTGCTGATTGCTGCCATCGCCCTGCTCAAGGATTTGCACGCGCCGCAGTGGATGACTCCGCTGCTCAAGCTTTTTTTCGTATTGTCATATGTAGTGTTGGCCGCCTTCGTGGGCGCCTTCGCGGATTCGCGCCCGAAGGGCCGCGTGATGTTCATGACCAATACCATCAAGGTGCTGGGCTGCATGACGATGCTGATAGGCGCGCACCCGCTGCTCGCTTATGGCATCGTAGGGTTTGGCGCTGCCGCCTATTCGCCCGCGAAATACGGCATCCTGACCGAGCTGCTGCCGCCTGAACGACTGGTTGCCGCCAATGGCTGGATCGAGGGCACGACGGTCGGCTCCATCATCCTGGGCACGGTCATGGGCGGTGCGCTCATCGCGCCCAATATCGCCCACTACACATTGCGCTATTCGCTGCCTTTCGTTCACACTGCCGCCCAGGCAGCGATGGTGGTCATCATGGTGGTGTATGTGATCGCAGCGCTTTTCAATCTTGGCATTCCCGATACGGGCGCCCGCTATCCGCAGCAACAACACGACCCGATCCGTCTGATCACCGATTTCGCCGATTGCTTCACCGCGCTTTGGAACGACAAACTGGGACAGATATCGCTGGCGGTGACCACGTTATTTTGGGGCGCCGGAGCGACGCTGCAATTCATCGTCCTGAAATGGGCCGAATATTCGCTCGGCATGAATCTGTCGCAAGGCGCGATCCTTCAAGCTGTGGTGGCGGTCGGGGTTGCCGCCGGCGCGATGATTGCTGCGGCGCGCGTGCCCTTGAAGCGCTCGCTCTCCGTGCTCCCGGTGGGCATCGTGATGGGCGTGAGCGTGATGGGGATGGCGTTCTATTCTCGCTCGCTGTTTCCCCATGGTTTCGGTGTACACATGGGCCACATGTACCTGCCCGCTTATTTGATCGTCGCTTATTTGTTCTTGATGTTCGTCGGCGCGCTGTCCGGTTTTTTTGTCGTGCCGATGAACGCGTTGCTGCAGCATCGCGGCCACGTGCTGCTTTCAGCCGGGCATTCGATCGCGGTGCAGAATTTCAATGAGAATCTCTCGGTGCTGGTGATGTTGTGTCTCTACGCCGTACTGATCTGGCTCAACGTTCGCGTCGAATTCGTGATCGTGTTGTTCGGCACGTTCGTTTGCCTGATGATGTGGCTGGTGATGCGGCGCCATCAAGCCAATCAGCGCGAATTCGATTCGATCGCGCTGATTGGCGAACAAAAGCATTGAGCGCCGTAGCGCTCAGCGGTGACGTGGCTGCCGCGGCCGGTGCCACCGTGACCGCCTCCATACCCATAGCAGCCTCAATCTGTTAAGCACCTTACGCCCTAAGCTCGCACTCAAATGGCTGATCGCATCGCAAACGTATTGACCATCGCCGGTTCGGATTCGGGCGGCGGCGCTGGCATCCAGGCCGACCTCAAGACGTTCTCGGCGCTGGGCGTCTACGGCGCCAGTGTCATCACCGCATTGACCGCGCAAAACACCCGTGGCGTGCAGGCGATACATATCACGCCGCCCGATTTCGTCGCGGCACAACTCGCAGCCGTGTTCGAAGATATTCAGATCGACGCCGTCAAAATCGGCATGCTCGCCAACGCCGAAACGGTTCGAGCGGTGGCCGAAAGCCTGCGCCGCTACAAGCCCAAACGGGTGATCCTCGACACGGTGATGATCGCAAAAAGCGGTCACGCGTTATTGTCACCCGATGCGGTGGTCGCTTTGCGCGATGAGCTGTTGCCGCTAGCCGATCTGGTTACCCCTAATCTACCGGAAGCCGCCGCGTTGCTGGATATGCCATTGGCCGATGACGAGGCCGGCATGTTGCGTCAAGGAGAAGCGCTGCGGGCATTGGGCGCTCGTGCGGTCCTGATGAAAGGCGGCCATTTGGGCGGAACACAAAGCCCCGACTGGCTAGTCCAGGCCGATGGCTCGCAACGCTTGAACGTGGCACGCGTGCAGGTAGTCAATACGCATGGCACCGGTTGTACCTTGTCGGCTGCGATCGCTGCATTGGCGCCTCAACGCAGCCTGCTTTCGGAGGCGGTGAGCGACGCGAAGATTTATCTCACGGCGGCCCTGGTTCAAAGCGCACGGCTTTCGGTGGGCCACGGCATCGGTCCGGTCCATCACTTTCATCGCTGGTGGTAGGACGAACTGCATGCAGCGGTGAGGGGTATTGCTGGCCGCGCGTATCGGTTGGCTCGGGTTGGCTCGGGTTGGCTCGGGTTGGCTCCGCGGCCTCATCTACCCGCGCGGCTGGCTGCCGGGTTCGCTCGCTGCAAAATTGACCGCCCGCGCCACCCACTGCGGCTCGACCACGAAACCGCGCGAGCGCTCATGCCAACCATCGCCGTTTCTGACCATCGCGGCTATCAGCACCGGACTGGTCAAGTTGCGCAAGACCGGAGCGTCATCGTCATCGTCGTCCACATCGTCTATCTGCACTGGCATCGGCGCAAATTGCGCGGCGAGAAAAGCATCCAGCGCCACGTCGTCCAGTATCGGGGCGTCCGTATTGGCCTGCCGCGGCGCCAGCCACGAACGCCTGGACAGCACCAACCAGCCTTGTGCCGCGAGCATCGAGCGCTGCTCGCGCCACGCTCGGTGGCTCACCCACCAGCCGCGCAGATGCCGCGGTTCAACCCATTGGTGCGGCTCGCTGGCCGGTTGCGCCAACGGGTAGAACAACCATCCCTTTAAAAACAGCTCGGGTCGCCACGGACCGGCATCGATCTGTGCGGCAAATTCGGGGCGCGCCGAAAGCGGCAACTGGTGATCCACCATATGGCTGAGCTTGCGATCGAAGCGATCTGTCAAATCGGGACCGACATACTGGGCCAACTCCGCGTAGGGCGCGGCATTGCCTGGTTCATCGACAGATTCATCCGCCAGACGCGCTCCGGCGTAGAGATAGCATTTGACTGCCAGCTCCCAATGCACGAGAGCGCCATCGGGGGCACTGAGCAGAAAGTCGCATTCGCCCAGCGTCCGATTGCCATGCCGCACAGCGAGGTTGGCCACGATCAAGCGACCGACGTTGCCGTGGACCAGAAAATACGCAAGCAATTGTTCGGCATAGTGGCCTAGCCGCTTTTGTGGCAAACGCAGCAATTCGGCATGCAGTGCGGCGGGTTCCCGGTCGAGGTCGCATAACCATTGCCGGATTTCGACCATCTGCTGCGTATCCCATTGCGCCTGTCTGATCGAAGACTGCTGCGCGCGCAACAAGCCGGGCGAGGTCAACAACCACGCCAGATCCCGCACCGCCGGGTCGGTCAGCGTAGCAAGCAGTTCATCGTAGAGGTTGCTCATGCTCAACCGCGTAGCTTCTCGTAAGCGGCCTTTGCCATGCACAGGTCGCTCCAGGCTTTGGCCTTGTCGGGCAGGCTGCGCAGCAAATACGCGGGATGGTAGGTGACGATGACCGGGACGTTCTGGTATTCGTGCAAGCGCCCTCGCAGCGACGCGATACTGGCGGTGGTTTTGAGCAGGCTCTGCGCGGCAAATCGACCCATGGCCACAATCAGCTTCGGCTGCACCAACGCCACCTGGCGCTGCAGGTAGGGCTCGCAGCGCGCCACTTCCTCGGGCTCGGGGTTACGGTTGTTGGGCGGACGGCATTTGATGACGTTGGCGATATACACGTCTTGTCCCCGCTGCATTCCCAGCGAGCGCAGCATGTTGTCGAGCAGTTTGCCCGCCTGGCCGACAAAAGGTTCGCCCTGCTTGTCTTCGGTTTCGCCCGGCGCCTCGCCTATCAACATCCAGTCGGCGTTAGGGTCGCCTACGCCGAAGACTGTTTGCGTCCGTTTCTCGCATAGCTTGCACGCGGTGCAGTGCGACACGCGCTCGGCAAGCGCCGGCCAGTCGAGTTGCTCCACCGGGGGCAACGCTATCGGTGTGTGACCCGGTGCCTCGATAGGCGCGACGCGTGTACCCGCCGGCACAGTCGTAACTGGGGCGTCGAGCGCGATCGATCCGACCGCGGACGCATCGGCGCGTGCATCGGCGCGTGCATCGGTGGGTACGCCAGCGGTCGTGAGCGCCGGCCTTTGTTTGACGTGTGCCGATTCGCTCGGCACAGGAGCGGCCCGCGCCACTGACGAGTCGGCAAGGACATTAGCGGGTGTGCCGGCAACGCGGCTGACCCAGACAGGCCCAAGCCCAAGCTCATCGAGGATACGGTCAGATCGCGCCATGCGATGTCTCCGAAGAAAAATGGGACGGCCACTTGAGCCGCATAACCAGAGCGTCTTCGCGGCCGCGCTGCGGCGCAGGGTAATAATTTTTACGGCGGCCGATCAGCTCGAAGCCAAACCGCTCGTACAACCGCAGCGCGTTTTCGTTGCTGGGACGCACTTCGAGCAGCAAGGCACTGAAGCCGCTGCGGCGCGCCGTTTCTATCGACCAGTTCAGCAAGCGTGCGCCCAGGCCCTGGCGTTGCCAGGCCGGCGCCACACAAAAATTAAGCAGATGGGCTTCGTCCACGACCGGCATCAATACGCTGTACCCCAGCAGATGGCCGCCGCCGGCACGCATGCACAGTCCTGTATAGCCGCTGCCCAGCGAATCTTCGAAATTGCCGCGGGTCCAGGGATAGGTATAAGCAAGCCGCTCGATCTCGGCAACTTCGTCGAGGTCGGCCATGCCCATCGTGCTCAGATGCACGGTGAGCCCGGCATGCCCGTGCGGCGCAGGTGAGTTTGAATCCGGCAGCGAGTCCGGCATCGAGTCGGGCGACGCGCTCATGCGCGTGTCACTCCGTGCGGGACGGCTTGGGCCGCGCGCGCCGCATCTTCGGTAGCCGCATTTTCGGCCTCTTTACTAACGCGCGCAGCACGCGCCGCTTCGCGCTCAAGCGTGGTTTGTGCGACGTTGTCGCGCACATAAAGCGGTGCGGCCAGCGCCGCATCGAGCGCCATGCCATTGCTCCAGCCGCGCCAGCCCAGCGCGGCGATCGCCACGGCATTGGGCAATGCGTGCGCCGCAACGTGAGCCGCGCCCGCCCACACCGACAGCCGTTCGCCAAACGCCGCCGCTGCGTTGCCGGCCAGCGTGTAGGGTCGCGGCGGCACCGGCAACGCTTGCGGGGCGTCGAGTGCAGCGGCTGGCGCGCACAGCCAGCCCATCGGGGCCGACTCATGCGCCGCACCCTGCCAATCGAACACGCCCCAATACGCTTGGTCCATGCGCGCATCGAGCGCGCTCACCACGCAGTTTGCCCGCGCGTCGGCGGCACGTGCCGCCTCGGCGCAGGCCATCAGGGTGCCAACCGGCACAACCTGCAGACCCAGTCCGAAGGCCAGGCCCTGCGCCACGCCGGTAGCCGTGCGCAGCCCCGTGAACGAGCCCGGTCCCGCGCCGAATGCGATCGCGCTACAGTCCGCGAGAGAAACCGCCGCTTCGCCGATCACGCTCTGGATCAGCGGCAGCAAGCGCGCGCTGGACACTGCGCCCGTATGTTCGTGACGGGAATAAACGAGACACTCGCCAGCGCCGCTCGCCGCGTCATACGGCTGGAGCGAGCACTGGAACGGATCTGCCCCGGCCCGAGCCACCAACAAGGCAACCGAACAATATTCAGTCGAGGTATCGAGTGCGAGGATGATGGTGCGCTCACTGCGCACTTGCGTGGAAGGGATAGTCACGGGGTTTGACGGAGGATTCATTGCGCTATTGTAATGCGCCGCGGCAATCGGTCGATATCGGAACGCACTGTTTTAAACGACCTGCCAACCCGGTTGCCCACTCCATGCTCCGTTACGCCAAGGATCAGGACCAATCCGAGACCCACAAATGTCCTAAGCCAGATTAGACTTGCCGCAGCGCAGCAAAGCACGCTATAATCCGTCGGCTGTTGGGGAGCATTTCCCGGCAGCACCGATTGCGTTTTGCTCCAATCCAGTTTAGAAACTGTCCCCTTCTGCTCCAGCCCTGCTCGCGCACTGTGCACGACAACGACTTCGTTAAGGCTG
>Ga0302314_10013350_pt1 | contig 14132 bp, 11 predicted proteins | sample III_Palsa_N2_3_FD_200533 | JGI IMG/M metagenome (GOLD analysis project Ga0302314, IMG submission 200533) | Peat permafrost microbial communities from Stordalen Mire near Abisko, Sweden - III_Palsa_N2_3 | ecosystem: Environmental > Terrestrial > Soil > Palsa > Peat permafrost | place: Sweden... | reverse complement strand
AGCAGGCAGGTGAGGCCGACCTCGCGATTGCGGCGGATCGCGGCGCCAATGATCTGCTGAACCGCGAAATCCAAGTCGGCCGCGGCTTCGGGCGTCTGACGACTGCGGTAAAAGAGACGGAAGAGAGTACGAGGGGAGTGGGTCATGAGCCGGGTCTCGGGTTACGTCCTGCCCCGTTACGCGGCATCGCCTTAACAGGCCTGCGGCGCGGACCGCTTTCAGGACCGGGGCGCATTGTCGCGGCGAGGCCTAGGTATAGCCATATCGGGGACACGGGCAGGTTATCACCACCTCGTTGACGGCGACGTCCGCATCCGGGCGTGACCCTCACGACCGGGTTCGAACCCAAGCGGACGTCGAGAGCGATCGACTTGAGCGTCGATCCTCGCCAGACCAGCCGACGTTCGCGCTCGAAAATGTCCGATCGGGCGTTCTCGCTGAAAGTTGTCGAATACTCCCCTCGGGAACTTCGAAATCAACGCAAGAGTCGTTGTGCCGATTAAACAGCAAACCCTGAGTCTGCGACACCATGTCTCCGTCGACTTTAAATGGTAATCAGATTTTCCGCTCGTATTTTCTTGAGGCCCGAAGCCGCCGAAAACTGCCGGAGATTCGATGATATCTCTCAGGAATGTCAGAGTATCGAGGAAGATCGTCTTCGTGCTCAGTTTGTCGGCGGTCCTGTCGGCCGCCATCGCGGGCTTCGCCGCCTACACTATCTGGGGTCTCGCCAAAGGCGACCGGGCCATCGTTGACGGCGATGCGGCCAGCCTTCGATGGGCCGCATCAGCGCAGGAGCACATGACCCGTGTGCACCAGCTCATCTTCCAAATCAACGACACAAACTTCGGCGCCAGCGGCGCGCTTCGCGGCCGGCTATTCGATGAAGAGAACGGTCTCAACTCGGATATGGACCACTTTCACGCGGTCATGACCGCGGACGAGACGTCGCTTTATGGCGAGATCCGGGCACGGAGCGAACGCTACGCGGAGTTCGCCGCGACCGACATCCGCTTGCTCCAAACCGTCGGACGCTCCCCGGCGGAAGCACTGCTGCTGTCGCGCGGCGTCGAGGCTTTCAACCTGGCCGACGCCGACTTCGACCAGATGGTCGGCAAGCAGACGCACGATATGGCCGCCGGGGCGGCGGCCGCGGCCCGACAAGCCCGACAGGCGCTATGGCTGATGTTGCTTGTAGCGTCTGTTGGCTCGGTGGGCGTCGGCGCCCTGGCGCTCGCAATTGCGCGGCGGGAGATCAGCGAACCGCTGACCGAGATTACCGAGGCCATGACCCGGCTCGCGGCCGGCGACAATGCGGAAGTTCTGGCGCCTACGGACCGTCGCGACGAGATCGGCGACCTGACCCGCGTCTGCATCGTCTTCCGCCAGAACGCCATTGCCCATCTGGCGACCCAAATAGAGGCGGAAGAGCAGCGGCGCCTCGTCGAAATCGAACGTCTCAGCGGAGGGTTCTTTCGAAGCGCAATCGAAAGCAGCATGGATTCCGTTCGCGTGCTCGACCTCGACGGCCGGCTGAAGTTCATGAATCGCGGTGGGCTGAACGCGTTCGAGATTACGGACTTCGCCCCGCTCGCCGGCCGACTTTGCGCGTCGCTCTGGCCCGAGCCCGCCGCCAGTCAGATCAGAATCGGAATTGAAGCCGCCCGGCGCGGAGAGACGCACCGCTTCGAAGGCATGTGTCCGACCGACAGCGGCAGGGACAAATGGTGGGACGTCTTTATCGCGCCTGTTCACGACGGTGACGAGGCGCCGGCTGCGATTCTAGCGACTTCTCGTGACATCACCGCCGCGCACCAACTACGGATCGAAGCCGAGGATCGGGAGCTTGAACTGGCGAGAACCGCGTCCGCCTTGCGTTCGACCTCCCGCATGGCTCACGTCGGCGCGTGGGATATCGACTTCGATACCCAACAGACGTTGTGGTCGGATGAGCTTTGCGAGCTTCTTGGCCAGCCGCCTACGCGCGCCATGCCGATTTCCGAGTCGGTCTCCACATGGTTTGAAGAAGATCGCGCCGCCCTCCTCGAGGCCTTCGATCACGCGAGAACGAGCAGAGAGAGTTTTACGTTCGAAGGCCGCACCCTCTCGCCCGATGGGTCGACAAGATGGTGGCGCCTGTTCGGAGAGCCCATGCTGGTCGACGGGAGATGCGTGGCGTTGCGCGGCGCCACGCAAGAGATCACCGCGTGGCGCAGCCTGCAGGAACGAGAGCGCAATGCGGTCGAGGCGACCGAGGCAATGTCGGGATTCCTGGCTACCATGAGCCACGAAATACGCACGCCGCTCAACGGTGTTCTCGGGATGGCGCAGGCGATGGCGCGTGACGAACTCTCGCCATTGCAGCGTGAGCGCATCGGAGTCGTCGCGGCATCGGGCGAGGCGCTGCTCTCGCTGCTCAACGACCTGCTCGACCTATCGAAGATCGAGGCTGGCAAGACCGAGTTGGAAGACGGTGTCGTTGATGTACCCGCGTTGGCAGACGGCGCTCGCTCGATCTTCAGCGCGCTGGTCCGCGACAAGGATGTCACGTTTAGCCTCTCGGTTAGCCCGTCCGCACAGGGCTGCTGGAGGGGTGATCCGACACGGGTTCGTCAGGTGCTCCACAACCTGATCTCGAACGCGGTGAAGTTCACCGATCGTGGCTCGATTGCAGTTGAGCTGGAAGGCAACCCGGAGGGGCTCGTTCTCAGGATTCAGGACACCGGCGTCGGCATCGCCGCCGGCAAGCTGGAAACCGTGTTCGAAAGGTTCGTACAGGCTGACGCCAGCACGACACGGCGTCATGGCGGATCAGGCCTCGGACTTACAATCTGCCGGGACCTCACGTCGCTGATGGGCGGAGAGATCGCGGTTGAAAGTGTCGAGGGCGTGGGGACGACCTTCACGGTCAATCTGCCGCTGACACGTATCGAAGGCGCACCATCGGAGATCGTCCTCGAACCCGCCGCGGCGCTCGACGCCCCGACTGACGGATTGCGGGTGCTTGCGGCCGAAGACAATCCCATCAACCAGCTCGTGCTGAGAACCCTGCTCGGCGCAGTTGGGGTCGATGTGTCCATCGTCTCCAACGGTCAGGAGGCCTTGGACGCGTGGCGTGACGGTGTGTGGGATCTCGTGCTGATGGACATTCAGATGCCGGTCATGGATGGCGTCAGCGCGGTCAGATCCATGCGGGAGATTGAACGCGAGGAGCGCCGGCGAAAAACCCCCGTGATCGCCGTGACCGCCAACGCGATGGACCACCACCGGGCGGAATATTTGGCGGCGGGAATGGACTCGCTCGTTTCCAAGCCGATCAGTCTGGCCTCGTTGTTGCAAACGATGGACGCGGTGCTCGCTGCGGCGGAGACCGAGGACCTGTCAGCTGTAGCCTGAGGATATTCGGGCCTCTTCGAACGGCGGCTTTCCCCCAACTCGGAAGCCCAAGACTCCGTTCGTGGAAGGGTCGCGCTCCGCCTGATCCGCGGCTCTACGCCGTTCGCGCCAGCTCCGCCCGCACCGCCTCGAACCGCGCTTCCACGTCTCCCGGCGCCACCGAGATCAGCTCGTAGCCGAAGCGGCGGTAGACGTCGGCGTGGATGGCGGCGAAGCGGGTGCTTTCTTCGAGGGTGATGCGGCGGGCTTCGGTGGGCGTGATCGACCCGAACAGCTCGACGAAGAAGACGCGGCGCTCGTAGGTGCTCTCGCGCTCGATCCGCTCGACCTCGGCCTTCAGGGCGTCGGGCGGCGCGCGGCCGGCGAATTCGCAGAGCGCCCAGGTGCAGATCGGCGAGCGGTCGAAGATCACCACCTCGTCCGGCCAGTCGTCGGCGCGGAGCTGGCGGCGGCGCTGCAGGGCCACGATGTCGTCGATGAAGCCGGGTTCTTCCCAGTGTCTCTCGACGCCGCGCGCGACCGTCAGGGCGATGAGGTCGGTGGCGGCCTCCTCGACGACGGCGTAGCCCGCCAGTTCGAGGCGCCGTAGCAGGATGGTCTTTCCGGCGCCGGGCGCGCCGGTGAGGATTTGGCGTCGCATGTGCGAACTCCATTGAGAGGCGCGGCCCATGCGGACGCGGCCTCGGCTGATTTGGGGGGTGGGTCTTCCTGGGGGGATTGGCGCCGCCGGCCCGCGAGCAACGCTCAGCGGGACGCCGGCAAGCTAACGCAGTCAGCGCCGCTCGGCAACCGGCCGCGCGCCGGAACCCCAAAAGGCCCGATCGACGCTAAGGCCCCCAGCGAGCCCGCACAGCGGATTTGTGACGTTACTAGTAGTGCCCTAGCCGCGACCCCGAGCAAGAGGCCTCAGCGGCCTTCCAGGCGTCCGCACGAGGCATCGCCCGGGCCAGCCTCTCAAGCCGGGACGAACTTCAACGCCACGCCGTTGTTGCAGTAGCGAAGGCCGGTGGGCTGGGGGCCGTCGTTGAAGACGTGGCCCTGGTGGCCTAGGCATTGGGCGCAGTGGTACTCGGTGCGCTCGGCGACCAGCTGGTAATCGCTCTTCTTGGCCAGCGCGCCGGGAATCTCGTCCCAATAGCTGGGCCAGCCGGTGTGGCTGTCGAACTTCCATTCGGATTTGAACAGCGGCAGGCCGCAGCCGAGGCAGGCGAAGACGCCATGGCGGTGCTCGTTCAGCAGCGGGCTGGTGAACGGCGTCTCGGTGGCCTCCTGGCGCAGCACGTCGAAGGAACCGGCAGGCAGCCGCGCCTGCCACTGCGCCGGCGTCAGCTTGCGCCAGGGCGAGGCGGCGAACTTGTCCGGCGCGGCCTTGGCGGCGGGGGCGCTGCAGGAGGCGAGCGCGGCGGCGGAAAGGAGCAGGGAGCGACGGTCGAGGATCATGGGGTGTCCGACGAGAGGGTTCGTGGAACAATTCGGTCCACGGGCTCGATACGTTACACTGCGGGCGACGGTTCAATCCGCCGCCAGCGATAGAGCACGTCCGGCAGCTTTTCCTCGTTGTCGTGGCCGTCGGTCTCCACCGCCACGACGAAGCCGTGCTTCTCGTAGAATCGCCGGGCGCGCAGGTTCTGCTGGAAGGTCCAGAGGCTGAGTTCGAAGGCGCCCGCCTTGGCCTTGTTCAGCAGGGCGAGGCCCACCCCCTGCCCTTGCGAGCTGGGACGGATGAACAGGTGCTCGACGAAGTCGGGGCGGAAGGCGATGTAGCCGACCGCCTCGCCGACCTCGTCCTCGGCCATCCAGAACTCGGCCTTGGCGAAGAACGGGCCGCAGAAATAGCCCTCAACCTCGTGCGCCGGATGCACCTCGGGTACGAACGGCAGCGAGGTGCGGATGGTGTGCTGGTTCAGCCGCGCCAGCACCGGCATGTCGTCCAGCAGCGCGCGGCGCAGGATCACAGGCCGGCGCCCTCGGGCAGGCCCAGCGCCAGGTTGAGGTTCTGCACCGCCGCGCCGGCCGCGCCCTTGCCGAGGTTGTCCAGCAGGGCGACGAGCTGCACCTGACCCGTGGCCGCGTTGGCGAAGACGTGGAGGCGCATGCGGTTGCCGCCGTTCAGGCCTTCGGGGTCGAGGGTGGCGACGGCGGCGCTCTCCGGCGGCGTCGCGACCTCGATGAAGGCCTCGTCCGCGTAGGCCGCAGTCAGGCAGTCGTGGATTGCGGTCGACGACGGTGCGCCGGGCAGCGCCTCGAGCTGCAGCGGGACCACGACCAGCATGCCTTTGCGATAGCGGCCGACGGCGGGGGCGAACAGCGGCCGGCGGGTCAGATGCGCGTAGTGCTGCATTTCCGGCAGATGTTTATGCGTGAGGCCGAGGCTGTAAAGCCGGAACGGGACCTCGGTGTGGTTCGCCGCCGCGGCGTCCTCGAACTCGGCGATCATCGACTTGCCGCCGCCCGAATAGCCGGAGACGCCGTGCACGGTAAACGGCCAGTCCGGCGGCGCCAGCCCGGCCTCGACCAGCGGCCGCACCAGGGCGATGAAGCCGGTGGGCCAGCAGCCGGGATTGGCGATCCGGGTCGCGGCGCGGATCGTCTCGCGCTGGGCGCCGGACATCTCCGGCAAGCCGTAGGCCCAGCCTGGCGCGATGCGATGGGCCGTCGAAGCGTCGATCACCCGAACGCTATTGCTTTCGACCAGGGTCACGGCCTCGCGCGCCGCGTCGTCGGGCAGGCACAGGATCACCGCGTCCGCGCTGTTCAGCAGCTCGCGGCGGGCCTCGATGTCCTTGCGGCGCTCGGGGGCGATGGAGATGACTTCCAGGTCTCGCCGGCCGGCGAGCCGCTCGCGGATCTCGATGCCGGTGGTCCCGGCCTCGCCGTCGATGAACACCTTGGGCGTCATGAACGCCTCCATAGACCTCCCTCCCCTTCATGGGGAGGGAAAGACCGCGCAAGCGGTCAGGGTGGGGATGGGCGGAAACGGGCGCAGAGCCGGCACGCGTCCGTTGACGCGTCCGACCCCCGCCCTGCCGATGCTCCGCATCGGCTGAGCCTCCCCATGAAGGGGAGAAGTGAGCTTTATCGCTTCGAGAACTGGAAGCTGCGGCGGGCCTTGGCGCGGCCGTATTTCTTGCGCTCGACGACGCGGCTGTCGCGGGTGAGGAAGCCGTGCGGCTTCAGCGCGACGCGCAGGCCAGGTTCGTAATAGGTCAGCGCCTTGGCGATGCCGTGGCGAACCGCGCCGGCCTGACCGGAGAGGCCCGAGCCCTTCACCGTCACGTCGACGTCGAACTGGCCGACGCGGTCGGCGACCTGCAGCGGCTGGGCGATCATCATGCGCAGCACCGGGCGGGCGAAATAGACCTCCTGGTCGCGGCCGTTGACCGTGATCACGCCCTTGCCTGGCTTGATCCAGACGCGGGCGACCGCGTTCTTGCGCTTGCCGGTGGCGTAGGAGCGGCCCTGCGCGTCGCGGATCGGTTCGCTGTTGGCGGCGTTGGCCGAGGGGGTCGCCAGGCTCTGCAGAGCTTCGAGGCCGTGGGTGTCAGCCATGATTATTGGCTCCGGACGTTCTTGGAGTTGGCGGCCTTGAAGTCGATCACCTCAGGGCTTTGCGCCTCGTGCTTGTGTTCGGGACTATTGTAGAGGTGCAGGTGCGTCATCTGCGCCCGCGCCAGCGGGCTTTCCTTCGGCAGCATGCGCTCGACCGCCTTTTCCAGCACCCGCTCGGGGAACTTGCCGTCGAGGATCTTGCCGGCGGTGCGGCTCTTGATGCCGCCCGGGTAGCCGGTGTGCCAGTAGTAGGTCTTCTGCTCGAGCTTGCGGCCGGTGAACTTCACCTTGTCGGCGTTGATCACCACCACGTGGTCGCCGCAGTCCATGTGCGGCGTGTAGTCCGGGCGATGCTTGCCGCGCAGACGCATGGCGATGAAGGTCGCGAGGCGGCCGACGACGACATCCTCCGCGTCGATCAGGATCCACTTCTTCTCGATCTCGGAGGGCTTCAGCGAAGCCGTCGTCTTGGTGTTCATCGGTCGGGCCTTGGAAACGAAGGCGGCGCTGGTAGCGGGGGGATCGGGGCGTGTCAACACGTAGTTGGGATTTCACATGAAAGTTGAGTTTTTTCAATGCCCTCACAGATGAGGTAATATGATACCACCTCTCATTCGGTCATGGTCAGCCTTTGCGCCGGCCGCCCATGATCACCGTGCGGGCCGTGGCCGTGCTCTGGCACGGCCATCCTAGGCTGGTGCGCCTGGGTCGCCGGCACAAAGGCCGGCGATAACCGACGTTGGGGAGTATGTGGTGTGGGTTACGGCCGCCGCACGCGCCACGCTGTCGCCGTCGCCAGGCCCAGCAGGATCGCCGCGCCGGCTTGGTGCAGCAGCGCCAGCGGCAACGGCACGCGAAGCATCAGCGTCGCGACCCCCAGGCAGGCCTGCAGCGCCGCGACCACGCCCACCGCCAGGGTCAGTGCGCGGCTCTGGCCGGTGAGGATGCGGGAGTTGAGCCCCGTGCCGGCGACGCCGACGGCGGCGATCACCACGGCGTAGGCGACCATGCGGTGGTTGAACTGCACGGCGGCCTGGCTATGGGCCAGGGTCGCCCAGAGGTTCGCCTTGGCGTAGCCGGCCGGGAACAGATCGCCGTTCATCAGCGGCCAGTCGTTGTCGATCAGCCCGGCCTGGTTGCCGGCCACCAGCGCGCCCAGCAGGCATTGGAAGAAGACGAGGCCCAGGAAGATGAGCGCCACCGCCGGCCAGGCGCCGGTGCGGGAGGCCCGCAATCGCGCCTGGCCGTTCCAGGACTCCATCGCGGTCCAGATCAGGGCGCAGTAGAGCACCAGCGCGAGGCCCAGGTGGGTCATCAGCCGTTCGGGAGCGACCGAGACGCGGTTCTCCAGCCCGCTCTGCACCATCCACCAGCCCACCAGTCCCTGCAGGCCGCCGAGCCCCAGCAGGACGACGCAGCGCCAGATCAGCCGCGCCGGAATCTGCCGCAGGGCCAGGAGAATGAAAAACGGCAGGGCGAACACCAGGCCGGCGAGGCGCCCCAGCAACCGGTGCCCCCACTCCCACCAGAAGATCGACTTGAACTCAGGCAGCGACATGCCGGCGTTGACCTGCCGGTATTGCGGCGTCGCCTGGTAAAGGGCGAAGTCCTTGGCCCAGTCGGCGTGGGACAGCGGCGGGATCACGCCCGACACCGGCTTCCACTCGGTGATGGAGAGGCCGGAGCCGGTCAGCCGCGTCGCGCCGCCCACCACCACCATGGCGAAGACGACCAGCATGACGCAGATCAGCCACATCGCCACGGAACGCGATCGGCCATCCTTGAGGAACGACGTCATGCCAACCGGTGGCCTCCCGACTGTTGGGGCCTATACGCTGGCCGACCCGCGCGCGGAATGGTCGGAGCGACAGGATTCGAACCTGCGACCCCTTGACCCCCAGTCAAGTGCGCTACCAGGCTGCGCTACGCTCCGTTCCCCGCGCGGGAGTGGGCCTTATAAGGAGGGTGACCGGGGCGGGCAATGGGCAGGCGGCGCCTTGGGTCGGCCATGACGACATTGCAGGCTGATACGGTGAGTTCGATTTTCGATGAGGGCGTGGCGCTGCATCAGGCCGGAGAGGTCGACGAGGCGCGTCGGGCTTACGAGTCGGTGCTCGCCCGGGACCCGGCCCACTTCGACGCCCTGCACCTGCTGGGCGTCGCCTGCGTGCAGTCGGGCGAGACCGAGCGCGGCGCGGCGCTGATCGAGCGGGCGATCGGCGTCGGTCCGAACGTCGTGGCGGCGCATGTGAACCTCGCCATGGCGCTGAATGCGCTGGGCCGCCTCGACACGGCGATCGAGAGCTGCGACCGCGCCCTGGCGCTCGACCCGGACAGCGCCGGAGCGCACGCGAACCGCGGCAACGCGCTGATGGCGCTGAGGCGCTTCCAGGATGCGCTCGCCAGCTACGATCGCGTGGTGGCGCTCGCGCCGGATTACGCCGAAGCTCACTACAACCGCGCCAATGCGCTCAGGGACCTGAGCCGGTTCGGGGCGTCGCTGGCGAGCTATGAGCGGGCGATCGCGCTCCGGCCGACCTACGTCGAGGCGCTGAACAATCGGGCCGGCGTGCTCGCCGCGCTCGGCCGCACCCTGGACGCGCTGGCGGCCTATGAGGATGCGATCGCGGTGGGGCCGGACAGCGTCGAGGCGCACGCCAACCGCGCCAAGATGCTCAACGACCTCTGGCGATCGGAAGAGGCGCTGGCGGCGAGCGAACAGGCGATCGCGATCGCACCCGACCACGCCGACGCCCAGAACAATCGCGCTATCGCGCTGCACGAACTCGGCCGCACCGAGGCGGCGCTGGAAACATGGATGGGGGTGGTCGCGCGGCGTCCGGACCACGTCAAGGCCCACAACAACATCGGCATGGCGCTGCAGACACTGGGCCGGCCGGCCGAGGCGGTCGCGGCCTACGACCGCGCGCTGACGCTGGCCCCCGATTTCTCCGAAGCCCACCTCAACCGCGCCTCCAGCCTGCTGGCCCTGGGCGACCTGGCGCGCGGCTTCGAGGCATACCGCTGGCGCTGGGTGGCGCCGGAAGGACCGCGGCTCAAGCGCCGCCTCCCCTGCCCGCTCTGGGAGGGCGAAGACCTGGCCGGCAAGGCGATCTTCGTCCACTGCGAGCAGGGCTATGGCGACGCGCTGCAGTTCGTCCGATTCGCGCCGATCCTGGCGCGGACGGCGGCGCGGGTGACGGTGATGGCCGAGCCGCCGCTGGTCGGTTTGTTGCGCTCGATCCCGGGGATCGAGGTCACCGACCGGGTGACCGACGAGGCCTCTTACGATTTCCAAACCCCCCTGCTCTGTGTCCCGCGGCTGCTCGGCACCACGCTGGAGACGATCCCGGCCGAGACGCCCTACCTCTTCGCCGACCCGGCCAAGGCCGCGGCATGGGCCGAGCGGCTGCCGGCGCGCGGCGAGGCGCTGAGGGTCGGGCTGGTCTGGGCCGGCGGCACGCGCAACGACGCGCCCTCCCTGCACGCCATCGACCGGCGGCGCAGCATCCGGCTGGAACAGTACGCCAGGCTGGGCGACATCGCCGGGGTCCGCTTCTTCAGCCTGCAGAAGGACGGCCCGGCGGCGCAGGCGCGCCAACCGCCGCCCGGTCTCGACCTGATCGACTGGACCGCCGAGCTGCGCGATTTCGTCGACACCGCCGCCCTCGTCACGGGCCTCGACCTGGTGATCACGGTCGACACCTCGGTCGCCCACCTCGCCGGCGCGCTCGGCAAGCCTGTCTGGGTGCTGTCGCGCTTCGACGGCTGCTGGCGCTGGCTCAACGGCCGCGAAGACAGCCCCTGGTATCCCGCCGCCCGCATCTTCCATCAGAAGGCGCCCGGCGACTGGGACGAGGTGATGGCGCGTGTCGCGGCTGAGCTGGCGCGGCTGGTCTAGGGCTGGCGCCGAGCGGGCGATGGGACCAGCGCGGCGAGCGTCACGCCGACACCCATCAGCAGCCAAAGACCAGCGGCGAGGAAGACGCGTGCGGTCGGCGTCCATCCGACCACCAGCAGAACCGGCGGCACGGCGATCCAGCCGTACCTGAGCAGACCATCGCCTACCGCCGCGAGCATTCGTACGCGGCGATCCTTCTTCGCTTTCACGAGGGCGCGGATCGCGACGAATGCGATGATCGGGGCGAAGAATATCAGCAGTCCGAAATCGCCGAGGAGACTGTCCACGAGGTTGGACCGTCTCGCCAGGACCCATAGTAGGGCAAAGCCGCCATAGCGCATGACCAGGTCGCGGACGGCGGCGCCGGCGCCGAAGAGGTCGGCGGCGGGCGTCTTGTGCAGCAGCACCGCTGCGGCGATCAGGGCGGCGGCGGCCGGCCGGATGTCCGCCTCGGTCCGCGACACCCACAGGATGGCAAGCGCCAGGCTCGCGAGAACCGCGAGCCCGATCAGCGCGCCGCCCCGCGCCCGTCCGTCGAGCCGCCGCTCCCACGCCTCGCTGAGCGTTCCGGCGCCCACGACGTAGGCCAACGCCGCGGCGGCGAGCGGCGCGGTCATCTGGTCGAACGCGCCGGCTGGCAGCGAGGGCGCGGCCAGGAGCCAGAAGATCGCTAGGTAGAGAAAGGCGAACAGCGATCTGAGCGGCCAGGGGAACCGCACCCCGGGCCTCAGCAGGCGCCAATAGATGAGGTAGATGGCGAAGGCGAACGGCAGCGCCAGGATCGGGCCGCTGGCTCGAAATGGCTGCGCCGGCTGGCCGATCTGCCGCCGGTCGGGATCGCCGACCGCGACTGCCCAGAACGTCAGCAGCGTCGCTAACGCCGCGAGGATGAGGCTGGCGACAGGCGATGGCGGGGCCAAGGCGGACGCCAGCACCGTGGCGACCAGGCCGCCCGCCCAAGCGTATCTGACCCAGGTCGGTGCGTGTGCCGCCCACCGCCGTCGCCAGAGTTCGCGTGGCCATTCCACGAGATAGAGACGGACGCCGACGACCGCCGCCGCCATGCCGGTGGCGGCGGCGAAGATCTCCAGCGGGTGAGCGGCCCGCCCGCCGGGGCTCTGCCCATCCAGCCAGTCGATCAGCGCCAGCACCGCCGGCAGGACCACCAGGCTCCAGATCGCGAATGGACCGAGCCGCGGCCGCGCCAGGTAGCTGTCCCACCAGGCGACAGCGTCCTTGTTCAGCGAAGGCACGAGACCAGGCCGCTGGACGCGCACGGTGGTCAGGAACGCCCGGACCTTGCGGCCGAGATCGGGGGTCAGCCGGTTCGCCGCCAACCGCCAGCGCGACGGAGGTTGGGTCAGAGCGGCGACGGCGCCGTGGAACGGGCCGCCCACCGTTTGCGACTGGTTCAGGAAACGTACGTCCTCGCGCCGAGCGAGCACCCGGACGCTCACCTGAGACTTCGGCCCGACGCGGCCCTCGTCCCAGCGGAAATGCGCGACGGCGGGATCGATCAGCGGATCGGCGCGCGGGATGTTGAGCGAGATCAGCTGCGCGACCCAGACCTCCGCCTCGTCGTGACGGCCCATCTGTTCCAGCACCGGCGAGGCCAGCACCGCGCGCAGGGCGGCCTGTAGCGCGGCGGCGGAGGCATCGGATCGCGCCACCAGATCCGCCAGGGCCTGGCGACGCGCGGCATAGTCGCACTCGGTCGCCGCGTCGAAGCCGACGACGTGCTGCGCGGTCGCCGGTGGGCGCCAGGCACGCGTCCGGACCGGCGGTCCGCCCGACTCCGCTTGCCGCGGCAGCAGTCGCCAGGCGTGGCGCTCGGGCGGTTCCGCCGACGGGGTGTCGACGTCGGCCGTTTTCGCTTCCGGCTCGGCGTCGCGCGTGACGGTCCATGAGGTGGCGTCTCGCGGTTCGGGGACCTCGCGAGTCTTATTCCTCTCCGGCGTCCGTTTCGCCGGCGCCGCATAACTCAGCGCGCGCTCGTAGGCGCTGCGCAGCGCCTGGAACCCGGCCGGGTCATCTTCGGGATTGGTCTCCTTGAGACGTCGGGCGTAGGCGCGCCGGATCAGGTCGCGCTCCTTCGTCGGCTCGATGCCGAGGGTAGCCCAGATCGACGGCGGACCTAGAGCCAGGTCTCGCCCTCCAGCGCGTCGAGAGTCGCCAGCAGCTTCTCCCGCGCCCGCTCCACCTCACGGGGATCCTGGCCCTCCAGCACGCTCTCGAATTGCGCGGTCGCCTGGCTGACGTATTGCCGCTCCTCGCCCAGGAAGTTCTCGAAGCAGCGCAGCGCCCGCCCCAGGGCGGCCTTGTTGACGTCGGCGTCGCGCGGATGCTGCTTCAGCGCCGCGAGTTCGGCGCGCCGCTTCTCCAGATCGACCGCCGCGGCGCTCTCTTCGTCCACGAGCACCAGAGCGCGGCGCTCCCCGGTGCGCGGCACGTCGACGTCGACCTCGAGCATGCCGTTGATGTCGTAGGTGAAGCGGACGTTGACATCGACCTCGCCCGCCGGCGCAGGCGGCACGGGAATGTCGATGCGGCCGAGCTGGATGTTCTCCTTCGCGACGCGCGACTCGCCCTGGTAGATGTGGAACGTCACCGTGCTCTGGCCGTCGCGGACGGTGACGTAGTTGCGCACCCGGCTGGCGGGGATCACCGTGTTGCGCTCGATGATCGGCGAGAACACGCCCGGCCGCAGGTCGCCGTTCGGTAGCCGCTCGCTGGTCTCGACGCCCAGGCTGTAGGGACAGACGTCGGTGAGGACGATCTCCTTCAGCGCCGCGTCACGCGACTTCAGCCCCGCCTGGATCGCCGCCCCGATCGCCACCGCCTCGTCCGGGTGGACCGCGTTGGAGGGGAAACGGCCGAACATCCGCGTCACCGCCTTTCGCACCACCGGCATCCGCGTCGCGCCGCCCACCAGCACGATCTCGCGCAGTTCCTGCGAGTTGACCTGGCTGTCGCGCAGGGCGCGCTGCACCGGCTCGCGCAGCCGGGCCAGCAGCGGCGCGGCCTTGGCTTCGAGCGCGTCGGCGCTGATCTGCGCCTCATGCGCCACATCGCGCCAGGTCACCGACATGCGTGCCTCGGGCTGATCGGTAAGGTCTCGCCGGGCGCGTTCGGCGGCAACCCGCAGGCGCTGGGTCAGCACCGGATCACCGCGGTCGGCCCGAGCCCAATCCTTGCCGACGTGCTCGAGGAAGAGCTCGATCATCACGTCGTTGAAGTCTTCGCCGCCGAGCCGGTTGTCGCCGGTGGAGGCGCGCACCTCGACGAC
>Ga0302314_10013349_pt1 | contig 14133 bp, 10 predicted proteins | sample III_Palsa_N2_3_FD_200533 | JGI IMG/M metagenome (GOLD analysis project Ga0302314, IMG submission 200533) | Peat permafrost microbial communities from Stordalen Mire near Abisko, Sweden - III_Palsa_N2_3 | ecosystem: Environmental > Terrestrial > Soil > Palsa > Peat permafrost | place: Sweden... | reverse complement strand
ACCACGCGACGCCGCCCCCCGCGCGGCGGCCCAGCAATTTTGTATCCAAATCCCAGAACGGCTAACTTCGAGCGGTTTCAGCGACTTACATTCGGCTGAGAGCGAGTTGGTGTAAACAGCTGGTTACAGTGTCCTCCCGAGTGAGCCCGGTCGAAAACACTTTCCAGCGGTCGACACTGAATCCCGGATAAATGAGAGCTGGTCGAATTATTCGAGCGCGGGCGAAGCAACCTTTCACCGGCATCGAATATGGCCGTTCTTATGAGCAATCCGGCTCAGTGCTTTCCGACACCAACAGCCCAGAATCGCATCAGGCCTCGAACCAGGCTGCAAACAAAGGACCGATGATGACGATCGCCACCGATGAGCCCGCAAAGCTGGTCACTCACCGCTTCGAATTAAGCGACATCCTCAAGGCTCATGAGACCTTCGGCAACACGGCGAAAGAGCACGCACCAAAGGTCGTTCTTGTGAGTAGGTAATGTACACAACTGATCGAGCCGCTCTGGTGATGAGCATCACATCATTCGCCCGACATCAAGCGCACACTTCTCGCAGCTTCCGGAATTCAATCGAGGTTCCATGAATTCATTCTGGCAGCACAGACTTACCGAGCAACATAGTCCTGATACCGATTGCCCTCCCCCGGACGGTCTCCAATGAGGCGCTTCCTTTCGATTGTTGCGATTGGTATTGTTATGGTCCCCTGGCTGGTGCGGTCTGGCTCGGTGGACGCAGCGCAGCAGAAGCAGGCGCCGGCTGCGAGCGCGGTGGCGGCTCCGGCTCCGGCGCAGCCGTCCGCTGTTGCCGCAAAGCAGCCAGCTGTTCCGGTGCCGGCGTCGGGATACGTCGGGCAGGAGACCTGCGCTATGTGCCACGATGCACAGGCGAAAGGCTTCGGCTCCAATCCGCACTCCAAGCTCGCTCTGATGCACGGAGGCAAGGGCGTTACGTGCGAGGGCTGTCACGGCCCGGGGCAGGCGCACGTGGACTCCGGTGGCGATAAGTCCAAGATCTTCAATTTCCTGACGGCGTCGCCCAAGGCGATCGTCGCGACCTGCCTGGGATGTCATGCGGGCACGCACCCCAACTTTCTGCGCTCTCCACACGCCAAGGCCGATGTTAGTTGCACCAGTTGCCACAGCGTTCACAGCCCCGGGACTGAGGTCAAACTGCTCAAAGCTGAACAGCCAGCGCTCTGCTATCAGTGCCACACAGACATCAAGCCGGCGTTCTCGCAACCCTTCCATCACAAGGTGAATGAGGGCCTGCTCAAGTGCAGCGACTGCCATGACGTTCATGGGACGTTCGGCAACAACAATATTCGGTCCACGGCAGATCAGAATGCTATCTGCACCAAGTGCCACACCGAGACGCGCGGACCCTTCGTATTTGAACATGCGACGGTGAAGGGGGAAGGTTGCCTGGGCTGCCACACACCGCATGGCTCTCAGAATGCGCGGCTGATGAATGTTCCCAATGTCAATCAACTGTGCAACCAGTGCCATAGCCCGGTGTCTGCCGCAACGATTCATGGGCTGAATGCGGGATCGGCGGAAGCTACCCCGTGCATCAGCTGCCACACGATGATTCACGGATCGAACGTCAACCCGGCTTTTCTGAGGGAGTGACGCGATGCCAGGACGATGCGCCAATGGAATACGCCGGAAGATGAGTTCGATCGAACAACGCTTCATCGTAGACGAGGCATGAGATGACGAAGATCGACTGGTTTTCTCGGTTGCCGAAGGGTCGGAGTTCGCGCTCAGGCAGCATCATTGCCGTGTTGCTACTGGGCACCGGATTCGCGGCAGCGCAGACTCCCGCTCCGGCCGAACCCGCACCAGCTGCGCCCGCTGCGGCTGCGCCCGCACCAGCAGGCCCCGCGGCGAGCGTGGCGGCGGCCCCAGACCAGCCACCGCAGAATAGGTATCTGGTTCATCAGTCGGCCGATCTGGGCGGACATGCCGTCGGCGTGTCAGGCAGCGGAGCGATGTATAACACGCTGGTCAATATTCACAGCGGGTTCCGGGTTCTTGGGCAGACCTTTACGTTGACTCCGGCACCGGGCGCGAAACATCCGCTGATGGACTCCCTTACGGCATTTAGCAGCGGCTTCGGTGGCGACCCGACCAACGTTGCCAAACTGGATTTCTCCAAGGGCAAGTCCTACGAGTTTCATGGAATATTCCGCCGCGACCGTCAATATTTCGACTACGACCTGTTGGGCAATCCGAGCATCCCGACGGGGATTACGATCCCCTATGGGATGGCCGCCGGTGTTCCAACGACAGCGTCGCTGGCATGGCAGCAGATAAGACAATCACCCATAATGTTCAACTCCGTGCGCAGAATGACGGACACGGGCGTGACGATCCTTCCGCTGTCCAAAGTGACGTTTCGTGTGGGGTACTCACAGAACATCTTTCAGGGCCCGACCCTTAGCCCCGGCAGATCGATCGGCAAATATGACCTGCTGCTGATGGAGTACCAGCGCAACAGCACGGACGACTTTCTCGGCGCAATCGATTGGAAGCCGTTTCAGATGACCAAGATCACCTTTGAAGAACGGGTCGATCACTACAAGGCGGACTCCTACTTCACGCTGGCGCCAGGCCGGTTTAATGTGCAGGAGGCCGATGGGACGCCGGCTGCGATTGGCAATTGGTACTCCACGGCCGCGCCCTACACCATCTCCGCGTGCAACACGGCGAGCATGGGCAGCGCATACACCAACGCTACTAACTACACCATCCTTTCGGCGCCTCAGACCGCCGGTGGCCGTCCGATCATCAATCCGGCATGCGATGTCACAACGAGTTACCTGCGGTCGCAGCCGACCCGTGTGATTTATCCCACCGAGACCCTTCGGATCCAGAGCGCCAGCATCAGGAACCTCGCAATCAACGGGGACTTCGGCTACACCATCTCGAATAGCAACCTCGCCAATTACTATGAAAACTTTCAGGGGCTGGATGGCGCGATCCGCAATGCAACGTTTACGGGGAATGCGGTCGCACAGCGGCGGATGGTAAACACAGACTTCGGCATCACCTGGGAAGCTACCAGGACCTTCGCTCTCTCCGACCAGGTTGACTTCTCGAATCTTCACCAGCCAGGCTATGCGAATATCACTCAGGGAATTACTCAAAATACGCCGACCACGGCAGGCAATGAGACCATCACCTATTCCGGGCCGTTGCTTTCGGGTGCCGCGTTCACGATTTCAGGCAATCCCAGCGGCGTACCGCTCTACGCATACTTCGGCCAGAAATTCCTGACGAACAACGCAACCGCGAGCTGGGACGCGTCGTCTCGAGCCACGATCTCACTGACCTATCGCTACCGGAATCACACGATTGTGCAGACCAGCGGAACGGGTCCGTTATCCAACATAATCAGCATCAACGAGAATGGCGGGATCTTCAACGCTGCCTATCGCCCCACGTCGCAGTGGAAGATGAACGGTACGGTCGAGGTCCTGTATGACGACAATACCTTCACGGCGGTCAGTCCACGACAGACGAAGCACTACAGGTTCCACACCATGTACAAGCCGAAGCCCTGGGCGACGGTGTCCGGTGCCTACAACGACCTGGAGCGGCACAACAATACGAGCAACACGGGAACTCCATCGGTGAACGGACCGCTGAATCATGTCGATTACAGTCGAACGGTCGGTCTTGGCGTCACGCTTGCGCCCAGCGAGCATTACGGATTCGACGCGAACTACGCCTACTCGGACATCTATACCGCGACAAACATCTGCTACCTGAGCAGTGCGACTGCGACTCTGCCCGGTACTGCGTCCACCACGAGTACCGGCGCACCAAACCTGTGCCCGAACACACTCACCGACTGGGCCGCCAGGGACTTTATGAGCGCGCCTACGCAGTACGCATCTGTGGGCGCTAACTACTCGCCGAACAAGCAGATTCGCACCGCTGCGGGGTACCGCATCAGCGCAGTCAGCGGCAACCAGTTCTTTGCGGTTGCGCAACAGGTCAACGGCTCACTGCAGTCTGCGTACCAGTCTCCATATTTCAATGTTGCCTGGACCCTGCATCCGGGATTGATCTGGAGGGCAGAGTACAACTACTACGGCTACGGGGAGGGCGGCCCTTCGGGTGCACCTTTCTGCAGCTTGTCAACCGCTGTTACATCCGTTGTGGTTCCTTGCAACTCTCCCACACTGTCCGGCCCAACGGGCTTGACCGAACCATCGTCCGGCCTCAGTGCACCAAGAAATACGCACGCAAACATTCTCACGTTGGCAATACATTACGAATTTTAGTTCGAACACAACTTACATCTCCACCTAGAGGAAACCATCTATGTCGCTACCATTCGCTATCGCCGTCGTCATTGCAGCACTATCCTATGCAACCTCATCGAGTATGGCGCAAGCTCCCGCCACATATACGGCCAAATGTCAGATGTGCCATGGCGCAACGGGCATGGGCGATACTCCGGCTGGAAAGGCGATGGGAGCACACGCGTTTAATTCGCCCGATGTTATCAAGCAATCGAATGCGGACTTGACTGCAATTATCAAGAACGGCAAGGGAAAGATGCCGGCATTCGCAGGAAAGCTGACGGACGCCGAAATGGCCGCACTTGTCACTTATATTAGAGCGCTTCAGAAGTAGCCGTTGGAATAGCACCGCAGCATATCTTGCAAATGAATGGAGACACCGCGATGGGAGTTGTGACTGATACAACCGAGGAAGCTAAGGCGTCACCGCCGATAGCCAGGCGTTCCTTCTTGACGGCCATGTTCGCTGTGAGCGGAGCGGTCGTCGGCGCGATCCTGGCCATTCCGCTCTTCCGATTTGCAACCTTTCCTTTGCGAAAAGGCGAAGACGAAACTGCATGGTCCGATGTCGGTCCCGCAGCAGACTTCGCCGCGCTCACCGCGCCGGTCGCGAAGACCATTACTCTGGAACGGCGCGACGCATGGCAGACGACCTCATCGCAGACCGCTGTGTATGTGCTGCCGGCGAAGGACGGTGTCCTGCGAATCCTGTCGCCAGTGTGCCCACATCTCGGTTGCTCGGTTCAATGGACGGAGGCTCAGGGGAAGTTTATTTGCCCGTGCCATTCCGGATCATTCACAGCCGACGGAGAACGAATCGGCGGTCCGCCACCCAGATCGATGGACTCGCTTGAGGCCAAAGTGGAAGGCGGCACGCTGAAAGTGCGCTATCAGTATTTCCGTCAACTGGTGCCCAACAAAGAAACGATGGCATAGGGGGAACGATCATGGCAAACCTATCGGCACCTGAGAAAGATACCAAGACCGACCTCGTGTCGCGTCTGGACAACTGGCTGGACACTCGCACCGGCATCGACTCGATCCTGCACGAATCACTCGATGAGCCGATCCACGGCGGCGCGCGGTGGGCCTATGTCTTCGGCTCGGGATTGCTCTTCCTCTTCGTGTCGCAGGTGATTACGGGAGTGTTCCTCGCGCTGTATTACGTGCCTTCGGCGGACCACGCGCATACGGTGGTCTCTTACATCGTGAAGGTAGTGTCTTCAGGATCATTTATCCGGAGCATCCACGCGTATGGATCGAGCGGCATCATCATCTTGCTCTGCCTGCATATTGGCCAGACGGTGATTTACGGTTCCTACAAAGGCCGGCGCGAATTACTTTGGCTCTCCGGCTGCATTCTGATGGCTCTAATGCTTGGCATGGCGTTCACCGGCTATCTGCTGCCGTGGGACGAGAAGGCGTATTTCGCCACCGCAGTTGGAACGAATCTCGTAGCTGAGGTTCCGTGGATCGGGCCAATCCTACAGAAGCTCCTGCGCGGCGGTGATCAGATGGGAACCCTGACCCTCTCCCGCTTCTTTGTACTGCATGTCTTCGTTCTTCCCGGGATGCTGATCGCCTTCATTGCGGGGCATGTTTTCTTCTTTCGCAAGGCCGGAGCGGCTGGCCCGATCGAGGAAGATCCCATCAGCCCGAAGCTTCCATCTGTCCCATTTTACCCTCGCCAGGTCTTGATGGATGCAGCCTTCGCGGTCGCACTCATCGGTATTCTAGCGGTCATCGCTCATGTGATTCCCATGGATCTTGGCCCTGCCGCGAACCCTGCGGACACCCATTTTCTTCCGCGTCCGGAGTGGTATTACCGGCCCGCCTTCCAATGGCTGAAGTACCTTAGTGGCCGATGGTCTCTGGTCGGCGGAATTATGCTCCCTGCGTTGCTGGCGCTGATCTTTGCCGCTGCACCATTCCTGGACCGCAGGTTGGAGCGTCGTCCCTGGAAGCGACCTATCTCGGTCGGCGCATTCTTTCTCTTCCTGGTGGCTTACACCGGGCTTGGTCTTGCAAGCTACCACGATGACTACAGCGATCCGGGAATGGCAAAGCAGATGCAGACTCAGGATGCAGACGCCCGCGCCTTTATGGCCAAACCATTCGTTCCGGAGGCTGCCGCAGGTACCGTGTCCGCCAGTCTGGTCTCCGCCGATCCGATGGTCGTGAAGGGTCAAACACTGTTTCAGTCCCAGTCCTGCAACTCGTGTCACGGGGAGGGTGGGATCGGGACAGCCGCGGGTCCGGCGCTGACCGGCGTGTCCGCTAAATACAATCACGCCCAACTTGTTGCGCTCCTGCAAGCGCCTGATATAAAGATGACCAACGGCGGCATGATGCCGGTCGCACTGAAGCCAGACGACCTTGACGCATTGTCGGCATACCTTCGGCAGTTGCACTGACGGTAGACGATCGGTGTAGGTGGTCTTGAATCCGATACGAGCGCATAGGCGAGCGTCGATGCGCCTTCTTGTGCTAGGGCACCTGGGCTAATGCCAGGTTGTCGGGTGGCTGATCTGCAAATCATTGGAAGAATGGGTCGGGACTAATGAGCGATTTTAGAGCTCTAGGGCTTCTCGCCTCGTGATGGCGTCTGCGTCGAGACAATCATATAAAGTGTTTATTATCATTATTTTGTGGTCTATTGCGCACAATTAGGGGTGCATGCCAGCTTGCAAGCGTGAGGCGATTAAGGCGAATATAGGGCGAAGAAGGCCACTTGAAAACCGCAGCCCTGATTCGCGAACAAATCGAAGACTTCCTCAGCGACCGCATTCCTGTGGCGCTCTCGCCACGTACGCGCGTAGAACCCGAGTGCATACCCTGTGGCATCTCAGCGATTGACGCCCTTTTGCACGGCGGTCTTCCCGCAGGCGTTCTCACCGAGTTTGTAGGCGAAGAGTGCTCAGGACGCACGACAGTGGCGTTGGCCTGTTTAGCTGCTATGACCAAAGCGGGGAATGTCTGCGCTTGGATCGATGTCTCTGATTCACTTGATCCGGAGACAGTTGCAGCTAACAGTATTGATTTGGAACGTCTACTCTGGGTTCGGTGCGGCGAACGTCAATCACACGCGACGCAAGTAACGACCCATAGTGCGACTGCGACAATAGCGTCCATCGCCTCACAGCCTCGGCATACAGGCAGCGGAAGCCCATACCCGCGTTCTGAGGGGCGGGACATGCCGCAGGCGATTGAAGCTCTCCTACAAGCTCACGGAGGGTTGTACGATAACCAGCGTCGTCGGGAAAAGAAATCTGCCGGAACTCCTGGCGCGCCTAATCGCCCTCTGACCCATCGTTCCGAGCAACGCGAAGAGCAGGTCAACTCTGACCGCCTACCTGCCCGCGGAGGCGACAATCTCGCCATAGCCCCACGCTGTGCCGAGCCTCAGCCCCGGCGCGTTGCCTCTATGCCCTCGGGAGAACGTATGGCAGTTAATCCTGATCCGTCAAAGACCATAAGGGCCGCCGTCAATAAGCCGTGGCAGGTGGTCGACCAGGCCTTGAGATCGACTGACCTACTGTTGCAAGCTGGTGGTTTCAGCGTTATCGTCCTTGACCTAAGCAGCACTCCGCCGGAGATTGCGTGGCGCATTCCACAAGCAACTTGGTTCCGATTCCGCGCCGCCTGTGAACGGACCCGCGTTAGCCTTTTGCTTTTGACGCAGTACCCTTGCGCCCGCAGCAGCGCCGAACTCGTTATGAGACTTGAAACCGGGAGCATGGAAGCCGAGGGACGGGTTATGACCGGCATTCGCTATCGCGCCGCAACGGAACGCAGTCGGTCTTGTGAGAACGAAGATCGCGTGGTGCCGATCCGCAAGCCGCCCCGGTCCGAAAGGCCGGGCCAATGGACAAGCGAGGCGGCATGGACGCGAATCAAGTAGGCGAGCCGCTATACGTTTGTGTCCATGTGCAGGAGTTCGCTACGCAGGCGCTTACTCGCATGAGGTCAGAGCTGACGAACCTCCCGGTTGTCGTGCTCGTGGGTGATCCACCGCTTGAGGTGGTCTGTAGTGTCAACGCACACGCCCGGCGCCTCGGGATCGTGGCGGGCATGACTCGCGCCGAGCTGGATAGCTTCCCCGGCGTCACTATCCTTCGGCGCTCAGGAACGGAAGAGAGCGGAGCAAGGGCCGCCTTACTGGAGGCCGCCGGCGCCTTCACACCTCGGGTTGAGGTGCAGGAATGTTCCGACACGGCTTTAGTCATGGTTCTGGACATGACCGGGACGACGCTTATCTTCGGTCCAGCTCTCCACTCAGTCAACCGCATCGCGCACGCTCTAGGAGTGCTCCGCTTCGTCATACAGCTTGCAGCGAGCACCAACTTCAATACTGCCGTCTGCATTGCACGCTCGGCACGTAAAGAGCCAGTCATTGTGCCTGCACGCACGGAAGCAGAACACCTTCGGCACTTGCCTATCTCTGCACTCAACCCCACTCCAGAACAGGCGGATACGTTGGCATTGTGGGGACTGCGAACTCTCGGCGAGCTTGCCGCGCTACCCGAGGTGGAACTGGTAGTCCGCATGGGGCAAGAGGGCAAGCGCCTACGTCTTCTAGCTCGTGGCGAACACCCGCATCTGATGGTCCCTGAGGAACTGCTCTTTACGCTCGAAGAATTCTTCACCTTCGATGCTCCGGTGGAGCTTATGGAGTCGCTGTTGTTCGCCCTCTGCTCCATGTTGGATCAACTTCTCGCCCGCGCCCAAAACCGAGCCTTTGCCCTAGCGAGTGTCACTGTCAAGCTCGGTCTTGACGGTGGTGGGGAACATGAACGCACCATCAAACCGGCACTTCCAGTCATGCAACGCGAAGTGCTGCTGAAACTCCTTCACCTTGATCTACAAGCGCACCCGCCGCCAGCCGGGGTAATGAGCATCTTCGCCCATGCCGAGCCGGGAGACCGCAGCAAGGTTCAACTTGGTCTCTTTGCTCCGCAACTGCCGGAGCCTATGCGACTGGATGTGACACTTGCCCGTATCGCCGCTGTCGTTGGCGAAGGACGAGTGGGGCGAGCCACGTTGCGAGATACACATAATCCTGATTCCTTCGTCATGGAGCGCTTTGTGGTCCCAACCTCAACACCGGGCAGGGACGGCACGAAGAGACGAGCCGTAGCGCTACGCCGTTGCCGCCCGCCGGTTACCCTCTCAGTTCGACATGAGGGCTGCCATTTTGTGTCGTTCTTTCTTCGGGGCAAACGCTACACCGTCTGCGAAGCCTACGGGCCGTGGCGCGGAAGCGGCGATTGGTGGACGCCCGAGGTGTGGTCACGCGAAGAATGGGACGTACGTGCCGTCGCCCAGACCGATGAAACTCTGCTCTGTGTCATCACGCACGACCTTCTAGGCCATCACTGGCAGCTAGCAGCGCTGTATGACTGACAAGGCCGAGTATGTCGAATTGCACTCCGCAAGCGCTTTCAGCTTTCTCGAAGGGGCATCGCAACCGGAGGGCCTAATTCGTGCCGCCGTAGACGCACAGATGCCCGCGATAGCCTTGCTTGACCGTAACGGCTTTTACGGCTCGGCACGATTTCATTCCGCTGCAAAAGCCAACGGGGTCCGGGCGCACATCGGCGCAGAGATTGCTGTCAGTGATCTTGGCGAACGTCTTCAACCTCCGGCATGGCTCCCCCATCAGCACGTGCCCGAGCCTGTCCGCCTTCCGCTGCTCTGCACGTCACGGATTGGATACCAGAATCTATGCCAGCTCGTTACTCGCTTCAAGATGCGAGAGCCACGCAAGTGTGAAGGTAGCGCCCTGACCACAGACCTTGCGGAGTTTTCCGATGGTCTTGTTTGTCTTACCGGAGGAGACGAAGGCCCGCTTGCTTCTGCGCTCAATTACGGTAGGGAAGAGGCGGGGCGTGAATGCGTCGAACGGCTCATTGAAATTTTCGGCCGCCGGAATGTCTACGTCGAATTGCAACGTCACGGCAACCGAGCCGAAGAGGTCCGCAACCAAGCAGCCTCGCGCATCGCTGAAAGCCTCCGTCTTCCGATCCTCGCAACAAACGGCGTTCGTTATGCCACGCAATACGAGCGCGAAGTCCTGGACGTGTTCACCTCGATTCGCAATCACGTCTCGCTCGATAAAGCGGGGCGGCTCTTACAGACAAACTCGCAACGTCAGGTGCGGAGCGCCCGCGCCATGCGACGACTCTTCGGCGATCTTCCCGAGGCTATCGAAAATACGTTGCTCGTCTCGCAACGCCTCGAATTCGAGTTGAACGACCTCGGCTATGAGTTCCCGCGTTTCGATACGCCGACCGGCGAACTGATGGAGTCGTTCCTACGCAAGCGAGTCGCCGAGGGCATTGAAAACCGCTATGTGCCTAAGCGGGATGCGGCCTTACATGAACGCGCAAAGAAACAGGCCGAGCGCGAACTTGCACTCATCGAAAGGCTCGGCTTTGCGGGCTACTTCCTCATTGTCTGGGATATCGTTCGCTTCTGCAAAGACAATGACATTTTGATTCAGGGCCGAGGCAGCGCCGCCAACTCGGTCGTTTGTTATGCGCTCGAAATCACGGCTATTGACCCCGTTGGAATGGATCTACTTTTCGAGCGGTTTCTGAACGAGAGCCGGAGCGAATGGCCCGATGTGGACCTTGACTTGCCCTCGGGCGACAAGCGAGAGCAGGCCATCCAATACGTCTACCAGCGATACGGCGAACTCGGCGCGGCCATGACGGCCAACGTCATCACCTATCGCGGCAAATCCGCTGCCCGTGAAGTCGGTAAGGCGCTCGGGTTCGATGATGAGACATTGGGTTGTCTCTCCGGCCTCATAGGTCATTGGGAATGGCGCAAAAAGGACGAAACGCTTGGGGACAATTTCCGCCACGCAGGCTTCGACCTCGGCCACTGGCGCATCGCCAAATACGCCGAATTGTGCGAACGGATACAGGACTTGCCGCGCCATCTCGGGCAGCACTCCGGTGGCATGGTCATCTGTCAGGGCAGCCTCAATAAAGTAGTTCCACTTGAGCGCTCCTCAATGCCCGGTCGTAGCGTTGTCCAGTGGGACAAGGAAGACTGCGCAGACCTCGGCCTCGTCAAAATCGACTTGCTCGGCCTTGGCATGATGGCCGTTGTTAAAGATTGCCTTACCCTTATCCCCGAGCACTACGGCGATCTCGTAGACCTCGCCCAACTCCCACAAGATGACCGAGAGGTTTACGCCACACTCCGCCGCGCCGACACGGTGGGCATGTTCCAGGTCGAAAGCCGTGCGCAGATGGCCTCTATCCCGCGCAACGCTCCCACAAAGTTCTATGACCTCGTGGTACAAGTCGCAATCATTCGGCCCGGCCCCATCGTCGGAAAGATGGTGCACCCTTACATGCGCCGCCGCCAAGGCCGGGAGCCGGTCTCATATCCCGTCCCTTCACTAGAGCCAGTGTTGAGGCGTACCCTAGGTGTCCCGCTTTTTCAAGAGCAACTATTACGCATTGCGATGGTCGTGGGCAACTTCACCGGGACCGAGGCTGAAGAGCTACGGAAGGCCGTGGGGATGCGCCGATCGTGGAAGCGTATGGAAGAGCTTATGGTGAAGCTCCGTAAGGGCATGTGCGACAACAGCATCGCACCAGAGACGCAGGAGGTCATCGTACAGAGTATCCAGTCCTTCGCGCTCTACGGCTTCCCCGAGTCCCACGCCGCCAGCTTTGCGCTCATCGCCTACGCTTCGGCCTACTTCAAGGTGAAGTATCTCGCCGCCTTCACCGCTGCGATGCTCAACAATCAGCCGATGGGCTTCTATACGCCCTCGGTGCTCGTAAAGGATGCCCAGCGCCACGGCCTGCGTGTGCGGCCCGTAGATGTCCAGGTATCGGATGCGGTGTGTCGAGTAGAGCATGAGGCATTTGATGTTCTGTCACTGCGTCTCGGGCTGAATTACGTTCGGGGCCTCAAGGCGGCAACCGCCGCGCAACTCGTGGCCGCTCGTAGTGCAGACGGCCCGTTCGAAAGCGTCGAAGATCTCGCCCTGCGTGTCCCCGCGCTGAACCGTAGTGACCTCGCCCAACTCGCCCGCATCGGCGCACTAAACGAGCTAGGCGGGGTTGAGCACCGCCGGGACGCCATCTGGCAAATCGAGCAGGTAAGTCGTCCCGTTGGCCCGCTGCTACGCCAGCACGGTGCAGCACAGTCCTCAAATGACGCCTCGGCGGGCCCGTTGCAGCGGATGGGAACTGAAGAGCGTCTTATCTCTGACTACGCCGGTACGGGCCTCACGACCGGGCCGCACCCAATGGCCTACCGCCGCAACGAACTCCGAAGTGCGGGCGCCCTCTCCGCTCTTGAGCTTCACCAGAAATCAGACGGAAGGTACGTCTGCACCGCCGGATGCGTCATCGCCCGTCAGCGCCCCGGCACTGCTCTAGGCTTCATCTTTCTCTCGATGGAAGACGAGACCGGCATCGCCAACGTTATCATTCACCCGGAGCTATACGAACGCGAACGGGTGTTGGTGACACGAGGAAAATTCCTCAAGGTCTACGGCAAGCTCCAGAATCAGGACGGCGTAGTTCATGTGAAGGCTGAGGCGCTAGAGCTGCTACAAGCCACGGCCATCGAGGTGCGTTCCCACGACTTTCACTAATCAGATCGCTCTACGCGAATTAGCTTTCATGGCTACTCTCCGGCGTATAGGGCTGTCTAAGCAGTTGCTCTAGACGAACCTCGAACGCGTCGCAGGCCCGAAAGAGGGTCTTGAGGGTGATGGGTCTACCTCCCTCAATTTGTTGCCAATGGCGGGTTAAAAGGCCAAACGAAAGCATGTCCTCTTTGCTGTGACCTCGCTTTTTACGCAGAGCCTTCAGCCTCAACCCGAGGGCCTTGCACGCTTCCGCGTGTTTCTCTTGACTGCCCACATAAGAGCTGTAAGACTCTGCGTGCAAAAGCACCACGAACAAAATGGCGTACCGGTCTATAGTTGGCGATTGAATTCGCCGGAGATTGAGACTCGGACGGCTCACCCTCAGCATTCGATTGGGGCGGCCCCGCGCATGCTCCCATTGCTTGCTTCAGCCGTTTGAAATCAGGGGATGGTCCGCAGAGGTCTTCCAGTTCGGGCCAATTGGGTTCAAGAAAACGGATGAGGTCGTCCCGTCTTCGGAACAAATTCGACGCATGACGACATTTACACAGAACTCGCAGATTGACTCGGGCAAGCGAGGTGCGGTCCGTCCTAAATTCGAGTGTCAGGTTGACCACTCCTGCCCGGTGCTGAAGAGAGCAATACTCTCACCAAGAGCTGGCCGACATGTAAGCGTGGGGAGTTCCCCTTTTGACTGGATTGGGCGAGTCTTCTCTTGAAGTGTCCACCTATTTTTAGTGGACACCTGTTGCGTGTGTCTAAGCGGCTCGGGTCAAGTTGGGCTTGAGCGATGCGGCGAGGTTCCAGGGCAGCAGTTCCTCGATGCGGCTGACGGGGTGATCGGCGATCTGGGACAGGACGGTGCGGAGATAGAGTTCCGGGTCGAGTCCGTTGAGTTTTGCTGATCCGATGAGGCTATAGATGGCAGCAGCCCGTTCGCCTCCGCAGTCGGAACCTACGAAGAGATAGTTTTTCCTTCCCAGAGCGACAGCACGCAGCGCCCGCTCGGCCGCGCTGTTGTCGATCTCCAGCCGTCCATCGTCGGTGTAGCGCGTGAGCGCGGGCCAGCGCGAGAGGGCATAACGGATCGCCGCCGCCGTGTCGGACTTGCGCGAGAGCCTGGCGAGCGACGCTTCAAGCCATCGGCGCATGCTATCCAGCAGAGGCCTGGCCCGCGCCTGGCGGATGGCCGATC
>Ga0302314_10013348_pt1 | contig 14134 bp, 9 predicted proteins | sample III_Palsa_N2_3_FD_200533 | JGI IMG/M metagenome (GOLD analysis project Ga0302314, IMG submission 200533) | Peat permafrost microbial communities from Stordalen Mire near Abisko, Sweden - III_Palsa_N2_3 | ecosystem: Environmental > Terrestrial > Soil > Palsa > Peat permafrost | place: Sweden... | reverse complement strand
CGTTCATGCATCTGTTCGCTGCCCCGGAGAGCGCCGTGCACTGCAACCACAAAGTCCCGCTCATCCTGCGTCGGAAAGGTCATATGGATCGACATCCTCGTCCCGCCATCGACCTCCTCCCATGTCATCGTGCGCTCCATCTGCACCCTCCGCCCGTCGTCCTTGCCGCCCGTCATGCGCACCGACACCCGCTCCATCGGCTCTACCTCCGTGAACTCGCACTCGCTTGGATAGTTCGCACCATCCGGCCCATGCATCACGAACCGCCACATCCCGCCCACCCGCAGGTCGAGTTCCTGCGTGGTCGTCGTAAAACCGTCCGGGCCCCACCACTGGCTCAACTGCACCGGGTCCAGCCACGCCTCCCACACCCTCGCCCTCGGCGCCGCAAATGTTCGCGACGACACAATCTCCCGCTCGCCTTTCACACCCACAAAATCACTGGTTGCTATCGCCATCGCTCGTCTCCTTTGCTTGAATCCGCTTCAAGTACTCCTCCAACCGGTCGAAGCTGGCCTCCCAGAACCTGCGATACTCCTCAATCCACTCGGCTGCGCCCTTCAATGCCGCCGGATTCAGCCGCGCCGGACGCATCTGCGCCTCGCGTCCGCGTTCGATCAGCCCCGCCCGCTCCAACACCTTCAAGTGCTTCGAGATCGCCGGCTGGCTCATCTCAAACGGCTCGGACAGCTCCTTCACCGTAGTCTCACCCAGCGCCAGCCGCGCCAGGATCGCCCGCCGCGTCGGATCGGCAAGGGCAGAGAAGGTCGAATCGAGTGCGGAAGTCTGCATTTATAGTTCACCATACGGTTATATAACCGATTGGTGAAATATAAGGTCAACCTTCAGTGCGTGTCAATACCCCAAATGCAAAAATCTTGCCTAAACCTCCGACAGCAAGCTGCATTACCCACTTTTCACCGATTGGCAGCGCCCATCGCGTTGCAAATCATGCCTATCCGATACACTAAAAGGGCCTTTGAACAGACACTTGCGCCACGGCGCGGGTGCGCGAGTTTAATCTCTTGAGGACAGAATGACCGATATCGACGAGCAGGACACTTTGGATAAAACAGCGCAGGACGAGCTCGACCAACTTTCCATCAACACGCTGCGCTTTCTCGCAGTCGATCAGGTTCAAAAGGCCAACAGCGGCCATCCCGGAGCGCCCCTCGGCTGCGCCCCCATCGCCTACCTGCTGTACCACAAGATCATGAAGTACAACCCGGCCGACCCGCTATGGTCGGACCGCGACCGCTTCATCCTGTCCAACGGCCATGCGTCGGCGCTGCTCTATGGCGTGCTGCATCTTACCGGCTACAAACTGCCGATGAGCCAGCTCGAAAGCTTCCGCCAGTGGGGCTCGCACACCCCCGGCCATCCCGAGTACGGCGAAACCCCGGGCGTCGAGGTCACCACCGGCCCGCTCGGCCAGGGATTCGCCATGGCGGTCGGCATCGCCACCGCGGAGAAGCACCTCGCTGCGGTCTACAACAACGGCGGCGATAGCCACACCAACGACGCCCCCCATCAGAGCAACACGCCGGTCGACCACTACACCTACGTCCTGTGCGGCGACGGCGACCTGATGGAAGGCATCTCGCACGAATCCGCGTCCCTTGCAGGAACGCTCGGCCTCGGCAAGCTCATCGTCCTCTACGACGACAACCTGATCTCGCTCGACGGCCCCACCGATCTCAGCTACACCGAGGATGTCACCGAGCGCTTCCACGGCTACCACTGGCAGGTGCTGATGGTCGACGACGGCAACGATCTGGTCGCTATCGAGAACGCGATCCTCGCTGCTAAAGCCGAGACCGCCAAGCCCACGTTGATTCGCGTTCGCACGGTCATCGGCTACGGCTCGCCCAAGGCCGGCACCAAGGCTGTGCATGGCGAAGCGCTCGGCGTGGAAGCCACCAAGGCCACCAAGAAAAACCTCGGCTTCCCTGAGGACAAGAGCTTCTACATCCCCGAAGAGGCCGGCAAGAACTGGCTGCAAGCGGTCGATAAAGGCAAAGCCGCGCAGGCCGCCTGGCAAACGAAGTTCGACGCCTACAAGAAGGCGTATCCCGAGCTCGGCGCGCAGTACGAGCGGACGTTCGAGGCGAAGATGTCTGAAGGCTGGGCGGCGAAGATTCCTACCTTCCCCGTCGACAAGCCCGTGGCCACGCGCAACGCCGGCCAGATCGTCATGAATGCCATCGAGAAGGCGGTGCCGGAGTTGTTCGGCGGCGCTGCCGATCTCACCAGTTCCACCAAGACGATCTTCAAGGACTCACCCAGCTTCCACGTCGATCCGCGCGGCCGCAACGTCTTCTTCGGCGTCCGTGAGTTCGGCATGATGGCGATGGTGAACGGCATGGCCGCGCACGGCGGGCTCATCCCCTACGGCAGCACCTTCTTCACCTTCGTCGACTACTGCCGCTCGGCGCTGCGCATGGCCGCGCTCATGGGCACGCACTCACTCTTCATCTTTACGCACGACTCCGTCGGCCTCGGAGAAGATGGCCCAACGCACCAGCCCATCGAGCACCTCATGAGCCTCCGTGTCATCCCGCACCTCACCGACTTCCGCCCCGCGGACGCCAACGAGACCGCTGCTTGCTGGAAGCTCGCGCTGGAGCGCAAGTCGCCCAGCTTCATGGCACTCTCGCGGCAGGACCTGCCGGTGCTCGACGCCGCGAAGTACAAGGTCTTCGAAGGCGCGGCAAAGGGTGCGTACGTGCTCGAAGAGGGAAGCGATCTAGTCATCGTCGCCACCGGTTCTGAAGTCGAAGTCGCGCTCAAGTCAGCGGCTGAACTCAAGACCGCCGGCATCAGCACGAAGGTCGTCTCGATGCCGAGCTTCAAGATATTCGAAGAGCAGCCCGACGCGTACAAGGCGTCGATCTTCCCCAAAGATGTGCCCAAGATCTCCGTCGAAGCCGGTGCCACGATGGGCTGGTGGAAGTACATCGGCCGCGACGGCATCGCCATCGGCATCGACCGCTTCGGCGCGTCGGCTCCCGGGCCCATCGCGCTGGAGAAGCTTGGTATCTCCGTTGGCCATGTCGTCGAGGCTGCGAAGACGCTCGTCAAGAAGTGAGGAGCAAATCGGATACCTGCATTTGACCTGTTCGGTTGGTTGCAGCTAATCTATAGTTCTGGTCGGGAGCACTGCCTTTTTGTGGTGCGCAGAACACTTGATTCTCCCGGCCGTCTTCTTTGAAGGGCTGCTAATTGGCAGCCCTTCTTGTTTGGAGTGCAAAAATGCACTTGCTGTATGTCGATGAATCCGGGTCTGTTGGCGACACAAAGCAACGATATTTCGTCCTCGCCGGAGTTGCCGTCTTTGAAAGAGATCCGCATTGGATAGAAGCCGATCTAGATGAGATTGCGCTACGCTTTAACGCCAATGAGCCGGAACTTATTGAATTGCATGGAAGTCCCATCAGATCAGGGAAGGGGCGCTGGCGCAGTGTTCCATTGGCAGATCGAGAAAAGGCAATTGCCGATGCCTTAATCATTGGGGTTCGCCAGCGGTTTCCAAAGAATGTTCGTCTCTTTGCTTCAGTCCTCGAAAAGGCCAATTTTGAAGGGCAGGATATCGCCCAAGTTGCTTTTGAACAATTGAGCAGCCGATTCGATCAATATCTTCGACGATTACATTTGCAGCAGAATACTCAGCGCGGCTTGATTGTCTTTGACAAGTGCGCCACGGAACGCCGCATTCAGACCTTGGCTAGAGAGTTCAAAATATCCGGGCATACGTTTGGAAAGACGCGCAATTTCGCCGAAGTGCCTGTATTTGTCGACTCGCAGGCTTCACGACTCATTCAACTAGCCGACTTGGTAGCCTATTCGATCTTCAGGCACTATGAGTATGACGACTCGAAGTTCTATGACATAATTTCGCATTGTTTTGATTCCGAAGGTGGGGTAGTTCACGGCTTATATAGCCGCTAACGGATGGTTATGACGCAGGACGAAGCAAAAGCGCTGGTCGCCAAACGCGCGGTGGAGTTTGTCGAAGACGGTATGCGTGTCGGCCTGGGCACCGGCACCACGTCGGTCATGTTCATCAAGGCCCTTGGCGAGCGCGTGGCGCAGGGTTTGAAGATTCGCTGCGTGGCGTCGTCGGACTCCAGCCACAACCTCGCCGCATCGCTGGGTATGGATGTCACCACGCTCGACAAGCTGCCCGAGCTGGACGTCTACATCGACGGCGCGGACGAAATCGCTCCCGGCCTGGCCTTGATAAAGGGTGGCGGCGGCGCGCTGCTGCGCGAAAAGATTGTCGCCAGCGCGGCAAAGAAGTTCATCGTCGTCGCCGACTCGACCAAGCTGGTGGACGTCCTCGGCAAGTTTCCGCTGCCGGTCGAAGTGATCCAGATGGCCTTGCCGCTGGTGGAGCGAAAGCTCACCGAGCTCGGCCTGTGCCCGGTGCAACGCCCCGCCAAGAACGGCGACGGCCCGCGCATCACCGACGAAGGCAACTTCATTCTGGACTGCGCCTGCGGCCAGATCACCGATCCCTATGCCACGGCGGCGGCGATCCGCAACATCGTCGGCGTCGTCGAGCACGGCTTATTCCTCAACATGGCCTCGCTCGCGCTCATCGCCGGCGATGAAGGCGTGACCGAGATGAAACCGTAATTTTCCGCATCTTGCATCGCAACAGCCTTCCCGAGCGTCTGTTCTTGTATGGCAACTTCGACAAACACATCGCACAACAAGGTCTGGTTCATCACCGGCGCCTCCACCGGCCTGGGCCGCTATCTCGCCGAGCATCTTCTCGCCAACGGCCTCAACGTCGTCGCAACGGCACGCAACCCCAGTCACCTCGCCGAGCTCGAAGCAAAGTATCCCGCCAACACCCAAATCCTCAAGCTGGACGTGACGAAGCAAGACCAGGTCGACGCGGCCCTCGCCGACGCACTCGCTCGCTTCGGCCGCATCGATGTGCTGGTGAACAACGCCGGCTACGGCATGGTGGGCGCGGTGGAGGAGTCGGCGCCCGAAGAGTTTCGCCCCATGTTTGAGACCAATGTGTTTGGCCTGATACGCATGACGCAGGCGATTCTGCCGCACATGCGCGAGCGCCGCACCGGTGCCATCGTTAATCTTTCGTCAATTGGTGGCCTGGTCGCGAGCCCCGGCTTCAGCATGTACAACGGTACAAAATTTGCCGTCGAAGGCATCTCCGAAGCCCTCGCGCAGGAACTCGCACCACTTGGAATCCACGTCACTATCGTCGAGCCGGGCCCCTTCCGCACCGATTTCCTGGGGCGCTCCGGCGTTCAGGCGGCAAGGCGCATCGCGGACTACGAAAACACCTCCGGCAAGATGCGGCAGTACTTTACCAGCCAGGACGGCAAGCAAAAGGGCGACCCGCGCAAGGCCGCCGCAGCCATTCAGGCAGCGGTCGATTCGCGCAACCCGCCGCTGCGGCTGCTGCTCGGCGGAATGACGATTCAACGCCTGCAGAGCAAGCTCGACGCCCAGCAAAAAGACCTCGAAACCTGGCGCCAGACCACCGTCGGCGCCGATTTTCCCGAGGGCGAATGACCGGAAAGTGGGATATTAACTTCGCTACCGCGCCGCGCCCGCATTCGGCATTGACAGCGTTACGGTTTACTCTCTAAGAGGCGTTAAAAACGCAAAGGACAGGTTATGGAACTCGGACTTATTGGACTCGGCAAGATGGGCGGCAACATGGCGGAGCGTCTTCGCCTCGCCGGCCACAAGGTAGTGGGTTTTGATTTTTCGGCGGACGCCGTCAAAAAACTCAACGACGCAGGCTCGGTCGGCGTGACCACGCTGGAAGACCTGGTAAAGAACCTCAGCGCCCCCCGTGCGATCTGGATCATGGTCCCGGCTGGCGACCCGGTTGACGAGACCATCGCCAAGCTCAAGCCGCTGATGCAGTCCGGCGACACCTTCATCGACGGTGGCAACTCCAACTACAAGGACACGCAGCGCCGCCACGACGAGCTCAAGCCCGAGGGCTTCGAGTTTCTCGACGTCGGCACCTCGGGCGGCATCTGGGGCATCACCGAGGGCTACAGCATGATGATCGGCGGCGACGACGATGTGGTCGAGCGCCTGCGGCCCATCTTCGAAACCCTCGCCCCGTCAGCCGACACCGGCTGGGGCCGCGTCGGTCCCTCAGGCTCTGGACACTTCGTCAAGATGATCCACAATGGCATCGAGTACGGCATGATGCAGGCCTACGCCGAGGGTTTCTCCATCATGCGCGCCAAAAAAGTCCTCAATCTTGATCTCACGCAGATCGCCGAGATCTGGCGTTATGGCTCGGTGGTGCGCTCGTGGCTGCTCGATCTTACCGCTGACGCGCTCGCGAAGAACCCCGACCTCGAAGGCCTGGAGGCTTATGTTCCGGACTCCGGTGAAGGCCGCTGGACGGTCTATGAGGCGATCGACCTCAATGTGTCGGCGCCGGTCATTACCGAGTCCCTCATCCGTCGGCTGCGCTCCCGCGAAGAGAACAACTTCACCGACCGTATGTTGTCGGTCATGCGCAATGAGTTTGGCGGCCACGCCGTCAAGAAATCGTAACCACCGATACAGGAAGTTATTTGTAAGAGGAGAAGTTTCATGTCGACAACGCAGGTGAACATCAGCCCCGCGGCCAGAAAAGCCAGTCAGTCCCTGGAGCGCCGGCCCGATCCGTGTATCGTGGTCATCTTCGGGGCATCGGGAGATTTAACCAAGCGCAAGCTGCTGCCTGCGCTCTATCACCTGGAGCAATCGGGCTTTCTGCCGGAGAACTTTGCCGTGCTCGGCGTCGCTCGGCGGCCGCTCGAGGACAGCTTCGCGGCAGACATGAAGGACGGCATCGTCAAAGGAGGCGGCGTCGAGGATGCCGAGGCCAAGCTCGCTCCCTTCGTCGACCGCGTCCAGTACTACGCGATGAACTTCGACGACGATGCAGCTTACGCCGGCTTGAAGCAGAAGCTCGCCGACATGGACGTCAAGTTCGGCACCAAGGCCAACCGTCTCTTTTACCTCGCTGTCGCCCCCGAGTATTTTTCGGACATCGTCTCCTTCCTCGGCAAGCACGGCATGAACAAGCCCCCTGCTGGCGAAGGCCAATGGGTGCGCACGGTCATCGAAAAACCCTTCGGCCACGATCTCGAGTCGGCCCGCGCTCTCAACGACGAAGTCAACAAGGTCTTCGACGAAAACCAGATCTTCCGCATCGACCATTATCTCGGCAAGGAGACGGTGCAGAACATCCTGGTCTTCCGCTTCGCTAACGGCATCTTTGAGCATGTGTGGAACCGCAACTACATCGATCACGTCGAAATTACCGCCGCCGAATCGATCGGCATTGAAGGCCGCGGGCCGTTCTATGAGCAGGCCGGCGCACTCCGCGATGTCGTCCAGAACCACGTCATGGAACTGCTCAGCTTCGTCGCGATGGAGCCGCCGGTCAGCTTCGACGCCGAAGCCGTCCGCACAGAGAAGGTCAAGGTCTGGCGCTCGATCCAACCCATTCATTCTGCCGATACAGTGCGTGGGCAATATGGCCCGGGCATCGTCGACGGCAAACCAGTCATCGGCTACCGCCAGGAAGAACGCGTGCATCCCCGCTCCCATACCGAGACCTACACGGCGCTGCGGCTGGAGATCGAAAACTGGCGCTGGGCGGGCGTTCCGTTCTACATCCGCGCCGGCAAGCGCCTGGCCAAGCGGGTCACGGAGATTACCATCCAGTTCAAGCAGCCGCCGCTGCTGCTCTTCAAGAGCGCCGAAGGCAAAGGCGCCGAAGGCCTCAAGCCCAACGTCATTTCCATGCGCATCCAGCCTGACGAAGGCATTGCGCTGCGGTTTGCGGCGAAGGTCCCCGGCCCCAACATGACCATGAGTTCGGTGAACATGAACTTCAGCTACGCGGAGGCGTTCGGCGCAAGCTCGGCCAACGGCTACGAGCGGCTGCTGCTGGACGCGATGCTCGGCGATGGAACGCTCTTCGCGCATCGTGACGGCGTCGAAGCCACCTGGGCGCTGATGACCCCGATCCTGGAAGCCTGGGCCAAGGACCCGGTCAAAGACTTCCCCAACTACGCCGCGGGCACCTGGGGCCCGGTCGCATCCGATGCCATGTTGAAGTCCGACGGACGGAAGTGGCGAAAGCTGTAAGGGCAAGGAATACTGAGTAGCAAGGACTCTCAAGGCTGTTGTCTACTGTCTACTCAATACTGTCTACTCACTGCCTACCGGAGATCGAACCCCGTCTATGCCCAAGCCCGTGACTGTCACCTACCAGGTATGGAGTTCTGCCAAAGAAGTCTCGATGGCCTCCGCGCGGCTCTTCGCCTCGCACGTCGAGCAGGCCGTCGCGACCCGCGGTATAGCCCGTGTCGCCATCTCCGGCGGCTCAACGCCCAGGGGCATGTTCGATCTGCTCGCCAATCCAGCCAAGCCCTTCGCCGAGACCGTCCCGTGGGACAAGCTCCAGCTCTTCTGGGTCGACGAGCGCTGCGTCCCGCCCGATCATCCCGACTCCAACTACCTCATGACCAAGGAATCCCTGCTGTCGAAGGTGGGCATCCCTGAGTCGAACGTCTTCCGCATGGAAGGCGAGCTCGATCCCGAAGAAGCCGCCTCGCGCTATGAGAGCACGCTGCGCAACACCATGAAGCTCGAAGGCGCCGAGTCGCCGCTCTTCGATCTCGTTCTTCTCGGCATGGGCGACGACGGCCACACCGCCTCGCTCTTCCCGCACACCGAGGCCATCCACGAGATGAGCCGCCTGGTCGTCGCCAACCATGTTCCGCAGAAGGACACCTGGCGCATCTCGCTCACCTGGCCGGTCATCAACCACGCCGCGGAGGTGGCCTTCGAGATCGTCGGTCTCGACAAGGCAGGCGTCCTCGCTGAAGTACTTACCGGGCCCCGCGATCCCGAGCGCCTGCCCTCGCAACTGATTCGCCCCGCAAATGGTAAGCTTCTGTTCCTGCTGGATGAGTCAGCCGCGGCGAAACTTCCAGCCATCGCCGAGGTATTCACAACTCCACACGGCAGTCGCAAAGTTGGCACTCTCGAAATCTAGTGACAAGTGATAAGTGACAAGTCGTAATGCCGTAGCAGAATATAGCTGCGGCAGGGAAGCACTTACTTATCACTTGCCACTTATCACTCTCTTCTAAGGCACACATGATTCTGGCAGGCGACGTAGGCGGCACAAAAGTCCATCTGGCTCTGTATAACTTCGACGGCGGCAAGCTCGTCCCCGTGCGCGATCATAAGTTTCCAGCGGCCAACTATCCCACGCTCGATGACATTGTGAAGGAGTTCCTCGCCAGCGGCAGCCAGAAAGCCTCCGACATCGTCGCCTCCTGCTTCGGCTGCCCCGGCCCGGTGCGCGACAACCGCCTCAAGCTCACCAACCTTCCCTGGACCCTCGACGGCCGCCTGCTACAGGCGTCCCTCGGCATCGAGCACATCTTCCTCATCAACGATCTCGAGGCCAACGGCTACGGCATCCCCGAGCTCGCGCCCGAGAGCGTCTTTATGCTGCATCCCGGCGATCCCGCGGCGGTCGGGCATCGCGGCCTGGTCTCTGCCGGAACCGGCCTGGGAGAGTGCCTGCTGATCTGGGACGCGAAGTCGCGGCGACATCTGCCCATCCCCTCTGAGGGCGGCCACTGCGACTTTGCTGCCCGCAACGATCGCGAGATTGCGCTGCTCAACTATCTCCGCCGCACGCTCAACGGCCGCGTCAGCTTCGAGCGCGTCGTCTCCGGCCTCGGCATCAAGAACGTCTACGCCTTCCTGCGCGACGATCAGAAGATGGAGGAGCCCGGCTGGCTCCACGACCGCATGGCTAGTGAAGACCCCAACGCCGTCATCGGTCAGTGCGCCGAGGATGGTTCGAGCGAGATCTGCCTGGAGACGCTGCAACTCTTTGCCGCTGCCTTCGGCGCCGAGGCCGGCAATGTCGCCCTCAAGGTGCTGGCGATGGGCGGCATCTATCTTGGCGGCGGCATCGCTCCGAAGATCCTCAAGACCATGCAGAATGGTGCGTTCCTGCAGGCATTTCTGGACAAGGGAAGACTCTCGCCGCTGCTGGAGAACATTCCCGTGCGCATCATCCTCGACGACACCTGCGCCCTGCTGGGTGCCGCGGCCTTTGCGGAAGCACGCGCGGCCGAGATATCCGGCCACTCCGAACGGGCGGCATCGTTCCACGCGCTCTCATCCTCCTAAACAACATCTTTGCGCAGCGCGAACCGGCTTGGCTGCGTGCAAGCCGAAGCTGCTCCTTGTGCGGGACGACGAGAGTAGAGCGTTGCCTGGACTGGCCATCGACTGTAAGAGTCTTTCCCGGGGCCGGCGAATGGGCCGAAGATCAAAGGTGGCGCGCACACCTTCCGTCACTAGACAACCGCTTGACAAGAAGTACCGTGCAGAGCGATAAATAGGGCCGCACAAGATCGTAGTTTCACAAACGCAAAGATTTCCTAACTGAACCGATACGCTTCAGAAAAATATGGTCTGCACGCTATGGGGCACTGCATCATGGTGCGGCGCCTGGGCGTTCGGCCAATCTATAGCGGTTTACCCAACGAGGTTTCCGGTGACACAGTTCTTTCGCTTTGATTCGGTTCGGTCGTCTCTCCTGGCTCTGGGAGCCTTTGGAGCGGGTTGGTTCAGGTCCACGGTTTCGCTCGGCGTGCTGCTGATAATGCTGGCGGGCGCTGTGCTGTCACCCGTGCGCAGCCTGGCGCAGTCCGCGAGCACCGGCACTGTCAGCGGCAACGTCGCCGACTCCCAGGGCAGCTCGGTGGTCAACGCCACCGTGACGCTGACCTCGATCGACGAGGGCACGGTCACCGCCGCGAAGGTCAACGAGCGCGGCGAGTATCTGTTCTCCGACGTCAAGGCCGGCGGCTACATCCTCACGGTCAGCGCGCCCACCTTCGAGAACTTCACCGCCGACTCCGTCACCGTCAACGCCACCGAGAATATCCGGCTTGACGCCAAGCTGACGCGCGGTTCGGCCAAGGATACCGTCACCGTCGAAGCGCCCTCCGCCACGGTGGACACCCGCTCGGCGACCGTCGCAGCCGTCATCGACCCCACGCTGGTCCAGAACCTTCCCATCGACGGCAATAATGTGATCGCCCTGACGGCACTCCTGCCCGGCGTTACCGGCGTAAACGCTCCCACCACCTTCACCAGCGATACCGCTGGCCCTGCCTATATCGTCTCCGGATCGCGCGCCAACCAGAACATGTTCCTCTTCGACAACATCCTGTGGAACAACGTGTACTACAACACGGGGCTGAATTTTCCGCCGCAGTTCATGATCCAGGAGCTTTCGGTGCAACTGGTCAACTTCAAGGCCCAGTATGGCCGCAACGTCGGCAGCGTTCTCAATGTGCTCACCCGCTCGGGGACCAACCAGATTCACGGCTCCGTATGGGAGTATGCGGAGAACTCCGCGCTCGACGCACGGGACTACATCACCGGCCTCAACCCGAAGTTGGTGCAGAACCAGTTCGGCGCCACCATCGGCGGACCGATACTCCGCGACAAGCTGTTCTACTTTCTCGGCTGGCAGGACCTGCGTGTCTCGCAGGAGGTGGTCAGCGATCTGAGCGCGTCCGCTGTACCCTCCGATGTCGGCTTGACTCTTACGGGACAGCCCCGGCCATGCGTCACCACGGCCTACGGCCCCAACATGTACTGCGCCAACTTCACGAACAATTTTTACCCCAACCTGGCACAGCTTTCCCCGGTTCCACCGGCAACCACGCCGGCTGCGGGACTCGCGAACCCGCTGTACATCACGGACACCTACAACCCGATCGCCACCTCCCAGTTGTTGTCGACGGGAGGGATAACGGCGTCGATGTGTTACCCCACGCTCTTCACACTCGGCTTGACGCAGCAATACTTCCCCAACCAGGAGATTCCAACCTACTGCTTCAACCCGGTCGTCCAGACCCTCTACAACAAGTACATCAGCATTCCGAATATTTTGATTCCCGCAAGCGGCAGCGAGTATGGCGGGCAGTCGACCGCCATGTCCCCCAGGAACGATCAACAGGGACTTGCCCGTGTGGATTGGATCCTGCCCCGTCACACCATCGACGCCCGGTTTTATGTGACCAACGTCAACGACACCACCTCCAACGCCGTCTCTCCCACCAGCAACGCCATCGCCCCGTATGAAGAAGACGCCAACGCGGCGGGAATTTATAACGGCAATATCGGCGACACCTGGGTGGTCACGCCGAACCTGCTCAACGTCGCTCGCATCTCCTACAAGCGGTACAACTACACCATCTACCCGACCGATCCCACTACGTTGAATAATCTGGGCAGCGCCTTTGTTCAACCCGGTCACCCGGAGTTGCCCAGGATTTCGGTCTCGTTCGCCTTCACGCTGGGCGGATCGACCACCGGATACTCCAACAGCCTCAACGCAGGGTACGAGGCGGACGACAGTTTCACCCTGACCCATGGAAACCATAACTTCCAGTTCGGTGGGCAGTATCTGGACCTGAATTACATCCATCGTTTCGACCAGGTCCCATACTTCGACTTCGGCAACGAATTTACGACCATCGGCGTATCCGACTTCTTCCTTGGGCTGGTCTACAACGAGACCGTAGGGAATACGACCAATATCAGCGCAGCCGAGCACGCGACCTACTTCTATGCGCAGGATGACTGGCGCGCCACGCCGCGACTCACCTTGAACCTCGGCATTCGCTATGAGCTGCCCAAGCCGTGGTATCAGCAGGACCAGCAGTCAGTCTCCTGGATACCGGGCTATCAGTCCTACAGGTTCCTCAACACTCCCTCGAGCCTTGCCTTTCAAGGCGACCCCGGCGTACCCAGCTCCATCATCAAGACCACCTACGACAACCTGGCGCCGCGCTTTGGCTTTGCCTATGACGTCTTCGGCAACGGCAAAACGGCCGTTCGCGGAGGTTTCGGCATCTTCTTCGACGCGCTCAATGCCAACACCGTAGGTATCGGCCAGCCGTATCACTACACGGCGAGCTACCAGGAGGCGCCCGGCAGCATCTCCAATCCGCTCCTCGGCCTGTCTCCCGTTCCGGTCAACTACACCACACCGGCGAATGCCACCTTCGGCACGCCGCTGTCGGTCAACTTTGCCGATCCCAACGTCACCGAGCCCTATACCGAAGCGGTCAACTTCGGCTTCCAGCAGAAGGTCGGGCTCGGGACCCTGGAGGTGCTGTACGTTGGCAAGTTTGGACGCCATCAGATCGTGCCTTACGACCTGAACCCGGACATCTACGACTGCACGGGGGCTTACTTCCAGGCCAATCCAGCTACCTATTGCACCGATGCCGCGGCCAACCAGGCCTCCGATACAGCTCGCGTAAGATACGCCGGCTTCAACTATGGGGGTGCGGGCATCGTCGATAACAACTCGGTCGGCTCCTCCAACTACAACGGCCTGCAGGCGATCTTCACCCAGCGCGCAAGGGCCAACCTCACCATGACCGCCTCGTACACGTACTCGCGTTCGCTGGACGATCAGAGCAGCGGTACGACCAACTCCTCCGCCTTGTCGTTGCCGCCGAATGTCAATAACAACTACGGCCCATCGGACTTCAATGCCCAGCAGGTCTTCAATATGGGTTGGGTGCTCAAGCTTCCCGCTGTATCTCAGGGTTCACGGGTAGAGCGCGCCATCCTCAATGACTGGGTCTTCTCCGGTATCTTCAACGCCAAGACCGGTAGCCCTTTCAACGTAACCACGACCAGCGACTACCAGCTCAACGATGAACCCAACCAACGCCCACCGCTCATCTCGCAGTACTCCCGCTACCAAGCGGAGAACTATGGCAGCAACCGGCATCGCGCCGACAGGGTCAAGGAGTGGTACAACATCTGCGCCTTCAAAGATGGGAATACCAAATTAGGGAACCAGAACAATTGCGGCTCAGACCCCAACTACGCCACCACCAGTTATGCCATCTCCCCCGGCTATACCAACGGCATCTCCCGCAATCTTCTGGTCGGTCCCGCCTTTATCGATACCGATATGGGCCTGCAGCGCATCTTCTCGATTCCTATTCGCGACAGGATGCAGTTCAGAGTGCGCGCCGACGCCATCAACGCCTTCAATACTCCCAAT
>Ga0302314_10013346_pt1 | contig 14136 bp, 10 predicted proteins | sample III_Palsa_N2_3_FD_200533 | JGI IMG/M metagenome (GOLD analysis project Ga0302314, IMG submission 200533) | Peat permafrost microbial communities from Stordalen Mire near Abisko, Sweden - III_Palsa_N2_3 | ecosystem: Environmental > Terrestrial > Soil > Palsa > Peat permafrost | place: Sweden... | reverse complement strand
AAATATTCGGACGTAATGGAACCGCCGCCCACAGAATAATCGCACTGACCGTGCGCTGCACCATGGCTTGCACGACCAGTGCCCATACACCGGCTCCGAGCAAGGCCATGATCAGACCAACCGTGCCTCCGACGGTCAAGCCGGCGATCGAACGAACCGCAATGGGTCGAAAGCGCATTTCGCGCTTGCTCGCGGCAATGGGCGCGGCGCAAAACGCGGAAATGACCGGCAGGGCGGACATCCAGCGCAGCACCGGGGCCAGTTCCGCCTCACCGAATATCCCGGCGATGGCATCTGCGCCGCAGAACACTCCCACACCGAGCAATACGGACAGTAGGACACTCGCCGTGGTCATGGTATGGAAATGCAAATCCTCGATGTCCGGGATCGAAATCAGGGCTTCCGAAGCCGCCATTCCCAGCACGAATTCGCAGAAGCCGATGAAGACCATGACCAGCGAGAACAGACCAAACGCATGTGGTCCCAATGCCGCAGCCTGCACAGCGAATAGAACTATGCCGAATCCCTGTTCGTATATAGTCTGAATCGTCACCCAGGTAGTTGGCGTCAGTCGAAGCTGCGCTTTCAATGCGCTCGAGGTTCCTCCGCGCAGGAGTTTCAGCATATGACCATCACTCAGACCCTGGAAAAGATTGTTCGGGGCGCAGTTGCCGATTGCGCTTCACGATGCGATCAACGTTGCCGCAGTCGAAGCATCAGGTCTGTTCGATGGCGTACATGAGAATGCTCGACGACAAAGGTCGTCTGTCAATTATCAGATGAGGGCGGAGCAAAACGACGTCGGGACTCGACGCGAGCCGCAAAGTCGGACGGATGCAGACAGGGAAAGCAGCTCCAGCAAGCATCTGGCTATAGATAAGCCTGAATCAGCGAGGCTCAGAGCGCCGCGGGTCGGGCAGGTCCTTCTAAGAAGGACGGTGGATGAGCAAGTGGGGGAGGCGCGATCGCAGCCGGACGAAGCGTGATGATGATATGTCGCAGTAGGCCGAATACGCGTGGGCAACGGACCAGATAACGGTGCGCGAGGCGCCTTGGAGCATGCATCAGGCGGTACATCCACTCCATGCCGATGTGCTGCATCCAGGTCGGTGCGCGGTGCTCCTCACCGGTAAGAAAGTTTATGGAGGCACCAACACATAGGGCGAGTCCGCGAGCCACGCCGCGCTGTTTTAGCCGGCTGGCCAGAATCTCCTGCTGCGGCGCGCCGACGGCGATAAAGCAGAATCGGAACGGACTATGCAATTCCACGAAATTAAGAACCTCTTCAACCGAGGCTGCGTCATTCACGAACCCCATCGGTGGATTCAGATGCGCAAGGTGCCGCAAGCCGTAACGCTCGGCAAGCGATGTTGCTTGCTTGTCGCTACAGCCAACCAGAACGATGGAGTCGTCCGCGGCGATGACGTTCGAGAAAAGGCGGGCGGTGAGATCGCTTCCCGTGCAGACCGGTAGATGCAGTCCACGGGTAAAGCGCACGATATGGGAAAGCAGGCGACTGTCGAGTAGCACGAAGCCGGCTTCGGCGTAGGTGGTACGAAATACGGGATCATCGTCCAGTCGAATCAGATGATCCGCATTTGGCGTAACTACGAAGCTGTAGAGCTTCTGCCCGAAGCCCGCGGCTACATCGGTGAATTGCCTCAGATCATAGTCGTCAAATTGCAACGTGGATATTGTCATGGGTGACTCCGCCTATTGTTCGCCGCAGTGCGGCCGCCGCCGGTGCTGTGGCTTGGTCGGAGTCGTTCGTCGCGCCGAACTGAACGCAGAACAAGCACTGACGAGCAAAATACTTGTGGCAGATCGACGGGTCTGTACGCATGGTTACTGAGTGCGGATACGTACTGAGTTCGACGCCGTACTCTGTACGTTGTAGTACCCAGGGAGGTGCGCACATAACAAGATTGCTAAGGGATGTATGTCGTTTGGAGAAAGACTCTCTTGCGACAAAAGCCCGCTGAAAAATCATCACGTGACGCAAAGTCCTATCCGGAATATTGCGGCAGCTCGCTGGGTAGGGCTTCAACGCTATGTTCGTTAAGCGCGGCTATCGCTGGCGCGGCTCTGAGGCTGCGGTACCTGGCCAGCATTCCGGGCCGAATCGATCCGCCATACGCTATGAGATATTGGTGTGCTACCCAACAGACGCGAGTGGTGCGAGGGGCTTTAGTTGAACGTGGCCAATGATCGAATAAATGTCGACAATGCACGAATGCTGCTTGCCGGAAGCCGCGTCGGCGCTGGTGCGTCGGAACATCGCTTATCGCCAGAGACATGCGATCTGAAGGTCGGTGGCCGCTGGTTTCCGACATCAGTGTCGTCGCCTGCGGCAGCGGTGCAAGACTCTCAATATAGAACGATGCCGCGCATTCTTCTAATCGCGACGCTTAGATGGCCGGTGGCCGCTCGCCTGGCACTGGCATTTCGCGGGCTCGGGTGCCATGTCGAGTCGGTCTGTCCAATAGGCCATCCAGTCGATCGGCTGCGCTTCTCTGCGCGGTCGCATCGTTATAGCGCGACGCGCCCCTTGGAATCCTTGCTGATGGCTATCAGGTGCGCCGTACCTGATCTGATTGTTCCATGCGATGACGCCGCCTCGTTATATATGCATCAACTGTATGAGCAGTTGCGCGCCGGGAATGAAGGGGGTGCTGCCGATGTGGTCCTTCTGATCGAACGTTCGCTGGGTTGTCCCTCGGCCTGCGCACTTGCTTCAGCCCGCGGCGATATGGCGGACCTGGCTGCGCGGGAAGGGCTGCGCGTTCCAGATACTCGGATCATTGCATCGGCAGCCGAGCTCAACGAATGGGTGGCAGGGCATGCGTTTCCAGTTGTTCTGAAAGTGGACAACACCTGGGGCGGACTAGGCGTGCGGATTGTGCGCAACGGAGACGAGGCGCAGCGCGCGTTTCGCATATTGTCAGAGGGCCCGAGCCTGTCAAAAACTCTGCTTCGTACAGCCTTGGATCGCGACCCGTCGCTGCTGCCGCTGTGGCTAAAGCATGTTCCACGTACGGTCACGGTTCAGGATTTTTTAAGAGGCGTGCCGGCAAATCGTGCTGTCGCCTGCTGGAGAGGTCAGGTATTGGCGGGAATCAGCGTCGAGGCGCTCAATACGGGCGGTCCAACCGGACCGGCAACCGTCATACGAGTAATTGATCACGCGGAGATGTCGGATACGGCGGCTCGGCTGGTAAAACGGCTTGGGCTATCCGGCCTGTGGGGGTTCGATTTTATGCTCGATACTTCGGCCCATGCCGCTTGGTTGATCGAAGTAAACCCCCGGGCGACGCCGATCTGTCATCTCTCGCTGGGTAAGGGCAGCGACCTGCCGGCGGCCCTGTGCTCCCAGCTCACCGGCGGGCACGTCGAATTACCTAGAACTTCGATTGATGGCGATGTGATCGCCTTGTTTCCCGGGGAGTGGCGTCGGAATCCCACCAGTCAGGCGCTGCATGAGGCCTATCACGACGTGCCTTGGGGGGAACCGGGCCTGGTGGATGACGGCATGGGTATGCCTTGGGAAGAGCGGGGTTTGCTTGCACGGATAAGGAAGCAACTGAGGATGCTTCGTATACATAAAACTGCTGATGACGCCGTGCATGCCGAGGGCCGGATTATTTCGCGACCAAGGGCGCACCGCTGATGTGCGCCCGCACTGTCCAGCTCATCGCGCCGACAGGGCTGATCCGACCGAATCCGACTGCCGTGCGCACTTGCCTAAATGGCGTGTTAGCCGGTTTGCGGTGAAGCCCGCGCCAAAAGCAAACCTGACCAAAGGGCCAAAACTATTCGCGGACAGAGCCCCCACGAAATAGAGCCCTGCAATCGATGATTCAAAATTGGAGGACAGGACCGGAGCCTGATCCAGGCTGCGCAAATCCGCGAAGATGTTGGGGTCAAGAAAAGTGAGCCGCCGTACGTCGGTCCGATAACCCGTAGCGGCGATGATGTGATCGGTCATGATCTGGTTTTCGACGCCGTCTGCCGCCTTAATCGTGAGTCGTGCGCGTCCGTCCCGACATTCGACACTACGGATGCATGAGCCCAGAAGCAACGGCACCTTGCCAATTACCCGGTCCCTGACGAACCACCCGCCCGCCGGTCCAAGGTGGGTGTGCACAATGTGCAAGCGCAGTGCAGCCGGCAAGTAGTGAAAGAGCAGTGGCGCTTCCGAGAATGCGAAAGAACGAAGGCTGTGACCGATACCTGAGCGGGGATGCCGCAGGCGCTGCCATAGCGAGCGTGGTTTCAATCCAGGCCCCTGGTGTATTTCTGCGGTGGCTCGCCTGCATACCACTCTTACAGTCGCCTCTTCGGCATGTAGCAGCGCGGCAAGATCAAACGCCGAAGCCCCGCCGCCAATGACGGTCACATCCCGGCCCCGGAACGAGTCCAGTTCGCGGTGGCGGGAACTGTGGGAATAAAGCGAGGCGGGTAGTTGCATGAGCTGCGTGGGCAGATTGGGGAAGGCTCCAATACCAACCGCGACCACGACTTGGTGCGGGGTTACGATCTGGCCGTCGTCGAGCTTGAGGCTAAATCCTGTCGCGGTACGTGTCAGGGAAATTACGGTTCTCTCCTCAAGTGCTGGCACCAGCCGTTTCTGGAATGCCAGTCCGTAAGCGGAAAATGTATCGAGTCGCACCGGGCTATTCTGATCACTATAAGGAATACCCTGTTCCTCGCAGTATGTTTTGAGTGTGAAGCCAGCACCAGGGCCACTAAGATTGGATGCAAATCCCTCGGACTTGAGCTGCATGTCGCGGGGCATCTGGGTCAGCCAGGTCTGCATGGGCCGGCCGAAAATACGAAACTCCACGCCGCGCGCCTGCAAGTGCGCGGCGATCGATAGCCCATAAGGGCCCGCGCCAATTATTGCGATCTGAGGTGAGTGGTTCACCAGGTACCCCCTGAACGAATCATGATTGTTGACACACCTCAATGGTTGACCGGGCGATGTGTCGCACTGGCAAGGAGGCCGCAATCGGCCTTGTCGATATGGTGAGTTGAGCAACTGATTTCGGCTGATAACGGGTTGTTCCGGTATGTGCACCGGCGTATGTCGGGTAACTGGCGTGGCGGTTTGTCACGGCGGGCTCGGTGGTACGGCAATGCGATCGCCTAAGTATTTCAATCAATCGCTTCCCCATATGTTCGTTGCCGCACAAACAGCGTTTCCGGAGCCCGCCGCCGAAGTTTTCTTCCGGTAAACGTCTGGCCGGATCACATCGTCGATACCGCGCGTTGCCGGGAGCCAAAAAGCTCCAATGCGACCCTCGAATCCCGGCGCAATCAAGCAGAGTTGCCGGATCGGATAGGCCCAGGTGAGCAGCAGTTGTGTTTATGGATGTTGACGACGCATGCGAGGTGATCGTATTCGCGCCGTGTTCCTCCAAGCGGGGACAAGTGATGCCTTGGCTGTATCGGAGGAAGCTTCTCGCCGACTTTGCCATCTGCTGTGGAGCCGAGAACGTCCACCGCGCATGTGGAGGGGGATAAACGGTGGCATTTCGCCGACAGTCGGTCGTTGCTTTTTCCTATGGTCCCCGACCAGTCGCTTGAACTACGCCTTATAACGTGGGTTACCGCACAGAGCGTGACTTAAAGTGGAAGGTGACTTCACCAAATCGTCCGCCGCCTGGATCAGCGTACGTATTTGCTCCCCCAAGAACTTAGGAAGACATTGCCATGCAAGATACCAACGAAGTTCTAGCGTCCCGCGCGCTGGCCTTCGCCGTGCCCCCCAGCCGTGCCACCTTGCCTCTCGGCCGGTCGGCGCATGTAGCGCCTGGACCCAGTAAGGCTGGCATGGGCGCGCGGTCTATTTGGATCGGCAGCCTTTGCTTTGCGTTGTCGTTGGCATCGGCGTGCGGCGGTGCGTCCGCGGCTGCGGGCAATCCGCAGCAGGGCATCACCGGATTCTCTCCCACCAGTGGCGCCTCGGGAACGTCTGTGACTCTGACAGGTACAGGCTTTACCGGGTCGACTCGAGCATGGGTGGGGGGCGGGCACGATGCGGTGTTAAAAGTGATCAGCAGCACTCAGGCTACCGTTACCGTGCCCGCCGATGCTACGACGGGCGCGATTGCTGTTCTTAACCCGACGCACTCTGCATTCAGTCCCTCTTCGTTCACGTTCACTGGCGCCGCATCCAGTTCTTATCCACAACAGAGCATTAGCGGATTTTCCCCGGTCTCCGGCACTGTGGGCACTGTGGTGACTGTGAAAGGCTCCGGTTTTACTGGATCAAGTGCCGCTTGGATCGGCTCCGCGCACAATGCGGGACTTAGGGTAGTCAGCGACACCGTTGCGCAGATCACGGTTCCGAGCGGCGCCCAGGGTGGTCAGATTGCGCTTCTCAATGCGCAGCATGCGGCATTTTCCAGCGAATCGTTCACGGTGGGCGCTACTGCCGCTTCCAGTTCCGGCGGCAGCTCCAGTTCGAGTTCCAGCAGCAGCTCCAGTTCTAGCTCCAGCTCCAGTAGCAGTTCCAGTTCGGGTTCCAGCAGTAGCGGTAGTTCAAGCAGCAGTTCAAGCGGTAGCGGCTCCTCCAGCGGCAGCTCCGGAAGTGGCAGCTCGTCCAGCAGCGGATCGGGCGGCACTACTGGGGCGCTTTCCATTCGCGTGCAGGGCAATCAGTTCGTCAACGGCTCTGAGCAAGTTGTGCAGTTACGCGGCGTCAATTTCAGCGGTTTCGAATTCGTCGCGATACAGGGCTGGGACCCTTCCGATCCCTCCGGGGCACAGGGTGGCCAGGCCTATGGTCCAAATTGGGCGGCGATCAAGAGCTGGCACGCCAACGTAGTGCGCATTCCGCTCAACGAGGCATCGTGGCTGGACTACAGTTGCACCGATACCGGTGGCGTGGTGCATAACCCGGATCCGGGCGGCAACTACAAATCGTCGGTTGAGACGCAGGTGAGCGAAGCAAACGCAGCAGGGCTCTACGTGATTCTCGATCTGCATTGGGCGGCACCCGGCACCGCCTGCCCGATGCTGCAGACGCAAATGGCCGACGCAGATCATTCACTATCGTTCTGGACCAGCATTGCCAACCAGTTCAAGAACAATCCGTCGGTGATGTTCGAGCTGTATAACGAACCGTTCTTCGACTTCGATTTCTCCGGCAACTCCTGGTCCTACATGATGCAGGGAACTAGCGGCTCTTTCACAGGCTATCCCGCTACCGGCAACAGCGGTAATTGGCAGAATGTGCAGCAATCCTGGGCGGTCGCCAGCTATCAGCAAATGATCAACACGGTGCGCGCAACGGGCGCCAACAACGTGGTGCTGGTGGGAACGATGCAATACACACAAGATCTCAGCAGCTGGCTGGCTTATCGGCCGAGCGATCCCCTCGGCCAGATGGCCGCCACCTGGCATGCTTACCCCACCTATGGCACAACCTGGGGAACCTATGATTACTCCCAGCCGAACTTTTCGCCGCAGATCTTCACCGAAGTGCAGAACATCCTCGCGGCCGGTATTCCGGTCATCGCCACAGAGACTGGAGATCAGGACTCATCGGGAACGGTAGGTTCTCCCCTGGTCTCCACCGTGACCGCGTTCGCGGATAAAAATGGAGTGAGCGTGGTTGGCTGGGCCTGGGATGTCTGGGGCGATGCGAACAATGTACTGATCACGGACGTCAGCGGCGCGCCAACCGATGGTTATGGTCAATTCTTCCAGAGTTGGATGGTGAATCACGCACAGTAATATGTTGAAACCGAGTCCTGCTTGAAGAGGTTCGACATGAACCTGTGGGAAGCAAAGCAGGGGATAACGCCCCACAAGAGAATGTCTGCTGCATCAAAGGGCGTGCTCTTCACGGAATAGTAGCAATCGGCTCGGTATTTCTGGAAACAGGAGCCTTTAACCAAGGCTCCTGAGTCCTTTTTCGGGGTTGTGCATCCAATCCCATCGCTCGATCTAGAGTGAAGTACTCTTGACGTGGTGACGGAACGATCATTTGAGCGGATTGCATTGCAGCCTGCCGTTCGGCGACGGGGACTGACCGTTCGTCGGCATAGGCCGAAATGGCTGTCAGCCGTCCGGACCCATGCAGGCCTTCCATAAGAAATCGCAGGCCCAAGACCGACGCTATAGACAGAACCATCGCATATAGTAAGAGCGGGTGATTCAACGTTCTGCTCCAGTTGTGGTAATGGCCTTTCTGTAACGGCAAGACGGCTGAATTCGGCGCTGGCAGCCGATTCGCGAACGTGCTGACGCCTCGAATCGATGGTGAAGCTTCTACGGCGCGAACGAGAATCATCGTTAAATTGCCCCTAGGTAAGGAAGCCACCTCGAACGAATGCCGGATATTCCCGGCGGATTGCGTTCGGAGAATAGTAGGCCTACTTGGCCGAGTTGTCGGTACGGTGCCGAACTGGGTGTGGTGCCGAACTATTTGATTGCTCCGAGCCGTTTTGTATGGACAAAGAGCGTATGAGGAAGTCATTCCGTGTGAAACGGTAGAGGCTCCTCCCAGCGCTCGTGTCCTGCAGTGAAGGAGCCCAGGAAATAATTATCCAGGCGCCTGTCATGCGGCAATCGGATCCGATGAAGCGCTGTAGTTCGCGCAGATATTGAATAAGCCGGGATCTGAAAGATGAAGGCGTTCCGCGTTAGGCCGCAGTCGTATCTGGCAGCAGGCGGTCAAATTCGTCTTTAACGACCGCGTAACACTCGCAACAACTTCTTTCGAGTGCGGGCCGGTTGAGCACGGTGATTTTTCCGCGTCTATAGTTGATCAAACCCGCTTCTTGCAGCTTGCCCGCCGATTCCGTGACGCCTTCCCGGCGAACGCCTAGCATGTTGGCAATCAACTGCTGCGTCATGATCAAGCTGCTGTTGGGTAGGCGGTCCAGGCTCAACAGCAGCCAGCGGCATAATTGCTGTTCAATTGAATGATGCCGGTTGCATACTGCTGTTTGCGCCATCTGCGTCAGCAGGGCCTGTGTGTAGCGCAGCAACAGGTTGTGCACGATGTCGGAGCGGTTGAACTCCGCCTTCAACAATTGACCATCCAGGCGCAGGGCATTGCCTGCGCTCTGTACGACCGCTCGGCTGGGCGTGGTTTCGCCTCCCATAAACAGGGAAATACCGACGATGCCCTCATTGCCGACTACGGCAATTTCAGCCGAAGCACCATCCTTCATTACGTACAGCAGAGAAATGATGCAATCCGTTGGGAAATAGACGTGCTGAAGTGCGACGCCCGGTTCATACAACACTGCCCCAAGCTTTAAGGGGATGCATTCCAGGTAGGGGGATAGGCGTTTAAATTCGGCGTCGGGCAGGACGGCCAGCAGACGATTTTTCTGAGGAAAAACGGAAGTAAGAATGTGCAAACTCCTTGCTCATATCAAAAATCGGCCATAGCAGCCACGGCGACGGGAAACATCCAGCCAGTCGTGACGATATCCCCTGTTTCACCAGCGTTCTGTACGCTTCCGCACAATGATTTGGAGGAAACGGTGCCAAGATGCGCGGGCTGGAGATGATCGTTTAGGAGCGCGGCAGCATATTTTGCAGCTGCGACTGAAGGGGGTATGTACGTGAATAATCATCGGACCAAAAGCGCCACCGTGATAGCCATCCGCCGCCGGCGCTTCATCGGGGCCGGGCGCGTCTGCGTGCCATATGCATTAATCGCGTGCGCCTGGCCGATTGCGACATATGCGCAGTTGCATATCACTCCCTACGTTGCCTCCCAGGCCGAATATGATTCGAATGTATTTGACCTGTCGAGTCCCGGACAAGCCGTGATCGAAAACGGGGAAACCAAGCGCGACGATACAGTGCTGCGCAATATGGCTGGCGTCACCGGCAGCTATCAGATAGGCCTGCAAAAGCTGCATGGGACAGTTGAGGGACGGCGTTTCAATTACGAGCACTTCACTCAGCTCGATCATGACGAGTATCTTCTGGATGGCGGGTTGAAGTGGGCTCTAAGCAACGAACTCGACGGCGCAGTCGATTTTCGGCAGGAACGGAGTATGGAATCATTCGCGGATCGCAATACCTCCCAGCTGGCGCTTCAGCTTGATCGTGCCGCGGGTACCGGGATCAATCTGATGTTGACACCTGAGTGGCTGCTGCAGAGCGGAATCAAGACGCATCAGCTGGATGCGCCCATCCAGGGGGCGCCTTCATTCGAACTCAGCGAGAACTCCGCCAATGTGGCGGCGAATTACGTGGGATTCCAGGCAATCAGTGCAGGGCTTTACGCGGAATATCTGCGCGGCCAATACAAGAGTGTTCCCGGTGCGGACACCTTCGATCAGGCCACGCTGGACGTGACATCGACCTACAGCGTCAGTGGTCTTTCGGATATCAGCGTCAAGCTGGGGTATAGCCAACGCAAGGACCAAACGGACGATACCGGCAGTGTGTCGGGTTACACCGGGTCGCTCAGCTATACGCGCAAGCTGACCGGAAAGACCGCCGCAAGAGTGGAGCTGTTTCGTCGAATCAGCAGCTACACTGCTGGTGCCGACTCGGTGTTCGAAACCGGAGGCAGTGCGGGCCTCAATTGGCAGGCGACGTACAAGATCATGGCTAGCTTGGACTACGCTTTGACCAACAGCAATTTTCAAGGGACCGGCCAACTGGGCTCCATCAATTCCAATCGTCGTGATCAATACCAGTTCACGACGCTTAAAGTGACATACCAGGCTCTGCAATGGCTCTGGGTCGAACCATTCGCAAGCTATGAGAATCGTCACTCCAATGTGGAAATCGATGGCTACAATGCCACTATCATCGGCGCGGATATTCGCATCAGCTTCGGCGATCCGGTCAGTGTAAAGCCGGGTACTCAGTAAAGGATGCGGAGCAGGCGGCGACGCCGCTGTATTCGATGCTTCGGAACGGATTGGGTGTGATTCGCCGTCAAGCTCCATTCGGGGCGCGAAAGTCACCCGCCGCCATGGTCAAACCCTCGTTGATGGGCGTCCAGTGCAATCCGAGCATATGTTCGGCCTTATCTGAATTTAAGACAATGTCCTGCCCGAAAAGCCGTAGCAAGGATGGCGAAATGGCGTGAACACCGACGCGTTGGGGCGGGGCGACAATGCGTTTCACAAGTTCCGCCACTTTGAGTAGTGGCGCCAGCAGTAGAGTCTCCATGGCGAGACGAGCGCCCGAAATGCGTTTGAGCGGGTCTAGGCCCAATGCTTTCGCATAAAGCAGAAGATATTGATTCCAGGTAGGCGGCGTCGGCATCGACAGATTGAATGCCTGACCTTCGACGCCGGGCTTTTGCAGCGCCTGCAATATTGCCGCCACTAGATCATCGATATAGACGAGATTGCATCGACCGTCGCCGGCGGAACCCAGATTGCCAAGTCGATGGGAAATCAATAAACGCGCGATGCGTTCACTCCATTGGCTGCTGCCCGGACCATATACACAGCCGGGTCGCAGGATAACGGCACGCGGGTACTGTGTGGCGAACTGCTCGGCGGAAACCTTTGCGGAAGAATACCCGCCAAGATCACCTCTCAATGGACTGGACTCATCGATTTCCCCGCTGGCTGCGCCGTAGACCGACATCGTACTCAGGTATACGATTCGTGGTGGAATTGGCTGCTTTGCCGCGATCAAAAACAGCGTCCGCGCCCCCGCGACTATACTTGCTGGCCCGCCGGCGACGCAGTTTACGACGGCATCTACATCCAGCATGGCGTGGCCTATGGACGCTTCATTGGTTGCGTCCGTAGTAAATTCCTTGATTCCGGATACCGCTCGCGGTGATCGGTGATAAGCGGCAATCGGAATTGCCCAATTGGATATTCGGAGTGCCTGCGTCACATGCTCGCCGATGAATCCGGAGGCACCCAATACCAAAACACGCATTTTGATCATGCCGCACCCACTGTATGCTTTTTCTTGACGCGCCCCACTTCCTTTAGCGGTACTTCTTGCCCGGTCAGAAACGCTGGCGGTCGGCAATGAAGTGTTTTGAGATGGTCCGCGAGTTTTAATGCCATTGCCACGATCGTCAGCGTTGGATTGGCCTGACTCGAGGTCGGGAACACCGCTGAACTTGCAACGAACAGATTGTCGACGTTGTGAATGCGGCCATTCGGATCGACCACGCTGGAGCGCGGGTCATTGCCCATCCGGGCGGTTCCGATGTGATGGCCGCCGTAAGCGCCATACCGCGTAATTTCCGCCTCCAGCGCCGACGGATCGTAGTCGAGTGTTCCAACCCCGGAATTATGCAGATCCGCGGCCAGCAACGCGATGGCGCTTCGGACAGTGTCAACGTCGGCGTCGGTATAACGCCAGTCCACGTTCAAGCGAAGCATGCCCAGGGCGTCGCGATCATTGCCGAGAGTCACGCGGCTGTCGCTGTTGGGTTGCTGCTCGGCGTGAAAATCTATGCTATAGCGCTGCGATTTTGATTTTACGATGATTGAAGGAAACTTGCGCCGCGCCAGCGTATGGCGGCAGAACCAGTGGATCAGGAAGAAAATTGTACCGGTGAAATCAAACAGTACATTGGTGGCGTGCTGAAGCCATTTTTTTACGCTTGCAGGCTCCTCGCCGTGCAGGCGTTTGCCGTACTCGTACGGGATGAAGGCCTTGGCAAGGTATAGAAAAGACAGGCTGCCGGTCCGATGCGATGGGTCCGTAATCCGTGGATGATGCAGGCGTGCAATGAAGTTTCCGATCTTCAGTCGATGTTGGGCGCTGCCCGTCAAAGCCAGACGGCGGCGGCAGTAAACGCCGTCGTCGCTGACCTCGTAGTCGTGCCGCACGGTATCCGGGAGGGCCAGCGTCAGAGAGCCCAGGGTTCCTGCGATATGACACATGTAATAGCGCCCAACAAGGTCATGATTGTTGCCTATCCCCGCACGCTGCACGTCGTTGCTTGCCAGCAACAGCCTGGCTACTTCGAGGCCACCGGTGGCGAGTACAAACGCATTGGCGGTGACTTTTAGGGCAATTCCCGTCAGCGTTTTAACCGTCGCGCTTGTGACGGATGTTCCCTCCGCGTTCAAATGCAGGGCGGTAAGATTGGCGTGCAACAACACGTGAATATTGGGCGCAGCCCTAAGCTCGTCGCCATAGCGTATCCCGAAGTTTGTAGGAGCGCTGAATCGCTCCAAAGTATCGGAAGTGAAGTTCGAACTGCGGAACCCGTCGATCATTGGACGCAGGTTGCCGGGAAAGACCTCCTGCGACGTATGCGCGAAACGTCCGGTTTCGCATAGCCGGCTCGCGCGGTGATAATAAGGAAGCAGGGTGTCTCGATTGAACGGCCAGCCGCTGTTTGGAATATAAGACCGGGTCTGGAAGTCGATGTCGTCGAACGGCACGCAGCGGCCGCCCCAGATGGTCGATGATCCTCCAAAGCGTCGCTGCCGGTAGCGATCAGGCGGGCTGTGCAGATGCGGAGTCGTAACCGATCCAGCATAGAGCTTCTGACTTTTGTTGTCCGCTTTGGTGCCTCCGGATTCAAGCAGCAGCACATTAATTCCCGTGCCAACGAATTCGAGTGCTAACGAAATGCCGGCGGTACCTGCGCCTACTATGCAGATATCAGTCGACAATACGAGACCGTGGGGCAGCGAGCGGGCGTCAATCAATGTTGTGTTCTCCCCTTGCGACAAGTTGTGTGGCAAACGGCATGGTGAGTGCGAGCACGGTCTTATAACGTCGACCATTCCACAGGGAAAGGATGTCAGTCTGTTTGGCTGGTGCCTGGAGGCGCATGGCATGGTCGAGATGAAAGAGTAAACGTGGAATCCGAAACGACCTTGTGAAAGGTAATAAGTCGCGGAGAATGTGGTCTGTTCGGCAGCGTACCAATGCCGCACCGGCGCAGCAAAACAAGGCCGGCACAAGATGGCGGCGCAACTCATGCCCGAATCGATTGCGAATCGGTAATAGCCACAATGGCGTCGCGTGCGAGGCCGCACAGAGTGCGATGTCACACTGAGTACGTGTTCGTACAGACCGGCTGTGACGCCGAGCAATAAAGTCCGCTTCATCTGATGAAGGTCCAGCAGATATGTCAACGATCTGCCGGTGTCCCAAGTAATCGTTCGACCGAGCCTGTTATGAAAGTTCGGTCGTTGGACGCCCTCTAGCAGTCGC
>Ga0302314_10013344_pt1 | contig 14138 bp, 10 predicted proteins | sample III_Palsa_N2_3_FD_200533 | JGI IMG/M metagenome (GOLD analysis project Ga0302314, IMG submission 200533) | Peat permafrost microbial communities from Stordalen Mire near Abisko, Sweden - III_Palsa_N2_3 | ecosystem: Environmental > Terrestrial > Soil > Palsa > Peat permafrost | place: Sweden... | reverse complement strand
GCATGGCCCAGCACGGGCGGCGAGATGGCGGCGGCGTAGTGCCAGACGATGTCGTCGGTCATGTGGGAGAGGACGGCGTCGATGTCCTTGCGTTTCCAGGCCTGGATGATGCTGTCGTAGATGGCGAAGCGGCTGGGCATGGAAGTCTCCTGAGGCGCGAAGCCGCGGCGCGCGGCGGCGGCGATGGGTAGGGCCGCCGCCGCGAGGGCGCCGGCGACGACGGCGCGGCGGCTGGCCACGGGGTCAGACTCCGATGACCAGACTGACCGTGGTGGTGGTCGAGCCGCCGATATTGAGGGTCTGGCAGGTCTTGGCGCCCTCGACCTGATAGTCGCCGGCCTGGCCGGTGACCTGCTTGTAGGCGTCGAGGGCCATGCGGACGCCGGTGGCGCCGACCGGGTGGCCGAGACCGATCAGGCCGCCCGAAGGGTTAATCGGCAAGCGGCCGCCGATCTCGATCGAGCCGTCCTCGATCGCCTTCCAGGATTCGCCGGGGGCGGTCAGGCCCAGGTGGTCGATGGCCATGTATTCGGTGGCGGTGAAGCAATCGTGGGTCTCAACCAGATCGAGCTCGGCGAGATCGGCGACGCCGGCCCGGGCGCGGGCGTCCTCGATGGCCCGGCGCACCTGCGGAAAGACATAAGGCTGGCCGGCGCTGGCGCGGATCTTGGCCTCGTAGGGGATGGGCGCCGAGCGATGGCCCCAGCCGCGGATGGTCGGCAGCCGATCCAGCGGGATGCCGCGTTTGGCGGCGTATTCGGCCGCGCGCTTCGGCGAGGCCAGGAAGAGCACGACGATGCCGTCGGTGATCTGGCCGCAGTCCATCTTGCGCGTCCGCCCCTCGACGACGGGATTGGCGACGTCGTCGGCCGTAAAGCTCTCCGGGGTGAAGCTCCACTGGCGGGTCTGGGCGTTGGGGTTGCGCTTGGCGTTGGCGAAATTGATCTCGGCGATGCGGGCCAGGTGGGCCTGGTCGAGGCCGAAACGGCGGTCGTATTCGTCGGCGAGATCGGAGAAGGCCTTGGGCCACAGGAAGGCGGCGTCGGTGAATTCGTGTCCGTTCCAGGCCGCGGCGCCGAGGTTTTCGGCCGCCTTCTGGCCGCCGACATTGCGCATCTGCTCGAGGCCGACGACGCAGGCGAGATCGTAGCGGCCGGCCTCGATCTCGGCGGTGGCGGCGAGGATGGCGACGCTGCCGGAGGCGCAGGCCGCCTCATGCCGGGCGGTGGGCAGGCCGTTGAAATCGGGGTGGACCAGGCCGAAGAAGCCGCCGAGCAGGCCCTGGCCGGCGAAGAGGTCGCCGACGAAGTTGCCGACGTGGCCGCAGTCGATGTCCTTGGGCTCCAGCCCGACGCTGGCGAGGCCGCCCAGGACCGCTTCGGCGAAGGCGTCGGCGATCTCCTTGCCCTCGCGGGCCCAGTTGGCCGCGAAGTCGCTCTGCCAGCCGCCTAGAACATAGACCATGACGTCCTCCGGGGGGCGGCGCCTGCTATCCGCGCGGCGCTCACCTAGTGCGTTTTATTATACAAGTTACTATGAGGTGGCAACCGGACTGGCGCCTCACGCGGGCATGGCCATGAAGTCCTCGAAGGCGACGTGCGAGTCGTCGAAGGGGCGCCGCGGCTGGGCCGCCAGCGCCGCATGAACCGCCGCGCCCGGATCGCCGCCAAGGTCGATCCGCGGACCCTCGACCGCGAAGGCCGCCTTGATCATGCCGCCGCCGGCGACCAGCACCTGACCGCTGACATCGCAGTCCGGGCCGGCCAGCCAATCGATGAGCGGCGCGACCGTCTCCGGCGCCATCCGCGCGCCGAGGGCCGGCTCGACGAAACGCTCGGTCATCGGCGTCAGGGCGTAGGGGGCGATGGCGTTGACGTGGACGCCACAGGCCCGGCCCTCGACCGCCAGCGCCCGCATCAGCCCGATCAGGGCGGCCTTGGAAGCAGCGTAGGCGGTCATGCCGTCGCCGCCGTGAAGGCCGGCGGAGGAGGTGCTGACGACGATGCGTCCGCTCCCCTGCCCGGCCAGCACCGGCCAGGCGGCCCGGACGAGATGCCAGGTCCCGAAGAAGTTGATGTCGAAGACGCGGGCGAAGTCGGCCGGATCCTGGCGGCGCATGCGCCAGGCCTGGGCGACGCCGGCGTTTGCGACCACCGCGTCCAGGCGGCCGAATTCGGCCAGGGCGAGATCGACCATGGCCTGGCCGCTCTCGGGCGCCTCGGCGGCGCTCAGCTCGGCGACGGCCGCGCCGCCGGCATTGCGGATCTCGGCGGCGAGCGCTTCGGCGCTGGCGGGCTGGCTGCGATCGGTCCAGCGATTGTTGACCACCACCGCGAAGCCGGAGGCGGCCAGATGCAGGGCGTAGGCGCGCCCGAGCCCCTTGCCCGCCCCCGTGACGATGACCGTGCGCCGCGACATTCCCACCCGCTGTCTGGGTTTGCGGAGCCGCGCTCCGCCTCGCCGCCATGAGCAGCATAGTTACTACCGTTATGCAACTAGTAAGCAGGTGTCTTCTCGTGGCGCCGACGCGGCGAGCACTTTGACATTCCGGGCGCGCCGGACGACAGGCGCGACAAAACGCGACTTGCATAGGCGCATTCAATCGAAGATTCTGTGTCAGGACGCGCCGCGTCCGCGGCTCGGCCTGAGGCGCCTATGAACGAACAGAAATTCATCCGCACCTGCTCGATCTGGCGGGCGCTGGAAGTGGTCGGCGACACCTCGACGCTGCTGATCCTCGAAGCGAGCTGGATCGGGGCGCGGCGGTTCGACGACATCCGCGAGCGCAGCGGGCTGCTGCCGACCCTGCTCAGCAACCGGCTGAAGCGGCTGGTCGAGGCGCGGATCCTCGAAAAGCGCCTCTACAGCGAGAAGCCGCCCAGGCACGAGTACCGGCTGACCGACAAGGGCCGCGACCTCTACTGGACCGCCCTGATGATGCTGCGCTGGGAGCATCGCTGGGCGCCCCGCGAAGGCAAGCTCGACATCCGTCTGCGGCACCGGACCTGCGGCCAGGTGTTCGAGCCGACCCCGACCTGCCTGCACTGCAAGAGCGAGATCAGCGCCCGCAACGTCACCTGGACGGAGGGGCCTGGCGTCGGCTGGATGGCGTTCCGCTACAGCCGCCGGCGCCAGCAGCGCAACGCGGCGGCGGAGCGCGCGCCCCACACGGCGCTGATGGACGAGGTGGCGCAGATCACCGGCGACCGCTGGGCCAGCCTGGCGCTGCGCTCGATCTTCACCGGCCTGCGCAAGTTCGACGAGATCTGCCGCGACACGGCAATGGCGACCAACATCCTCTCCGAGCGGCTGTCGTGGCTGATCGAGAAGGGGGTGATCGAGCTGCACGAGTACAGCGCCGTGCCGCGCCGGTTCGAATACCGCCTGACCGACAAGGGCGTCGACTACTACCCGGTGCTGCTGATGCTGTTGCAGTGGGGCGACACCTACTACGTCGCCCCGGAGGGGCCGCCGCTGCTGCTGCGGCACAAGCCGGACGGGCACGACCTCGAGCCGGCGGTGACCTGTTCGAGTTGTGGCGAGCCGGTGCTGATCCGCGACGTCGAGTACGAGGTGCTCGAGCCGCCCGCCGTCGACAACGCCTTCGCCGAGGCTGGCTAGGCTGCTTTCATAGGCATAGCGACGCGTGAAACGTGGGTGGCGCGATCGCGCGCCCGGGGCTTTTCGCTGTGCGCAAGGGCCGGTGTGTGCGACGCAACGTAAATCAGATTGTGCAAGTGAAGCGCGGGATTTGGATGTTTGTTCGCGCGCCGCCGATGGCGCGCGATTGGCGAAAGTCGCTCGACGTTCGTCTTATTAACTATCTGGTTTATAATAATAATCGATGTATGCCGGTCTTCGGCGGCGATCGCCGGCCTTCCGGCCCAGCTGGGCGGTGTTTCGGCACGTCACTTGCATTGACATAGTCTCTAAGCGGCACTAGCCTCCGTCGAAATAGATCGCGCCGGTCAGGGCCCATCGGGGCGCGACCGCCAGCGTCATAAGGGGAGGTGTCGATGAAACTGTTCCGCACGGCGTCTGTGCTGGCCCTGGCGGCGGGGTGCGTCGGCGCCTGGAGCGGGGCCTCGGCGCAGCAAACGGCGGCCGCGACGACGGCCAGCGGGCAGGTGCAGCTGAGCGAAGTCATCGTCACCGCCCAGAAGCGCGCGACCAATCTGCAGACGACGCCCCTGGCGATCAGCGCCGTCTCGGGCGCGACCCTGAAGACCAATGTCATCCAGACGTTCGAGGACCTGGCCCACAGCGTGCCGGCGCTCTCGTATTCGCAGAACAATCCGCTGCGGCAGGAGTTCAACATCCGCGGCGCGGTCAACACGCGCCTTGGCTCGCCGACGGCCGACCAGTCGGTCGGTCTGTTCGAAGACGGCGTCTATATTTCCAGGTCAGGCATCCTGAACCCGATCTTCTACGACATCGGACAGATCGAGGTGATCCGCGGGCCGCAAGGCGTGCTGCTGGGCCGCAACGTCGCCGGCGGCGCGATCAGCGTGGTTTCCGCCGAGCCGCAGTTCGCGCCGTCCGGCCAGGCCACCATCGGCTACGGCAACTACGACCTGATCCACTCCGACGGCTACATCACCGGTCCGATCACCGACGGCCTGGCCGGCCGCTTCTCCTGGGATACCGACAACCACAACGGCTATTCGGAGGATCTCTTCCACCACGTCGGTCTGGACAACCTCGACCAGTACGGCTTCCGCGGCCAACTGCTCTTCCATCCGACCGGGTCGGATTTTCAGGCCCACCTGATCGTCGAGTACAATCACGAAGCCAACAACGGCATGTGCCCGATCGCTGAAACGGACGTCTCCAAAGGCGATCCGAATTCGGCCCCCGGACTGGAGCTGTATCCCTGGAGCAGCCTGCGCGCGGAGACCGGGCAGGCGATCGGCCATCCCCTCACCGATCGGGAGTGCCTGCCGACCTGGCCGACCTTCGCCGGCGACGCGACGCCGACGCCGCAGGGCGAACACCACCACAACCTGGGCGTGATGCTCAAACTGGAGAAGGGTCTGCCCGACCAGATGAAGGTGACCAGCGTCACCGGCTATCGCGACGGCAACTCGCATCTCCTCTACGACCAGTCGGGCATCGGGCCCGAAAATCCCTACGGCCTGTTCCTCGACACCTCGCCGCAGGACATCTTCGCCTTCGCGTTCCCGGTCGAGTTCAACGAACAGGCCTCGGAGTTCACCGAGGAAGTGCGGCTGCAGTCTGACAACCCGAGCAGCCGCCTCGACTGGATCGTCGGCGGCTACTACGAGCGCGACTGGTCACACCAGGAGAACACCTTCTGGGCCGAGAACCTGCTCGGTGGTCCCCTGGCCTCGATCGAGGGCCAGGACCTGTGGAACGACAAGGGCGGGACCCAGACCTATGCGGTCTTCGCTCAGGCCGGCTACAAGATTCTGGATGATCTCAAGTTCACCGCCGGGGTGCGCTTCACCCACGACGAAAAGGACGGCTTCGTCACCGCCACCGTGCAGCAGTACGGCGACCAGTTCAACGGCTTCACAAACACCACCCCGCTGACCACCCTGGTCGGTTGCGGCGGGACCGGCGCGACGCCGAGCTGCCCTTCCGATTCGGTGGACTATCCCAACTACGCGACGCCCTACGGCCATTCGTGGAACGCGGTCACGCCGCAGGCGATCCTGCAGTACACGCCGCTCAAGGACCTGATGGTCTATGCAACCGTCGGCCGCGGGTTCAAGGGCGGCGGCTTCGAGAACGACACCAACAACGCGCCGCCGGCCTTTGGCGCGATCACGCCCTACCAGCCCGAGACCGACTGGAACTACGAAATCGGCCTGAAGAGCCGCTTCTGGGACGAGCGGGCCCAGCTCAACCTCGCCGCCTATTACACACGGTACAACAACCTTCAGGTCGAGCAGACGGTCGACACCTGTCTCTGCAACATCATCAACAACGCCGGCAACGCCGAGTTCAAGGGCATCGAGGCCGAGTTCGAGGTGCGGCCGGTCCGGCGGTTCATGTTCTGGCTGTCCGGCGACATAGCGGGCGCCAAGTATCTCCACTTCATCGACGCGGCCGGAAACAACGACTCCGGCAACACCGCCCAACGGACCCCGAACTATCAACTCGTGGTCGGCGCTGAGCTGACCGCCGACCTACCGAGCATGCCCAACTCGCTGGTGTTCCACATCACCTACAAAGAGCAGGGCAAGATGTACTGGGACCCGGCCAACCTGACCCACGAGAACCCCTACGGTCTGCTGGACGGTCGGATCAGCTTCACCCTGCCGAACCACAACTGGACGTTCTCTGTCTGGGCCAAGAACATCGCCAACACCCAGTACCGGACCAACATCATCGCCTTCTTCGGGGATGAAGTGGGCACCTACGGGCCGCCGCGAACCTATGGCGGCGAACTGACGGCCAAGTTCTGATCACCCGGCGTCGGCGCGCCTGAGGGATGACCTATCGGGTGATCCAGTGGGCGACCGGCGCGATGGGCAAGACCAGCCTGCGCGCCCTGATCGACCATCCCGCCATGGAGCTGGTCGGCGTCTACGTCTACAGCGCGGGCAAGGCCGGCCTCGACGCCGGCGAGATCGCCCGCCGGCCGCCGACCGGTGTGATCGCCACCAAAGATCCGGAGGCGATCCTGGCGCTCGACGCCGACGTCGTTGTCCACTGCGCGCGGATCTCCCCGCCCTACGGCTCCGACGAGGGGGAGATCGAGCGGCTGCTGGCCTCGGGCAAGAACGTCATCAGCATCAACGGGCACAGCCACCCCCGGTTCTGGGGCGCGGCGCGGTGCGCGGCGCTGGAGGCCGCCTGCGCCCGGGGCGGCGCGAGCCTGATGGCGGCGGGGATCAATCCAGGCTTCGTCGCCGAACAGCTGGCCGTCGTCGCCAGCGGCGTCTGCTCGCGGATCGACCACCTGGAGATCGTCGAAGCCGCCGACGGGCGAGCGATGCGCAGCCCGGACTACGTGTTCGGCGTCCTGGGTTTCGGGGCCGAGCCGGGGAGCTTCGATCCCAACGCGCCTGACTGGGCGCCGGCGGCCGCCGTCGACGGCATGTTCCAGGAGATGCTGTCTCTGGTGAGCGAGCGGCTAGGCCTGAAGCTCGAGCAGGTGGTCTCTGACCATCAGGTGTTCGCGGCGACGCAGGACCTTCACGTCGCCGCCGGGACGATCCGGCAGGGGACCGTCAGCCATCTCAACCTGCGCTGGCGCGGGATCGTCGGCGGCCGGCGGCGGCTCGCGCTGTCGATCAACTGGTACATGGAGTCCGCTCACCTCGATGAGCCAGACCCGCCGCTCTGGCGAATCCGGATCGACGGCGAGCCGGGGGTGAGAATTGCGGTCGATGTCGCCAAGCGGCCGGAGGACACATCCCGCACCGAGCCGGAACAGATCGCCCTCGCCGGCGCGATCATCAACACCATCCCCGTGGTTTGCGCCGCGCCGCCGGGTCTACTCGACCGGCCGGTCGCCACCCCCTTCGACGCCCGTCTGACCGAGCGAGAGTCGTCGGAGGCGAACTGAACCGCGCCAGCTTGCCCCCCGACCCCGTCACAGTCTAACCCCGGCCCATGGCCAGCCGATTGCGCGCCGCCTACGAGGAGATGCTCGCCGCGCGCGCGATCCGGCCCGACCCCGGCCAGGCCGCGGCGGTGGAGGCGTTGGCGCGTCTGGAAGGCGACCTCGCCAGCCATGGCGCAGGCTGGTTCGGCCGGCCGCGCGGCCAGCGTGGGCTCTATCTCTGGGGCCCGGTCGGGCGCGGCAAGTCGATGCTGATGGACCTGTTCTTCGGCCTGGCGCCGGCCAAGTCCAAGCAGCGCACGCACTTCCACGTGTTCATGGCCAGGGTGCACGCGCTGGTGAACCTGTGGCGCACCGGCTCGGCGGCGGAAAAGCGCGCGACGTTCGGCAAGAGCCGGGGCGACGATCCGATCGCGCCGGTGGCCGATCTGATCGCCCGCGAATCGGCCCTGCTGTGTTTCGACGAGCTGACCGTGACCGACATCGCCGACGCGATGATCCTGGGCCGCCTGTTCGAGGCCCTGTTCGCGCGCGGGGTGACGCTGGTGGCGACCTCGAACCGGCCGCCCGACGACCTCTACAAGGACGGCATCAACCGCCAGTTGTTCCTGCCGTTCATCGCCCTCCTCAAGACGAAGATGGAGATTGTGGAGGTGGCCGGCGCGCAGGACTGGCGGCTTGGCCACCTGCGCGCGGCGGGGACGTGGTTCTCCCCGATCGATCCAGACAACGAGGCGCGGTTTGACGAGCTGTGGGGGGCGATGCTGGGCGGCGGGGCGGAGATCGGGGCGACGATCGAGGTGCTTGGCCGCACCCAGCATTGGCCGCGGGCGGCTGGCGGACTGCTCAGGGCGCACTTCGCCAGCCTGTGTGTGCATGCGCTGGGGCCGAGCGACTATCTGGCCATCGCCGGGCGGTTCCATACCGTGTTCGTCGAGCAGATTCCCAAGCTGACCCCCGACAAGCGCGACCAGGCGCGGCGGCTGGCGACCCTGGTCGACACGCTCTACGAGGCCCGGGCGCGGCTGGTGGTGCTAGCGGCCGTCGAGCCGGCGGCGATCTATCCGGCCGGCGACCAGTCGTTCGAATTCGAGCGCACCGCCTCGCGGCTGGAGGAGATGCGGTCGCAGGCGTGGCTGGAGTCGGACCCCGTTTCTCCTCCCCCTTGATGGGGGAGGTGGCCTCGCGCAGCGGGGTCGGAGGGGGTGGCGCCACCACCCCACCCGTCCCGACCTGCGGCCGGTCCACCCACCCCATCAAGGGCGGGGAGGGAACAGGTCGCCGCTTCGTTGACACGCCTGTCCCACGGCTTAAAGACGGGCGCGAACCGGAGAGGGACGGCGGGCGCGCGATGGCGGAAAGTTCCCGGCCGATAAGGGAAAGACCCCTGTCGCCACATCTGCAGGTGTGGCGCTGGCATGTGACCCTGGCGGTGTCGATCGCCCACCGCTTTGCCGGGATCGGTCTCTACCTGGGCCTGCTCCTGATCGCCGGCTGGGCTCTGGCCGTGGCCGGCGGGCCTGACGCCTTCGCGAGCTATGCCGCGCTGCTGGCGAGTCCGGTTGGGCTGGTAGTCCTGTTCCTGATCACCCTGGCGGGCTTCTTCCACATGGCCAACGGCATCCGTCACCTGGTCTGGGACCTCGGCTTCGGGTTCAAGCCGAAGACGGCCGACTTCACGGCCTGGGTGGTGATCGTCTTCGCCATCCTGGCGGCGATCGCCTTCTGGTTCCGGATGGCGGCGTTCGGAGCCTTCACGCATGTCTGACCTGCGCACGCCGCTGCGGCGCGTCCGGGGGCTCGGCTCCGCCAAGCATGGCGTGATGCACTTCATCCACCAGCGGGTGACGGGCGCGGCCCTGGTGCTGCTGATCTGCTGGGGCTTCTCGCAGACGCCGTTCCTTGTCGCCAATGGCTATGACGGCGCCCACACCTGGCTGCAGAGCCCGGTCAACGCGGCCCTGGCCAGCCTGCTGCTGGCGGTCGGCCTTTATCATGGCCAGCTGGGCGTGCAGGTCGTGATCGAGGACTACATCGGCAAGACCGGGACGCGGACGGCCCTGCTCGTCCTCAACGCCTTTGTCGCCTTCGCCTTCGCCGCGGTCGGCGTCGTCGCCCTTCTCAAGACCGCGTTCAGCGGCGGAGCGTCCTGACCATGGCGGCCTACACGTTCGTCGACCACAAGTTCGACGTGGTCGTGGTCGGAGCCGGCGGCTCGGGCCTCCGGGCCGCGCTCGGCTGCGCCGAGGCGGGCCTCAAGACCGCCTGCATCACCAAGGTGTTCCCGACGCGCTCGCACACCGTGGCGGCGCAGGGCGGCATCTCTGCCAGCCTCGGCAACATGGGCCAGGATGACTGGCGCTGGCACATGTACGACACGGTCAAGGGCTCCGACTGGCTCGGCGACCAGGACGCCATCGAGTACATGGTCCGCCACGCTCCGGCGGCGGTCTATGAGCTCGAGCACTGGGGGGTGCCGTTCTCGCGCACGGCCGAGGGCAAGATCTATCAGCGCGCCTTCGGCGGCATGACCCGCAACTATGGCGAGGCGCCGATCCAGCGCACCTGCGCGGCGGCCGACCGAACCGGCCACGCCATGCTGCACACCATGTACGGCCAGTCGCTGTCGCACGCCGTCGAGTTCTTCATCGAGTATTTCGCTCTCGACCTGATCATGGACGAGGGGGTGGTGCGCGGCGTCACGGCCTGGAAGCTCGACGACGGGACGATGCACCGCTTCTCGGCCCAGCGGGTGGTGCTGGCGACCGGCGGCTATGGCCGGGCCTATTTCTCGTGCACCAGCGCCCACACCTGCACGGGCGACGGCGGCGGCATGGCGCTGCGGGCCGGCCTGCCGCTGCAGGACATGGAGTTCGTGCAGTTCCACCCGACCGGCATTTATGGGGCCGGCTGCCTGATCACCGAGGGGGCGCGCGGCGAGGGTGGCTATCTGACCAATTCCGAGGGCGAGCGGTTCATGGAACGCTACGCGCCGTCGGTGAAGGACCTGGCGCCGCGCGACATGGTCAGCCGGGCGATGACCATCGAGATCCGCGAAGGCCGCGGCGTGGGGCCGAAGAAGGACCACATCTTCCTGCACCTGGACCACCTGGATCCGAAGATCCTGGCCGAGCGCCTGCCGGGCATCTCTGAGACGGCCAAGATCTTCGCCGGGGTGGACGTCACGAAGGAGCCGATCCCAGTCTTGCCGACCGTGCACTACAACATGGGCGGCATCCCGACGAACTATCACGGCGAGGTGGTGACGCTGGCCGGCGGCGATCCCGATCGCATCGTGCCAGGACTGATGGCGGTGGGCGAAGCGGCCTGCGTCTCGGTGCACGGGGCCAATCGTCTCGGCTCCAACTCGCTGATCGACCTGGTGGTGTTTGGCAGGGCCGTCGGCCTGCGCTGCGCCGAAGAGCTGAAAACCGGCGCGACCCAGCCGGAGATGAAGGCGGCGTGGACCGATCCGCACCTGGCGCGGTTCGATCGCCTTCGTTACGCCGCTGGGTCGGTGTCGACCGCGGACCTGCGGCTGGAGATGCAGCTGGCGACGCAGGAGGACGCGGCGGTGTTCCGCACCGCCGAGACCCTGGACTCCGGCCTCTCGCGCCTGGCGGCGGTGCAGGCCAAGCGCGCCGACATCAAGGTCTCCGACCGCGGGCTGATCTGGAACTCCGACCTGATGGAGACGCTGGAGTTTGAGAACCTGATCGTCCAGGCGATCGTCACGGTGGCCGGGGCGGTCAACCGCACCGAGAGCCGCGGGGCCCACGCCCGCGAGGATTTCTCCAGCCGCGACGACGTCAACTGGATGAAGCACACCCTGGCTTGGCTCGACGACGCGACCGGGGCGGTGCGGCTCGATTACCGGCCGGTGCACGCCTACACGATGACCAACGACGTGGCCTACATCCCGCCCAAGGCGCGGGTGTACTGATGCGCCGGCGTTTCCGTCCCCCCATCCCCGGCTTCGCCGGTACTTCCTCCCGATGCGGGGGGAAGAGAGGCTTTCAGGATAGCCAATGGTCGAACTGACCCTTCCCAAGAACTCGAAGATCGGCAAGGGCAAGCGCCACGCGGCGCCGGCGGGGGCGAAGCGGATCAAGAGCTTCCGCGTCTATCGCTACGATCCGGATGGCGGCGGCAATCCGACCTGGGACACCTATGATGTCGACGTCGACGCCTGCGGGCCAATGGTGCTGGATGTGCTGCTGCACATCAAGAACACCATGGACGCGACCCTGACCTTCCGCCGCTCGTGCCGCGAAGGGGTGTGCGGCTCGTGCGCGATGAACATCGGCGGCCGCAATACGCTGGCCTGCACGCACGGCTGGGAGGACGTCCCGGGCAAGGAGATCACCATCTCGCCGCTACCGCACCAGCCGGTGGTCAAGGATCTGGTGCCGGACCTGACCATCTTCTACGCCCAGTACGCCTCGATCGAGCCGTGGCTGCACACCACGACGCCGACGCCGCAGACCGAGTGGCGGCAGTCCGAAGCCGAGCGGGCCAAGCTCGACGGCCTCTACGAGTGCATCCTTTGCGCCTGCTGCTCGACCTCGTGCCCGAGCTACTGGTGGAACGGCGACAAGTACCTCGGGCCGGCCGCCCTGCTGCAGGCGCAGCGGTGGCTGGCCGACAGCCGAGACGAGGCGACCGGCGAGCGGCTGGACGATCTTGAGGATCCGTTCAAGCTCTATCGCTGCCACACGATCATGAACTGCGCCCAGGTCTGCCCCAAGGGCCTGAACCCGGCCGAGGCGATCGCCGAGATCAAGGCGGCGTTGGTGGAGCGGGTGACCTAGGGCCGGCGTCCCGCCGGCATGTTTTATCCGCAGATTTCGCAGATTGATGGCGGGGTGGCTTCGAGCGCCCGCGCCTGGCGTCTTGTTGCGCGCCTTCGGCGCGCGAAAAGAAACCGCAACGACCTCGTCAGGCTCGCAGAAGAGCAATCCGCGAAATCTGCGTAATCTGCGGATAGAAACCTTCGCGCCACCGCCTCAGGCTTCCGCGGTTCTCACCAGCGTCAGCACCGGCGTCGCCGGTTCGGCGGCGGGCAGGGGTTGGCCGCGGAGGGCGTTGAAGGCGCGGACGACGGGGGGCGGGTCGGCTTCCTCGGGCGTCACCAGCAGGCCGAGGCGCTGGGCCGCTTCGCCGAGGTCGCGGCGGGCGCTCAAGGCGGCGATCGGGATGCAGAACACCATGCCGAGGATCACCGGCAGCATCCACAGGAAGGTGTGCAGCGAAACGCCAAGGGCGCTCACCGCCAGGCCGATGCCGACGGCGGTGTCGCCGAGGTGCTGGTTCGCGGCCTCGTCGAGGGTGAGGCCGCCCTCGTCGCGGTGCTGAGCCGCCCAGCCGGAGTCGTGGCCGGCCAGGATCGAGATCAGCGCCCAGACCTGGTTGAGCATCAGCACCGGCGCCACCAGGGCCGAGAGGGTGATCTCCAGCGCCATGCCGGCCAGCGCCTTCCAGGCGCCGCCGAAGCGCCGCCGCTCGGCCGGCGAGGCGAGCATGGCCAGGAAGGCGATGACCTTCGGGGCGAGCAGGAAGGCCATGGAGACGCAGAAGATGTAGAGGATCGGCGTGGTGCTGTCCGAGGGGTCGAGCAACTGCAGATCGGCCAGCTCGGGGTCGGCGACTCCCCATTCGGGCTTGAGGGCCAGGAGGGCGCTGGTCACCAGCAGCAGCAGCCACAGGGGCGCGGTGAGGTAGGAGGAGACGCCACGGGCGAGGTGCAGGCGCGAAAGCGGGGCAAATCCCCGGGCGCCCAGCACCTTGAGGTGCTGCAGGTTGCCCTGGCACCAGCGGCGGTCGCGGGTGATGGCGTCGGCGAGGGTCGGCGGGCTCTCCTCGTAGCTGCCGCCAAGGCCGGCGGCCATGCGGACCTCCCAGCCGGCCCGGCGCATCAGGGCCGCCTCGACGAAGTCGTGGCTCAAGACATGGCCGCCGAACGGCCGCTTGCCTGAAAGGTGTGGCAGGCCGGCGGTGCGGGCGAAAGCGGCGACGCGGATGATGGCGTTGTGGCCCCAGTAGTTGCCCTGATCGCCCGACCACCAGGCCATGCCGCGGGCGAGGATCGGACCGTAGAGGCGGCTGGCGAACTGTTCGGTGCGGGCGAAGAGGCTGTGGCGGTTGATGACCACCGGCACGGTCTGCAGGACGCCGAGGCGCGGGTTGCGCTCCATGGCCCTGGCCAGGCGCGCCAGGGTGTCGCCCTCCATCAGGCTGTCGGCATCGAGGATGACCATGTAGTCGTAGGCGGCGCCGAACGACCGCACCCACTCGGCGATGTTGCCGGCCTTGCGGTCGATGTTCTTCGGCCGGTGGCGGTAGAAGATGCGAGCCCGCCGCGGCAGGCGGCGGCGCAGGGCGCGGTAGCAGTCCACTTCCGCCCGCTGGATGTCTTCGCGGGTGGTGTCGCTGAGGATGAAGAAGTCGAAGGCGTCGGCGGCGCCGGCGGCGTCGACGGAGCGCCACATTGCGAGCAGCCTCGCCGCCAGATCGTCCGGCGCCTCGTTGTAGATCGGCGAGAGGATGGCGGTGCGGCTGGCGAGGACCGGCGTCGGTCCCTCGAGGTCGAATTCGTCACGGTCGC
>Ga0302314_10013343_pt1 | contig 14139 bp, 12 predicted proteins | sample III_Palsa_N2_3_FD_200533 | JGI IMG/M metagenome (GOLD analysis project Ga0302314, IMG submission 200533) | Peat permafrost microbial communities from Stordalen Mire near Abisko, Sweden - III_Palsa_N2_3 | ecosystem: Environmental > Terrestrial > Soil > Palsa > Peat permafrost | place: Sweden... | reverse complement strand
GTGCGAGCGTGCCAGGACGTCGCCGGGCAGTTTGTTCTTGAACTTGCCGAATCCGGTCTCGCGTACGCCGACGGGCGCTTCGCAGCGGCACTTGACCTAGTGGAGGCCGCACTCCGGACCGGTCTCGACACCACCGACGACACGCGGCTGCACCTTACCCGTCAGTGGCGCTGCGACGTGCTGACCGGGGCCGACCGGCTCGACGAATCACTCCAGATGTCGACCGAGAACGTCGCCGCCGCTCAGCGCGACCGGCAAGGCTGGGCGCTCGCCGTGTACGAGACCGGGCGCGCCAGGCAGCTGCTCCAGCTGGGCCGCCTCTCGGACGCCGCGGCCGTCCTCGAGGAGCACTTCACCCTGGATGCCGCCAGCGGCGTCGTCAGCGTGCTGGACGCGGCCGGGGCCGCTGCTCTCGGCCGTGTCGCGCTGCACACCGGCGACCGGGCACTGTCACGACAGGCCACCGAGATCGCCCAGGTCATGCTGAGCCAGAGCGCGCCCAGCGTACGCCGCCACGCGGCGTGGCTGCTCGCGCTGCAGGCGATGGCAGAGGGCGATCCGCCGAGAGCGCACCAGTGGCTCTGCGCCCTCGGGGAAGACGAGCGCACCTCCATCCTGCCGCTCTTCCCCATGGACGTCGCCGACGAGCCGCGCCTCGTTCACATGGCGCTGACGGTGCAGGACCATGAGCTCGCGGTCAGCGCGGCCGCGGTAGCGCAGCGCCAGTCGGCGCTCAACCCCGGCGTCCGCTCCCTCGCCGCTGTCGCAGCGCACGTCGGCGGCCTGCTCGATCGCAACCGCGATCACCTGGCCGAGGCGATCGACCTCTTCGATGGCACGGCTCGCCCCCTGGCGCAGGCCTCCGCGCTGGAGGATCTGGGCGTCATGGCCGTCGAAGACGGCGCCACACCGCAGGCATTGGACGTGCTGGGCCGGGCGCTGGAGATCTACGCGCAGACCGGAGCTGCGTGGGACGCCAGCCGGGTGCGGAGTCGGCTCAGGGCCCTGGGCGTGCGCCGCCGGCTGACATCGGGGCGGCACCAGGGTAGCGGCTGGGCGGCGATGACCGACTCTGAGCTAGCCGTGGCACGGCTGGTCGCTCAGGGTTTCACCAACCGCGAGGTAGCTGAGCGCCTGTTCGTGTCTCACCACACCGTCAGTGCCCACCTGCGCCATGTCTTTGTCAAGCTCAACGTCAACTCTCGGGTAGAGCTGACCAGGGTCGCGGGCATTCACGACTCCCGCGGCTCGGCCAGCAAACGCCCGGGAAAGACGTAAGGGCCGCCTCGCGTAGCAGTTGCGCAGGCCGGCCCGCGTAGGGTCGCGCACCCTGACCTGGGTGCGCTGCCGCGATAGAGCCGCCGCGATAGATATGACATGACCGTGCGATGCGCGGGGACCCGCTCGCCAGGGACATTGAGGTGGATTACCCGACCAACCCAGCCGTCCTCAGGGGTAACCACATGTCGATGCGATCGCCAGAAAAGTGCCGGATGACCGCCGGGCCCGAGTTCCAGCGCGGGACGCGATCGTCGCCAGCTCATCAGCACGAGGTTCCGCTGATCGGCAGGGGCCCGGAGGTGGCAGCTTTAAGGAGCCTGGTTGACCCGGCCTCGTCCCGGAGCCGGGTGCTCGTGGTACTGGGTGACGCGGGCATGGGCAAGAGCGTGCTCCTGGCGGACGCTGCGCAGCACGCTCGGTCCGTCGGCTTTCGGGTGCTGTCGATCGGCGGCCGCCGGCCGGAGGCGAGCCTGGCACTCGCGGGCCTGCATCAGCTGCTGCGTCCGGTGGCTTCCAGCGCAGCCGGCCTGTCCGGTCAGCAGCGGAGGGCGCTGCGGGCGGCACTCGGCTTCACCGTGGCGCCGGCAGATTCGGACCGCCTCGTGACAGCAGCCGCCGTGCTCGCCCTGCTGTCGGCGGAATCTGAGCTATGCCCGCTTCTCGTAGTCGTCGATGACGCTCACTGGGTGGATCGCAGCTCGCTGGAGGTGCTCGCCTTCATCGGCCACCGCCTCGACGCCGGGCGGATGGTCCTGCTCCTGGGCAGCCGAGGGCCGGCTCCGCCTGCAGGCCTGGGTTCCGGCTTCCCCGAGCTGCATCTCGATCCGCTGCCGGCAGCAGAAGCGAACCGGCTACTGGACGCGCAGCCACGTGCGCCACGCGGGCGTGCCCGCAGCCTGGTGATCACCCAGGCGGCCGGCAATCCCCAGGCACTGACGGAGCTGGCCCAGGTGATCGCCGCAGATCCGTCCGCCGGCCAGCGCTTCGCGCAGGAACCGCTACCGCTGAGCGACGGGCTCACAGCGGTGCTCGCGGCCAGGTTCACCAGCCTGCCGGAGCCGACCCGTGCGGCGCTGCTCGTCGCCGCGGTCGACGACAACCCGGGCCCCGGCCCCGTTTCCCGGCCCGCACCGGGGCTCGCGGCCGATGAGCTCGCGCCCGCCGAGCGGCTGGGCCTGGTCAAGGTGGACAGGTCAGGGGTGCAGTTCTCGCATCCCCTCGTCCGCTCCGCCATATACCACAGTGCGCCCTTCGCGGATCGGGCCGCGGCGCACCACCAGCTGGCCGCCGGACTTGAGCATGAGCCGGATCGGCGAGCCTGGCACCTGGCTGCGGCGGCGCTGCAGCCCGACGAGAAGATTGCCTCGCTGCTGGAGTCAACGGCCGCCCTGGCGCGCCGCCGCGGTGGCGCCGCGGCCGCGGCGCTGGCCGTCGAGCGCGCCGCCGAGCTCAGCCCGAATCTCAGCGACAAGGCGAGGCGGCTGATATCCGCCGCATCGATCGCCTTGCCCACCGGACAGGCGGACTGGGTCCACGACCTTGCCAGCCGGGCACTGGCCATCGCCGTGGACCCGGAACTGCGAAACGCCGCACACCGTGCGGCCGGATGGGCGCTGGCCTGGACGAACCAGCAGTCAGATGCGTTCACCACCCTCCTCGCCGTCGCCGACGGGGCCGCGGAAGGCCAGCCAGCCGTTGCCTGGGACGCCCTTGGCACGGCGGCCGCCGTCGCCTACCAGTCCGGATCAGCCGCCAGCCGCCAGTCCGTCAGCCGCGCCCTGGACCGTCTCGAGTGCCAGGGCCAGCCACCGCACTCCGACTGCGCAACGGCGGAAGCCATCGAGGCGCAGCGGATCTGGATACGCACGAGCACCGGCCCGTTCGCCGGCCGAAGCGACCTGGTGACGCGGCTGCGGTGCCTCGACCCGGCGACCGTCAGGGAACCCTCCGGGCCCGGCACCGCCGCATGGCTTCTCGACGAGCCCGACCTGGCGATCCGGTTTCTCAGGGAAGCCGTGCACCGGCTTGACTCCGATGGCGTCCGGGGCGCCAGCGGCGTGGTGCTATCGACGCTCGGCCGGGCGTACGCCGACGCGGGCCGGTGGGACGACGCGCTGACGGTCGCCAGCAGGGCCAGCGAGCTCGCTGAGGCGTACCAGATGGACGTGGTCGCGGCTGCTGCCGACCTCACCACGGCGGCTGTCCTCGCCATGCGGGCAGATACCGGCGAGGCGCGCAGCCACGCGTCCAGGGCGCTGGCGCGCGTTGACCCGGCCGAGAGCCGGTGCATTTCCGCGCGGGCGCGGCACGCCGTGGGCGTCGCCGCGTTCGCCGACGGCAGCCACCTCATGGCATACGCCCAGCTCCGCCAGCTGTTCCACCAGGACGGCAGTCCGCTGCACTATCACGTCTCCTACCTCGGCATCGCGGACCTCGCAGCGGCCGCGGTCCGCGCTGACCGGCAGCTGGAAGGCCGTGACATCGTGGATCGCGCGCTGAGCCGCCTGGACGGCGCCGCGTCACCCCGGCTGGAGCAGCTGACCGCCCGGGCCCGCGGCCTGCTCGCTGACCCGTCGAGGGCCGGAACGTACTTCGAGCAGGCGCTGTCAGATCCGGCCGGGAGCAGCTGGCCTTTCGAGCGCGCCCAGCTGCAGCTCGACCACGCCGAATGGCTGCGCCGCCAGCGCCGGATCAACGACGCCAAACCTGTCCTCGCGGCCGCGCTGGAGACGTTCCAGGGACTCCAGGCCACGTCCTGGGCGCGACGGGCCGAGACTGAGCTGAGGGCATGCGGCATCGGCACTCCCGATGTGCCCAGCGCTTCCGATGCCCTCGCTGATCTCACGCCCCAGCAGCGTGAGATCATCCGGCTAGCCAGCGACGGCCTCAGCAACCGCGAGATCGCCGACCGGCTGTTCCTGTCCCCCCGGACGGTGAGCTCGCACCTGTATCGCTCCTACCCAAAGCTTGGCGTCGCAGGGCGACACCAGTTGCGCACGGTGATCGCGCCCGTCGGAAGCCTTACCGCCAGCACGTGACCAGGCGGCGTCGTCCCGAGCTGAGCATCCGCCGGGACTGGGAAGCCGTAAGGCGAGCAATGCAGTCAAGTTGCTGATACCCGCCATGAGCCAGGCACATCACGATGGTGGCAGGCGGCGACCTCCTGCCATCGACGTCACGAGCGTCACCTTCTGCTGACCCGAAAGGACCGACATGACCGCGCTACCGAACATCGTTCTCGTCCACGGCGCATGGGCCGACGGCTCAAGCTGGAGCGGCGTCATCGAACGCCTGCAAGCCGACGGCTACCACGTCACCGCGCCCCAGTTCCCGATGGGGGTGCTGGAGGACGACGTCGCCCGGCTGCGCCAGGTCCTCGCCGCCCAGGACGGCCCGACGGTCGTCGCCGGCCATTCCTATGGCGGCCAGATCATGACCGCCCTCGGCACCGACGCGCCCAACGTGGCCGGCCTGGTCTACGTCGCCGCGTTCGGGATCGACCAGGGCGAGTCGCTTGGCGCGCTGCTGTCGCAGGGACCGGTGACCCCGGCGCTGGTGCACCTGATCACCGACAAGCAGGGCTATACCTGGCTGTCAGAGGACGACTTCGTCGACCACTTCGCTGCTGACGTCGACCCGGTCAGGGCCAGGGTCATGTACGCCGTCCAGCAGGCCCTGGCCGCGTCTGCCTTCGGGACCGAGATGGGCGTACCGGCCTGGAAGTCACTGCCGTGCTGGTACCTCGTCGCCACCAACGACCAGGCGATCCCGCCGGACGCGGAGCGCCAGTTCGCCAGCCGCATGGCCGCGGTCACCATCGAGGTCCCGTCCAGCCACGTCGCCATGGTCTCCCACCCCGACGAGGTGACCCAGCTCATCAAGACCGCTGCCGGCACCGTTTCGGCAGCGAGCTAGGCCCGCATGATGCAGGCCAGCTCGTTCCCGCGCCTGAGGACAGCGGCACCGCCTTCGACGTCAGCTTGATCCTGCTACGCCTTCCTGGCGATGGCCAGCCGGGCCAGTGCTCACACGAGTAGCCTCAGCGCGCTTGCGCCGCTGGCGACCTACGCGCCGCCACCGGAAAGTTCAGCGATCTGGGCGCGCGCCGCGGCGATGAGCTCGGCGTTGGTGTTGGCATGCCCGGCCAGCCCCCAGCCGCCGTCCGGTGCCTCGGTCAGCAGCACCCACGTCCGGTCCACCAGGGTGGAGTCAGCCGCGGCCGCGGCGATGATGTCGGTGAACTGCCGCACGACCTGAAGCTGCTTGTCCCGGTCCAGCGCGCCCGCATTGGTGAGCACCTGGACCCGCACGTAGGTGCTGTCCCCGTCCACGTTGGACAGCGAGTCGGACGGCATCTCGTGCACGAACGCCGCCGTGTTCTTGCGGAACATCGGGATGTCCGGCACCTGCTCGATGCGCATCAGCGTGCTGGCCAGGTCCGCCGCCAGCTTGTGCTTGTCGGCGAACGTGCCGGCGGCAGCGTAGGTGTCGATCATCGGCATGGTGGTCTCCCGCGGTCTGATGCGTGACTCGCATCGCGTCCTGACATCCTTGCGCTTCGGCAGGCGGCGGGGTATCCGCATGCTGACTGCACTTCCAGCAGCGGCAACTGTCTTGGCCTGGGTGGACGGAGCCGTCCGCAAGGTCGTGACCACGGTCATCGCCGGCGCCGCGGGGAGAACCGCTGCCGTGAACGGCAGGGCGTCGAGTCCGCACCAGGGGAGTCGGGCCGGCCCGCGCTGCCCAGTGGCTGACCATGGACGCCTCGGTCGCGCACTGCACCGAGGGCACCGGCATCTGGCAATGAGGCCAGCAACGATCAGGGGTAACGAGCCAGACGTCGTGATGGCCTGCTGCAGCTACGCCCAAAGCCTGCGACCGAAGTAACCGGCACGAGCGCGCGATGACCCCGGAACCACGCTGGCGCATCCTCCGGTAGGGCCGCTGCCAGCTGGTCCGGGCAGTATTTAGAGCAGTCAGGCGGCATCGACGCTTGCGGCGAAGCCGAGCAGGGCCTCCGCCAGTTCACCGGGGGCCTCCATGGCGGCGTAGTGGCCCACGCCGTCGAGCGACACGGAGCTGATTTCGCCTGACGCGGCCTGGGACATGGTGTCTCGGGAAACCCGTGGACCAGCAGGACCGCAGATCCGCTGGTCCCCGCCGCGACGACCAGCTCGAGAACCTTCAGACGCACCTGACGCAGCTGGTCGGCACTCCGCCCGTGCGCTTCGACACACCCGGCTGGATGTCGCGAGACCTCGGCGACCCGGTCTAGCTGAACTAGCCCGTCCGGCCGAGCCGCCGTCCGCACCGCCCCAGGGAAGGTCCCGCACGCGAGCGTCAGGCCGGTCAGCGCGGCCCGAGCCCGGTCTGGCCGTCGATCAGTTCCCTGGCGATGTCCAGGTGACCGGCGTGTCGCGCGGTCTCCTCGATCATGTGCAGCACGACCCAGCGCACGTTCGGCGGTTCCATCTCCGGGTCGCCGTGCCTGCCGCGTGGCGGCGCCGACAGAGGTGTCACCGCCAGCACCGCATCCGAGCGCGCGCACTGGTCGCGGTAGAAGTGGATGATCTCCGCTGCGGGCAGGTCACTGACGAACGCTGCCTTCGGGTCATCGGGAGGCAGGTCCTCATCCCCGGGCGGCGGCTCGGGAACTGCGCCGACCACGACCCCCTGGAACCAGTGCCACTCGGCGCCGCCCAGGTGCTCGACCAGCCCAGCCGGCGTCCAGCCCGACGGCACGACCGACCGGTGCCACGCCTCCTCGTCCAGTCCCTCCACGATGGAAAGCACCGAGTCTCGCTGGGCAGCGAGGAAGGACAGCAGAACCTGGTCCTCCGGATCCTCAGGGTGATTGCCGGTCATGTCCATCCTCCTGCCGGGTCGATCGCGTTGGCTGCCAGATCCGGCGCCGGGAGCTAGGGGTACTTGTCGTGGTGGCGCAATTCGACGTCTTCGTACTGGCGGCCCAGCGGCGTCAGGTCGAGGAGCTGGTCGGTCGCGCAGAGCAGCTGAACGACCGGGCCGTAGCCGGACCAGGTACGCAGGATGGTGCCGCCGTCCCGGAGGAAGACGCTCAGGCCGCCCTGCTCGCCAGGCCGGGCGGCCCAGGCCTCACCCCTGTCGGCTAGCTCCTGCGCGGTCCGGAAGTTGTATTCGATGGGCGCGACGCTTTCGTCGTTGGTCACGTGGAAGTCGTAGTTGAAGTCGCTTCCCAGCGACGAATACCACGGGAAGGTCCAGCCCATCCGCTGCCGGAAGGGCTCGATCTTGCTGATCGGCGCCCGGGATACCGCCGCGTAAGTGGTGTTGTGCGAATTCAGGTGAGCCAGGTCACCGACGCTGTCGGCCTGATACGAGCAGACCGGGCAGCCAGCGTCCCAGGTCGGGTCGAACATGAAGTGCTGCACGATGAGCTGAGTCCGGCCGTCGAAGAGATCCAGCAGGCTGGCCTTGCCGTCCGGGCCCTCGAAGGCGTAGTCCTTCTCGACTGCGACAGCTGGCAGCTCGCGGCGCCGGGCCGCGATCTCCTCGAGGGTGCGCATGGCCTCCTCCTCGGCAGCCTGCAGCTCCTTGCGTGCGGCCACCCACTCGGCGGCCGAGACGACTCGCGCACTCATTGCTCTCCTCCGTCCTCACGGCGGGCTCCCGTCCTCACGGCGGGCTCCCGTACGCCACCGTTAAGAGGTTGGACGGACAGGGTCGCCAGAACTCATCGCCCGCCCGGGAAATGTCGCCCCGCCCGGGCAACGTTACAAGGCGGCAGGGAAGCCAGCGGCTGAGTAACCCCAGTACCGACCTTCCGCGGGGCGCCTGGGCCCGAAGGATCGAAATTGACGGCGGATGGAACTGCGAGGCCGAGAACGGATCGGTGCGCTCCTCGCTACGACGCGCTGCGCGCGCTCGACTACTTCCGGCGTTCGGGCGCCGAGCCGGATTCCCGGATGGCCGAGGCCGTGGAGATCGTGCGCTCGAAGCGGCAGCCGGACGGCCGCTGGCTGCTCGACCGCATCCATCCCGGCCGCGTCCACTTCGCCCTTGAGGGTCGCGCGGGGGAGCCGAGCCGCTGGAACACCCACCGCGCGCGCCGGGTGCTTGACTGGTGGGAAGGCTGAGCGTCGGCGGGCAAGTGGTGCCACATCCTCCTCGGGCTTTCGACACACGTGGCACGCCCGCAGTGTGAGTGCCTCGTGTTCGTCTCTCAGGCCGGACTCCGCTCGACGTACCCGATCGTCGGTTGCTCTGTCGTGAATTGCAGGTTTACGGTTGACCGATGCGGTCATTTACCGCAAAGGAGAGCCAGGCATGGTGGCGGAGAAGACGTCGGCTCGTCGTTGGCTGCCGAGGATCGCCACGGCAGCGGTCCTGTCCGCCGCAGCGGCCGCCGTGGCGTCGCCCGCCGCAGCGGCACGGCACTCGCCAGCTGCCGTCAGCGCGCACCATCCGCCCGGATACGAGATCATCACCAGCGGGCCCATCGGCGCGCTGCCTAGCGCCTTCAACTCCGGTGCCTTCGCCACGTGCCCTGCTGGCACAGTCGTGTGGGGTGGCGGGGTTGCCTTTTTCGGTTCCCCCGATGCCAACCTCACCGTCAACACGTCCAACCCGAACGGGAGCGGCGGCTGGGCAGCAAGGGTCAACAACACCGGGACAACGACCGCGCAGTTCGAGGTCGACGCGATCTGCGCGAACAAGCCAAAGGGTTACAAGATCGTTTCTCAGATGGTGGATAATCCACCGGACACCCAGTCGCATGCCACAGCCACCTGTCCCTCCCCGAAAGTCCTGCTCGGCGGCGGCGCGCTGTCGACCGCCGACCAGGTAGCGGCCAATCTCACCAGTGCCTGGCCACAGAGTTCGGCCAAGTTCACGGGGTACCTCTACAACGGGACGACCAGCGATGCGAACTTCATCGTCTATGCGATCTGCGGCCACAAGCCGGCTGGCTACAAGATCGCCTCGAACAGTGGTTCCATAGGTCCGGACGCCACGCTGGAGGACGGCCTCCTGTGTCCAGCCGGCACGTCGGCGTTGGATGGTGGCGCTCAGGCCCTGGACCACCCCCCAGCCGTCCAACTCAGCGGATCGATCGACCAGGGCCCCTCCGGCTGGTCCATCGCACTGAACAACACCGGGCAGTCGGCGGATCAGGAAGACGGCTACGTGATCTGCGCCGCGTAGGCTCATCGGAGTCGGCCGGAGGTGCACGTCAAAGGTATGGGCGGCGGTTCCCAAGGAACGTGTGAGGCCGCCTTACTCACCACCGCGGCCGGCGACTCAGCCCCGGGCCAGGCTGTCAGCTCCCGCCAGCGCCGAGGGCCGTCAGCAGCACCAGCACGATCGTGACAGCCGCGAATAGGCCGTGCCCGATGACGACGGGCAGCGGGAAATTCCGTTCCGGCGGGCTAGTAATCCGGGCGCGCGCTCCCGTCGCTGCCACGGTTTCATGTGCCCGGTACACCTGGATCCAGCGGGCCGCCATGGTGAGGCCGAGGATCGCGACGGTGGCCAGTATCAAGACGGTGACCCACGCGAGCCCGGAGGCGTCGGTGATCAGGTACGCGGCCCATACCACGAGTCCGGCGACGGCAAGCAGCGCATGTGCGCTGATGACCGACACAGGCAGGCGGGTCGCAGCGGCGGACTGGAACTCGCGGTCATATTCGATCAGCCAGATCGCCAGCAGGAGAAGACCGCCTCCGGCGGTGATGAGCCAGGTGATAAGAGCCGCAAGCGACATTGCCAACCCTTCCTCGGCAGCGCCCGGAAGCCCCGCGCGGGATAGGCGCGCAAAACGTCGCAGTACGCCAGACGGCGTGCTGCGTGCGCATGAGGGGAGGGGCCCGCATCCACCCCTATCCACGGGCAGGCTCGCCCCGCAGTTCACCCCGGGACTCACCTGGCTGGGCAGGCTGGTACCGGCCGTGCCTGAGCGGTTCCCAGGTCAATGGGCACTTCGGCTGGCCGCGGCCGGCCCGGCGCGTGTCAGGGTCCGGTCAGGCGCTGAGCAGGTCGAGGGCGTTGGTGCCGTCGTTGACGAACAGCAGGCCCTGGCCGTCGCTCGGCGTCGTCACCCCGAAGAGGTCACCGGTTCCGTGCTGGACCAGGGTTACGGTCGCGGCCTGGCGGCCGCCGGGGGTGATCTCGACCGCGTTGCCGTTGTTGCCGTTGACCGCGATCAGGTCACCGCCGGGGGCGAGGGTCAGGCCGAGCGGGCCGTCGAGCGCTCCGCCGCTGGTCAGGACCCCGCTACCGGGCTTGGCCGGTGATCTCCTGGTGACCGCGTCGGGGATGGCGGTGATGCTGTTGGCGATGGTCGAGGCGACGTAGAGAGTCCCGCCGCGCCCCAGAGCCAGGCCGGTCGGTCCCTGGATGAGCGCTGCCTTGTTCTGCTGCCAGGGAAATCCGCTGCCCACGACGGTCACGCTCGTCATCCGTGGCCGGGTCCCCGGGGCTAGCGAGACGTCGAGGCGCACGACGTCGCACAGCCCCGATGGGGGCGGTACCGAGGTGGGGCCGCCCGTCCGGTTGAGCACGTCCGAGATGAACAACTCGGCATGACCGTGCCCGGCCCGCATGGTCATGTCCCATGGCCCGTTGATGTCCTGGTTCACCCAGGTCTCCACGGGCGTCCCGTGGCTGTCGAGCACGATCAGGCAGCCGGCCGGGTTCAGCGCAGGCAGCGCGCCGCCGTTGACCGTGGGCAGGCTGCCGGCGACGACCCAGCCGCCCGGCAGGGCCTCCAGCCCGGTGGTCAGGCCGACGCCGCCGGGGCATGATTGCGACGCTGGCAGCGCGTCAAGGCGGGCGAATGGCCTTACTGTGCCGTGGGGGGAGATCTCGACGATGGTGGTCCCGGTGCCCTGCACGTCGGCCTTGCTGTTGAAGTTGCTCACCAGGACGTCGCCGCGGACCAGCCTGCCCGTCGTCTGCGGCACGACCGTGATCCCGTAGGGATTGACGTCGCCGTTCGCCGGGACGGTGCTGGCGATCTGGCTGACGGTATGGAACCGCAGCAGGTAAGGCCGCACAGCGGCCTGCGCAGCTGACGCGGAACGCGCGGCAGCGGGATGCGCAGCCGTGGAGCACGCGGCCGCCGCGAGCATGACAGCCGCAATCCCCAACAATGCCCGGCAGCGCCGTCCGGTACTCATCAGCATGATGACTCCTCTGTAGCCGGCACGCGTGTGCTTGAAGTAATCGGTCGCATACGAGGAGCAACGGATCGTCGTACGATCTGGTTCAGCAGAGCGTGATGTCGCGAACCTGCCCCCCAAGGCGTTGCTGCGGCTGGATGGATTTCGGCGTCCCATCCAGCCGGTGAACCGCAGCCGTCCCGGCTCCGTGTCAGGTGATAAGGATCGGTTTAGCTGGCCGCGGCAGCTCTCACCGCGGCATGCCAGCCTCATTTTCGTGTGCGGCCCGCAGGGCTGACCGAAGGAGGATCACGGTGAGGCGGATAACGAAAGCGGCGCTCACGCTCGCGGCCACGGTGAGCACGGTTGCGGCGCTGGCGGGGGTGGCCGCGGGCCCCGCGCTGGCGAAATACGGGCCGCCGAGCATTCGCCAGGTGTGCACGGCAACGGCCAACGGCGGCACGCTGGAAGGCAGCACATGCGTGCTGCCGCCCGGAGTCACCACCGCGCCCAACGGCTACTTCGCGGCCATCGCGGTGAGCAAGACCGGCGCCGCCGGCGCCACCGTCACCTTCGCGCTGACCGCGGGCAGCCTCCCGCCCGGCCTGACCATGCCCGCCGGGTCCGGGTCCGGCACCGTCATCACCGGGAACCCCGCCAAGGCCGGAACGTACGGCTTCACCGTCAAGGCGACCGACGGGAGCCTGACCGCCACGCTGGCCTACCAGATCACCGTCACCGTGCAAGGCGCGCCGGACCAGCTGCTGTGCACCGCCGCTAACGGGAGCTACCTGTTCAGCGGGCTCTGCACGCTGCCCGACCCGGTGCTCGGCCAGCCCTACCAAGGGCGCCTGCCCACCAGCCACCAGGCCGGCGGCACGCTCAGCATCGTCGCCGGCGCCCTGCCCGCGGGCCTGACCCTGCCCGCCACCTTCGGGGCCGCTGGCGACACCATCAGCGGTACTGTCACCCAGCAGAACGAAGCAGCCACCTACGACTTCACCGTGCAAGGCGCCGGCGACCAGGGCCAGCCCCTGTACCAGCTCTACCAGATCACCGTGGACCCCGGCCCGCCGCAGCCGCTGACCATCTCCCTGGACTCCTACGATGGCGCCACCCTCCCCCCGGCGATGGTCGGCGGGGCGTACGCCCAGGGCTTCGGCTTCACCGGCGGGGCCGCGACCTACACCTGGTCGGTGGCATCCGGATCGCTGCCGCCCGGGCTGGCGCTCACGAGCCCCTACGCCACCGCGGGCGATGACAACAGCCAGCTGTCCGGCACGCCCACCACCGCGGGAACCTACACCTTCACCATGCAGCTCAGCGACTACGACGGCCAGCAGGCCACCCAGCAATTCATCCTCACCGTCGCTCCGCCGCTGCAGATCACCCCCACCGCGCTTCCGGCCGGAACCGTCGGCGTGAAATACAGCCACGACCTCCCCGCCCAGGGCGGCACACCCCCGTACAACTGGTCCGTCGTCATCAACATCAATGAGCTCCCGCCCGGCCTCACCCTCGATACCACTGCCCCGGACTACAACAACGTCCTGACCGGAACGCCGACCAAGGCGGGCACCTTCAGCTTCCCCATGCAGGTGCACGACTCACAAGACAACATGGTGAGCGGCACGCTGACCATCACCGTCAATCCGTAAGGCCGAGCGACGGCCGCGTTGTCACCGAGGACGTCAGCACGTTCGGCGCGGCAGCGACTCTCGTCCCGAATCACCGAGGAATCGTGTACTGCCATCATGCACGCTTCCCGCGCACACGGCCGGGCCTGGAGAGACTCCGCAAGGCCCTGGTCGCGCTGGCTGCAGACCCCCCGGCGGGCCTCGGCGAGCACCCAATCATCTGGTGGCTTGACGCATCCGCAATGTGGGCGCTCGAGGTCGCGGAGGGTCATTCGTTTCCGGAGCACTAACAGGTGTCTTCTTGTAAGAGGTGCCTAGGTCGTCTATGGTGCCCCACGGGGCGGCCACCACCGCCATCCTCAGTCCGGCTGGGCTATCGACGGGCGGGCAACGTTTGGATGGAGCACGCCGGATTCCTGCGCTCCGTCATCGCTGACATCCATATCGAGGTGCTGGATGAGTTGGAAGCCGGCGGACGCTACGCGGAGCGTCACGTCGTCGCCATCGAGAAGCGTGATGGCGGCGTGGAACGGACGGAGATTTACGCCTTCGCGGCGCTCGAGGATCGCGGGCGGTTGCGGACGACGGAGGAGACCACGCTCGCGCTCGGCACCGTCGAGCACGGATCAGCCCCGCTCGGCTCCGTAGAGCCGGCCCAGCGTCGCGAAAGGACCTTCCCGGTGTCGACATCGACGGTTGTCCCGGCCTGGCTCAACAGAGAGTTGTACCCCTTCGACAATCACTTCTGCGACATCGATGGCAACCGGATCCACTACGTGGACGAAGGCTCCGGGCCGACGTTGCTCCTGGTGCACGGCAACCCGGTGTGGTCGTTTGTCTACAGCAACGCCATAAAGGCCCTGAGCAGCTCCTTCCGGTGTGTGGCCGTCGACCTGGCCGGCTTCGGCCTGTCAGAAGCGGCACCTGGATTCTCCTATCTCCCCGCCGCTCAGTCCGCCCTGCTGGCGAAACTCATCGAACAGCTCGATCTCCGAGATTATTCGATCGTGGTGCACGACTGGGGTGGGCCGATTGGCCTGAGTGCCGCGCTGGTCGCCCCAGAGCGGCTTTCCGGAATCGTCATC
>Ga0302314_10013340_pt1 | contig 14141 bp, 13 predicted proteins | sample III_Palsa_N2_3_FD_200533 | JGI IMG/M metagenome (GOLD analysis project Ga0302314, IMG submission 200533) | Peat permafrost microbial communities from Stordalen Mire near Abisko, Sweden - III_Palsa_N2_3 | ecosystem: Environmental > Terrestrial > Soil > Palsa > Peat permafrost | place: Sweden... | reverse complement strand
GAGATCCTCAAGTCCTCGCTGGTGACGCACGCTGGCGACATCGTCCACCCCGCGCTGCATTCGGTCTGAAGGAGACGATCTTGGACGCCGTCGTCGATCCGACCATCTTTCGCCTGGCGATTTTCGTGCTCGCCGTGTTCGTCGGCTACTACGTGGTGTGGAGCGTCACCCCGGCGCTGCACACGCCGCTGATGGCGGTGACCAACGCCATCTCCTCGGTGATCATCGTCGGCGCACTGCTGGCGGCGGCGGCGCATGGCACGGGTGAACCCGGCGTCAAGATGGGCGGCGTCTGGATCTCAAAAGGGGCCGGCGCGGCGGCCGCGGCCCTGGCCTCGGTGAACATCTTCGGCGGCTTCCTCGTCACCCAGCGCATGCTGGCCATGTACCGCAGGAAAGACCGGACGCCGGGGGGCAAAGCGTAGATGAACGCCAACCTGGCCTCGCTCGCCTACCTCGTCTGCGGGGTCCTGTTCATCCTGGCGCTGCGCGGGCTCTCCAGCCCCGAGACCAGCCGCCGGGGCAATCAGATGGGCATGATCGGCATGGCCATCGCCGTGGCCGTGACGCTGGCTACCCTGTTCGCGTCAGGGGCTCTGGACGGCGTTACGATCGCGCTGATCATCGGCGGCATCGCGGTGGGCGGCGCCGTTGGCGCGCTGGTGGCGCGCCGGGTCGAGATGACCGCCATGCCCCAACTGGTGGCTTTCTTCCACTCCCTGGTGGGCCTCGCCGCCTGCCTGGTCGCGGTGGCCGCGATCCACACGCCGGCCGCCTACGGCATCGCCGAGGGTGATGGGGTCAAGCTGGAGAGCCTGATCGAACTCTCGCTCGGCCTCGCCATCGGCGCGGTCACCTTCACCGGCTCGCTGATCGCGTTCGCCAAACTCAACGGCAACATGTCCGGCGCGCCGATCCTGCTGCCGGCCCGCCATCTGCTCAACCTGGCGCTGGCCGTGGTGGTTGTCGCGCTGATCGTGGTCTTGGTGCTCAGCGGCGGCCACGCGTTGTGGGCTTTCTGGCTGATCTTCGTTCTGGCTCTCGTGGCCGGGGTCACCCTGATCATCCCGATCGGCGGCGCCGACATGCCGGTGGTGGTCTCGATGCTCAACAGCTATTCCGGCTGGGCGGCCGCGGCGCTGGGCTTCACGCTGGCCAACATCACTCTGATCATCACCGGGGCCCTGGTCGGCTCCTCGGGGGCGATCCTCAGCTACATCATGTGCAAGGGGATGAACCGCTCGTTCGTCTCGGTGATCCTTGGCGGCTTCGGCGGCGAAACCGGCGGGGCGGCGGTGGGCGGAGCCGTCGAGACGCGGATGGTCAAGCAGGGCTCCGCCGACGACGCCGCGTTCATCCTCAAGAACGCCTCCAAGGTGATCATCGTGCCGGGCTACGGCATGGCGGTGGCCCAGGCCCAGCACGCGCTGCGCGAAATGGCCGACAAGCTCAAGGAGCACGGTGTGGAGGTGAAGTACGCCATCCACCCTGTGGCGGGCCGTATGCCGGGCCACATGAACGTGCTGCTGGCCGAGGCCAACGTCCCCTATGACGAGGTCTTCGAACTCGACGACATCAACGCCGAGTTCGCCACCGCCGATGTCGCTTTCGTGATCGGCGCCAACGATGTCACCAACCCCTCGGCCAAGACCGACCCAAAGAGCCCGATCTACGGCATGCCGATCCTCGACGTGGAGAAGGCCCAGACGGTGCTGTTCATCAAGCGCGGCATGGGCTCCGGCTACGCCGGCGTCGAGAACGAGCTGTTCTTCAAGCCCAACACCATGATGCTGTTCGCCGACGCCAAGAAGATGGTCGAGGGCATCGTCAAGGCTCTGTAGTTCATCGCTGAGCTTCACTCCGATCATCTCCGCTTTCGCGGGGTGAGCGGAATTCAGAAACTCTCAGATACCGGGCGTGGCGGCTCTGTGGACAAGGAGAAGGGCGATGCCGGCGAAGATCAGGGAGATGCCCACGATGATACCGACGAACACCGCCGAGCCAATGGCGTTCATGAAGAAGATGATCGCCGCGAGTACAATGTCGATCAGACCCGAAACCAGGAGCCAGGCCCACGGACCGGTCGCGCGTCGACGGTGGTCGAGCGCCAGGCCGATCAGGGTGACGCCGTCGAGCAGCAGATAGGCCCCGATCACGATGGTCAGGGCCACGGCGCCGGCCAGGGGATAGACCAGCAGGATCACGCCGATCACCAGGGCGATGAGCGCCGAGGCCAGGCTCCAGCCGAAGTGGGAGTGATCGCGGCCGGCGAAGGCCGAGACCAGCCCGACCACGCCCGTCAGGATCAGGATCCAGGCGAACACCAGGCTCGCTGCCAGCCCCGCCAGCAGGGGCATGGCCACCGCAGCGATCCCCAACACAATCAACAGCACGCCCTCGACCGTCAGCCAGGTCGATCTTCCCGCGACTCCCGCCATGGTTTCCCTTTCGTCAGTTTCCAATCTCTGGCGGCCCTTGACCCTGTTCGGCTCCGCGCGCGACTGTTCCATCATCCGCGCAAGGTCGGCATTGGCGCAGATCATACGCGGCCGCACTCAAACGTGTAGGGGGAAGCAAGCTTCATGTCGGACGTAGAGGTTCACGGCCTTGCCGGCCCGCGCTTCGCATCGGTGCGGGACGTCTTCGCGGGCAATCTCGCCAGCGGCGCCGACGTCGGCGCCTGTTTCACGGCGACGGTCGAGGGGGAGACCGTGGTCGACCTGTGGGGTGGGTTCGCCGACGAGGCGAAGACGCGGCCGTGGGAGAAGGACACCCTGGTCAACGTCTACTCCACCACCAAGACCATGACGGCGCTCACCGCCCTGATGCTCGCGGACCGCGGCGAGCTCGATTTTGCCGCACCGGTCGCCCGCTACTGGCCGGAGTTCGCCGCCAACGGCAAGGCGGCCGTCAAGGTCAGCCACCTGATGAGCCACGCCGCCGGTCTCTCCGGCTGGAAAGAGCCGATCCGCAAGGAAGACCTCTACGACTGGGAAAAGGTCACCGCCCTGCTGGCGGCGCAGGCCCCCTATTGGGAGCCGGGGACGGCGTCTGGTTATCACGCCCTGACCCAGGGCTACCTGGTGGGCGAGGTGGTGCGGCGCATCACCGGCAAGACCCTTGGCACGGTGTTCCGCGAGGAGATCGCGCAGCCTCTGGGTGCGGACTTCCATATCGGCCTGCCGGCCAGCGAGGACGCCCGGGTCGCCGACCTGATCCCGCCGCCGCCCGGGACGGGCGTGGGCGACGGTGAACAGAGCGAGCTTTCCGCCAACATGTCCCACAACCCCGGCATCGATGTCATGGCCACCCGCACCCGCGCCTGGCGCGCCGCCGAGATCCCGGCCGCGGGCGGCCAGGGCAACGCCCGCTCGATCGCCGAGATCCACGTGCTGCTCGCCAACGGCGGGGTCGCCAAGGGCAAGCGCCTCCTCTCGGAGGCCGGTTGCCGCAAGGCGCTTGAGCTGCAGATCGAGGGCCAGGACCTGATCCTCGGCGGGCCGGCGCGGTTCGGGATGGGCTTTGGCCTGCCCGGCGCCCAGATGCCGCTGCCGCACGCCAACACGATCTTCTGGGGCGGCTATGGCGGTTCGCTGGCGATCATCGACATGGATGCCCGCACAACGTTCGGCTACGCGATGAACAAGATGGCCCCCACGACGATGGGCGACATGCGCGGGATGGGCTTGGCGATGGGCATGTGGGCGGCTTTGGCCGGGTAAGCCGCGCGCCGGCCAAGGCAAAATTCTAACGGTCGTTAGTTTGATTATTGACTCCGGGGCGGTTCGCGCTTCTGGTGGTGTCAAGGCCCGCGCGGACGGGCGGAGGACGCCATGGATTTCGAGTTTCCGCAGGGAGAGGCAGGGAGCGGAGCGCAATGACCTCGCCCCGACCCGCACTGATCGACGTCCACTCGCACGTCGTTCCCAGGAGCCTGCCCACCGACCCCAGCGGCGGGTCGATCGGGGCCTGGCCGTCGGTCCACTGCGAGGCCTGCGGGCGCAAGGCGCAGGTGCGGGTGGGCCAGAAGCCGTTCCGGGACATCGACGACCGATCCTGGGATGCCGACCGCCGGGTCGCCGACATGGACGAGGACGGGGTGTCGGCTCAGGCGTTGTCGCCGATGCCGGAACTGCTCTCCTACTGGCTGGACGCGCCCGCGGCGTTGGAGCTGAACCGCGGCCTCAACCACGCCATCGGCGAAATGGTCGCGCGACGGCCGGACCGCTTCTTCGGGCTGGGCTGCGTGCCGATGCAGGATCCGGACCTGGCGGCCAAGGAGCTGTCGCAGTTCCGCTCGCGCTTCGGCCTGGTGGGCGTGGAGGTGGGCAGCAACGTCAACGGAGCCTACCTGGGCGATGCGCGCTTCGACCCGGTATTCGCCGCCGCGGAGGAGAACGACCTGGCGATCTTCGTGCATGCGCTGCATCCGCTGCAGGCCAAGGATATCGCCCGTTTTCCCACGCTCCCGCCCTTCGCGGCCTTCCCCACCGACACCGCCCTGTGCGCCGCCACTCTGATCATGGACGGCGTCTTGGAGCGATTCCCGCGCCTGAGGCTCGCGTTCAGCCACGGCGGCGGGACGCTGGGGCCGATCCTGCACCGCATGGAGTTCGGCTGGGCGGCCAGCGACGGATTCGGCGGGCGTCTCCCGCAGTCGCCGAAGGCCTACGCGCGCCGGTTCTTCTACGACAGCCTGGTCTATGACGAGGCCTATCTGGCGCACCTGGCCGAGCACATCGCGCCGGGGCAGGTCTTCCTCGGCACCGACTATCCCTACCTGATCATGCAGCCGCAGCCCGCCGAGTTCATCCGTTCGGCGGCCAGTCGGCCCGAGGTCGGCTCGTCCATCTGGAGCGACGCGGCGCGCCGGTTCCTGGGCGTCCCCGCGTTGGCTCAGGCCGGTCATGGCTGACGGCGGCGCGCTCCCCAAGGCCTCGCACACCCGGCGCCTGATCCTGGAGGCGGCGGCGGCGCTGTTCCGCGAAAAGGGTTACGCCGAGGTTTCCCTGCGCGAGATCGCCCAGGCGGCGGGTATGAAGACCGGCAGCCTCTACTATCACTTCGAAAGCAAGGAGAGCCTGGTCGAGGAGATCCTCACCCTCGGGACCCAGGGAGCGTTCGAGGCGTCGAGGGACGCGGTCGCGGCCCTCGGCGCGGCCGCCGATCCGGTGGACAAGCTCGAAGCGGCCTTCACCGCCCACGTCCGCTTCCTGCTCGAGAAAGAGGACTTCGCCAGCGCCAATCTGAAGATCCTGCCCCAGGTCCCGCCGGCGATCCGGGAGCGCCACGTGCGGCAAGACCGCGAGTACGCCGTCTTTGTGGCCGGGATCATCGATGAGATCGCCAACGCGGGCCGCCTGGGGCCCGGCGTCGACCCCACCTTGATGCGCATGCTGTGCTTCGGCGCCCTCAACTGGTCGATCTCCTGGTTCGACCCCAAGGGCCGCACGCCGGCCGAGATCGCCGCCCAGCTGATGATCCTGATCCGCCGCGGAGCGCTGACACCCCCCGCCGCTTCCCAGGAGCCTGCCATGACCTGCGCCGTCCGACTTCCCGACGCCCTCGCGCGCGCCGTTGCCGATCCGAAGAGCTACGCGGACCTGGACCGTCTCCACAAGGCCTTCGCCGACATCCGCCGCGACTATCCGTTCGCGCGGGCCGAGCTGCCGGACTACGAGCCGTTCTGGGCGGCCTGCAAGTTCGAGGACATCCAGTCGATCGCCCGGCAGAACGACGTGTTCCTGAGCGGCCTGGGCGCACTGATGCCGAGGTCCAACGCCTTGCAACTCACCGAGCAGGGCTTTCGCAGCATCGTCGGCATGAACGAGCCGGACCATGGAAAGTATCGTGTGCTGACCCAGGGATGGTTCGTGCCGAAGAACCTGCGCAAGCTGGAGGACGGCATGCGCGTCCTGGCGCGGCGATACGTCGACCGGATGGCGCAGCTTGGCGGCGAGTTCGACTTCGTGCGCGAGATCGCGGTGCACTACCCGCTCCTGGTGGTGATGGCGATCCTGGGCGTCCCGGAGGAGGACGAGCCGATGATGCTGCGCCTCACGCAGGAGTACTTCGGGAACGCTGATGAGGAACTTGCGCGGCGTAGCGCCCGGACGCCGGAAGAGATCCGCACCGGTCTCAAAGAGACAATCGCCGAGGTCAGCGCCTATTTCCGCAAGATCACCGAGGATCGCCGCCGCGCGCCGACTGACGACCTCGCCAGCGTGATCGCCAACGCCCGCATCGATGGCGAACTGGCGCCGGAGCTGGATACTCTGGGGTACTACATCACCATCGCCTTCGCGGGGCACGACACCACCTCATCCTCGGTGGCGGGCGGCCTCTGGGCGCTCGCCGAGCGGCCGGGTGAGCTCGCCAAGGTCAAGGCGGATCCCTCGCTCATCCCGGGCCTGGTGGAGGAGTCGATCCGCTGGACGACGCCGGTTCAGCAGTTCACCCGCGTCGCCGCCCGGGACGCCGAGGTGCGTGGCCAGACGGTGCGCGCCGGCGAGCAGGTGGCGCTGTGCTTTCCTTCCGGCAACCGCGACGAGGAGGTCTATGAGGATCCGTTCGAGTTCCGGGTCGACCGCACGCCGCTGCGACACGTCGCCTTCGGCTACGGCGCCCACCAGTGCCTGGGCATGCACCTTGCGCGCATGGAGATGTCGATCTTCTGGCAGGAACTGCTTCCCCGCCTGGCGAGCGTCGAACTGGCGGGACCGCCGCGGCTGACCGTCACCAACTTCGTCGGCGGCCTCAAGAGCCTGCCGGTGAGGGTGCAGATGAACTGATCGGGCGCCAGGCTCAGGGCTTGGGCGGGGCAGGGTCCTTGTCGCCACCGTTCGCCTGAACGGCCTTCATGGCGGCCTGGCATTCCGGCGTGACCTTGTCGAAGTTCTTGATCAGGCAGGCGCGGACGCCGGCCCGGTCGCGGGCCGTGACCTCGGCCTTGCAGAGCGACACGGCGGAGGGGTAGCAGGCGCGGCGCGGCGAAGGTGGCGCGTTTTGCGCGGACGCCGCCGTCGAAGCGACGAGGAGAAGGACGATGGTGGGACCGGCCAGAGAAACGCGGGAACGCATGCGGAGTCCTTGGATGAAATAAAGGCTTACAGGTCTTTATCGGTGGCGTGCGGCCAAGCCGCCGCCCGAGCCTTTTACACCGGCTAGGTCGCCACTAGATTTCAGGTTGGTAGGCGCCCTGGCGCGCCATGTCGGCCAAGGGATTCCATGCCTGCCCAAGCCACAGCCCCCCGTCCGCGCGGCCGTATGGTCGAGATCGGTTGCGGCCGCACGCTGCATGCGGTCAGCGCGGGACCGGCCAGCAGCGCCCGACCGCTGGTCCTGTTGGAGGCTGGCGCCTTCGGGTTTTCGGCCGATTGGGCGGCCGTGCAGGACAAGCTGTCCCACCGGGGCCTGCGGTCCCTGGCTTACGATCGGGCCGGACTGGGGTTCTCCCAGCCCGGCCCGGAGCCACGCGACGGTGACGCGATCGCCAGGGATCTCGAAAAGCTCCTGCTCCATCTGGGCGAGCCGGGGCCCTTCGTGCTCTGCGGACATTCCATGGCCGGGCTCCATGTCCGCCTGTTCGCCGCGGGCAACGCCGCCCGGGTGGTCGGCGTAGTGCTCGTAGACGCCACCACGCCCGAGGCGATGGACTCGAGGATGATCAGCGGGTTCGTGCAGCATTTCGGGACGGCCACGCGCCTGGCTGCCTGGGGCGCCGAGGCCGGCCTGCTGGCCCCCCTGTCGGGAACGGGGCTCGGGGACGCCATCGGTCTCGAGGGCGCGCCGGGGATGGAGAAGCGTTGGGCCTTCGCCAATCCCGGCCACAATCACTGGGCGTCGCGGGAAGTGCAGTGCTGGGCCGATAGCGCCCGCGAGGCGCGCGAGGCGGGGACCTTTGATCCCCGTCTGCCGGTGGCCGTGATCCTGACGGGGACGGCGGCGGAGCGTAACGGCTTTCGCGGCGTGCAGACGGCCCCGGCCAGGGCCTCGAACCACGGTCTCATCGACTATGTCGCGGGGGCGTCCCACGCCACGATGCTCAACGGGGTCTATGCGGACGCCATCATCCGGGGCGTGGAACACGCCATGGGGCTCGCGGTGGATGACGCGGGAGGCTCGACCTCCCGGGCCGAGCCTTAGCGGTCGGAGCCTTCAGGCTAGGCTCTGACGACCTTCTTCGGCGCGGCGATCAGACCTTCACGCTGCATGCGCTTGCGAGCCAGCTTGCGGGCCCGGCGAACGGCTTCCGCCTTCTGCCGGGCGCGCTTCTCGGACGGCTTTTCGTAGTGGACGTGCCGCTTCATCTCGCGGAACGAGCCTTCGCGCTGCATCTTCTTCTTCAGCGCTTTCAGCGCCTGGTCGACGTTGTTGTCGCGAACGAATATTTGAACCACCGGTCCTCCTGTGGGTTCCCGCGGGGCCACGGGACAACGCTTCCGGAGGGGCCCCTCCGGAATGAGGCCGGCGAGATAGCAGGCCCGCAGCCTGTTGTCCATGCGATCGGCGGGTGTAGATGAGCGCCATGACCGATCAACCGGCCTTTGAGGCCGCCAGTGAGGCCGCGACCGCGGCCGATTGGGCCACCGAGACCGAGGGCCGGCTGCTGACGGCGGCGCTGGACCACGCGGAGAGGCTGGGCTGGACCTCCCGCCTGGTGGCCGCCGCCGCGCGCGATATCGGGCTCACCGCGGCCGAGGCCGGGCTCCTGCTCCCGGAGGGGCCGCGCGACCTGGCCGCACTCCTGGCGCGCCGCGACGACTCCTCCGCGCTTCGCGCGCTCGCGGCCGTCGATCCGTCGGCCCTCAAGATCAGGGAGCGGATCCGCGCTGGCGTCCTGGCCCGCACCGAGGCGGCCATGGATCACGAGGGCGCCACGCGCCGGTGGATGGGCTTTCTCGCCCTGCCGCCCCACGCGGCCCTGGGGCTGCGCCTGCTGTGGGGGAGCGCGGACGCGTTGTGGCGCTGGGCGGGCGACACCGCCACCGACGAGAACCACTACACCAAGCGCGCCCTGCTGGCCGAGATCCTGCTCTCGACCCTGGCCATCCGTATGGCCGCCGACGAGGCGGCGGCCGGCGCCCATCTGGATCGGCGGATCGAAGGCGTCATGACCTTCGAGCGTTGGAAGGGCCGCTTCAAGCCGGGGCTCGCCGCCACCAGCGCCGCCAAGGCCCTCGGGCGGCTCAGGTACGGCCTGACGAGGCTGTAGAGGGCGCCTTTCGCGGCGCTCGGTCTTCCGGGCTCTACCCCGGGCGATCCAGGCTGGACAGCCGGTTGACGTGCCCCATCTTGCGGCCGGGCGCCGCCTTCCGTTTGCCATAGAGCCAGACCCGGGTCTCCGGCTCCCGGGCCAGGCGCGCCCAGCCGGAGCCTTCCTTCCCCAGCAGGTTGGTCATCTCCACGTGGCAGGTCGCCGCCGTCGGACCGAGGGGCCAGCCGGCGATGGCCCTGATATGCTGTTCGAACTGGTCGACGGCGCAACCGTCCAGGGTCCAATGGCCGGTGTTGTGCACGCGAGGGGCGAATTCGTTGACCAGCAGGCGGCCGTCGTCTCGCTCGAACAACTCCACGCCCAGCACCCCGACGTAGTCGAGAGCGACCAGCAGAGTGGCGGCGATCTTCTCGGCCTCGGCGAACAGCCGCGGCGTCCCAGTGGCCGGCGCGCTGGTCCGGCGCAGGATGCCGTTTTCATGGTGGCTCTCGGTCAGCGGGTAGAGGGCGATCTCACCGCCGCGACCGCGGGCGGCGATGACCGCGACCTCGCGGCGGAAGTCGGCGGGGGTCTCGGCGATGGCCGGCCGGCCGCCGAGTGCGGCGAGTGCGGCGGCGGCGTCGCGTGGCCGGTGGGCCCAGGCCTGGCCCTTGCCGTCGTAGCCCCCGTGGCGGGTCTTGAGCAGGAGAGGCGCGCCGTAGCGCTGGAAAGCGGCGCGCAGGTCCGCCTCGCTGTCGATGGCCGCGAACCCCACGGTGGCGATGCCGGCGGCGTTCAGGAAGGACTTCTCCTCCAGCCGATCCTGCGCGATGGCCAGGGCGCGCGTGGCGGGGGCGACCTCAGCGCCCAGCTGCTCCAGTTCCGCCATGGCCGCCGCCGGGACGTTCTCGAACTCGAAGGTGATCACCTGAGCCCTGTTCGCCAGGGCGCGCAGGGCGCCCGGGTCGTCGTAGGCGGCGACGATCGCGTGGGCGGCCACCCGCGCGGCAGGAGAGTCCGGCTCCGGCGTGAGGATGGCGACGTCGAAACCCAGCCGCGCGGCCGCCAGGGCCAGCATGCGGCCGAGCTGGCCGCCGCCGAGGATCCCGATCGTAGCGCCCGGCGGCAGGGGGAAGCTCGTCATCCTCCCCCAACCTCGACAGAGGGATCGTCCTCGACCGCCTCGGGCACGGACTCGGTCTGGCGACGACGGTAGTCGTCGATCCGCAGCGCCAGCGCCTCGTCCGACAGGGCCAGGATCTGCGCCGCCAGTAGACCGGCGTTGAGCGCGCCGGCCTCGCCGATCGCCAGGGTCGCCACCGGAATCCCGGCCGGCATCTGCACGATCGACAGCAGCGAATCGAGGCCGCTCAGGGCCTTGGACGGCGCGGGAACGCCGAGGACGGGCAGCGGGGTCATCGCCGCGGTCATGCCCGGCAGATGCGCCGCTCCGCCCGCGCCCGCGATGATAACCTTGTACCCCTGCGCCTTCGCCCCGGCGGCGAAGGCGTAGAGCCGGTCCGGCGTGCGATGGGCCGAGATCACCTTGGTCTCGTAGGCGACGCCGAGGGCGTCCAGGGAGTGCGCCGCGCCCTTCATCGTCGGCCAGTCCGAACGGCTGCCCATGATGATCGCCACCCGCGGCTTCTCGCTCATCTGTCTACCGTCTTTCCCTGGCGAGGCTCATTGGCGCGACCCATTGGCGCGCCGGTCTGGGGCGCGCAAACTACAGGCCGCCTGTCGACCGTCGCAACGATTATCGGCCCTGCCGGCGCGCCTAAGGCTTGCCGATCTCGGAAGCGGCCTCGGCTTCCTGGGCGTCCAGCTGAACCTTGCGGAAGTGGACCCTGACCCCGGCGGGATCGCCAAGCTCGAGAAGTTCATCGCTCGCCGGCGTGTAGGCCGGCCATTGCTGGCCGCCGCAGGCCGGTCGCCCGGTTTTCGCGAAGCCCACCCAGCATGAGTGGGCCAACGTCGCTTCGGCCCGCTCGCTCGGGGTGATTAGGGCCGCCCGGCCGGGAACCGCCTCCAGGGAATCGAACACGAAGGGAATTTCCGAGGCGTGGTTGGTTCCCGGCCGGGTCAGGCGCTGCCGCTCGGGGACGTACGAGAAATAGTATAGCCACGCGGGCGCTCTCGTCGACGCCTTGGCGGCGATCCAGCGCGCCGGCCCTCCCATCACCCGGTCGTTGAAGATCAGCCGGCCGAAGTTGTCCGGGTTGTCCGCCTCGGCGCCGTAGGCGGCGCGCAAGGCGGGCGAGGCCTTGGCCGCCAGGTCGGCCGCCGCGCCGCCAAAGGCGCGCATCAGCGAGGCTTCGTTGCTGTTGGAGCCGATGATCAGCGGGACGGCGGTCTGGCCGCCACGCGCGAATGCGGCCGTGGCGCTCTCCCGGATCAGCCGGCCATCGATCGCGGGGCCGGCTTGCCCCTCGGCCGCCAGAAGCGCATCCACCGGCAGAGCGCGCAGCTGGGCTACCGTCGCCGGGCCTGGAGCGCCGGCCTTGGCGGCCAGGGCGGCCCCCGCGGTCTCCGCCGTCTTCAGGTCCGGGAGGGGGTTCCAGCCGCCGCCGGATTCCACGATCGCCTTGTCGAACAGCCCGCGCGCGGAGGGGATCGCCATCAGCTGAAGCGTGTCCTCGCCGCCGGCAGACTCGCCGAACAGGGTGACGTTGGCCGGATCGCCGCCGAAAGCCGCAATGTTGCGCTTCACCCATCGAAGGGCGGCGATCTGGTCCATCAGGCCGTAGGAAACCAGGGGTTGGCTCTTCGGCGCCTCGGCGGTGAGGGCGGGATGGGCGAAGAAGCCAAGCGCCCCCAGCCGGTAGTTCATCGCCACCAGCACCACGCCGTCGCGGGCGAAGCCGGCCGCGTCGTAGCTTGGCAGGTTGGTCGCCCCGGCGACGTTGCCGCCGCCATAGATCCACACCATCACGGGCGCTCCCCGCGCGCGCCTGGGCGCGGTCACATCGAGGGTCAGGCAATCCTCGCTGGTGGGGCCGCCGTAGCCGCCCAGGTTCGGGGCGCCGGGCGAAACTTTCTGGGGGCAGGCGGGGCCCGCCTCGCTTGCCGGCCGATCGCCGCTCCAGGCGACCACCGGGGCGGGCGGTTTCCAGCGCAGGGGGCCGACCGGGGGCGCGGCATAAGGGATGGCGCGGAAGATGACGGCCGACCCGCGCTCCACGCCGACGACCTGGCCTCCATCGACGGCGACGCGGGGCGCGTCGTCGGCCTTGGCGGCCGTTGCCGCGACGACCCCGGCGATGGCCAGAACCAGCAATCCGCGTCGCATGGCGGCTCCTCCCGTATCCCGTTTTCGCGATGATCCCGATCAGCCTTGGGCGGTCAAGGCCGCCTCTTCCTTGGCGGAGCGCCATGTGCTTTGTGGCCCATGCCTTCCTGCCCCATGCTTTGCGTGCGGGCGCCCTTCTCTCCGACCCATCGGTGGGCGAGAGGAAAAAACAAGCAGCCGTGATTGTTGCGGCCGAGGAGACCGGGCCATGCGCCAGATACATCACTTCGTGGACGGCAAGACTCTCGTCGGGACGTCGGGCCGGTTCGGCGACGTGTTCAACCCCAACACCGGCGAGGTGCAGGCCCGGGTCGACCTCGCCAGCGCCGCCGAGCTCGACGCCGCCGCCCAGGTCGCCGCGCGCGCACAGGCCGGCTGGGCCATGGTCAATCCGCAGCGCCGGGCGCGGGTGATGTTCGAGTTCAAGCGCCTCGTCGAAGCGCGGATGGAGGAGCTGGCGGAGCTGCTGTCCTCCGAACACGGCAAGGTGATCGCCGACTCGCGCGGCGACATTCAACGCGGTCTGGAAGTGATCGAGTTCGCCTGCGGCATCCCCCACGTGCTCAAGGGCGAGTACACCGAGGGCGCGGGCCCCGGGATCGACGTCTACTCCATGCGCCAGCCGCTGGGCGTCTGCGCCGGCATCACGCCGTTCAACTTTCCGGCCATGATCCCGATGTGGATGTTCGGCATCTCCATCGCGGTGGGCAACAGCTTCATCCTCAAGCCCTCGGAGAAGGACCCGAGCCTGCCGGTGCGGCTGGCCGAGTTGTTCATGGAAGCCGGCGCGCCGGCCGGCGTGCTCAACGTCGTGCACGGTGACAAGGTGGCGGTGGACGCCATCCTCACCCACCCGCTGATCCGGGCGGTGAGCTTTGTCGGCTCCTCCGACATCGCCTCCTACGTCTATTCCACCGGGACGGCGCACGGAAAGCGGGTCCAGGCCATGGGCGGGGCCAAGAACCACGGCGTCATCCTGCCCGACGCGGACCTGGACCAGGCGGTGAAGGACCTGATCGGCGCGGCCTATGGTTCGGCCGGCGAGCGCTGCATGGCCCTGCCGGTGGTGGTCCCGGTCGGCGCCAAGACCGCCGAGGCGCTCAGGGAAAAGGTGCTCTCGGAAATCGACACCCTGAAGGTGGGGATCTCCACCGACCCGGCCGCGCAATACGGCCCGGTGGTGTCGGCGGCGCACAAGAAGAAGATCGAGGACTACATCCAGCTGGGCGCCGACGAGGGCGCCGAGCTGGTCGTCGATGGCCGCGGCTTCGCCCTGCAGGGGTACGAGAAGGGCTTCTTCGTCGGCCCGACCCTGTTCGACCACGTCAAGCCGACGATGAAGACCTACCAGGAAGAGATCTTCGGGCCGGTGCTGCAGATCGTCCGCGCCGACAGCTTCGAGGAAGCCCTGGCTCTGCCCTCGGAGCATCCCTACGGCAACGGCGTCGCCATCTTCACGCGCAACGGCCGCGCGGCGCGGGAGTTCGCCTCGCGGGTGAACGTCGGGATGGTGGGGATCAACGTGCCGATCCCAGTGCCCGTGGCCTACCACACCTTCGGAGGCTGGAAGCGCAGCGCCTTCGGAGACACCAACCAGCACGGTGTCGAGGGCGTGAAATTCTACACCAAAGTCAAGACCATCACCGCACGCTGGCC
>Ga0302314_10013339_pt1 | contig 14141 bp, 2 predicted proteins | sample III_Palsa_N2_3_FD_200533 | JGI IMG/M metagenome (GOLD analysis project Ga0302314, IMG submission 200533) | Peat permafrost microbial communities from Stordalen Mire near Abisko, Sweden - III_Palsa_N2_3 | ecosystem: Environmental > Terrestrial > Soil > Palsa > Peat permafrost | place: Sweden... | reverse complement strand
CATAGAACGGTAAGGCGGCGAGCACGATCCAGGTCAGCAGCGGCGAGTAGAGGAACATCACCGCGATGAAGACCACGGTGAAGAACAGGTCGATCACCAGCGTCAGCGCCGAGCCGGTCAGGAAGTTCCGGATATTCTCGAGTTCGCGCACCCGCGCCACCGAATCGCCGACCCGGCGCGACTGGAAGTAGCCGATCGGCAGCGCCATCAGGTGCCGGAACAGCCGGGCGCCGAGTTCGACGTCGATGCGGTTGGTGGTGTGCGAGAAGACATAGGTCCGCAGGATGCCCAGCACGCCCTCGAACACCGTGATCGCCACCAGTCCGATCAGCAGGATGTCGAGCGTGCTGATGCTGCGATGGACCAGGACCTTGTCGATCACCACCTGGAAGAACAGCGGCGAGACCAGGCCGAAGAGCTGCAGGAAGAACGACGCCAGCAGGACCTCGGCCAGGCGATGGCGATACTTGTGGATGGCGCCCAGGAACCAGGTGATGTCGAAACGCCGCGCGAGGTCGGTCAGCGAGCCGCGCTTGGTCATCAGCACCAGACGCCCGTCCCAGATGGCTTCGAGCTCCTCGCGCTTCAGCAACCGCGGGCGCGGCTCGTGTGGCGCCTGCGCCAGCACCTTGTCGTCACCGACCTTGCCCAGCAGCAGGTAGCTGCCGTCCTTCAGGATGGCGAGCGCCGGCATCGGCGTCCTGGCGAGCCGGCCCCACTTGGTGGTCAAGGTCCTGGCTTTAAGGCCGTAATCCTTGGCGCATCGCAACATGTCGGGGACGCCGACGGCCTGCGTGCCGATGCGATGGCGAATCTGCGCCGCATCGGCCGCCACCCCCTGGAACTGCATCATCAAGACAAGCGCAGCCAAGCCTGGATCGGAGCCTTGTTGCAAATCGGGCGCCATCAATGCCTTCGCTTCCTCCGGATCGACCTTTTGCGGTCGCTACCCCTCCGGGAACACTTATCCCCTTTTCTACGCCATCCACGCGCGCCCGTCGCCAGGTTAACCGAGATGAAAGCCGCTGGCGTGGAGCTGGTCGGGCGTGACGCCCTGGAGGGTGAGCGTGTCGTGGGTGTTCGTCGTGATGACGGTGTTGTCGCCCATGGCAGCCGCATGGCTGATCAGGCTGTTGAAACTGGCGAACATGCCGGGCGCGAACTGCACCGTGTCCTGGTCGCCGTTGAAGTTCGCGATCGTGGCCTGGCCGAAGCCCGGCGCGTAGGAGAAGGTCTCGGGGTTGCCGCCGGTCGTTGCGGGAGAAGTGTTCTGCGCGGGCGGCGGATCGCCGACCAGTAGCCCGGCGAAAAAGCCCGAGTTCGCGGAGTCGGTCGTGACCTGCATCGAGATGTCCAGATCGAGCACGCCGGTCGATCCGGGATCGAGCGCGGAGATCGAGCCGAGGTTCAGTGTCTGGTCGTTGAAGAACGCCTGGGCAGCCGCGACATTCGTGAAATCCTGGGTGTAGATGACGCTGCCCTGGGCGGAGATGGTGAAATCCAAATCCGTGAAGCCGTTGCCCTTCACGATGGGTTGATACAGTCCCACGAGAAGGTCCTGCGGGTCCGCGAGCTGCGTGAGGTCGACCTTGAAGTCGACGTTGGACGTCTCGACTGAGCTGGCCGCCGTGAAGGTATCGTTCTTGCCTCCCAGCTCCTCGATCGCAAAATAGGAATTGGCCGCTGCGAAGCTCGTTTGAAGGTTCGGGTTTGCGCTCAGGATGGCGTCAACGCTCGCCTGACTCGGTGCACCGACGACATTGGCGATCACTTGCGGGCTGGTCGTGTACAGCGCGCCATCGGCGCCGATAGCCGCGAAGCTTTCCGCAGTTCCCTTGCCCACACCCGTCACGTTCGCCTGTCCCTCGACCGAAGTGACCAGATTCCCGGCGACGGCGTGCGTTTCGGCCAGCGCTCCGGCCGTGGAGCTGATGCTGCCGCTTGCGTAGGCAATGGCGTCCGCAGCGCCGGCGCCCCCGGCGCCCAGACCGCCGTAGGCATCAGCGGTGGCCGTCGCGACCTGTCCGATCGCCGTCGCGTTCGCGCTTCCCACTCCACCGATGCCAGTGTCGGAGGGAGCCGAGCCGGCATCGCCTCCCGTGGCCGTCGCGACCGACGTCGCCTGGGAAGGAGCCTGCGCAAAGCTGACGGCGCGCGCCAAGCCGCCATCCCCCGCAGTGATGAGCGAATCGCCTCCCCTTCCGCCGACCGACGTCGCGTTGGCGGTGGCGCTGCCTCCAGATTTGAGTTCGGTGATGATGGCCGTGGAGCCGGCAACACCGCCCGCGATCCCGACCGTCGATCCGCCGACTCCCGCGCCGCCCGCACCGCCGGTCGCCGACGAGTTCGCCGAAAAGGAAGCACTGGTCGAGTCGTCGTGGGCCAGAAGCGAGAATGCGGTGCCGGCAAACCCGGCCGTACCGCCATCGCTCGATCCACCGTCGCCGCCCGTGGCGGTCCCGCTCAACGTGAGCGTTCCGCCGACGGTGGAGCCACTCTGGCTCGTGCCGTAGTAGTTCAGGAAGCTGGACGCGCCCTTGCCGCCATTCGCACCGGCAAGGCCGGCGCCGCCATTGCCGCCTGTCTGCTCAACCGAAGCGGAGACAGAAGCGGCGCCGGCGCTGGTGGCCGTCGCCGTCGCGCTTGCCTGGCTGCCCGCGCCGCCGCTGTTGCCGGCGCCGGAGCCCGAGCCGCCGTTGCCGCCGGTCGCCTGGGCATCTGCCGTGACATTGCCCGCGCCGAGCGTCGCCGTGCTGTTGGCGATCGCATTCGCGGTGGCACCGGCGCCGGCCGCCCCGGTCGCGTTGCCGACGCTGCTCCCGGCGCCGCCGACCGCGACCGCGCTCACGGCCAACGCGTCTGCACCCTTGATCGAATCGCTCGCTTCCGCGTTCGAATTCGTCGGTCCTACCGCGGCGATTCCGCTTCCGCCGTTGCCGCTCGTCGCCGACACGTCGGCGGTGATCGAATGACTGACATAGGAATGGCCCGGAGCGGAGAAAGAATCGTCCAGGGTAAGATCGGAGGACGCGCTGCCACCCCGGCCGGCCAGTCCCGAGCCTGTGGTCGAGCCACCATCGCCACCGACCGCGGTCTGGCTGAGTTCGATCGAGCCGGGCGAGCTTGCATAGACCTCATTCGACAGCGCGCTCGAGGCTCCGACGCCCCCTCTGGCGCCATCGACGCCGTCACCTCCGGCGCCACCTGTCTGCAGCACCGATGCCTGCGCATCCGACGCGCCACTCGCCCGCGCAACCGTCCCGACCGCATCTCCATGAGTCAGGTAGCCAACGCCGCCCGCCAAGCCACCCGCGCCGCCGGAGAATCCGGCGCCCTGGCCGATGCCACCGGCGCCGCCCGTCGCGACGGCGCTGGCAACGGCATAGAATTGACCAGCCGCCTGCACGCTCGTCAGGGACGTCGTGCCACCGGCCCCGCCGCTGTTGTTCACTACGCCGGTGGCATTGCCGCCGGCGCCGCCCGTCGAAGTGCCTGTGGCCTGGGCGAAGCCGTTGGCCCCGGCGTACGCCGTAACCTGGGCACTGCCGCCGCCACCCACTCTGCCAAACGAGTCGCTGTCGCCGCCGGCGCCGCCGGTTGCACTCTCGGACGCAGCAATCGTGCCGATGGAACCGATGGTGTCGGAGACGGTGCTGTCGCCGCCCCGCTGACCCGAGCCGCCCGCGCCGCCGGTGGCCGTCGTGTGAGTGGCGATGCCCGCGCTGGTATCATCATCGAAGTAGAGGCTCGATGTCGCCGCGCCGCCGGCGCCGCCGGTGCCTCCAGTGCTCCCGCCACCCGCGCCGCCGATGGCGGCCTGGTCGAGTTCGAGTTCGCCGCCGTCGCTCGATCCGCCGACGGCATTGGTCATCGTGACGGCAGCGCCCGCGCCACCATTTACACCGGCGAGGCCATCGCCGCCGGCGCCGCCAGTCGCCGTCGCGGACGCGATCAGGTTTCCAGTGCCGGTGCTGTTCGATTGAGCGGTGGCGAGGGCCGTGCCACCGACGCCGCCTCTACCGGCGCCGGAAGCCGATCCGCCGGCGCCGCCCGTCGCGGTGACGTAGTTCTGGATATCGACCGAGGTGCCCGTGCTGTTCGCAACGCCATTGGCGCTCGCCGTGCCGCCGGTCGCGCCATTGGCACCGGTTCCGTCGCCGCCGTCGCCGCCCGTGGCCTGCGCGCGGACCGACACGTCCTGCGTGCCGGTGATCGTGCTGCTCGCCATCGCCGCCCCGCCGGCTCGGGCGACGCGGCCCGAACCGCCGGCTCCGCCTTGCGCGTAGGAATTCCCGTTGAGCGCGGCGGTCGGGTCGGTCTGCGCCGTATCGTCGAACGAGAGCGAGGAGGTCGCGCTGCCGCCCAGGCCGGCAGACCCGCCCGTCGACGCACCGCCGGCACCACCGGCCGCCGCCTGCGCCAGCGTCAGGAGACTGCCCTGCGCCGATCCGCTGACCGCGTTGGTAAGCGTGCTCGAGGCACCCTGGCCGCCATTGGCGCCACCGGTCCCCGCACCGCCGGCGCCCCCGGTTTGCGTCGCCTCGGCGTCCGATGAATCCGATCCGTACGCCGCAGCCGTCACACCGCTCGCAACGCCGCCCCCCCCGCCCGCACCGCGGCTGGAGGCGCTGCCGGCCGCACCGGCACCGCCAGTCGCCGTGGCAGCCGCCGATGCGTCGCCGTCGGCATTCGTCGTGCTGGCCGTCGCGGTCGCGCTGCCACCCCTGCCACCGGCATTGCCCGCACCGCCGGGAGTTCCCGCCGCACCAGGAACACCGCCGGCACCACCCGTCGCGATCGCCGTTGCCAGAGTGTCGTCGGGGGAGCTGTCGGTCGTCGTCGCCGAGGCGTTGGCACTACCGCCGGTACCGCCGGCACCGGCGGCGCCGTTCGGAGCAGCCCCCGCGCCGCCTGTACCACCGATGCCGCCAGTGGCCGTCGCCGTGTTGGTCGAATCGCTGGGAGCATTGGCGGCCGCCGTCGCCCCGCCGCCCGTGCCGCCCTTGCCGCCCGCTGCACCCGGTGTCGTTCCATCAAGGCCAGGCACGCCCGGCGTGCCAGTCATCGTGACAGTCGCCATTCAAGCCCCCGCAAGATTACCCGCGCACAAAACCCTAAGTTGAAACTAGATCACGGCAGAGCGCGTGTCGCCAGCACCGAACAGTGTCCCTTTCTTGAAATCCGATTTACGAAATCTCTTCGACTCCGGTCTCCCGCCGCCTCGCCCCTAACCCACATGGAAACTGCTGGCGTGGAGCTGGTCGGGAGTGACGCCCTGCAGGGTGAGTTGGTCGTGGGAGGCCGTTGTGATGACAGTGTTGTCGCCCATGGCAGCCGCATGGCTGATCAGGCTGTTGAAATTGGCGAACATGCCGTGGTCGAACTGCACCACGTCGTGGTCGCCGTTGAAGTTCGCGATCGTGGCCTGGCCGAAGCCCGGCGCGAAGGCGAAGGTCTCGGGGCCGCCACCCGTCGTTGCGGGAGAAGTGTTCTGCGCGGGCGGCGGATCGCCGACCAGCGCGTTGGCAAAGAAGCCCGAGTTCGCCGAGTCGGTCGTGACCTGCATCGAGATATCCAGATCGAGCACGCCGGTCGATCCGGGGTCGAGGGCCGAGATCGAGCCGAGGTCCAGTGTCTGGTCGTTGAAGAATGTCACGGCGTCCGCGACGTTCGTGAAATCCTGGGTGTAGATGACGTTGCCCTGGGCGGAGATATTGAATGTCAGATCCGTGAAGCCGCTGCCCGTCACCGTGGGGTTGTACAATCCCACGAGAAGGTCCTGCGGATTCGCGAGTTGCGTGAGGTCGACCTTGAAGTCGACATCGGAGGTCTCGACCTGCGGGTGGCTGGTATCCGAGCTGTTCTGGCCACCCAGCTCCTCGATGGCGAAATAGGAGTTGGCCGCCGCAAAGCCCGTTTGAATGTTCGGGTTTGCGCTCAGGATGGCGTCGATGCTCGTCTGGCTCGGCGCGCCGACGATATTGGCGATCGCCTGCGGGCTGGTCGAGAACGACGCGGCGTTGGCACCGATTGCCGCGAAGCTTTGCGCGGTTTCACTGGCCGCCCCTCCCGAGACGTTCGCCTGCCCCTCGACCGAGGTGACCAGGTTGCCGGCGACGGCGTGCGTTTCAGCCAGAGCTCCGGCCGAGGCGAAGGAAGTGCCGATCGCGTCGGCGGTGGCGGACGCCGTGCCGGCGCCCCCGGCGCCGAGGCCGCCGTAGGCATCGGCGGTGGCCGAGCCGACCTGGCTGCCGCTCCCTGTCGCGGTCGCGGTCGCCGCGCCGCCAATGCCGTTGTCGGAGGGAGAGGAGCCGGCATCGCCGCCCGTGGCCGTCGAGGTGGCCGCGCCCTGGAGGCCGCCACCCGCAGTGCCGACTGCGATGGCTTTGCCGCCATTCCCTGCGGTGACGAGGGAATCGCCGCCCGTTCCGCCGACCGACGTCGCGGTGGCATTGATGGAGGTTCCACCTCCAGTGATGAGGGCCGAGGCGCTGGCAATGCCGCCCGCGGCGCCGACCGTCGATCCGCCGACACCCGCACCGCCGGCACCGCCGTTCGCCAACGCGCTTCCCGAGAACGACACGCTCGAGCCGCTGACCTGCAGCTTGGAGGTCGCGGTGCCGGCAAGCCCGGCGATGCCGCTGTCGCTCGACCCGCCGTCGCCGCCGGTCGCGGTCTGGCTGAGGCTGACCGTCAGGATGTTGGACCCGCTCACGGCGTTGTTTATCGCGCTCGCTGCGCCGCTGCCGCCGTTCGCGCCGGAGAGGCCGTCGCCACCGTCGCCGCCGGTCTGCTCTGCCGACACCGTCACGGTTGTAGGAGGCCCCGCGCTGGACGCCGTCGCCGTCGCGGACCCGGAGGCACCCCTGCCGCCGGCGTTGCCGGCGCCCGAGGCCGAGCCGCCATTGCCGCCGGTCGCCTGGGCATCGGCGCTGACCGCGCCCGGCGAGCCCGCCCCGGGCGTGCCGGTGGCGGCCGCGCTGGAAGTCGCACCGCCGCCCGCGCCGCCGTTGGACGCGGACGCATCGCCGCCGTTTCCGCCCGTGGCTGCTGCCATCGCCGCCACCGCCGACAAGCCGCCGATATTGGCCGCCGCGGTCGCACCCGTTCCGTTGCGTGCGGTGGCTCCACTGCCGGCCGAACCGCCGTTGGCCGTGGCGGTGCCCGAAACCGAGGCGCTGTTCGTATCGTTGAATGCCAGGCTCGATGTCGCAGCGCCGCCGGCGCCTCCCAGGCCACCGGCGCTGTCGCCACCGGTGCCGCCTGTCGCGGTCTGACGGAGCACGAGCGTTCCACCTCCAGTGGACCCGCTCACGCTGTTGGTCATCGTGCTGGCCGCTCCATTGCCGCCATTCGCACCGCCAAGGCCGTCGCCGCCGTTGCCGCCGGTCTGCTCCGCCGACACGGCGACGAAGGTGGCGCTTGGACTGGACGCCGCCGCCGATGCGCTCGCCGCGTTGCCGCCGCCGCCGGTGTTGCCCGCGCCGAAGGCTGAACCGCCATTGCCGCCGGTCGCCTGGGCATCGGCGCCGACGGCTCCCGGCGAGGCCGACGTGTCCGTGCTGGTGGCACGCGCGCTGGCAATTGCCGCCCCGCCCGCGCCGCCGTTGGACGCGGACGCATCTCCGCCATTCCCGCCGGTGGCGCCGGCTCCGGCCGACACTGCAGCCGCTCCGGTGATGTTGATGCTCGCCGTGGCAGCTCCTCCACCGCGGATGGTCGATCCGCTGCCGCTCGCACCACCGATGGCCGACGAACCGGCCGCGACCGAAGCGCTTTGAAAGCTGCTGGCCGTGTCGTCGAATGCCAGGCTCGATATGGCCGCGCCGCCGCCACCACCCGCGCCGGTATCGCTGTCGCCACCGTTGCCGGCGGTCGCCGCCTGCAACAGCGAGAGGCTTCCGCCATTGGTAAAGCCGCCGACGGCGTTGGTCATCGTGATCGCACCGCCGCTACCGCCGGCAGCGCCGCTTAATCCGCCGCCGCCACTGCCGGCAGTGGCCGTTGCCGTCGCGCTTACGGTTGCCGCACTGCTGCTGTTCGCCTGTGCCGTTGCCGTCGCCGTCCCGCCGAAGCCCGCCCCGGTGCCGGCTCCGGAAGCCGAGCCGCCGCTCCCGCCAACCGCCCGGGAGAGGCTCACAAGCGTGCTCCCGTCGGCTGTGTCCGTAGCCGATGCGGTGGTATTGGCGGCACCGCCGTTCCCGCCGTTGCCGCTGGCTGCGTCGCCACCGTCGCCGCCGTTTGCGTTCGCCGTCGAGTTGATGACCGCCGCCGCGGTGATCGCGCTGGTCGCCGTTGCCGATGCGCCACCGCGCGCAGTGGCTCCTTCGCCACCGCTACCGCCCTGCGCGTTCACCGTGGCGTTGACCGTAAGGTCGGACACATCGTTGAAGGTGAGGCTGGACGTCCCGGCGCCCGCAATTCCGCCAATGCCTCCGCCGAAAGCCGCGCCGCCGTCGCCGCCGAACGCATCCTGCTCGAGCGTAAGCGTGCCGTCCGACGTCGATCCGCTGACCGCGTTAGTGAGCGTGCTCGCCGCGCCGCTGCCGGCATTGGCGCCGCTATCGCCTTCGCCGCCTGCGCCGCCCTGCTGCGTCGCCGTGGCACTCGCGGTGTTGAGCCCGCTGGCGCTTGCCGACGTCGCGCTCGCCGTGCCGCCGGTGCCCGCCGTGTGCCCGACGCCATGCGCGGTGCCGCCGTTGCCGCCGGTTGCCGTGCTTGTGGCCGTCGCCGCATCGTTTGCAGAAATCGCCTGTGCCGTGGTCGCCGTCACCATGCCGCCGTTACCTGCGCTGGCGTTGGTGCCGCTGAACGCGCTTCCGCCACTGCCAGCAGTGGCATTCGCGGTGGCGGTAGCGGTATCTGCCGCGCTGGCGATTGCCGTGCCCTGCGCCGCACCACCCGTGCTGGCGCCACCACCGTCACTGTTGCCGCCTCCACCGCCGGTCGCCGTCGCGTTGGCAACGACCGTCGACACGGAAGGCGTGTCGATGTCGGCCGACGCGATGGCGCCACCGCCCGTTCTGCCGACCGTCGTGCCGCCGATCCCCGAACCACCTGTTCCACCGTTGGCCGTGATGTTGCTGGTGATCGAATCGGTGGCGGTGATCATGCCGTCGGTGATCGTCAGGCTTGAGTTCGCAGCACCTGCCGATCCCGCCATGCCGCCGGTGCTGTCGCCGCCGTTGCCGCCGGTCGCCGTCTGGTCGAGCTCTACAGTACCGCCGTCGGTGTTCACCGCGACTTCGTTCGAGATAACGCTCGCGGCACCCGCGCCGCCGTTTGCACCGGCAAGGCCGTCGCCGCCGTTACCGCCGGTCTGCTCCGCCGAAGCCTTCACGTTGCCGGCAAAACCGCTGATCGCCGTCGCCATCGCAGTGGCCGTTCCGCCGGTGCCGCCACCATTGCCAGCACCCGAGCCTGTTCCGCCGTCGCCGCCGGTCGCTTGGCCGTCGACCGTCACGGTCCCGGCAGTATCGTTGTTGATGCCCTCGGCGCAGGCGTCGGCCGTGCCGCCGGTCGCGCCACTGCCGCTGCCCGCACCGCCGGTGCCGCCGATGGCGATCGCTGTAGAGTCGATGTCGCCATCGCCGCTGAGCTGGCTGCATGCCGTCGCAGCCCCGCCGCCGCGCGCGAGGGTGCCGTCGCCGCCGTTCCCTCCCTGCGCGGTCGAGTTGCCAGTGAAGGTGGTGCTCCCGGTATCGGTCGTGGAGATCGTGGAACTCGCCGCGCCGGCCAGGCCGCCCGTGCCGCCTGTGCTGTCGCCGCCGTTGCCGCCTGTCGCCGCCTGGTCGAGCTCTAGCGTGCCGCCCGCGGTCGATCCGCTGGCCGCGTTGTCGATCGTGCTGCTTCCGCCTCGACCGCCATTCGCGCCGGCAAGCCCGTCGCCGCCATTGCCCCCGGTCTGCGCCGCCGAGGCCGTCACGGTTGCCGCGCCGGCGCTGGTCGCCTGGGCGGTTGCTATGCCCAGTCCGCCAACGCCCGCCGTTACTCCGGGGCCTGTGACCGAACCGCCATCGCCGCCCGTCGCCACGGTAACCGCCGTGACATCGCCCGCGCCGAGCGTCGCCGTGCTGTTGGCGACCGCATTTGCAGTAGCAGCGGCGCCGCTCACACCTGACACGTTGCCGAGTGCGCTTCCCGTGCCGCCGAGCGCGGCCGCTCCCACGGTGACCTTGTCGGCGCCCTTGATCGAAGCGGTCGTTTCAGCCGTCGAGGTCGTCGGTCCTGTCGCCGAACCGGATCCGCTGCCGCCGGCGCCGCCGGTCGCAGAGGTTATAACGGTGATCGAATGGCTGACGCTGCTCCTGACCGTATCGTCGAAGGTGAGATCGGAGGACGCGCTGCCGCCGCGGCCGGCCTGTCCGCCGCCCGTGGTCGAGCCGCCGTCGCCACCGACGGCAATCTGGGCGAGTTCGATCGACCCTCCCGACGATCCGGCGACCGCATTCACAAGCGTGCTCGCAGCACCTTGGCCGCCCCTGGCGCCGCCCGCACCCGCACCGCCGTCGCCGCCCGTCTGCTGGGCCGACAGCTGAACGTCCGATGCGCCCTGCCCCGTCGCGGTCGTGCCGCTCGCGACACCGCCCGCACCGCCGGAGAAGCCGGCGCCTTGCCCGATGCCGCCGTCGCCGCCGGTCGCGACGCTGTCGGCAACGGCATAGAACTGGCCGGTCGCGTTCGCGCTCGTCGCGGTCGTCTTGCCGCCGGCGCCGCCGCTGTGGTTCGAGGCGCCGACCGCGTTGCCGCCGTCACCGCCCGTGGCGGTGGCGTCGGCCTGGCTGAAGCCGCCCGCGTTGCTCGTCGCGCTGCCCTGAGCGCTGCCGCCCGCGCCGACCTTGCCCGTCGCATCGCTGTCGCCGCCAACGCCGCCGGTGGCAGTCGCTGACACGCCGATGGTGCCGGATGCGGTGATGTTGGCCAGGGCGACGCCGTTGCCGCCCGCCTGCCCCACACCGCCATCGCCGCCGGTTGCTCCGACGTGGGCGGTAACGCCGCCACTCGCGGTGGGATTGTGGGTATCGTCGAAGGTGAGGCTCGAGGTCGCCGCGCCGCCGACGCCACCGGTGCCTCCCGTGCTTCCGCCGCCCATGCCACCGAAGGCAGACTGATCGAATTCGAGTCCGCCGCCGTTGCTCGACCCGCTGACGGCGTTGGTCAGCGTGACCGCGCCACCCGCGCCGCCATTCGCACCGGCCAGCCCGTCACCGCCGTCACCGCCGGTCGCTGTCGCCGACGCAATCAGATTTGCAGCGCCGACGCTGTTTGCTTGCGAGGTGGCGACGGCAGTCCCGCCGGTACCGCCTTTGTAGCCGGCGCCCGAGGCTGTTCCACCATCGCCGCCTATTGCTATGGCGTAGTCCTGAACCTCGTCGCCCGCGCCGCCCGTCGTGTTGCCAACGCCATTCGCGCTCGCCGAGCCGCCGTGCACGCCGTTGGCAGCGATTGCATCGCCACCGTCTCCGCCCGTGGCCTGCGCCCTGACGGACACGTCCTCAGCGCCCGTGATCGTGCTGTTCGCCGTGGCCGCCGCACCAACTTGGGCGGCACTGCCGTCGCCGCCGGCGCCACCCTGCGCATAGGCATTGCCATTCACAACGGCGCTTTGATTGACCTGCGCCGTGTCGTCGAAGGTGAGCGAGGAAGTGGCAGTGCCACCCGCGCCGCCGACCCCACCGGTCGAGGCACCGCCCGCGCCGCCGGTCGCGGCCTGCGCCAGCGTAAGCGTGCCGCCCGTCGTCGAGCCGCTGACTGCATTGGTCAGCGCGCTCGCAGCACCTTGGCCGCCACTGGCGCCCGACAGCCCTTGACCGCCGGCGCCGCCGGTCTGCGTCGCCTGGACTTCCGCCGTAGCCGTGCCATTGGCCGAGGCCGTCACGCCACTTGCCACACCGCCCGCGGCGCCATGCATGGCCGTGCCGTTCGCGCCGGCACCGCCGGTCGCCGTGGCCGTCGCCTGGGTATCGCCGCCGCCATCGTTCGTCGTGCTCGCCGTCGCGGTCGCGCCGCCGCCGGCGCCGCCGACATTGCCCACGCCGCTGGGAGCGCCGCCCGCGCCCGGCGCGCCACCGGCTCCGCCGGTGGCCGTCGCCGTCGCGCTGGTGAGATCGGGGGAGCTGTCGGTCGTGGTCGCCGAGGCGTTGGCTGCACCGCCACCACCGCCCGCACCGCCGGTGCCGTTCGGAGCGGCTCCCGCGCCGCCTGTGCCGCCGATACCGCCGGTGGCCGTCGCCGTGTTTGTCGTATCGGTCGGGGTGTTGGCTGTCGCCGTCGCCGCGCCGCCCGGGCCGCCCGTGCCACCCGCTGCGCCCGGTGTGGTTCCATCCAGGCCGGGCGCGCCAGGCGTTCCGGTTGTGGTCACATTTGCCATTTCAGCCCCCGCTGGCAGTGCGCATGAAGGCGCTGGTCACAACTAAATCACGACGGAGCGCGGGCTACCAGAGCCAACCTGGCAAGGAGGCGGAGGAATAAACACGTTCCAGCGCGAGCAGGCTGCGGGCACGATCAGTTACGCACACACAGGTGACAAGCGCATGTCCGACTTCCGGGGCGAAGAACGCACAAGCGGACAATGTCACGACCGACCCACGACGAACTTGGCGAACGGCCTACCCGACCGCCGCCCTTCGTGACTGCCGATGGAGGAAGTCCTTCTCGCCCATGCCGACGGCCGGGATCGCCGTCGCCGACAGGGGCGTGAAGGTTGCGCCAGACAGGAAGTCGTAGAGCACGTTGGTCTTGTCTCGGTTGGTCCGAGGCGAAGGCTCGCTACTAGAAGTGTATAATGGCGTCCGCAGCGAGCATGAACGTGTCGGCCTTCGTGCCGCCATTGAAGCCGCCAGTGAAGCCAGCGCCACCCTCGGAGTGCCAGTAAGAGATCTCGGGCCGGACTTCGAATTGCGGCGAGTAGAAATGCTGCCAGCCGAGCGTAACGTCGTAATAGCGAACAGGAACGCCGACGCCGGTCCGCCAACCGTTCGGGTCATCATAGATTTCCGGACGAAACGAAAAGTTGTTCAATTTGTCCGGAGAGTAGTTGAGATAAGCCGTCACGCCGTACGCGTTACCGGTGCAGGAGAGCGCCGTTGCAGATGCGCAGTAAGCCTGATTTGGCGGGTTGAAGGTGACATACTGCGGAGAGAAGGGCGTGCCTCCGGCGGCAACGATCGCCTGGGCGTTGGGATTCCGGAGGTTGGGGATTCCATTTTCTGAAATCCAATAGGCCTCGAAGGCAAGGTGCCAGTATTCGTTGAATTTGTGGTAATAAGTAAATCCGTGCCACTGGATGTTGTTATATCCCCAGGCTCCGTTGTTGATGCCGTCGATGCACGGATAAAAGGAATCGTTGCCGCTGTCGCTCGTGAAGCGGAGACAAAAGGTCAGGCTGGGCTGGTTTCCCGGATCCTTCAACATCGTGTTGCCGGGGTACAAGGGATTCGGCGCGGGATTGTGGATCGTCACGCCGTTGTTCCATAGGGGCGTTTCCGTGCCGTCGGTGATACCCACCTGCACGAGCACGTTCTTTGTCGCGGCCAGCGAGAAGAGGATGCCGGTATTGGTGTAGTTGTCCAAGGTGTAGGTCAACGAATGCGTATAAGTGAAGTTGTTCGGCGCGAGCTGCGCTTCGATATCGGGGACCGAGATGTAACGTCCGAACCGGATATCGAGGCCTTCGGCGATTTGCGGAACGTACACGTCGCCATAGACCATCGGAAAATCGAAGCCGTTGATCTGGTTGGCCCCATTGAACTGATTGCTGAGAAGCCCGTAGGAGTTGGTGTAGCGATAGTTCTCGCCATAAAGCGCTGACAGGCGAAAGCCCCAATCGACGTGATCCTTTTGCACCGTGTCGGGAAGCCGCTCGACATAGATGACGGCTTGGTCGAGTTGAATGGTGTTGGGGGTGTAGGCGTAGCCGATAGGGGAGTTGCCGCCAGGCTGATTCTGATTGGTGCTCAGGTTGCCGCCACCATTGACCCAGCCGTAAATCTGGACGTGCGCGTCCTGCAGCCATTTGCCGATCGACGTATTGGCGATCGCCGCCATGAACGGGCTGTCGACCGAGTTGGGCCGGGTCGTCCCTATGTTAGGGGTGCCGCCGTAGGGGAAGTCGATATAAGGCATCGGCGGCGTGCCAACCG
>Ga0302314_10013338_pt1 | contig 14141 bp, 14 predicted proteins | sample III_Palsa_N2_3_FD_200533 | JGI IMG/M metagenome (GOLD analysis project Ga0302314, IMG submission 200533) | Peat permafrost microbial communities from Stordalen Mire near Abisko, Sweden - III_Palsa_N2_3 | ecosystem: Environmental > Terrestrial > Soil > Palsa > Peat permafrost | place: Sweden... | reverse complement strand
CCAGGCCCAGGCCCAGAGCCGAGGCGGCCCGGGCCCCGGCGGCGGCCCGAAAGCCCCGGGGACGATCGGCTCCGCCTCCGCCTCCGCCTTGGCTGCCCGATTGGTTACCCGTGGTGTGCATGGACGCTCCTTGGTGCGCGGGTGCCGACCGCGGTCAGTTGCGCGACCGCTCCGCTGCCGGCGTGAGGGCGTGCTACTGGGGGGTGAAGAGGCAGAAGAGGTTGCCCGCCGGGTCCCGGAGGACCCGGACGTCGTCCTGGGGCTGGTAATCGGTGAGCGTCGCGCCAAGGCCCTGGGCGAACGCGCTGGCGGAGTCCAGGTCGTCCACCCGGATATCCAGATGCGCGGTCATCTGCTGGCTGCCGGGGCTCGCCGGCCACACTGGCGGGACGTACAGGGCTTCGCTCTGGAAGGACAGGCAGGTACCGCCGCCCGGCGGCTGAATACGCGCCCACCCTGGCTCGTCCACCACCAACTCCCAGTGCAGGAGCCGCTGGTAGAACCCGGCGAGCTGGCCGGCGTCCGGCGCTCCCAGCACGGCCGCCCACAGCGACATTCCCGGCTCGGCACTCATACTGCCTCCTTCGCGGATCAGGTCGAGCACACTCCTACCCCGCTGCCACGCCACCACGGGTGGCAGACACGCAGCCGTCCGCGCCGGCCTGCCGAGAGCGCGCCGGGCACCCGCGGAGCCTCAGCACCCCGCCGGCCCGGCGAAGCCACTCGGTCACCGCCCTGGGTTGGGCCGGCCCGGTGCGGGCCTGGTACTCGGCGGCGTGCCGGACGAAGAGCTGGCGGAGTGCGCGGGCCGCGGGCGGGACGGATCAGTGAGGGCGGACGGCGTCCCCGGCACCGCCTGACCCGGCACCGCCTGACCCGGCACCGCCTGACCCGGCACCGCCTGGGCGTTCCGCTCGCGCAGCGATACCCGCCCGTCTACGGTGAGGACGGGGCTGCTCAGCTGCCGCAGGGGCGCTGGTGTGCGCTCGACCTCATGGGGGGACGACGATTCATGGTCGTCCCTGCCGCTCGCACCTGCGCGGACACAAATCCACCGCAGGAAATTGGGGCGGCGGTGTCGGATCGGGGTGGGAGTGTTCGTAGGAGGGGTGAGTGGTCGCCCGCGAGGGGCGTCCCCGAAGCGCAGGAGCTGATGCGAGATGCAGTATCTGGTTTCCGTGATCACCGACACGACCGACCTGGCCACCCCGGACGAGGACGCTGCGATCGACGTGTTCAACGACCGGCTCCGGGCCGAGGGTTACTGGGTCTTCGCCGGCGGCTTGGGCGGGCCCGACACGGCCACGGTGATCGACAACCGCGGTGCGGAGGGGTTGTTCAGCGACGGGCCCTTCGTGGAGTCGAAGGAGTTCCTCATCGGCTTCTGGATCATTGAGGCTCCCGACCTCGACGTGGCGCTCAAGCTGGCGGCCGAGGGGTCGAAGGCCTGCAACCGGAAGGTCGAGGTGCGGCCGTTCCTGTGAACGTTCCCGGGGACGGGGTCGACGTCCGGGAGGAGATCACCCGGGCCCACCGTGACGAGTGGGCGCGGGTGGTCGGTGCCCTGACCAGGCGTTTTGGTGGACTCGACATCGCCGAGGAGGCCGCGGCCGAGGCATTCGCGACCGCTGTCGAGCGGTGGCCGGCCGACGGAGTACCGCCCAATCCCGGTGCCTGGCTGACCACCACCGCCAACCGCAAGGCCATCGACCGGCTACGGCGGGAGAACAAGCGCGGCGACAAGCAGGAGGAGGCCCAGCTGTTGTACGACGACGGCCCGTCCGAGCCGCTCGGCGCCATCGAGGACGAGCGGCTACGGCTGATCTTCATCTGCTGTCACCCGGCGCTGGCGATGGAGACCCGGGTGGCGCTGACGCTGCGCATGGTCGCCGGTCTGACCGTGGCCGAGATCGCGCGGGCGTTCCTGGTGCGGGAGACCGCCATGGGCCAGCGGATCACCCGCGCGAAGGGCAAGATCAAGGCGGCCGGCATCCCCTATCGGGTGCCGTCCGCGGATGATCTCCCGACACGTGTGTCCGGCGTACTGGCCGTTCTCTACCTCGTCTTCAACGAGGGCTACCTGGCGACCGGCCCCGACGTCGATCCGGTACGCCACGACCTGACCGCCGAGGCGATCCGGCTCACCCGCCTGACCCGGGTGCTCATGCCGGACGACGGTGAGGCTGCTGGACTGCTGGCGTTGATGCTCCTCATCGAGGCTCGCCGTGCCGCGCGGGTTTCGCCGAGCGGCGAACTGATCGCCCTCGACGAGCAGGACCGCGGCTCCTGGGACGCGGCGCTGATCGCCGAGGGCCACCAGCTGGTACGCGAGCGCCTGGCGGCCGGGGTGGCTCCGGGCCGCTACCAGATCCTCGCGGCGATCAACGCCGTGCACACCTCCGCCCGCGAGGCCGGCGACACCGACTGGTCACAGGTCGTCGCCCTCTACGACCAGCTCGTCCGCCTCGACGCCTCGCCGATCGTCGTGCTCAACCGGGCCATCGCGGTCGCCGAGCTGGACGGCCCGGAGGTGGCGCTGGCGGCCGTCGACCGCCTGGGGGACGAGCTGGGGGACTATCACGCCTACCACGCGACCCGCGGCGAGCTGCTGCGCCGACTGGGCTACGGCCAGAAGTCCCGCACGGCCTACGACAAGGCCATCGAGCTGGCGGGCAACAGCGCCGAGATCGCCCACCTGACCCGCCGCCGCGACCAGCTGTGACCGGTCAGACGCCACTCATCGCCGGCGAACGGCTCTCGGAGCGGGGCGCCGAGGCCGACGCGGACGCCGACCCGGAGGGTGGGCGCTGCTGGTCGACTCCGTCAGCCGGGCCGACCCGGCGGTGCTGCCGACCGGGGTGGCGGCGATGGTGCGTGGCGTGGCTTCGGTGGCCCGGAAGACGATGATCCTCGGCCCCCGCGCCCGCCCCCGCCCCCGCTTCGCCGAACCGGGGCTGGTGGACGGCTACGAGGTCATCGCCGACCCGGACTACCTCGACCGCCTCGACCGCCTCGACCGGCTCGACCTCGCCGTCTCCCCGGCTGACCCCCGCACCGCCTGGAGGGCTGCTCGCACGACCCGAGGCCGTCGAGGTATGTGCGAGCCTCGTCGGCTCACCGGTCGGCCTCGGTCGGCGTCGGGACCAGACCGTCGGCGACCAGACCGGCCAGGACGGCCGCGCCCAGCGCGTGCACGGCGGACTGCGGACGGACCATCACCGTGAACTCCTTGATCCTGCCGTCGTCCGCGAAGTGCAGCAGGTCGATGCCGTGGATCTGCTTGCCGTCCACAGTCGCCCGGAAGACCAGGACCGAGGAGGGAGCCTCCCCACCGTCGACACTCGTCTCGGCGACGCCGGTGTGCTGCCCGACGTAGCGGAAGTCCTCGAAGGTGCGCAGCAGCACGCCGAACAGGCCCAGCACCATCGGCCTGCCGTCGAACGGCGTGAACTTCACCGGGCTGTACAGTCGCACGTCCTCGGTGAACAGCGACTCCAGGGCGGCCAGGTCCCGGTTGTCGACGGCGGTACGGAACTGCTCAGCTGTGTTCATGGCGTGTCCCTCAATACTCATGAATATGACTAATCAGTTTCATGAGTATCATGACGGTACTGTCGCTGAACAGAGCTGAACAGAGGTGAGAAGGAGGCGGGCCGGTGGCATTGCGCCACGCCGTGCTGGCGGCTCTGCTGGACGAGGAGCTGAGCGGATATCAGCTTGCCAAGGCCTTCGACCTGGGCGTGGCCAACTTCTGGCACGCGCTGCCCCAGCAGCTGTACGCGGAGCTGACCAGACTGGAGAAGGACGGCCTCGTCTCCGGCCGAGAGGTGGTGCAGGAGAGCCGACCCAACAAGCGCCTGTTCACGGTCACCGGGGTCGGCCTGGCCGAGCTGGAGCGGTTCACGGCATCCGCCGCCAAGCCCTGCTTCATCCGGGACGACCTGCTGGTCAAGGTCCAGGCCGCCGACCACGTCGACGCCGCGACACTGATCGCCCAGCTCACCGAGCGGGCCGGCTTCGCCCGAGCCAGGATCGCCCTCTTCGACCAACTGCTGCGCACGATGCGTGGTTCTCGCACCGAGGACGAGTTCCTGCGCCACGGCGAACGCATCGGCCCGTACCTGACCTGCCTGCGCGGCCTCGCCTTCGAGCAGGGAAACCGCGACTGGTGCGAACGCGCGGCAGCGGTCCTCCGGGTCAGGCAACAGGCTGCCCTGGGCCCCGGCGGCTGACGGACGGCAGTGGCGAGGGACCCGAGCCAGCGTCCGACCACCACGTAGTCCGGGTGCGCCACGGGGCCGGCCGGCCCCGTGGCGCACCCGTTCCGCCGCACACACCTGTCCGCTCCTGCGCGCAGGCGGCAGCGAAGTGGCGGTGCGTGCGGACACCGGCGCCCGGTGTCGTCAGTCCAGCATCAGCGAGGAGGCCTGGTCGTTGAACGTGGCCGGTACGTCCGTGCAGTGGCCGGACTCGACCGTGAAGGTCTGGCCTTCGAACCCGGGCTCCGAGTAGAGGGTGACGGGAGTGCCGGTGTGGTTGCACACCGAGCTGGCGGTCTTGTCGAAGCCGTAGTCGGCGAGCCAGCCGATCTGCTCGTCGGCGAGCAGGACACTGCCGTTCGTCTGGTTGAGTCCGTAGTTCTGGTAGAGGCAGACGAATCCGTTGCGGCAGATACCGGCGCCCTGGCCGGTGGGGAGGACGTTCACGGTCCGGGGAGTGGCCGAGGCCGACTGGACGGGGAGGACGGCCAGGCCGGCGACCATGGCGGTGCCCAGGGCGAAGGAAAGGCGACGCTTCAAGGATTTCTCCTCTTTCTGGTGGGGGAAGCTCCCCCGACTTCCCACATCATGAGCGGGTGATTCAAGCGAGCTGCGGAGGCATGATGTGTCTATACGAACAATCACCAGGATGGGTGACTCCCGCACCAGGGACGGATACAAAAGACCTGGTCAAAGCCGTTCGTCGATGACTGCGACCAGTGCTGTTGCCTCGTGGCGCACGACCGGCCCGTCGTATCGCGTGGCCGCCGCGCGGTGCCGTTTCAGTCGGTCGATCCCTCATTCCACCGCATGGCGTTCCGCGTAGTCCTCCTTGTCCAAGGCCGGCGGGCGGCGGTTCGGTTGTGGAGTCCGGTGGACGTCCCCCGCGCGTCCGGCCCGACGGTCTCCCCGCCCCACTCACCCATCGCCACGAAAACGACTCTGACCCCACCGCTCATGTGGCAGCGCCACAACCCGGCATCTTCAGCGGCCTCCTGGGCTGAAGTTGGACTGAAGCTGGGCTGAAGGGCGTCCCCCTCGGGCCGATCGTCGACTACCGGCCCAGGGCGGCATCAGCAGTTCGACCGCCATCTCGGTAAGCCCTGGTCCGGTACCGCGAGGCCGGCGACCAGAGTGTGGCGAACCCGGACGGAGAGCCCATCCCTGCCTCATCCAGGGGAATGCATTTGGGCCAACCTCGGATCATCTCCCGTGAGATATGCCGTAACAGAACCTTGACTTGCGCGCAAACTAGGAGCAATCTGCACTCTCGGAGCCCAAGAACCCATGAAAGTCCGTCAAGTAACGCCGACTGTAGACGTATCCCCCCCGTCGTCCACGCTTCCGGCGGGTGTCGTCTGCCGCATGCCGCGTACCCTCCGACCACCACGGAAGCTGGCACATGTTCTCGATATCCCACCCCCGACAATGGGCAGCGCTGGCCGCAGCGTTCATGCTGACGGCCGCGCTTGCCATGCTTGCGTTCAGCGCCTCCCCCGCGCATGCGGCCACGCCCGCGCACACGGCCACGGTGACGCATGCGGCTGCGGCTGTGGCCACGGCCGAGCCTTGCGATATCTACGCGTCGGGCGGCACTCCTTGCGAGGCGGCCTACAGCACCACCCGGGCACTGTTCGAGGCCTATGACGGGCCGCTCTATCAGGTCCAGCGTGCCTCGGACTCGACCTACCTCAACGTCGGCTTGGAATCGACCGGCGGGGTCGTCAACGTGGCGCCCGAGAACTCGTTCTGTGCCGGCACCACCTGCACCATCACCGAGCTGTACGATCAGACCTCCAACGTCAACAACATGCCGATCTCGCCCGGCACTTCCTGCTCGGGCTGCAGTGGCGGGAACGCCGGCCCCGGCGCCAACGGGGCGGACATCGGTGCCCCCGCCGAGGCACTGCCGCTGTACGTTGGCGGACAGCCGGCCTACGGGATCGACTTCGACAAGTTCGGTACCGGCTACCGCGACAACTCCGCCCGCAACCTGCCCACCGGCTCTGAGCCTGACGGGCTGTACGCGCTCACCTCGTCCAACCTCACCGACAGCAGCTGCTGCTTCGACTTCGGCCAGGGCGAGGCCAACGACTCCGACGATGGCAACGCGACCATGAACGCCATCTACTACGGCACGGACTGCTGGACGGGCAACTGCACCGGCCCCGGCCCCTGGGTGGGGGCCGACATAGAGAACGGCATGTACTTCAGCAACACCGGGGCGAACCCCTCGGCCTATCCGAGCGAGAACGGCACGTTCCTCAGCGCCTGGGAGGAGAACAACGGTTCGACCAACATGACCTTGCAGTACGGCAACGGCCAGTCGGGCGGACTGATCCAGACCTATTCGGGCGCGTTGCCGGCCACCTACAACCCGATGAAGATCCAGAGCTCCATCGAGCTCGGCACCGGGGGCGACAACACCAGCTTGGGCGATGGCGAGTTCTATGAGGCCGCCGACGTCTCCGGCTTCCCGTCCCAGGCCACTCAGAGCGCGGTGCAGGCGAACATCGTCGCCGCCGGTTACAGCCTCACCCCCTCGGCCGAGGCCGCTTACGGTGGCACCGCTGTCGAGGTGCCCGGCACCGTGGAAGCCGCCAACTACGACACCGGCGGACAGGGCGTGGCCTACAACGTCAACTCAGTCAACGGCACGGCCGACAGCTACCGCAGCGACGGGGTTGACCTGGAGGCGACCAGTGACACCACCGGTACGACCGGGACAGGCGCCGGCTACGACCTCGGCTGGACGGGCAGCGGGCAATCGTACCGGTACACGGTCAACTCGGCCGGCGCCGGCACCTATACGGTGAGTCTGCGCGTGGCCTCCCCCTCCGGCGAAACCGACGCCCTGCACATCGCCAACCTCTCGGGTACCAACCTGTCGGGCGATATAAATATCCCGGCCACCGGAGGCTGGCAGAACTGGGCGACGGTGACTGCCACCGTCACTCTGCCAGCGGGGACCCAGACACTGGTCGTAGACCAGGACAACGGCGGGTGGAACCTCCACTCGATGAACTTCGCCGCCTCCGGCGTCACCTCGTCGTGGTTCGAGGTGGTCAACCAGTCCTCCGGCCTGTGCGCGACCGCCGCTGGGGGCTCGACCGCCAACGGCACCGCCGTTGAGCAGTCGGCCTGCACGAGTGCGGCCAGCCAGCTGTGGAGGTTCGAGCCGACCTCGGTGAGCGGCAACTACGTGGTGATCAACGACAACGCCCAAACCGAAGACGAGAGCTGGAACATCACCGGCGGGGTGGGGTCCACCGCCCCGGGGGACACGCTCCAGACCTGGAACTACGGCGGGACCGGGAACACCAACGCCTTGTTCTCCGCCCAGCTCGGGTCCTCGGGCAACTACACCTTCACCGCCGACAACTCGGGCCTGTGCATAGCAGTTCCTTCCACCAGCAGTGGAGCCCAGCTCGCGCAGGAGACCTGTAACGGCAGCACAGCCCAGGCGTTCAGCCTGGTGCCCAACTCGGGCATCAACGCCTCGGCGTGGTCCGAGGTGGTCAACGAGGCCTCCGGCCTGTGCGCGACCGCTGCCGGGGGCTCGACCGCCAACGGTACCGCCGTTGAGCAGTCGGCCTGCACGGGTGCGACCAGCCAGCTGTGGCAGTTCGTGCCGACCTCGGTGAGCGGCACCTACGAGGTGCTCAACGACAACGCCCAATCCGAAGGCGAGAGCTGGAACATCAACGGCGGGGTGGGGGCCACCAGCCCGGGGGCCACGCTGCAGACCTGGAACTACGGAGGGACCGGCAACACCAACGCCTTGTTCTCCGCGAGTCTGCAGTACTCCGGCTACTACTCCTTCACCGCCGACAACTCGGGCCTGTGCATAGCAGGCCCCTCCACCAGCAGTGGAGCTCAGCTCGCGCAGGAGACCTGCAGCGGCGCCGCGTCCCAGGCGTTCAGCCTGGTGCCATGAGAGCAGAGCGGCCAGTTGGTCCCGCGACAGCGGGACCAACCAGCAACGGGCAGTCGGTTACTGCCTAGCGCGCTGATGAAGATCTTGCTGAGGGGCCGTCCGGCTGGTTGGCCGGGCGGCCCTCTCGGCTACACTCACGCAGTGATTCCAATGATCCGCATCCGGCTGTTGCAGTCGCGCGGCCCCGGAAGCGGTCGCACACAGCGGATCACAATCGTCTGGCGCGACACGCAGGAAGTCACCGCCTCGGCGGACGAGGTCCGCCGCACCGCACTGGCACTGCTCAGGGTCGCCGAGCGGTCCGAGGTCCGCACCCGGCTGCTCCTCCAGGGCATGCCGCACGAACAGGTGTCCAAGGCGTTGGGAGACGTGGCCGAAGGCGCCGAGGGAGAGTTCCAAGTCAGGCTCGGACCCCGTCCGGATACCGTCCGGCTCACTCGCGGTGACACCGGCATGCTGCTCGCCACCGAGTACGCACGGACGATGGGCCATGACTGGCTCCGGGTCGCCGAATCGGCTGATGCCGACCATCGCCTGGTCCGCGCCCTTGAGCAGGCCACTGCCCTGACTCCGGAGCAGATCGATGACGTCTTCGCCTACCTCCGGCTCCTGCGCTGCCAGGACCCGGCCACTGAGATCACCGACAACTGACCCCTCTTGGACCATCGCTCACCGGATCGAGTGAGATGACGCTTATTCGGGAATAGCGTGGCCAAGCCGGGAACTGTTACTGGCATGGCTACTCTTGGATTGATCGGCAGCGGCAACATCGGTGGCACCCTGGCCCGGCTCGCGGTGAACGCCGGGCTCGATGTGGTGCTCAGCAACTCCCGCGGTCCTGAGACCCTCGCGGACCTCGTGGCCGCGCTCGGCCCGCGCGCCCGTGCCGCCACTCCGGCCGAAGCGGCCGGCGCCGGTGACTGGGTGGTGGTGACCATCCCGCTGAAGAGCGTCTTCGAGCTCTCCGCCGCCCCCCTGGCCGGCCGCGTCGTACTCGACACCGGCAACTACTACCCCGATCGCGACGGGCACTTCGCCCAGCTCGACTCCGGCGACCTCACCAGCAGCGAGCTGGTCCAGCAGCACCTGTCCGACGCCAAGGTCGTCAAGGTGTTCAACAACATCTACTTCCAGCACCTGCTCAGCCTTTCCCGCCCGAGCGGCGCCCCGGACCGCTCCGCCCTTCCGATCGCTGGTGACGACACTGAGGCCAAGCAGCGCGCCACCGACCTGCTCGACCAGCTCGGCTACTTTGCCGTGGACGCCGGTCCGCTCGCCGAGAGCTGGCGGTTCCAGCCCGGCACCCCGGCCTATGGGTTGCCGTACCTGAAGGACCAGCACGCCCCGCTCGACCAGGATCCGGGCCACCCCGCCAGCCCCAAGGTCATCCAGGAGGCCCTCGCCGCCGCCACCCGTTGACTGTCACCCGCCCCAGGGCCGTCGATTCTCGCCGCCTGCGCCCGCCGGCGGCGAGAATCGGCGACTTGGGCGTGCCGTACACCACGCCCTGTGAAGGGGGTCCGGGCACCGGCTCGGGTTCTCCCTCGCCCTCGCCCTCGCATCGCCGTCGCATCGCTGTGGTGTCAGCGTTGCGCGGGTGACGAGTCGACGGGAGGATGGGCGCATGTGCGGTCGTTTCGTCTCCTCCCGCAGGCCGGAGGATCTCGCGTCCCTGTTCGGTGCCGGTTGGGACGCCGAGCCGGTACCACCGTCGTGGAACGTCGCGCCGACGGATGCGGTGTACGCGGTCCTGGAGCGCCTGGCGAAGGACGGATCCGGTGCGGATCGGCAGGTGCGGGCGCTGCGGTGGGGCCTGGTGCCGTCCTGGTCGAAGGACCCGGGTGCCGGGGCACGGATGATCAATGCGCGGGTGGAGACCGTGGACAGCAAGCCCGCGTTCCGCAAGGCGTTCACCTCCCGCCGGTGCCTGCTGCCCGCGGACGGCTACTTCGAGTGGATCCCGGTCCAGGACCCCGGCGGCAAGCCGCGCAAGCAGCCGTACTACCTCACCCCGTCCAACGGGGATCTGATGGCGATGGCCGGGCTCTACGAGTTCTGGCGCGACCAGAACCTGCCCAAGGACGACCCGGCCGCGTGGCTGAGCACCTGCACGATCATCACCACCGACGCGAAGGACGCGGCCGGCCGGGTCCACGACCGCATGCCGCTCACCATCGCGCCCGACGCCTGGGACGACTGGCTCGACCCCGCCCACCAGGACACCGACTCGCTGCGCGCGCTGCTCGCGGTCCCGGCAGGCGGCGAGCTGGAAGTGCGGGAGGTGTCCATGGCGGTCAACAACGTCCGCAACAACGGCGCGCAGCTCGTCGCTCCGCTGGCGTGAGGGACACCCGCGCAGGTTCTCCGATGCCCGGAGCCGGCGCCAGCTCCCTGGCTGACACACCGCCACACGTGGGAGCTTGACATCGTGACGGTACGGCGCTGACGGTCCCGCCGGTGGAATTGCAGTGGCTGACAGCGTGCCGAGGAGCCATCCTGCAAGCATGACGGTCTTCTATCTGGTGCAGCACGCTGAGAAGCAACACCTGGAGTGACCAGCGGAGCGGGTCGGAAGAACTGCAAGATCTCTGTCAGCGATGCGATAGCCGGCTGAGCAGCACGCGGTGGTAGTCGTCGTAGTCGAGTGGGGCACGGCGCCGACAGGGTCCACAGGCGCTCATCCCTGGGCTGTGCCGGGTTTCCCGCTGATGGACTCCTGATAGATGTCCGCGTAGGTACGCGAGTCCTTGAGCAGGCCGTCGCAGAAGGCAGCGACGTCGTTGCCGATGAGTTCCAGTACTCCCTTGCCGGCCGTGACGCCCTCCTCGAAGAAATCGACAATCCCTGAGAGCAGGGTTCCGTCAGCCAAGTCGACCGGTCCGACCTTGAAGTAGTACTTCTGGATCTCCTTGTAGACGATCTGATAGTCCGGCGGGAGCGCCTTGACTCGGGCCAGGTGCGCTCGCCACTGCTTCTTGCCGTCGATGATGTCTTGGATACCCACGTCAGCCTCCTAGCTGGCCCAATTTCCTTGCGACGTTCTGGTTCAACTGCTCGCGCCAACGGTCGCGATAGCTTCGAGCCCCTTCTCCGCCGGCCAGCGCCGCGCAGAAGCCCTCGACGTCGTCGCCCAGCACCTCGTGAATGCTCTGCCCATCCGCCGCCGTCTCTTCGAGCAGCCCCAGGGCACCGTCGAGGATCGGCATGAGGTTGCGACCCGTGAAGCCCGAGTAGGGGGAGAGGTGAACCTTGATCTCTTCCCACGTCGGCCGGTAGTCGGTCGGCAAGGCCTCGGCCCGGGCCTCGAACGCCTTCCATTCCCTGGTGAGGTCGCTGCCGGTGATGGTCTCCCAGAAATTCATCTCCCGCCCTCCTTGAGCTTGTCGATTCGTGATGAGAGGTACTCCCATTTCGCCCAGAACCTCCCGAGTTCTTCGCGTCCCGCGTCGTTGAGCGCGTAGAACTTGCGTGGCGGTCCCATTCCGGATGGTCGTTTCGTCACCTGAACGAAGCCGTTCTTCTCCAGTCGCAGCAGAATGGTGTAGACGGTCCCCTCGATGACGTCGGCGAAGCCGAGTTCGTTCAGCCGACGCGTGATGGCGTATCCGTAGGTCTCCTCGCTGTCGATGATTTCAAGCACGCAGCCCTCAAGAGTGCCCTTCAACATCTCCGTCAGGTCGTCCATCGCGGGTCTCCTCTTTCGATCCCTCGGTACTCCGTACTACCGAGTACCACTATACGGTATCACGGAGTAGCCCGGCGATCGGCGAGTCATGGGGGGACTGGACGTTGCTTGTGGGCGGGAACGTTGCCGCAGAGCCGATGCCGAGGTTGACTACGCGTATCGGTCGAAGAGGGCCTGGAGATAATCCTCCAACCGGTGCGTCAGCACGGTGGGGGTCAGATCGGCACGGCCCAGTTCACGCCAGGGACCGGCAACCTTCTCGGCGTCCGGGGCAAAAGCCAGGGCGTCCAACAGTCGCCAGTAGAGGTGCGAGGCTCGATCGTCGGCCAAGGTGCCGCCGACCGCGACGTATCGGTCGGCGAGGGCCAGGCCGGCAGGGATGCCGTGCAGCAGCGCCAAGGCGGTCGAGCAGTGGGCCACGTCCAGGTCGGCCGGGCCCCAGGAGGTCTCGACCCAGTCGACGACGCCGCTGATCCGCAGGTCGTGGCCGCTGCCCTCGAAGAGGACGTTGCCGGGATGGAAGTCCCGGTGCAGGAAACAGGGCGGATAGTCGGGCGGCTCGCGGCGAATGACGTTCACGGCCCGCTGCCACAGCTCTGGCCGCTCGGTCGCTCCGGGCGGGCTCACCCGCTCAGGCGCTGTCCATGCCTGGTAGGTGCGCGGCTGGGTCTCGGCGGTCACCCGCACTCGGTGGATGCGCAGCAGCTGGCGGGCCAACAGGTCGGCACGCCGATCGGCCTCCTGGTCGGTCAGGCGTACGGACCCAGGCAGCAACGACATCAGCAAGGAGGGGTAGTCGCAGTACGTCGCCGTCGCGTCCACGTGCAGAAGTGTGGCGGCCGGGACGTCCGTGTCGCCGAGCAGACGCAGAATGCGTGCCTCCCGCGTCAGCAACCCCTCTGCGTGCTGCACGAAGAACGGCTTGACGAAGGACCGAAGAACCACAGAGCGCCGGCCACCCGCCCCGGAGATGTCCAGACGGCGCATCTCCGACGTCCACCCACCGCGCAACCTCGTGACAGCCTCGACGTGCTCTGTCTTGAGCAGCTCCTTCTCGACCCAGGCCAGCGTCGCGCCCCAACCCGCGCCGTCGGGATCTCCACTGGCCTGCTCGGCACCTTCTCCCAGATCCATGGGAGGCAGGCTATCGACTACCCAACCGACACGCCCTGTTCGAACAGCGCCATCGTGTCAGCGAGTTGTCGGCGTGCCCACTCGTACCGGCGGGTGTCGGTGTACTCGCGGTAGGCGGGTTTGACCACCAGGACCAGTATCAGATGCAGGGTGTACAGGCGTCGTCTGGTCAGCTCGGTCTCGCGCAGCGGGCCGTGTCCGAAGCCGCGCAGGAACGCGGTCGGGTCACTGAACACGGCCGGCAGGACGAGGGCGTTGAGGCAGCCCTCCATCAAGGGGTCACCGTAGAAGGCGCGTTCATGGTCGATGATCGCGACGATCGACCCGTTCTTGACCAGGACGTTGTCGTCATACAGGTCCCACTCGACCAGCCGCGGTTCGACCACCTCGTCCAGGCTCTCGGCATGCTTGTCGAGCAGGGCGCGGACCTCGTCGTAGCCACAGCCGAGTTCGACCGAGCGCCGTTCGCCGTCCCGGAGCACGCTCTCGACGATGCCGGTGAACGCTGTGCGCCAACTCGCCTCCCCGGGACCGGCCAGCGGTCCGAACGCGTTGCCGCGGATCGTGTTGAGCTCCCGGTTGGCCGCCCCCAGCGCCTCGTGGTAGGCCGCGAGCTCCGGGGCCGGCAGGTCCTGCTTGAGGATCCCGAGGTTGTCGGCGTCGACGTACGCCATGAAGAAGTAGTCCGCGTCGCACAACTGCCGGGTCTGGTCGGCGAAGTCCACTCTCGGCACCGGCACGCTCGTGTGCTCGCGTATGAGCGCGATAGCGGTCAACTCGTTGGCCATCGCTCCACGCTCGAAGCTCATCAGCTCCACGTCGGCCGGTGGCGCGATCTTGAGGACGACGTCCCGCCCGTCCCGCAACCGGATGCGGTAGGCGACGTTGAACCACCCGTGCCCCAGCTCCTGCGCCCATGACTCGCCGTCGGAGACCTGGTCCTCGCCGTAGGCTCTCGCGACCATCGCCCGCAGCACGGGGACCGGCTGCCGGTTCTTTGTGATGCTCTCCACTGGGACTCCCTCTTTCTTCTCGGCTTCACAGAGCGCCGCCTTGGGCATGGTGGCACGGTGGCACGGGCAGTCTTCCTCGTTCGCAGCCTTGTCGACACCCCACCGCGGTGGGG
>Ga0302314_10013337_pt1 | contig 14142 bp, 10 predicted proteins | sample III_Palsa_N2_3_FD_200533 | JGI IMG/M metagenome (GOLD analysis project Ga0302314, IMG submission 200533) | Peat permafrost microbial communities from Stordalen Mire near Abisko, Sweden - III_Palsa_N2_3 | ecosystem: Environmental > Terrestrial > Soil > Palsa > Peat permafrost | place: Sweden... | reverse complement strand
TTGTCTCGCTGGCGTCCGGCCAGAAGGTGGACAGCTACGAGCTGGTGTTCGACCGCTGGTCGCTCTCCTTGCGCCGGGGCGCTGCGACCGCCCTTGTGGGTCAGTTCAGGCTGCCGGGGTGGCGCTCTTAGGCCAGCATCTGCAATGCGGCGTCAAGGTCTGCGATCAGGTCGTCAGAATCCTCCAAGCCGACGTGAAGGCGAATGAGGGGGCCTTCCAGGTTCAGCGGCGCGGCGGTTCGTTTGAGTTGGGGGATGCAGACGATGGCGAGGCTCTCATAGCCGCCCCAGGAAAACCCTAGCCCAAACAGTTCCAGCCGGTTCAGGAAAGCTTCTACAGCGGCGTCGGGGGTTGGTTTAAGGACGACGCCGAAGAGGCCGCAGGCGCCCGTGAAGTCCCGCCGCCAGATGGCGTGCCCAGGATCGGTCGGGAGGGCGGGGTGGAGGACACGGGCGACCTCTGGCCGTCCCGCCAGCCATTCGGCGACCTTCAGCCCGCTGGCGCCATGGCGCTCCAGGCGCATCGGCATGGTCTTCAGCCCCCGCACCGCCTGAAAGGCGTCGTCGGGGGAGATAGAGGCGCCAGTGTCTCGCACAAACCCCTTCAGCCGCGCGGCGATGGCCGGACTGGAGGTGGCCACCGATCCCAGGAAAACGTCCGAGTGGCCGCAGACGTACTTGGTCAGCGCCTGCACGGAGAGGTCAACGCCGTAGTCGAGGGGGCGAAATAGCAGGCCCGCCGCCCAAGTGTTGTCCACCATGGTTAGAACGCCGCGTCGCTGGGCCATGGCGGCGATGGCGGGAACGTCCTGCATTTCGAAACTGACGGAGCCGGGGGACTCCAGCACGATCAGACGGGTCTCATCCGTGACCATGGCCTCGATTTCGTTGGCTGAGGCAGTTGCAGGCATGTAGCGTGTCGTGACGCCGAGCCGCTTCAGAATGCCGTCGCAGAACCGCCGCGTGGGGCCGTAGACACAGTCGGTGACCAGAACCTCGTCGCCGGCGGATACGACGGTGAGGATCGCACCGGTGCAGGCGGAAAGACCGGAACTGAAAAGTTCGACATAGGTGGCGTGTTCGAGCTCGCACAGCCCGGCGCGCAGGGCGTCGTGCACCGCCATGCTGTTCATTCCGTAGGTCGGGCGAGACTCGTCGTAGAGCGCCGCCGCGTCAGGCAGGATTACGGTCGACGCCCGCTGCAACGTCGGCCCCACCGTGCGGACCACGCTGCCCTGCCCCTCGGCGGCGCCGGCCCGGATCAGGCGCGTGGCGGCGCCTCGGACCTTGGACGGCGGCGGTTTGGACATGATAGCTCCTTCCGCATCGCCTAACCCGTGAGGGGCGCCGTGCAAAGTCAGGATTTGGGATGCGGGTCTCCGGGCGCGTGGATCAGGCGCCGATGGCCGCTGGCGTGTTCGGCGAAGCGCCCCATTCGGCCCAGGAACCGTCGTAAACCGCCGTGCGGTCGTGGCCTGTGCGGGCCAGCGCCAAGGCGATCATGCAGGCCGTGATGCCCGAACCGCAGCTGGCGATCAGCGCCTTGTCCGGGTCGATGCCCGCCGCCGCGATGCGTTGCTGAAGCGTTTCGGAAGGAAGCATCGTCCCATCGGCCCGGTAGAGCTCGCTCGGCGGCAGACTCCGGGCGCCGGGCATGTGGCCAGACTTGAGGCCCGGGCGCGGCTCCGGCGCCTCGCCGCGAAAGCGGGGCGCGGGGCGGGCGTCGGCGATCTGGACATCGGCGGCGCCGAGGGCGGTGAACACTTCATCCAGGGTGCGGATCAGGCCGGGGTCGCGCTTAGCCTGGAACCGGGCCGGAGAAACGCTGGCAGGTCCGCTCTCGAGCTTTCGCCCTTCGGCGCGCCACTTGGCGAGACCGCCGTCCAGCACGACGACATTGAGATGGCCCATGGCGCGAAAGCTCCACCAAGCGCGCGCGGCAGAGCGGGGCGGGGCCACTTCATAGACGACCACCGTGGTGCCGTCGCCGACCCCGAGGGCGCCCACGGCCTCGGCGAACACGTCCGGCGCCGGCAGCATGTGGGGCAGGTCGCTGGACGTATCGGCGATGGCGTCGATATCGAAGAAGGCGGCGCTGGGGATGTGCTCGCCCTGAAACTCGCGCGCGGCGTCGCGGCTCTCGTGGGGAAACCACCACGTGGCGTCCAGGGGGCGGATGGTGGGATCGCCGAGTCGTTCGGCCAGCCAGTCGGTGGAGACGATGGGATCTACAGCCATGATGGAACCGGAAGTCCGTGCTCTGAGAGGAAAGCCTTATTGAACAGCTTGGACTGATAGCGCGAGCCGTAATCGCAAAGCACGGTCACGATCGTCTTGCCCGGCCCGAGGTCCCGGGCCAAGCGAATGGCGCCAGCGATATTCACCCCCGCCGACCCGCCGAGGCAGAGCCCTTCGTGCTCCACCAGATCAAACACCTGCTGCAGGGCTTCGGCATCCGGAATCTGGTAGGCGTGATCGACCTTCAATCCCTCGAGGTTCCGGGTGATGCGGCCTTGGCCGATGCCTTCGGTGACCGACGTCCCTTCAGACTTCAGCTCGCCTTGCGTGTAATAGTTGAAGAGGGCGGCGCCGAAAGGGTCAGCAAGGCCTACAGTCACCTCCGGCTTCTGCTCACGGAGCGCTGAGGCAACGCCCGCAAGCGTACCGCCGGAGCCGACAGAGCAGATGAAGCCATCCACCTTACCCTCTGTCTGCGCCCAAATTTCGGGGCCTGTGGTCAGGTAGTGTGCGTCGCGATTGGCGGTGTTGTCGAACTGGTTGGCCCAGATGGCGCCGTTCGGCTCGGTCTCCGCCTTCTCAGCCGCCATCGCGCCCGAGTAGCGGACGTAGTTCATAGGGTTGGCGTAGGGGACGGCGTCCACTTCCACCAGTTCGGCGCCGAAGATGCGGATCGCGTCCTTCTTTTCCTGCGACTGGGTGCGGGGTATGACGATCAGGGCGCGGTAGCCGAGCGCCCGCGCCACCATGGCGATGCCGATGCCGGTATTGCCCGCCGTGCCCTCCACGATCAGGCCGCCTGGGCGAAGCATGCCCTTGGCTTCGGCGTCGCGGATGATCTGAAGGGCCGCGCGGTCCTTCACGGACTGGCCGGGGTTCATGAACTCCGCCTTGCCCCAGATTTCGCATCCGGTGGCGGCGCTGGCCCGGTTCAGACGGATCAGCGGCGTCTTGCCGATGGCGTCGATGATGGTGTTGGAAACGATCAAGCTGAATTCCCCGCGCGACGTGCGCCACACCTAGGCATGCAGGGGGGCGGGTTCAATCGTCGTTCGTGTCGCCAGGGCTTTTGCGGAGGGTCTTCAAGGCGGCCAGTGCGCGCTGACGGGCGATGTCGTGATCGACGATGGGCTTGGGATAGGTGTCGCCGAGCTTGATCTCCGCCTTGGTCAGCACCTCCGTGGGCGCGGTCCACGGCGCATGGATGTATTTGGCGGGCAACTTCGCCAGCTCGGGGATCCAGCGGCGGATGTAACCGCCCTCTGTGTCGAACTTCTCCCCCTGGCCGATGGGGTTGAAGATACGGAAGAAGGGCGAGGCGTCGGCCCCCGAACCCGCGACCCATTGCCAGTTCAGGACGTTGTTGGCGGGACTAGCGTCCAGCAACGTATCCCAGAACCACCGCTCGCCCTGCCGCCAGTCGAGCAGCAGGTGCTTGATCAGGAAGGAGGCGGTGATCATCCGCACCCGGTTCTCCATATAGCCCGTGGTCCAGAGCTCGCGCATGCCGGCGTCCACCATAGGATAGCCGGTCCGGCCCTTGGCCCAGGCCGTGAAGCCGGCCTTGTCGGTGCGCCATGGGAAGTCATCGTAGGCCGCCTTGAAATTATGATCCGGGAGGTCCGGTCGCTGGAACAGGAGGTGGTGGTTGAATTCCCGCCAGCCGAGTTCGGTCAGGAACTTCTGGGCGGCCGTTTCGAGTTTCGGATGGCGGTGCGCCGCGCTCTCAATCGCCCGCCAGACCTGCCGCGGTCCGATTTCGCCCCAGTGCAGGTGGGGCGACAGGCGCGACGTGCCTTCGGTCTCGGGGATGTCCCGCTGGGTGGGATAGTCACTAAGCTTGCCGTCAATCAGGGCGTGCAGCCGGTTTTGAGCGCCCGCTTCGCCCGGCGTCCAGACATCGAAGCTGCTGGACCAGTCCGGCTTGGTCGGGTGCAGGCTCCAGCTTTCCAACCGGTCTGACGCTGGCCAACGCTTGGGCGCCTTCAAGCCCTTTGGCGCTGCATGGATTGTGGTGTCTCCAACAAGCTGCCTCGCGGCGCGCCAAAACGGCGTGAACACCTGGTAGTAGCCGCCCGTCTTGTTCTGGATTTCCCAAGGTTCGACGAGCAAGGCGGCGTTGCAGCTCTGCGCCTCGACTCCATCCGCCTTGAGGGCGGCCTTCAGAGAAGTGTCTCGATCGCACTGACCGGGATCGTAGAGCCGGTTCCAGTAGACGGCGCCCGCGCTGGTCTCCTCGATCAACTGCCGGATCAGCTTTCCAGCCTCGCCCCGGCGCAGGAGCAGTTTCGAACCCAGCTTCTCCAGATCCTCCATCAAGGCCTGCAGCGACCTGTCGAGCCACCAGAGCCCCGCCGCGCCCGGGCAGCGCACTCCATCTGTCTCATCCAGAATGAAGACAGGAATGATCGGCCGTCCGCTCGCCACCGCCATCTGTAAGGCGGGATTGCCGGCCAGGCGCAGATCCCGGCGAAACCAGAGGAGGGCGGGGGCGTCGGAGGGCGTTTTATCGGACAAGCAGCGGCCTCTTATCGGTTGCGTCTTGGCCCCTGGCGCGCCACATCAGGCGCGTCGAACCGGAGGATCGCCTCCAGACGGAGGATCGGCCTTGAACGCGCCCGCCCAAATCGCCGTACGTCCTAACGCTGTGGTGGAGCTTTCGGCTCCCAAGGGCAAGACCGTGCGGATCGGCAACGCCCTGAAGCTGTCGGTGATCGCCGGCCCCTGCCAGCTGGAGAGCCGCCAGCATGCGCTGGAGACCGCACACCAATTGGCCGAGATCGCCGAGCGGCTGGGCATCGGCCTGATCTACAAGACCTCGTTCGACAAGGCCAACCGCACGTCCGGCAGCGCCCAACGCGGCATCGGGTTGAAGGACGCCTTGCCGATCTTCGCCGAGATTCGCGAGACGGTGGGCTTGCCGGTGCTGACCGACGTGCACGAGATCGACCAGTGCGCCCCAGTGGCGGAAGCGGTGGACGTGCTGCAGATCCCCGCCTTCCTCTGCCGTCAGACCGACCTCCTCGTCGCGGCCGCACAGACTAGGCGCGCTGTGAATGTCAAGAAAGGCCAGTTCCTGGCCCCTTGGGACATGAAGAACGTCATCTCCAAAATCACCGACGCCGGAAATCCGAACGTGTTTGCCTGCGAGCGAGGCGTCTCCTTCGGCTACAATACCCAGGTGTCCGACATGCGCGCCCTGCCGGTTCTGGCCGAGATCGGCTGCCCCGTGGTGTTCGACGCCACGCACTCTGTACAACAGCCGGGCGGGCAGGGGACCACCTCGGGCGGTCAGCGGGAGTTCGTGCCAGTGCTGGCCCGCGCCGCCGTGGCCGTGGGCGTCGCCTGCGTGTTCCTGGAGACCCACCCCGACCCCGACAACGCCCCTTCGGACGGGCCCAACATGGTCCCGCTCGGGGAGTTCGAAGCCCTGGTGGCCAACCTTCTCAGATTTGACGCCATCGCCAAGGGCGGCATGGCTTGACCCTCGGTGCAATCGTCTAGCGTGTCGTCTCCCATGACCATAACTTCTCGGCGATGGTGAACCGAATCCTTCTGGGTCGATGGTCGGCGGCGATGGGCCTGGGGCTGATCGTCTTCTTTGCGGTAGCCGCCTACATCTGGCGGGTGGATATCCTGCGCACGTGGCTGGATCCAAAACAGCCGTTCCAGACCTACGTCCCGCCGCCCGCGCCGAATTACGAGACGCCCAGCGCCTGGGCGCTGATCCCCCAAAACCCCGCCGCGTGGTCGGCGTCGGACCCGCCTGCGGATGTCTTCTTCGTTCACCCGACCACATTCGATGGTGGTCGCAACTGGAACGGCCCTATCAACGACCGTCGTTCGGCCAAGCTCCTGACCGACGTGATGCTGCCCAACTACGCGGGGCCGTTCCAGCGTGTGGGACGAGTGTTCGCGCCCCGATACCGGCAGGCCAGCCTCTACGCCTTCCTCACCAACAAGGAGGACGCGCAGGAGGCGCGCCGCTTCGCCTACAGCGATGTGCGCCGGGCGTTCGAGACCTTTCTGCGCGACACCGATGGACGGCCGATCATCATTGCGGGCGTTGAGCAGGGCGGCGCGCTGGCCGCACGGCTGCTGGACGACGTGGTCGCCCACGACCCCAAGCTTATCGCCCGTCTCGCCGCCGCCTATCTGATCGACACCATCGTCCCGGCGGCCAACTACGTCCCCGCGTCGCCGATCCCGGCCTGCACCGCCCGAGGGCAGGCCCGCTGCATCCTCGCCTGGGTGCAGCCGACGGACGCCAGCCGGGCCGACCGCTTTGAAAAGCATGCGCTGGTCTGGTCGAACGCCGGCCAGCTCGAAGACCTACGGACGCGAGCGCCCCTGTGCGTGAACCCTGTGCTGGGCATGGTCAGCGATACGCTTGCTCCAGTGCGTCTGAATCTCGGCGCCACCAATGCGAGCGGGCTCGAATGGGGCGTGCGGCCCGCATTCATGCCGCATCAAGTGTCGGCGCAGTGTCAGGGCGGATTCCTGAATGCCTCCACGCCCTCATCACCGACATTTAAACAAAGCGGGAGCTGGACCGACCGGCTGAAGGCGCCCCCCTTCAATCTCTTCTACGCCGACGAGGAGGCGGACGCCAAAGCCCGCATCACGACTTTAACCGGGAGCGCCGGATATATGGCGCCCAGTCCGTCCCTCGGCGCCTCCATCGCGATCGCACACGCGCCGATTCACCGGATCCCCTAGAGGTCGCAGTTAGGGTGTGAGGGCGGCCTTCAGGCCCGAGTAGTGAGGCTGATCGATCTTTACCTGATCGATGGCCGTAGCCTTCAGATGTCGGAGCAGTTCGGCCTCCCGGTCATCAAAAGCGCCGCCGCGGATTCCATCGCCCAGCCGATCGGTCAGGTCGGCGACAGAACCTGCATGACCCAGTAGATCGGCAAGACGGTCATGTTCTGCGCTCTCGGCCGCTCCGCCTGAAGCGATCTCCCGGCGCACCGTGGCGAGGGCGTTGACCGACACACGGGCCAGGAAGACGTCCCGATCCTTCAGCTGCGGCGCGATCCGCTCGATGAAGCTCGAGACGGCGAGGAGGAGTTCGTCAGCAGTGGGATTGGTGATCATGAGCGGCCCTCCATCAAGTTCAGGAGATCGATCTCCGTCTCGCTGACCCGGCGCCCGATCATGGCCCGCTCTACGGTGGGGTCTGCGCCGGATGCGAAGGTCGAGTACATGATCATGCACATCACCCCCCATTTGAGCGAACCCAACATTTGCCAGTATTTCACGGCGTCCAGATCGATTCGCCTCCCGCCTGCTGCGTGGTAGCCGGCCAACAAATCGTCGTAGGAGCCGAAGCCTCCAACAGGTTGATCGTACACGCCGAATCTCCAGGAATTGACGCAGAGCCAGCCAAGGTCTGAGGCCGCGTCGCCGAGATGCGCAAGCTCCCAATCAAGCACGGCGCCGAGGCCAGCTTCCGGATGAATCATCAGATTGCCGTTGCGAAAATCCCCATGTAGCAGCACGGATGCAGTGGTCGCGGGCGCGCCCACCCTCAGCTTTCGAAACGCCAGTTCGAAGACGGGACGAACCGCCCCCACCGAGCGATAGATCGCCTCGTAACGCTCAAGTTCGTCGAGCGCAAAGGAGGTGTTCAGGGGAGGTAGATCGTTCAGCCACGTGCCGTGAATGAGGGCGAGCACCTCCCCGCATCGGCGCGCCAGTCCGGGTCGGACAGCGGCAAAGGCCTCGTCACGCACGATCCGGCGGCCCAGCGCCTCGCCGTCCACCCGGCCCATGATGTAGGCTTCGCCGAGGCCTTCCTGCGCCCTGCAGACATGGACGATGGGCGGCGTTGGAGCGCCTCTCGCGGCGACGGCCTGGATCAGCAAGGCCTCCGTGGCGAGGGAAACGGTCCGTTCGTCACGCTCCGCAAGGCCGTCGGGCCGGCGCCGCAGGATCAGAGAGCGGTCTTCGTCGTGGGAGACAAGACGGAACGCCCAAGTCTCCTGGCTGGCACCGCCGGATAAACGGCGAACGTCCTCAACCGTCGCCGGACCTTCCGCCAGCAACGGCGCGAGGCGTGTCAAAGCCTCGGACAACTGGGCCTGATCCAATGAGGTCTCCCTTTTTGGATCGACCTTAGTCTTCGATTCGCCGCCGCCAAGACTGTCGTAGGGTCAGCCGGCCGCGGCCCAGTCCTCCCCGGCGCGCCAGTCGAACAAGGCCTGGAGCACCCGCACCGCCTTGCCCCGCTCGCTGACGAGGTCAGGATCGCGCGCCATGATTAGGCGCGCATCGTCCGCTGCGGCGATCAGGAGGTCCCGGTGGGCGGCCGGATCGGCGAAGCGGTAGGCGGGAAAACCGGACTGCTTCAGGCCCATCAGGTCGCCGCCGCCGCGCAGCTCCAGATCCTTTTCCGCGATCAGGAAGCCGTCTTCGGTCTCCCGCAGGATCTCGATTCGTGCCTGGGCGGTCTGGGACAGGGGCGGGTCGTAGAGAAGCAGGCAAGAGCTCTGCGCCGCACCCCGCCCCACACGCCCCCGAAGCTGATGCAACTGCGCCAGACCGAACCGTTCGGCGTGCTCGATCACCATGATGGAGGCATTGGGAACGTTGACGCCCACTTCGACCACCGTGGTCGCCACCAGCACGCCGATCCGGCCATCGGCGAAGGCGGCCATGACCCGATCCTTTTCAGCGGGGGGCATCTTGCCGTGGATGAGGCCGACCGTATCGCCAAGGACCTCCCGCAACGCCTCTGCGCGACCCTCAGCGGCTGTGACATCCAGAAGGTCCGATTCAGCCACCAAAGGACAGATCCAGAAGGCCTGGGCGCCGCCCTCCACCGCCGCCCGAAGGCGTTCGACCACCAGATCAATCCGCGTGGTGGGCGCGGCCGTGGTGGTGACGGGTTTGCGGCCCGGCGGCTTCTCGTCAAGCCGCGAGACATCGAGGTCCCCGTAAACAGTGAGCTCCAAGGTGCGGGGGATCGGCGTGGCGGAGAGGGCCAGCATGTGAACGGACGCGCCCTTCTCCTGCAAGCGTTTGCGTTCCGACACCCCGAAGCGATGTTGTTCGTCGATGATGGCGAGGGCGAGGTCGTGGAAGGCGACGTCGTTCTGGAACAGGGCGTGGGTGCCGACCACAACCCCGGCTTGGCCCGAAGCAATAGACGCGAGTTTCTCGGCCCGACCCGGGCCCTTGTCGCGGCCCGTCAGCAAGACGGCAATTATGCCAACGCTTTCAAGCGGTCCGGCGATCGTCTCGAAGTGCTGGCGCGCCAGGATTTCGGTAGGCGCCATTAGCGCCGCCTGCTTGCCGACCGCCACCACGTCGGCCATCGCCAGCATGGCCACCACCGTCTTGCCGGAGCCCACGTCGCCCTGCACGATGCGGGACATGCGCTGGCCGGACGCTAGGTCGCCGCGGATTTCGGACAGGGAACGGATCTGGGCGCCGGTCAGCCTGAAGGGCAGGGCGGCTTCGAGCCGGCCTGCTAGATCACTGGCGCCGATCGCCGGCGCGGGATCCGCGCGGCTAACGGCCTTTCGCTGGGCCATCGCCATCTGGTGGGCCAGGAGTTCGTCGTAGGCGAGGCGACGACGAAATTGATTCGCAGGGGAAATCTCGGCCGAACTTCGCGGCGTGTGGAGGGCGTCCATGGCCTCTCGCCAGTCAGCCCAGCCTTGCTTGGCCAGCCACGCCGGGTCCTGCCATTCCGGCAACGGCGGCGCCTTGGCGAGCGCCTCTAGCACCAGCTTGCGAAGGGTGCGCGGGGCCAAGCCCGCGGTCGTGCCGTACACCGCCTCGTGCGTCGGTATGGAGTCGATCTGCTCGACGGGCAGCATATAGTCGGGGTGCAGGATCTGGCGTTCGATGTTGAAGACGTCGATTCGGCCGCTCACCGCACGCCCAGCCCCCACGGGATGTTGGCGCAGAAGATGCGGCCCATACCCCTTGAACCAGTTCAGGAATATAAACCCGGTCTCGTCCGTCGCCCGGATGCGATAGGGGATGCTGGACCGGCCGGGCGGAAAGTGGGCGTCGATGGTGACGGCAAAGGTCTGCACCTCGCCTTCCCGCGCCTCCTCCACCTTCACCCGCCGCCGCTCGATCACGCTCTGCGGCGACAGGAACAGGAGGTCGCGCACGAGCGGCCCCGCGACCCGCTCCACCAGCGGCGCGATCTTCGGCCCGACCCCCTTCAGGGTGGTCGAGGGTGCGAACAACGGAAAAAGAATCTCGGGGCGCATCTTCGTCAGGATAGCCTCACGCGGCTCCAGGCCCTATATCGCTCGCTTGCCATGACCGACCAGCAACACGACGATCCCATCACGCCGCACGCGGCTCGCCTGAAAAAGCTGCGGTTCCGCGCCTGGCGTCGGGGCTTTCGCGAGGCCGACTTCATTCTAGGCGCCTTCGCCGACGCCGAGATGGCGGGTTTGTCGCCAGCCGATCTCGACGCGTTCGAAATGTTGCTCGAACAGCCGGACCAGCCCCTCTACGCCTGGATCATCGGGACGGAAGCCACACCGGAAGCCTTTGACCACGATGTGATGCGCCGGATCCGCACCCACCTTCCGAACACCTACATTACTGTCCGCAACGGCGGCTGACGAGGCGCATTGTTGGACCATTCTCGTATCGCCAGGGCGGCCGGCCGCATCGATCTCGTCGGCGCGCCGGAAGGTTTCGACGCCATGGTCATGGCGGACCTCGCCAAGGGCCATAAGGGTCTCTGCCTGTTCATCGCCCGCGACGGTCCGCGCGCCAACGATTTCGCTGAGGCGCTGAAGTTCTTCGACCCGTCCATCGAGCAATTGCGCATCCCCTCGTGGGATTGCCTGCCCTACGACCGCATCGGCCCCTCGCCCGGTGTAGCGGCGACGCGGATGGCGGCGTTGAGCCGCCTGGCGCACCGCAAGGCGGCTGACCATGCGCCCATGATCGTGATCGCCACCGTGCCGGCCATGCTGCAGCGCGTGCCCCCCAAGGCCGCCATCGCCAAGGCCAGCTTCATGGCGAAGGTCGGCCAAGACGTGGCGGTGGCCGATCTGGAGCGCTACTTCTCGGTCAACGGCTATGTGCGGGCCTCCACTGTGTCCGAGCGGGGCGAGTTCGCCATTCGCGGCGGGGTGATCGACGTCTTTTCGCCAGTGGCGGATGAGCCCGTGCGCCTCGATCTCTTCGGCGACACGCTGGAATCCATCCGCGCGTTCGATCCCGAAACCCAGCGCTCCACCAAACAGCTGAAGTCCATCGACCTCTTGCCCGTATCCGAAGCCTTGATCGACACCGACGCGGTCTCCCGCTTCCGCAAAGGCTACGTGAAGGCGTTCGGGGCGGTGAGCGACGATCCGCTGTATGACGTCATCTCCGAAGGCGGGCGGCGGGCGGGCATGGAGCACTTCCTGCCGCTTTTCTACGATCACCTCGAGACGCTGTTCGACTATGTGGGCGACAAGGCGCTGATCGGCCTGGATCACCTCGCCGTCGAAGCCCGCGACGAGCGGATGTCGATGATCGATGACGCCTTCGACGCCCGCAGTGAAGCCGCCAAGGTGCGCGGCGGCTCTGTCTATCGCCCCCTGCCGGTCAAGACCCTGTACGTGCCGACCGACGAGTGGGACGAGCGCATGGCCGACCATGCGGAGCGCCGCTTCACGCCCTTCCTGCGTGAAGGCGGGGAGACGGTGATCGACCTCAGCGCCAAGATCGGTCGGAACTTCACCACCGAGCGGGCTCAGGATAGCGTGAACCTGTTCGAGGCGGTGGCCGACCACGCCAAGGCCTTGGGCAAAGCCGGCAAGCGGGTGTTGTTCGCCTCATGGTCGGACGGCTCCTCGGAGCGTCTCGGGACCATGCTGGCCGACCACGGCCTCGGCAAGGTGCGGCTGGCCAAGGATTGGGCGGACGCTCAGAGCTTCGGCGTGGCCGGGACGAAGGCCAAGCCGCCTCAGCGCGCCGTCTTGCCGGTGGAGAGCGGCTTTGAGACCGACGATCTGGCCGTCATCACCGAGACCGACATCCTCGGCGATCGCCTGTCCCGTCCCCGCCGCAAGCGCCGGGCCCAGAACTTCCTGGCCGAGGCGACCTCGCTTACAGCCGGGGACCTCGTCGTCCACATCGATCACGGCATAGGTCGCTATGAGGGGCTGAAGACCCTCGACGTGGCCGGCGCGCCGCACGACTGCCTCGACATCCAGTATGGCGGCGAGGCGCGCCTCTATCTGCCGGTCGAGAATATCGATCTCCTGACCCGCTACGGCTCAGAGAGCGACGGGGTTATGCTGGACCGCCTCGGCGGCGCCGCGTGGCAAGCCCGCAAGGCCCGCGCCAAGCAGCGCCTGCGCGACATGGCGGAGGGCCTTATCGCCATCGCCGCCGCCCGTCAGGTCAAGTCCAGCGAAGTGATCGACCCGCCTCACGGCGTGTTCGACGAATTCTGCGCCCGCTTCCCCTATGAGGAGACGGAAGATCAGTTGAACGCGATTTCTGACGTCCTGTCAGACCTTTCCAGCGGAAAGCCGATGGACCGCCTGATCTGCGGCGACGTGGGTTTCGGCAAGACGGAAGTGGCGCTGCGCGCCGCCTTCGTGGTGGCCATGAGCGGCAAGCAGGTGGCGGTGGTGTGCCCCACGACCCTTCTGGCCCGCCAGCACTACAAGGAATTCAAGGAGCGTTTCGCCGGCTGGCCCGTGAAAGTGCGCTCCCTGTCTCGCCTGATCACAGCGAAGGATGCGGCGGAGACCCGCGAAGGCCTCGCCAACGGTCAGATCGAGGTCGTCATCGGCACGCACGCGGTGCTCTCCAAGCAGGTCACGTTCAAGGACCTCGGCCTCGTCATCGTCGACGAGGAGCAGCACTTCGGCGTCAAGCACAAGGAGAAGCTGAAGGAGCTTCGGGCCGACGTGCACATGCTGACGCTGTCGGCCACACCGATCCCGCGCACCCTGCAGATGGCGCTCTCCGGCATCCGCGAGATGTCGATCATCGCCACCCCGCCGGTCGATCGCCTGGCGGTGCGCACCTACATCACCCCCAACGATCCGTTGGTGGCGCGCGAAGCCTTGCTGCGGGAGAAGTACCGCGGCGGCCAGGCCTACTATGTCGCGCCCCGCCTGTCGGACCTGCCGGCTCTGGAGAAGTTCCTGCGGGAATCTGTGCCGGAAGTGAAGTTCGTGGTCGGCCACGGCCAGATGGCGCCGACCCAGCTCGAGGAGGTGATGACCGCCTTCTACGACGGGCAGTACGATGTGCTCCTTTCCACCACCATCGTGGAGTCCGGGCTGGACGTGCCCACCGCCAACACCCTGATCGTCCACCGGGCGGATATGTTCGGCCTGTCTCAGCTCTACCAGCTGCGCGGTCGCGTCGGCCGGGCGAAGACCCGCGCCTACGCCTATCTGACCACACCCACCGAGAAGCCGATAACGCCCGCGGCCGAGAAGCGGTTGAAGGTGCTGCAGTCCCTCGACAGCCTCGGCGCGGGTTTCCAGCTGGCCAGCCACGACCTCGATATCCGGGGCGGTGGCAACCTGCTCGGCGACGAGCAGTCCGGACACATCAAGGAGATCGGCGTCGAGCTTTACCAGCAGATGCTCGAGGATGCGGTCTCGGAGATGCGAGCCGGCGGGGCAGAGGTCGAGAGCGACTCCCGAGGCTGGTCGCCGCAGATCAACGCTGGCGCCGCCGTGCTTATCCCCGAAGAGTATGTGCCGGACCTGAACGTCCGCCTATCGCTGTACCGGCGCCTGTCTGAAGCCGAACGGCCCGAGGATCGCGAAGCCTTGGCCGCGGAGCTGATCGACCGGTTCGGCCCGTTGCCGGAAGAGGCGGGGCAGCTTCTGAAGGTGGTGGCGATCAAGGGGCTCTGCCGTCAGGCGCAGGTGGCCAAGATCGATGTCGGGCCCAAAGGCGCGGTCGT
>Ga0302314_10013336_pt1 | contig 14142 bp, 16 predicted proteins | sample III_Palsa_N2_3_FD_200533 | JGI IMG/M metagenome (GOLD analysis project Ga0302314, IMG submission 200533) | Peat permafrost microbial communities from Stordalen Mire near Abisko, Sweden - III_Palsa_N2_3 | ecosystem: Environmental > Terrestrial > Soil > Palsa > Peat permafrost | place: Sweden... | reverse complement strand
CGCTGTCGGTGCTGGCCCAGGACTGGACCCACATCGGCGACCCTGACTCCGCCGACGGGTACGTCTTCGACGCCTACCAGAGCGGCGCCAGCAGCCCCACCAGCAAGATGTACCGGGTGACCACCCCCTCCGGGGCGGCCTACGAGTACACCCACACGCTGGTGGCCGGGGAGCTCTACAACAACTCCTTCGACGCGGTCTCACCGGACGACCAGTGGATGGTCTCCGGCGAGTGGGGAACGATGGACCACCTGCAGATCTACCCGACGCCGATCCTCAACCCGGCCACCTCGCCGACCGGCGGGACGCTCAACCTGTCCGGTCTGATCGAGCTGAACCACCCGGTCAACGACGTCCAGGGCTGCGACTTCACCAGCCCCACCCAGCTCGTCTGCGCCTCCGACGACTCCTCGCAGACGCTGTTCCCGGACGCCAAGCCGCTGCTGGAGATCGACCTGTCCGGCCCGCTGACCGGCGGCGACACCACCGGCCAGGTCACCGACATTGGCGCGATCCCACAGAGCAGCATCTGCTCGGGCACCTTCGAGGACGAGGGCGTGGACTACGACACCACGACCGGGATCCTACGGCTGGAGATGATCCAGCCGAGCGTCTGCGGCGCGGTGACCACGGTTTACACCTACCAGCGCGGCTGACGGCTCACGGCTCACGGCTCGGTTCGGGACCGGCGCGGCGGTGAGGGCTTCTCCAACTACGGAGAGCTACCTTTGGCGGGCACGTGACTACGGAGTGCATCCAATGCACCCCGTAGTCGCCGCCTGTCCCCGCATGCCCATCCCGAAGTCCCACCGAGCAGAGGAGCACGATGAAGCACACGTACGCCCTCGGCCTGTCGGCCGCGCTGGTCCTGGCCGCAGCCGCCACCACCGCCTTCGCCCCCGCCTCCGGGCTGCACCCCGCCACGCACCGCCCGGCCGACCATCCGGCGCACCACTCGGCCGGACACAAGCGCCAGTACTGCGCGGTCGTGGTCGACAAGGCGCCCAATCGACACAGCGCCTCCCGGGTGGTCTCCCGGACCTGCGCCGAGAACCCCGCCGACCCGGGCCTGCGCAGCGCAGCGGCCGACAACACGCTGCTGGTGACGCTCTGGGAGAACGCCGGCTACGGCGGCGAGCAGACCAGCCTCTACGGACGCCAGGGGCCATGCGACTCCTCCGGCTACCGGTTCGAGGACCTGACCGACGCCAACGACCAGGTGAACGGCATCTCCTCCTACCGGCTCCACTCGGCCTGCAACCGGTCCGACATCTTCACCGGCACCGAGTTCTCCGGGAACGGCAGCACCATCCTCTACGGCGACCAGGTGTACGTCGGCGCCCAGTGGAACGACAACATCGGCTCGATGGGCATCTGGCACGACTGACGCCGAGCGGCCCGTCCCGGCTGCTCGGACAAGAAAGCAGCCGGGGCGGGCCGGGTATCGGGGGGCGGGGGCGGCGGGGGTACGGCGCTACTCGCCGAAGTCCCCGCTGACGGCGTCCTGGACCTCGGGGCTCAGATAGAGCGGCGCGTCCAGCTGCTCGGCGTGCCAGGTCTGCGGATAGCTGCGGCGGATCGCCTCCGAGGGACCAGGGCCGAGCAGGTCGCAGAAGAAGGCGACATCACGTCCGTAGCCCCGGAAGTCGCGGACGATCGCCACCGTACTGGTGTCGACCGGCGGCATCCGTGGTTCGGGCTCGTCCAGGTACCGGTAGCCAATACCCAGGTAGACGCTGCCGATGTCCTCCATCGCCTCGGTCTGCGTGCTCCAAATGGTCTCCATGGGTCCGTTCTGCCCTGGTATGCCCGAGCGAAAACAGGCCAACTGGATCCGCTTGCCGGCAGCCGGGGTCCCGAGCGGCTCAGCCGCCGAGCACCCACTTCGGCGGGCGGCGCTCCAGGAACGCCAGCATCCCCTCGCGGGCCTCGTCCGAGCCGAACAGCAGCGCCGACTGGGCCACCATCGACTCCTCGTCCCGCTCGAAGACCCGCAGCACCTCCGCCGTGACCAACCGCTTGGTCTCCGCCAGGCCCTGCGGCGACGCCTTGCGGAAATCGTCCAGCAGCGCCGCCACCGCCGGCTCCGGGTCCTGCGCGGCCTCGCTGACCAGGCCGATCCGCTGCGCCTCGGCCGCGTCGAAGACCGCTCCGGTCAAGTACCAGCGAGCCGCGCCGCGCGGCTCCAGGCGGGACAGCAGCGCCAGCGAGATCGCCGCCGGGGCCAAGCCCAACCGCACCTCGGTGAAGGCGAAGGTGGACTTCGGCCCGGCCACCACCAGGTCGCAGGCGCCCAGCAGGCCCAGGCCACCGGCCCGGACATGGCCGTCCACCCGGGCCACCACCGGCTTGGCCAGCTGCACCACCGAGCGCATGGCGGCCACCAGCCGCCGCGGATTGGCGGTCGGGTCGCCGCTGGTCGCCTCCGAGAGATCGGCCCCCGCGCAAAAGGTCCCGCCGGTGTGGGTGAGCACCACCGCGCGCACCGCCGGGTCCCGCTCGGCCTCGGCCAGCCCCTGCTCAAGCTCGGCGACCAGCCGCGAGGACAGCGCGTTGCGGTTGGCCGGAGAGTCCAGCACGAGCGTGGCCACGCCCCGCTCGACGCCGTACCGCACCAGCGGCGGAGTCTCCGGCACGCTCTGCGACGACGTCCCGGACGTGCTCTCGGACATGGGTGGGGGTCCTTTCGTTGCGGTCCGCATGCTGAGACGAGACGCTACTCCCCCGGCCGCCGCGCGGTAAGGATCATGCCCGGGGAAGCGTCCGGGATCACACCCGCGCCCCCGGGCGGCCGACCCGGGCTCAGCCCAGCCAGCCGGGCCGGACCAGCCCCGACTCGTACGCCAGCACCACCAGCTGCGCCCGGTCGCGCGCGCCCAGCTTCACCATCGCCCGGCTGACGTGGGTCTTGGCAGTCAGCGGGCTGACCACCAGCCGACCGGCGATCTCGTTGTTGGACAGCCCGAGGCCGACCAGCGCCAGCACTTCGCGTTCGCGGTCGGTCAGCCGGGCCAGCGGCGCGGACGCCTCCGGCTCCTTGGAGCGCGCGGCGAACTCGGCGATCAACCGCCGGGTCACCCCCGGCGACAGCAGCCCGTCGCCGCTGTGCACCGCGCGCACCGCGCGGACCAGCTCGGCCGGTTCGGTGTCCTTCACCAGGAAGCCCGCCGCGCCCGCCCGCAGCGCCTCGAACACGTACTCGTCCAGCTCGAAGGTGGTCAGCACCAGCACCTTCATCCCGGCCAGGGCCGGATCCCCGGTGATCAGCCGGGTGGCCGCCAGGCCGTCCTGCTCCGGCATCCGGATGTCCATCAGCACCACGTCCGGCAGCAGCTCCCGGGCGAGCCGGACGGCGGCCAGGCCGTCGTCCGCCTCGCCGACCACCGTGATGTCGGGCTGGGCGTCCAGCAGCGAGCGGAACCCGGCCCGGACCAGCACCTGGTCGTCGGCCAGCAGCACCCTGATCCTCGCGGCCCTGTCGGTCATCGTTCTCCCCTTGGTGCCTGGAAAGGCAGTTCGGCCCGGATCTCGAAACCCGTGCCCTGCGGTCCCGGCCCGGCCCGCAGGCTGCCGCCGAGCGCGGCGGCGCGCTCGCGCATCCCCGCCAGCCCGCTGCCGGAACCCCCGGCGCGCGGGCCGCCGGTGGCCGACAGCGGCCCCGGGTCGGCCACCCGCACCAGCAGCGCGGCGGCCTGATGGGCCACCACCACCTCGGCGGTCCGGGCCGAGGAGTGCCGGATGACATTGGTCAGAGCCTCCTGGACGATCCGGAAGGCCGCCAGCCCCACCCCCTGCGGCAGCGGCCCCGGCTCACCCTCGGTCCGCAGGCTCACCGTCAGCCCGACCGCCGCCGCCTGCCGGATCAGTTCGTCCAACCGGTCCAACCCCGGCTCGGGCGCGCGCGGCGCGGCACTACCGGGGGCCCGCAGCGTCCCCAGTACCTGGCGCACCTCGCCCAGGGCGTCCTTGCTGGTCTGCTTGATGGTGGTGAGCGCGGTACGGGCCTGCTCGGGATCGCCGTCCAGCAGTTCCAGGGCCACCCCGGCCTGGACGTTGATCAGCGAGATGCTGTGCGCGAGCACGTCGTGCAGCTCCCGGGCGACGGCGATCCGCTGCTCGTCCACGACCCGCTGCTCGCGTTCGGCCTGGGCCTGCCGCCACTGCTCGCGGTGCTCGCTGCGGCTGCGGATCACCTCGGCGGCCAGCACCACCAGCAGCATCCAGGCCAGCAGGCCGAGTGCGGACGAGAGATGGAAGTCGTGGGTGCCGATGGCGACAGCCAGTTGCGCGGCGTAGAGCCCGCCGAAGGACAGCCAGGCCGTCCTGCGGTGCCCGGACAGCACCGCGCCGACGAAGCCGACGACCACGCTGAGGACCACCGGCCCGAAGGGGAAGCCCGCCCACAGGTACCCGGCGGCGATCACCCCGGTACCCACGCAGACCGCCGCCGGCCAGCGGCTGCGGAACAGCAGGAGGGCGGGGCCGAGCAGCAGCAGAGCGAGGCCGAGGCCGTTCAGCGGGTGCGGCTGATGGGTGTGCTGCTCGGCGATCCTGGTCCCGACGACCTGGACGACGGCGACGAACACCGGCAGGAACAGCGGGCCGCGCGGGCCGCGCCCGCCCCGGCGTCCGGGCCCGCCGCCGGGGCCGCCCCTCCAGCCGGGGCCCCAGCCGGGACCGCCGCCAGGGCCGCCGAACTCACCCCAGGGCTGCTCCCAGGGCTGCTCCCAGCGATGCCCACGACCGGGTCCGCGACCGGCCGCCCGACCATGCCCGGCACCGCGCTCCCGGCCGGGCGGACCGGCCGGGTCCCCGGTCGTCTCCGCAGCGCCGCCGTCCCAGGTCATGCCAGCACCGTAGGTCATCCGGCCCGGTCGCGGCGTCGCCCGTGGGCGGTGCCGCGCCGTACTCCCCCGGTAGTAGCCGACCGGTCAGCGCGTCAGTGCCTCCGGCGCCTCAGCGCGTCAGCGCGTCATCGGCGGATGAGCATCTCGATCGTCTGCCGACCGAGCCCGCGCGAGCGGGCCAGCCCGGCGAAGGTGGTGTGCCCCTGGGTGACCCGGGCGAAGGCCCGCCACGCGGGGCGCAGCCCGATGGCGGCGATGTGGAAGGCGCGCGGACGGCGCTCGAACGCGGACATCAGCTTGCGGCCGATCCGCATCTCCTCGCCCAGGTCGGACTTGATGGCGAAGCTGTAGCCGAGGGCCTGCCGGTTCACCCCGGTCTCGTCGGCCGCACCGGCCACCCGCAGGGCCCACTCCCCGGCCAGTCGCCCGGAGCGCAGCGCGTAGGAGATGCCCTCCCTGGTCCAGGGCTCCAGCAGCCCGGCCGCGTCGCCCGCGACCAGCACCCGGCCCCGGGTCAGCGGGGAGTCGTCGGCGCGGCAGCGGGTGAGGTGACCGGACTCGATCGACGGCGGGAACCCGGCCAGGCCGAGCCGGGCGATGAAGTCCTTCAGGTAGGCCCGGGTCTCCGTGCCCCGGCCACGGGCGGCGATGACGCCGACGGTGAGGCTGTCGCCCTTGGGAAAGACCCAGCCGTACGAGCCGGACAGCGAGCCCCAGTCCAGCAGCACCCGGCCGGACCACTGCGCGGCGACCTCCGGCGGGACCGGGATCTCGGCCTCCAGGCCGAGGTCCACCTGCGCGAAGCTGACGCCGACGTGTGCCCCGGTGCGCCCGGCACTGCCGTCCGCGCCGACCACGCAGCGGGCCAGGACGCTGCGGCCGTCCTGGAGTGCGACCGTGACCAGGCCGCCTTCCGGCTCCTGCCGCAGGCTGCTGACGGTGACTCCGGTGGCCAGCACCGCGCCGGCCTTCTCGGCGCACTGCACCAGTCGCTCGTCGAACTCGTCCCGGTTGACCAGGCCGAACAGCATCCGCTTGGAGCGGCGGGTGCGCGGCAGCTTGCCGTCCATGGTGAAGGTGATGGCGTGGACCCGGTCCTTCAGCGGCAGCTGGAAGCCGGGCGGCAGGGCGTCCCGCGAGGGGCCGATGATGCCACCGCCGCAGGTCTTGTAACGCGGCGGCGCGGCCTTGTCCAGCAGTAGCACCCGCCGCCCGTCAGCCCCGGCGGTGGAGGCCGCCGCGTACGCCGCCGACGATCCGGCGGGCCCGGCTCCGACCACCACCACGTCCCAGACCCCGCCGAGCTCGTCGGCGTCACGGTCGTCGGCATCCCGGGTGTCGGCGGCGAATCCGTCCGGGGAGACGTCGTCGCTGGGTTCGTCGCTGGTCAGGTTCTGCTCGCCGCTGGGGCCCGGGTTCTCCGTCACGGTTCCTCATATTAGAGGGCGCCAGCCCCGGACCTGCGTCAACCCGACGCCTACCAGGTCACAGCCTTGCGTCCGATCGAGTTGAGTGGGGTTCGATCCGGCCGGCTGGCGCCCGCGCCTGTCAGCCCGCCAGATCCTGCGCGTGCAGGATCGGCGGCCGGGTCATCAGCGCGGTCTCCACGACGGCCCGGTCGCCGCCCTTGTCGTCGGCTTCGGTGAGGAGCGCGACCTGAGCACCGCCTGCCCGGGAGAACGCCAGGCTGGCAAGTGCCGCCAGCCGCATCGGCGGGAGGTGGCTGACGGTCGGGCCGTTCGCTTCGGGCTGAGCCATAGCTCCAGGGTCTCCCCGGCCCGAGCAGGGCGCATCCCGGCAGCAGGGCGCATCCCGGCGGCGGGCTCAGTCGACCGCTAGCCCGGCCAGCTCGATGTCCACCTCGCCGGCGTGCTTGCCGTGCCCGGGCTCGACCTGCCCGACCTGGTGCAGCGCCTCGGGCGGTACCCCGGCGGCGGTCGCGTCGGCGATCGCGTCATCGAGGTCGCGGCGAGTGCGGGCGTGCGCAGCGGTGGCTTCCTGGACGTGGCGCAGAGCGGCGTCGTGGTCGTGCCTGTGGGTCTTCGGGAAGAGGCTCATGCGAGCCGCCTGCCCGGGATCTTCGCGTCGCATACGTCACCCGTTCGGGTAGTCGGAGAACCCGGCCCTCGCCGCCCCGTCGGCCGGCGCCGCCGCACGCCCGGCGTCAGCCCGGGTACGCCGGGTAGCCGAGCACCATGGACCATTTCCTCGCCGTGCTCGCCATCATCGCGTGCCTCGTCCGCATCGCCACCGTCGACAAGCACGACCAGGAAGGACGCGGGTGCCTCGTGTCGATCCTGCTCTTGGCAGCCGTCACCCTGCTGGGCTTCTACGTGCTGGAGAACTGAGCACCCGGAGGGGCCGCACAGCGCTCCACCGGACCGGACCCGCGACTCGGCACTGATTCTGGGTAGTCGCCCGGTGTATCCGCCCCGATGTCCACCATCGCAATCGCAATCCTGGAGGATCCCGTGCCGTTCCGCTTCCGTGAGACGATCAACCTGCTGCCCGGCGTGAAACTGAACATCAACAAGCGGTCCGAGAGCGTCACGGTCGGCCGGGGCCGGGTGCACGAGACCGTCAGTTCAACCGGCCGCCGCCGCACCAGCGTCAGGCTGCTCCCGGGCTTCTCGTGGTTCAGAAACTCCGGCGGTAGCCGTCGACGCGGGCGATGACGGGCGAGCCTGCCGACGTCGATCCGATGGCCTGTCCTCAGGCATGCGCCTGCCCGACCGGGGCAGGCGTTGGCTACGACCTCCGGGCCGCAGCCTCCGCCCTCCGCGCCGCACCAACGACGCGGAGGGCAGACTGGCATCTGGGCCCGAATCCCCTGTCCCGCAGGACAGTTGGGGACAATAGTGCATCGGATACCCGGGACCGGGCAGGCGTTCAGCACGGCCCTCGGGCCGGGTCGTCCGCCCCCGTGGACATGTGCGGCACGGGGGTCGGACGGCTGACCGATCGCCGATCGCCGCACCCCTGACTCCCGGTCAACTCCGGTTCGAGTCCTGGTCGAGTCCCAGTGCGAAAAAGGATGACGATCTTGCGGTAGGACAGTGTTATGTTCCTCCCAGCCTGAGAGGAGTCCAGCGTGGCCAAGCTCAACCAGATCATCGCGGTCGAGAAGGGGGTCAAGGCGAAGTCCTTCGCCGACCTCACCGCCGCACACCACGACGTCCAGAAGACCGCGTTGCTGTCCGGACTCTCGCGGAGCTACCAGCCCAAGGACGAGGAGGGCGAGCAGCTCCCGCCGGAGTCGACCCGGGTCCAGGTCAAGGCCGAGGACGCGATCGCCACCACCGCCGCGACCCTCACCCGGCTGTTCGACGTGACGGCGACCAAGGACTGGGCGAACTGCGTGGCCAAGGCCGACGTCACGGTCGACGGCCACACCCTGGTCGAGGGCGCGCCGGTCAGCTATCTGCTGTTCCTGGAGAAGCAGTTGGTCGACCTGCACACCTTCGTGAAGAAGCTGCCGGTGCTGGACCCCTCGGAGTCCTGGACCCGGGACGAGTCGAGCGACGCGTGGCGCACCGAGCCGGTGAAGACGCACCGGACCAAGAAGGTGTACCGCAACCACGTCAAGGCCGAGGCCACCAAGGAGCACCCGGCGCAGGTCGAGGTGTACACCGAGGACGCCACCGTCGGCTACTGGACGCTGGTCAAGTTCTCCGGCGCCCTCCCGGCCCGGCGGGTCAACGACCTGCTGGAGCGGGTGGAGAAGCTCCAGCACGCGGTCAAGTTCGCCCGCGAGGAGGCGAACGGCACTGAGGTCACCGACCAGCACGTCGGCGGCGCGGTGTTCGGCTACCTGTTCGGCTGAGCCGACGACTCGCTGACCCCACGACTCGCTGACCCCACGACTCGCTGACCCAACGACTCCCCGTCTGAGCGGCGGGGTGGGCCGTCAGGCCCGAAAGCTGAAACTGACGCTGAGACTGACCACGCGGCACAGTGGAGGTTCGAATCCTCCCCCGGGCACAACGGGCCTGGGTAGCCCAATTCGGTAGAGGCGACCGCAGTAAACCTCAATCTCTCGCTCCAGCTTCAGCATCGCCACTTATCGCCCGATCGACTGACTGCGGGCTCCTGTCGCAGGTTGCCGGTTCGAATCCGGTCCGGGCCTCTCCACGGCCTGGTGCGCTCAATGGCAGAGCGATGCGAACTAAGAACTGACCCGCAGTCTTAAACGTGCTGGCGTGCGCAGCAGGTGGCACTTTCAGAGGCCCCGGAAGATGGATATCGCTCCGGGGTCTCGCCATGTCCGGACCCGGCCGGAATCTCAACGGGCGGCCCCCTGACCGGCGGTGGGCCGGGCCGGATACTCTCTCACCCGCACCAGTGCAGCGAGGGAGCCTCCGCATGACCGTCGACGGCATAGACGTCTCCGACTATCAGGGCCCGACACCAGATCTGACGGGCTCTCAGTTTGTGGTGGTCAAAGCGACCGAGGGGTCGACGGTGGTCAACACCCAACAGGCGGCGCAGGCCGCGCACGCCCGGGCGGCCGGGCTGCTGGTGGGGTGGTACCACTTCCTGTGGCCGGGGAACATCGAGGCGCAGGCGCAGTGGTTCGTCACCAAGTGCGCCAGTGTCGTGGGCGACTCGCTGTGGATCGACTGGGAGACCACCGAGGCCGGCACCCACGCCACTGGTGCGGAGAAGGACCAGATGCTGGCCGCGGTGAAGGCGTTGCGGCCGAACCACCGGGTCGGGCTGTACTGCGACCTGACCTTCTGGAAGACCGTCGACACCACGTCCGACTGCGGCGACGGCCTGTGGATCGCCGACCCCGGCTCCCCGGCCGGGCATCCCGCGATCGAGCACGCCTGGACCGTGCACCAGTACGGCACCAGTGGCGGCATCGACCGGGATGTCGCCGACTTCCCCACCGCCGAGGCGATGCGGGCCTGGGCGGCGCCCGCCCAGCCGCAGTACCAGCCGTTCCCGGGAGCGGACTGGTTCACCATGGGCCGGGTCTCGCCGATCATCGGCCGGATGCACGACCGGCTGATCGCGGTGGGCTGCAACCGCTACAAGTCCACCGTGGACAAGGACGTCATCGGTACCGGCGACATCACCAGCTACGAGGCGTGGCAACGCAAGTGCGGCTTCGTCGGTGCGGCGGCGACCTGGCCTCCCGGCCCGGACAGCTGGAACCGGCTCCAGGTACCGACCGCCTGAAGATCCGCGCCGGCGACGTGTGTGCTCGGCGTACCGGGGCAGATCGAACGACAGGCGGGACCACAGGGCTTCGCCAGTCGGTCGGTTCTTGGGCTGTTCGGCCGTTCGGTCGATCGGCCAGTCGGTCAAGGGAGTTGGGCATGGGCAAGGTCTTCGGTCGAGAGCCGGTGCTGTGGCTGGCGCTGGTGGAGATAGCGGTCAAGGCGTTCTGCGCGCTGGTACTGCATCTGACGCCGGATCAGCAGTCGGTGGTGAACGCGGTGGTGGTGGCCGGGGCCGGGTTGGCGGTGGCCCTGAGCACCCACGACGGCGTCTCCGGCGCGATCCTGGGGCTGGTCCAGGCGGTGGTCGCGCTGGGCGTGGGGTTCGGACTGCACTGGTCGGCGGACCAGCAGGCGATGGTGATGTCGCTGGCCTCGGCGCTCATCAGCGCCTTCGTACGGACGCAGGTGACCGCGCCGGTACCGGCGACGGCACTGCCGCGCCCCGCCGCGGCCAACCGACTGGCGTAGCGCTACCCGCCCGATGGCCGGCCGACCCGTCACCCCGAAGGGCAGGCTTCCACCGGGGGCGGGCCCGGCGGCGGGCACAGCGGCCGGGCCGCACGCGGACGCGGGGGCGGGCCGAAGGTCAGCCGGGTGGCCAGGGCGTAGCCGGTGGCCGCCGCGGCGGCTCCCGCGCCGGCACCAAAGGTGACGGTGGCCACCAGCCCGGGCAGTGTGGGTTTGCCGCCGCCGCGCGGATACTCGCGGACGGTCCGACGCCACGCGCCGAACGCCGCGCCCGCACCGATGAACGCGGTGACGCCGCGGCGGACGGCGGGGTCCAAGGTGATCCGTCGCGGCACCGGGGTGGCCGCGCGCAGCAGTCGGGCGCCGGACACCGCCAGTACCCCGAGCCCGGCCGCCGAGGTGGTCCATTGCAGGGCCAGCGGCACCGGCATCCCGGCCACCTCCCGGCGCAGCGCCGGGACCAGCCGCTCGCCGACACGGCCGACATGGGTGAAGGCGTCCCAGCCGACGTGGGTGAACGCGCCGATCGCGGCGGAGGCGGTGAACCAGGCGGCGTCGTAGGGGTCGCGCTTGCGTACCGGCGCGGTCAGCGCCTCCGCCCGATCCGCCCACGGCTCCGGCAGCAGTGCCACCAGCGGCTCCCGGAGCAGCCCGTGCCAGGCCCCGACCAGTCCCGCCGCGATGGCCACGTCCAGCGTCGGCACGGCCCAGGCCCGGTGGGTGGCAGCGCCGAGTCCGTAGCAACCGGGCAGCAGCGACTGCGCGAAGTAGGGGACGTCCGGTGCGAGCGACCCGGCGACCAGCGCGGAGGCGATCAGCGGACCGTGCGGCCGACCGTCGCGCAGCGAGGGCATGAACGGCAGTACGGCGGCAGGATGGCTGAAAGTGAACGGCACAACACCATCCTGCCCGCTGCCCGCCCGGCCATCAACAGCAGACAATTCGCCAGGAATGCCCTCAGCGGGCCCTAGCCCTCGCCGAGCGGGCTTCCGGCCTCCAGGTAACGGGGTTCGGCCGCCGCGCGGGCGCGGAGAGCGGCGGCCAACCGGGTGCGCTTGCTGTCCGGGAGCAGCGTGCGCCACTGCGGCTCGTCGGTGAAGCGCCAGCCGCGCAGTTCCTCGGCCTGTAGCCCGATGGCCGCGCGCTGCCCCGGGGTGATTCGGCCGCCGTCGAAGACCAGGCGCAGGCCGCCGGTCCGTGGACCGCGGTGCGGCTCCCAGTCGGTGACCAGCAGCCGCAGCCGGGTGGGGTCGATCGGGATGCCGAGCTCCTCGGCCACCTCGCGGGCGGCGGCGAGGGACGGCGATTCGCCGTCCTCGACCACGCCGCCGGGGAACTCCCAGCCGGGCTTGTAGACCGGATCGACCAGCAGCACCCGGTCCTGTTCGTCGAAGAGCAGCACGGCCGCGGCGACCGTGTCCCTGGTGTGCACCGAGTCCTGCACGATCGGGCAGCGGGCAGCGCCCGATTGGACGATCTCGGCTATCTGCTCCGCTACTTGACGTGGCGTCAACTCGGTGGTGTCCACCGTCGCGGCGTCCCCGGCCAGCCAGGAGCGGGCCCGCAGGTAGGTGCCCAGATGGTCGAGCCGCCACTGCCGGGCGCCGGACTCCGCCTGGTCGGCCTCGATCCGCTTACGCAGGATCGTTTCCTCAGCGTGCAGCACCACATGGTGCACCGGGACCCGGCGGGCCGCGACCGCGCCGAAGATCTCGTCCCGGTAGTCCTGCCGCAGCAGGGCCATCGGCACGATCAGCGGCCCGGGCACCTCAGCGAGCAGTGCGACAGCCGTGGCCGGAACCAACTGCCGCCAGGAGGAGTGATCCTGATAGTCAGTCACCGATTGGATGGCCTCCGGCGGCAGCAGCTGCCGCAGGCTCTGGCCGACGGTCTCCGGGTCGAACACCGTGCTGTCGGGCAACAACTCCTGCAACTCACGGGCCGTGGTCGTCTTCCCGACTCCGAATGTGCCGTTGACCCAGACAATCACGGTTGTGCCCCCTCGTCGCCGGCCGCTCCGGGCATCCTACGCAGCGCACGGCCGGACGTCAGCGACGGCTGTCGAGGTCCAGCAGCTGCTTCTTCAGCACCTTGCCCATGGCGTTCCGGGGCAACTCCTCGACCAGCACCACCCGGCGCGGTCGCTTGTGCACCGACAGCCGCTCGGCCACGAAGGACGTCAGCTCGGCACCGCTGATCTCGGCGGACGGGATCACATAGGCGACCACGGCCTGCCCGAGGTCGACATCCGGTACGCCGACCACCGCCGCGTCGGCGACCGCCGGGTGGTCCCGCAGCGCGGCCTCGACCTCGCCCGCGCCGATCCGGAACCCGCCGCTCTTGATCAGGTCGACCGAGGCCCGGCCGACGATCCGGTGGTGGCCGTCCGGTCCGATCACCGCGACGTCGCCGGTGCGGAACCAGCCGTCCGGCGTGCGCGACTCGGCGTCGGCATCGGGGCGGTGCAGGTAGCCGTCGCTCAGGGTCGGGCCGCAGACCTGCAACTCGCCGACGGTCTCGGCGTCGTGCGGTACCGGCGAGCCGTCCTCGGCCAGCAGCCGGGTCCGGACCCCGGCCAGCGGCAGGCCCACGCTGCCCGGGCGGCGCTCGCCGTCCGCGCGGGTGCTGAGGGTGATCAGCGTCTCGGTCATGCCGTAGCGCTCGACCGGGGCGTGTCCGGTCAGTGCGGCCAGCCGCTGGAACACCGGGACCGGCAGCGGCGCGCTGCCCGACACCAGCAGCCGGGCCGGGGCCAGCGCCTTGGCGGCGGAGGCGTCGGCGGCGACCCGGGACCAGACGGTCGGCACCCCGAAGTACAGCGAGCCGCCCGCCGCCGCATAGGCCTCGGGGGTGGGGCGGCCGGTGTGCACCAGCCGTCCGCCGACCCGCAGCGGGCCCAGCGCGCCCAGGATCAGGCCGTGCACGTGGAACAGCGGCAGGCCGTGGACGAGGGTGTCGTCCGGGGTCCAGGCCCAGGCGTCGGCCAGGCCGTCCAGCCCGGCGGCGACCGCGCTCCGGCTGAGCAGCACGCCCTTGGGCGCGCCGGTGGTGCCCGAGGTGTAGAGGATGAAGGCGGTGCCGGCCGCGGGTTCGGCCGGCGCGGTGCCGCGCTCGTCGACGTCGACCACCAGCGTCCGCGCGCCGTAGGTCTCGGTGTCCGCGTCCCGGGCGGCGACCGCGAGCAGCGGCGCGGCGCTGTCGCGGAGGATGTGCTCGCGCTCCTTGGGCCCGGCGTCCGGCGGCAGCGGGACCACCGGGACGCCCGCGAGCAGCCCGGCGACGGTGGCGACCACGGTGGCCAGGGTCGGCCGGGCGAGCACCGCCAGCGCCGGGGCCCCGGCGATCCGCGCGGCCAACGCGCCCGCCGCCGAGCACAGTTGCTCGCGCGAGAGCGCCGCCCCGTCCACCGTCACCGCGTCGGCGGCATCGCCGAACCGGCCGTCCAGTGCGTCCAGCAGTCCCACTGTGCCTCCTCGTCCGTGGCCTGTGGTGAGACTGTATGCCGCAGGGCCTCGGCCGGTGGGGTGGTCGGGGCCCTGCGGGGTGGGGTGGGGGGTGGTTCAGGCCTTGCGGTTGTTGATCTCGGTGGTCAGTTGCGG
>Ga0302314_10013335_pt1 | contig 14143 bp, 9 predicted proteins | sample III_Palsa_N2_3_FD_200533 | JGI IMG/M metagenome (GOLD analysis project Ga0302314, IMG submission 200533) | Peat permafrost microbial communities from Stordalen Mire near Abisko, Sweden - III_Palsa_N2_3 | ecosystem: Environmental > Terrestrial > Soil > Palsa > Peat permafrost | place: Sweden... | reverse complement strand
GCCCTGCTGGTCACATCCGTGCCGGTGATGCCGATGGCCACGACCCCGCCAGCGGCTGATCCGCCGGCCGTGCCGCCAGCGGTGGTGACCATCAGCCAGGTGGATTGGCGCTGGTCGCCGTCCCTGGGCGCCAGTGCTGCAGGAGGGGGCTTTGCGCGGCTGGGGATCCGGCTCAATCTCGCCATCGCCCCGACCCTGCCGATGAGCGGGGCACGGGTCATCCTCGCGCGGGTCGTGACCGATGGCGGACTGGCCCTGCCGGTGCCGCCCCCGATCGGGGTGCAGGGAAGATCCCAGGGGGTCGACATCGACCTCTCCTCGCCGCCGCTGGACGCGCAGGCGCTGACCGTGCAGGGACAGCTGATCATCGAAAGCCCGGTGGGAGCACCCCGAGAGGTGGACATGCCGGATGCCGCGCTGGCTGCCGGCGGATGGTTCTCGGTGGCCGGGATTCCTGAACTGGTGTTCCATGCCGGTTGGGAGGAGCATGACTTCTGGGGCGTGCGCGGGACCGCCTCCTTCGTGTCGCGCACCGGCATGCCCATCTTCCACTCGCTGCAGGGCCAGCGGCTGATCATCCAGGGCACGACCAGGTTCCCGGGCAGCGGGACGCTGGCCCACTCCGGCTGGCATTTCGACCAGCGGCCGGGTGCGGTGTCGATCCCGGTCGTGATGCAGGTCACCACCACCACCGTCCCCTTCACCGTCACGGCGTCCCTGCGTGACCAGCCCCATGTCGACGATGCCGCCCTCGCTCCACCGACCGATCCCCCGCACGCGACGCAGGGCGTGCTGCCCCTCGCAGCCGGCGAGCGGCCGCTGCTGACCGCTGCCCCGCAGGCGGCCGTGCAGATGCGCTGCAACAGCGTCGAGGTGTCGAAAACCCTGAGCCCCTTCCCCCCCAGGCCGCCAGGACGCGTCGGCGCTTCCCTGTTCACGGCGGGTCACGCAGCCGAGGTCCCGGCCCCAGGGGCATGGTATGGATATGCCTGCTGTCAGCTGTGGGTGACGGTGCCCACGCAGCAACCGCTCGACATCCTGGCCATCGATGCGCTGCACGTCACGCATGCGGTGACCGATGGCGGCGAGCAGGTCGCGGGCTGCGTGGCGAGTCGGCAGGAGAACCGGACCTGGATTGATGATGCGGTGCGCGGCTCGTATGCCGGCCTCACGGCCGTCCTACGGGTGCCCGAGCACCAGGCGGGGGTCTTCACGCACATCGACGGAACGGCTGACGCCATCGTCGCGAGCGCTGCGCCGCGGCATCTGCAGCTGCCCCTGACCGAGCTGTGGCTCGACCGCTGGTTGGCGGTGCCAGGCCACCCGGCATGCGCCCTGCAGCTGCATATCAGCCCGCGCCAGCTGGCCGATCATCTCGTTCTCGATCTGCATATCGACCGGACCGGCGAGATGGCGACGGCGCTGCGCCATGTGCGCGTGCTCGCTGCCGACGGCCACGTCCTGATGCCCGAAGGAGGCGAGACCGGGAGACGCGAACCAGGCAACTATCCGATCGATGTCTACGTGCTCGGGGGCTCCGCTGCGGTCACGCTGGATGCCTGGCTCTATACCGAGCATCAGGTCCGTCCGCTGCCCTTTCACCTGACGGATGTGCCCATCGCGGTGCCGCCGCAGGCTCCCGCGCCGCCCGGCGACGTTCCGCCGGCGCAGGTGACGGTCCTGGTGCCCGGGGCCCCGCGGCCACCCCCCAGCGGCCCATCCGCCCCGGGAGCATCCCCGGGTTTCTGAGATCGGTCGTGCACCGTGGACGCGTCGGTCGTGAGGCCAGTCGCAGGCAGGATAGCGTCCCTGCAAAGCCCTGGGGCCCGACCTGCCGGCCGGCAGACCAGGACAGCGGCGCCATCCCTGCAGGCATGCAGCGGCTGTACGGGAACCATCGCCAGGTACTCTGGAGCCATGGAATTCATGCTCATCGATGCCTTCGCCACGCAACGCTTCACCGGCAATCCGGCGGTGGTGGTGCTGGTCCCGGAGCCCCTGCCCGAGAGCGCGCTGCAGAACCTGGCCATGGAGTTCAATCAGGCGGAGACCGCCTTCCTGACCCGGCTGGCCGAGGCCGAGTACGGGCTGCGCTGGTTCACGCCCGAACGTGAGGTCGAGCTCTGCGGCCATGCGACCCTGGCCGCGGCGCAGGCGCTGCGCGAGTGGGGCCGGATCCGGGCCGGGCAGACGGTCCGTTTCCAGACCCGATGGCATGGGGAGCTGCGCTGCCGGTGCGACGAGCATGGCGTCGTCATGGATCTTCCGGTGACCAGGCCGATCCCGGCGGCATGTCCGCAGGACATCCATGCGGCGCTGGGCCTGTCACGTTCGGTCGCCATCACCTGCGTCGGCTCCGCCGGCATGAACCTGACGTTCCGTCTGCACGACGAGTCGGCGGTCATCGAGGCGCGACCGCGCCTGGATCTGATCGCGGCCTATCACCCCATCGGGATCACCATCACCGCCCCGTCCGCAGAGGACGGCATCGATTTCGTATCACGCTTCTTCGCCCCCAACGCCGGCATACCCGAGGATCCGGTCACCGGCTCGGCCCATTGCAGCCTTGCGCCGTACTGGGCTGGCGTCCTGGGCAAGACGACCTTCGTCGCCAGGCAGCGGTCGCGCCGGGGCGGACGGCTCACCGTCTCCCTGCGCCAGGATCGCGTCGAGCTCGCCGGTCTCGCCCTGGTGACAGCCCGCGGCCACGTAGAGGGATGGTGAGCCACGCCACCGGCTGACTGCCGCTGCCGGCTCCCCGACGGGTCGGCCCGGGGCGGCATCGCCCCTCTCATCACTAGGCAGGCAGGACGTGAGGGTGGTCAACAAGAGCGGCCCGATGGTCATCGTGGTACCTGGGGCGCGTCGCTGGCGTCCATGACATGGCGGGCCTTCGGCAGTCCCCGCTTCTGCCACCTGTGACCACCTGCGCATTGCCATCCGTGCCAAAACACCTCAGATGGCCTGGACGATGGGTGTTCTCTTCCGCCAGTCCAACCAGCAGCGGCCCTGCGCCATCTGCGGCAAGGACGCGTTCACCGAGCGTCAGAAGGACCGATGGGTCGCACTCAGGTGCCCCGACTGCAGCCTCCTGTGCTGTCTTCCGTGTGCGCATGTCCGCAACGACGAAGGCATCGCTCAATCCGTCTGTCCGACCTGCAAGCGGCGCGGCATGCCCGTCTATCTCAACCCATCGCTGATGCCGAACTCGGTCTACACCATGCCGATGCAGACGCTGGATGGCTGGCCCGAGGTGTCCGAGAGCGTTTACCTTGTGATGATCAGTGAGGTCAGGCGCAACCTGCCCGTGCTGATCGCAACCCTCACAGATGTCATCCCGCAGCAGCTCATGCCCGTCGTCATGGAGCGGCTGTGCTTCGGCATCTCTACCGGGAAGTACCTGGAGTGGTGCTACAGCCGACAGCAGGATGCCCGCGCCTACATGCATTCCATGAAGTCGCCGGACTTCGAGGCTCCGAGTCTCCCGAAGATGGCCGACATGATCTGCGCGCTGATCGCCGAGGATGCTCAGCTGACGACCAGCATGGTCATTCTCGAAGGCAATGCCCGGCAAAGCGCTGAGATGCTGGCGGTCCTGACGGAGACCTACCCGGACATCGAGGTCGCGGTCTACCACGACGCCCCGAGCTTCATCGCGCTTATGAAGATGCATCTGCGTTGGATGAACCTCGTCTGCCTCGACCACGATCTCGAACCTCCGGCCGACGGTCCGCAGCGGAACATGGGAGACGGCCGCGATGCCGTGCGCTGGCTGATCGCGCAGCCGCACAAGGTGCCGGTCCTCATCCATACCATGAACAGCCGGTGCGGCACCGAGATGGAAAATGCACTCAAGGACGCGGGTTGGGACGTCCACTGGTCGCCTCCATACGATGATGTGGCCTGGATACGCAAGGCATGGATCCGGAGAGTGGGGGAGATGTTGGGTCGGGTCCGGTGTTAGATTGGGCGATCAGTGTCATGTAACCAGGGTGAGATGTTCCTCATCATTCCGCTGCTGTCAGCCTCAAGCGAGCGATTGCCGTGGACCTGACCGCTGCCTGGCCTCGGTGCCAGGTGTCCTGGAGTTGGCCGACCCATGAGCGGCCGTAGTGCGATCCCCCGTGACGGGGCCGGCCCCGACCAGTTGTCGGAAGCGGATGCTCTGTTTGTCAATTTTGCCAAAACCCGTGACCAGAAGGTCTTCGAGCAGCTGATTTCCGGGCATCTGGATGCGGCCTACAGCCAGGCCCGGCATCTGCTGAATTCAACGTCCGATGCCGAGGACGCGGTACAGGACGCGCTCGTCCAGCTGGTACGGACGTCGGGTCGTTTCGACGGCAGCATCCCCTTCGGCGCCTGGTTTGGACGGCTGGTGCAGCTCAGCGCGCTGCAATTTCGCAGATCCCGAGGCCGCCGCGCCGTGCGCGAGCGCAAGCTCGCCCCCATGGTCCCCGATCACGAGGAAGCGGATCCCGAGATCCTGGCACAGGTGCGGCAGGCCGTCGGTGACCTGCCGGAGACGCTGAGGCTGCCGATGGCGCTCCACTATCTTGGCGGACTGAGCCAGCAGGAGACGGCACGGGCGCTGAACATCACCGTGGACAATCTGGGCATGCGTCTCCATCGGGCCCGCAAGAAGCTGCGCCGGATGCTTGCCAAGAGCGGGTTCAACCTGTCCGTGGCCGGGATTGCCACCGCGTTGTCCACAACCTCCCCGCTTGCCGCTCCCAAGACCCTGCTCCTGACCATCCATGGTCTGGTACCCTCCCTCGCTGCCCAGCCTGCCGTGCCGGCCCTGGGTTTGCATGGACTGCTTGGGCACAAGGCGGTGATCGCCGCGGCCTTGGCCGCGGCGGCAGTCCTGCTGGCGGCGGTGCTGGTGGCACCCCGGACCACCCGTCAGGCGGTCGGCGCGCTGCCGGCGCCGGCAGCGCGGATCGCCTCCACGCTGCCCACGCCGCCGCCCCGGACGATGCCGGTCTTCAACGGCTATGACCTGCCTGCCGGAGCCCATCCAGGGTCGATCGTCGCTGCTGCTGACGGATCCGTGTGGTTCCAGAGCATCCTGCTCAATCCCCGCCGCGCTTCCATCTTCCATCTCGCGGCAGCGGGTGTGCCGACCCTCGTCCTGCCGCCGATACCCTCGGCGCTGAGGAATGGCGAGACGCAGGTCGGCTATATCGACAGCCTTGCGACCGATGACGCTGGCAACCTCTGGACCCTGGAGCCGCATTCCGTCGTGCGCCTGGACGCCCAGGGGCTGGTCACCCGTTTTCCGATGCATGATGAGGGCGCGCCGGTGCGTTCTCAGTTCGGATCGATCATCATCGGACCAGGCGGAGAACCGTGGTTCACCGATCAGGGCACCAGCTCGATCGGGACATTGGACGTGGCCACGGGAACGATCACCCGCTATCCCACCGGACTTGACTATGTCGTCTATGACTCGCTTGCCTACGAGCCGGGAGGCGACGTCTACGGCCTGATCGACCAGAACGTCTATGCCATGACTCCCACGGGACGGCCGTTCCTGATCACGCCCGTGCCCGCCTTTCCTGCGGTCCACCTGTTCCATGCGCTGGTCTATGGTCCAGATCATGCGCTCTGGTTCGTGGACATCCAGAACGACGTCATCTACCGCATGACCACTGCCGGACGAGTGTCGGCATTCCCCGTACCGACCCCGCTCTGCGCCGTGGTGAGCATCGCCGTGGGCAGGGATGGCACGCTCGTCTTCGCCGAGCAGCGTGCCAACCGGATCGGGACGATCAGTCCCGATGGTGGGATCACCGAATACGCGCTGCCTGTCGTAGGCGGCCCGACGGCGGCCACGGTGGCGGCGGACGGGACCATCTGGATCGCCGATTCCTGGGCGAGGAAGATCGTGCGCCTGCGCCGCTAAGCCACGTCCTGTGCGGCTAGGGCCTATCCGCCGCAGGCGGGTCCATGGGGACTTCCTGGATGTGCTGCGGGGTCTGCGTGCGGCCGCTCTCAGACGGCTTGCCGATCAGCGGCAGATCGTGCATGGTGATGTCGGCGGTGGCCGTGCGCAGATGGTCATAGACCTCGACCGCGATGGTGGCGGGCGGCTGCACCAGGACGGTCAGGGTCTGCACGATGATCCGGGTTTCGGCGTTGAGGTTCGAGGAGCCCCCGGCGGTATGGAGACGGACGCCGTTCGCCGACAGGTAGGTCACCGAATGGACGTGCAGGAGCGAATCCTGCGGGATGCTCCAGCTTACCCGGCCCCCCGGCGAGAGCATGACCTGTGGAGCGTTGGCGCCCAGTCCCGGGATCGGTTTCATGACCCCGAGCTCAGGAGTGATGCTGACGGTCGACATCCTGGAGCTCTCGGCCAGGACCACGCGCAGGCTTGCCGGCAGGCGGCTGATCCTGCCAGCCGGCGCGTTCGGGCAGGCAAAGGCCAGGTCGATGGCATCCGCGGTCGGCGCACCCCCGCCCACGGCAGCAAAGACGACCGAGCCCCGATAGAGAGGAGCGCTGAGCACGTTCAGCTGCCCGTTGTTCCAGAAAGGCTCCGCTGCCGGACTCTGAAAAAGCGACTCCTCTGCGTTGTCGAAGACCAGATGCGCCATGAGCGGGACCGCCTGGAGCACGACCCACCCCGGCTGCGGAACCAGGCTCAGGTGCACGTGCAGGCTTGAATGAGCGGATGGCTGGTCCAGGACCAGTCCTGAGGAGATGTGCAGGACCGGTTCGCTCCCGGCATTCCTGATGACGTGGACTTGCAGACCGTCGCTCTGCGGGTCCGCCTCGGGCACTTCAGGCGCATACTGCTGGGTGATCTGGATGCCCTGCGCCTGCACCGACGACAATGGGAACGGCCCATCATCCTGGTTCGCGGCCTGCGCCTGGAGTGGCGCCATGATGGCACTGATCGCCGTGACGATGATGGACCATGGTTTCATGTCGCGATCCTGATGGCCTGGAACCTGCTGCGATTCTCGATGCGGCCCAGCGCATTTCCAGGCTTCTCGCCGTCTCGGCCACAGGTCCGGCTGTGACATCAGGCTGGAGGTTGCGCACCCCTGCATGGCGCCGTCGTGGAGTGAGTGGCTGGTGCCATTGATCACTGCCGCCGCCTCGCATGGACCGAAGCTGCCGATGGGGAAAAGCATCGTGACGCGATCGATGACCATAAGCTCGGGCTGAAGTCCGCGGCGGCTTATGCCCCTGTCGCGAAGGCATGAACCTGCAGGTCCGTGGTGTCCCTGCGCTTCGTGCACCAGGAGGTGTTCGCCTGCAACTCGCAGACCTGGTCCTCCAGGCCCAGGCGCTTGTAGACGCTCGGGGCGTGCACGGTGTCGGTAGCCGCATCGACCCCGCAGTGTGGGACGGAATCGGCCTCGCCCAAGGCCTGCCTGACCTCTGTGGCCAAGGCGCCGGCGTCCTCCTGCGTGGACGCCAGGGCGGCGCGGATCATCCCGGGATCCAGCAGCATCAGCTTGAACAGCATGGTCATAAGCGGCACGGACCGCTGCACGCGCAGCGTCGCGCGGCGGCTGGAAATCGGCGCGGCGGCGGTAGCTGGCGGACCGTAGGCGGAATCCTTGGCTGTAGGGAGGGTGACGGCCCCCTTGTTGACGCCGAACCAAGCGGTCGTTTCGCCATGGGGTGATACCGCCCGCAACCAGACATGCGCCATCGCGGTTTCCGAGGCGCTAGTCCTAAGTCATTGCAGCAATTACTGTTACAGTTCAGGTTCAAAGGATCTTTCAACCGGCCGCGCTGATGGCGGCTACGAGGATACACGCATGTGCCCGATCATCTGCACCATGCTTGTTAGACGCGGTCCCCAGCGGCAAGAACCAGGTGTGCTCATGTCTCGGACTGGTCCGGGAGCTGAGAGCCCTGCCGGTGCTCAGGCGCTACCACTCCATCGGCCCTTGCGCAAAGGAATGCCCATGACCTCCTGCTCCCTCGCACTCGTCGGTCTTGCTGTAGTCTGTACGATGCGGCCCCTGACCGCCGCTGAGTTGGAGGTTCGGGGTGAGTCCGCTGTTCCCGCTGCAGGGATTGAGGATTCACAAGCGCTGCCGGCACCCAACGCAGGTGCTCACGACTTACCTCCTCCAGGCGCGCAACCCACGCACGGCGAAGGAACCTGCGATCTCGCGAGCTACGTGGCCGAGCTCGCACGCTACCGCCAGCAGGAGCATCCACGCACTGGCGTCGAACTTCTGCTGAGCGATGCTCGTGCGGCTGCCGCCTCACCTGGGCTGGCGCTTTCCGCCTGCGCCACATCACGAATCGCAGATGCAGCCACTCCGCCACCGAGCCAGATCTCAATCACCTCGAGTTCCAACTACACCACCACGGTTGGAGGATTCAGCCGTCAAACGATCGCCTCTGCCAATTCCATTGCGGGCAAGGGGTCGTCACGTGGGGGTTGGGCGCCGTTCACGGTGCAGCGAGTGCATCTGACGATCCCTGAGACGGTGCTGGAACGTCTGATCATGCTTCAAGAGATGCTGACGGAGACTCTCGCGAACGCCTATGGCGAAGCAGCAGACAACACCGCAACACGTGCCATGCTGGAGGGCCAGATCCTAGCGATAGTCGAAAACCATCCGACCGAGCTTCAGCCACATTCGCTGCCAGACATTCCCAGGCTCGAGCCAAATCTGCCCAAGCGTGCAGGCGAACAGCCGGTAAAACCGAAACCATCGTCACCCGAAAAACCCATGAGGGCAGCCAGGTCGAAGCATGTCCCAGTCCGGTCGGGGCATGTGATTCCCCCGTCTGAGAGCATCAATCCGCAGGTCGTCAGACAGGTGGTTGTGGAGCAGGATCAGGGCCAACTGAAACAGCATTTGGCCGACCTCCTGCATCAGCTGGACAGCCTCAACCAAGATTTTAATAAAATCGACAGAGATGTTCAGGCGGAGCTGCCAGTCCTGATTGCGGCGCGCCAGTGCATTCGCAACGCTGGTGCAGGAGCCTTCCTCTTTCCCATCCACCAGCCCGACCGGGAGTTGACTGGACTGGCTACCTCGCGAATAGACTGGACTCAATGATCCAAGCTGTGCCGTGGAGCATCACTTCACCCACACAACCTTCGGAAGCGTCTGAATATTTAAACAATGGCTAGTGAACTTATTTATCTAAGGAGTTGGCTATGCATGACCGCCAACTGAGCCACTCGCGGTCGGCACTGAATCCAGCGATCAAGCCCGAGGATTCCGCTGATTGTATCAGGAAATGCTCTGCCTCAGTGGACGGCATCCAGCGCCAGCGGGGTCGATGATGGCTGTTCTGGGCAGTCTGCTTGGCCGATTTCAGGATGGTCTGGCACGTCGCCGATGCGACTAGCCATTGGAGGTGACGGTCGGTGGCGAGCTCCACGGAGCCACTTCAACATACACGGTGTCCCCGCCGCGACGGATGCGCAGCCCGGGTCCGATCGCGGCCCGTGTGCGGTCATCCGGTGTGGGGAGTTGCACTGCTGAACTCGGATCGAACCCGGACGCGGAGCTTCCCACGAGGCGATCAAAGGCCACGCAGGGGATGCCATCGGTCGTGCAGGTCATGCGCACTCCGGTGGCGACATGCAACGTCACCGCACCTCGGAGCAAGGCGATGAAATCGGTGTCAGTCGTAATCGCTGGGCCGGCGATGCGCTGCAGATCATCGGCTGATGCCCGCAGTGGCGTGACGATCTGATGCTGATGTGAGTCGATGCCCAGGTATTCCGCAGCACATTCGATGCGTCGCAGGCCCCAAAGGCCCGAAGTCCTTGGTGATGGCACGGTCGTATTTCTGGGCTGGGTGGAATCTCCACCCAGTGGTGTCGGGCTGGGATCCTGTATGCCCAGCAGCGGTGTCATAGCCGACCGTGCTCGCGGCAGTGTGCCGGATGCAGGCAGCCTCTGGTGGTGTGCCGATGGCGAGAGCGCACCCAGCAGTCGCACGGTCAGGCAGGAGACGACGATCATCCAGGCCATGGCGACCGCCATGGCTCCGACGCGCAAGCGGAGGGCCGCACCAGGGGGCCGCTGTCCGCCAACACGGGGACGCACGGCCGGCTGGACCTCCCGGCCCCTCCATGCGAGCGCGAGGCACCAGGCGACGTCCCGCATCCGCTGCCGCAGCCAGCGCACGCCGCGGTGGACCCGGGTCTTGCAGGTGGCGACGGGTACCCCCAGCGTCTGCGCAACCTCGTTATAGGATCGGCCCTCGACCAGTCGCAATCGGATCGCATCACGTCGCGGCGCCGGCAGGTGCGTCATCGCCGTGGCCAGCGCTTCGCTCCAGTCATCGCCTCCGTCGGGCGCCGCTGCATCTGTACACTGGCCGTCCGCGCAGGCGAGACCCGCCTCATGGGCACGTTCACGACGTTGGCGTCGGCGCAGGTTGAGGGCCACATGCGCACCCAGGCCGACCAGAAAACGCATGGCGGCGGCATCATCGATGCCGCGGTAGCGGCGTGCTGCGGACGGAATGCGGATCAGGGCCTCCTGCACGGCGTCGTCCGCCAGATGCATGTCTCCCGTCAGGCGACGGGCCAGTGGCCGAAGCACCGGGAGCACCTGTGGGCAGAGCTCAGCCCAGCCACTGGCATCGCCTTGGCCGAGACGGTACAGGCGATCGGACAGGCCGGTGAGCAGGGATGGTGTCGCGGTCATAAAGAGTCTTCACCGTCGGGGCGCTCTGGGTTCCCGCAATGTCGGGTCGGCTCACAGGCATATACGAGGGAGGGCCACGGAGGCGAGGCGCAGCGGAGCTTGACCGGCTTGAACTGCACTGGGGTGATGACAGGAAGTGCGGCAAAAGTACCAGCCAGCTAGTGGTAAGGCTGCAGATCAGATGTCCCGGCCGGGGAGAGGGCGCATCGCCGGACCAATCGCCGCTTGCGTACGTGTGACGATGGGACTGCTGGCGAGCACCGGCACGTTCCTGCAATTCACCAAGCTGATCATCTTTGGACCCGTCACGGCTGCGGCGACCCTTGGAAAACACTGCACGCGCACGAAACCTGATCCGCGCGACGGGATCAGTCCTCAGGTGTGATCGCCTTTGGCTGGTTTGGACCGAGCGCCCGCTGCAGCGCTGCCAGGCCTGCCAGCAGCGAGGAGAGCGCGGTGCGATCGGGAAGCGGCAGGTGCAGGCTGGTGCGTCCGGCGTCGTCAGTGGTGAGGCTGGCCTGGCTGGCGATGCGTCCGAGATCGGCGAAGATGCGTGCGGCGACCTGCAGGGTCGCGCCGAGATCGGGTGCCGTTGCGCGCCCGGCGGTGCTGGAGGCGGGGGCGCCGCCATGCCGCGGCGAGGAGGTTGCCGTGGCGGCAGCAGGTGATGCCGTCGAGGAATCTGCCGCTGCTGCAGCGGCAGGCTCCTCCGCCGTCTCGGCTGGCGCGGGACGGGCTGCGGGGGCGTTCGCATCCAACGAGGTGGTCAGCGCATCGACCGAGCGCATGAAGCGCTGCAGCGAGGAGCCCTCCATGCGCACCCAGGTGGCCTGCCCGTCCAGGACGCCGGCGGCCAAGCCGGACTTGAAGGTCAGCAGCTGGCTGATGCTCTGCTCGATACCATCCTCGGCGACGAGGTCGTAGATGCGTACTGGCAGCCGCTGGCCCTGGCGATGGATGCGGCTGATGCGCTGCTCGCGCACCGCCGGGTTCCAGGGCAGGTCGACATTGATCAGCACCGAGGCGGACTGCAGGTTCAGGCCGGTGGCGCCGCAGTCGGTCGACAGGAACACGCGACAGCGGGCATCATCGCGGAAGCGGGTGATCAGTTCAGGCCGCTGTGAGGCCGGGACTCCGCCATGCAGGAAGGCGTAGCCGATCCGTTGCGCCGCCAGCTGCTCGATGATCAGGCCATGCATCGCGATCCAGCTGGAGAAGATGACCATCTTGACCGTCGGATCCGCCAGCTCCTGGCTCACCAGGGTCATCACCTGCCCGAGCTTGGGTCCGCAGCGCTGCTTCGGATCGAGCAGGCGCAGGTCGTCGCAGACCATGCGCATGCGCGTCAGGAGCTTCTTCAGGATGTTCTGCTCGCTTTCGGTGAGGAACCGCCGGCGCCGCCAGCGCAGCACCAGTTTAGCGACCTCCTGGCGGTCCTCCTCATGGCGCTCGGCCTGCTCGGGGGTCAAGGGCTCACGCAGCACCACCACGGTGCGCCCGGGCAGCTGGTCCATGACCTGGGCGCGGGTCCGGCGCAGCACCACCGGGCTGATGTCGCGGGCGATCTGGTCGAGGTCGCGGTAGCCGATGACCTTGCTGGACTCGGGCTCGTATTCGGTATGGCGGTCCTTGAAGACGAACAAGGGGCCCAGCAGGGAGGGGTCGAGGATCTCGATCAGGGAGTGGAGCTCGTCAAGCCGGTTCTCGATCGGCGTCCCGGTGAGGACGAAGCGCAGCGGTGCGTCGAGGCGGCGCACCGCCTGGGCCGCCTGGGTGGGGTAATTCTTGACGCGCTGGGCCTCATCGAGGATCAGCAGGTCCACGCCCCAGGCGTCGATCTGCTCGCGGTCGCGCGCCAAGGTCTCGTAGGTGACGATCTTCCAGGTCGGGGTCGAGCGTGCCCACAACTGGCTGCGCGTCTCCTTCATCCCGCGTACCACCAGGGCCTCGCGCCCGGTGAAACGCAGGATCTCCTGCGCCCACTGGCCGCAGATGGATGCGGGTGCCACCAGCAGCACGTGCGAGACGCCGCTGCAGCGCTCCAGCAGCAGGGCGGCCGCGACGGCCTGGGCGGTCTTGCCCAGGCCCATGTCATCAGCCAGTAGCGAGCGTCCACGTTCGGCCAGGAACCAGGCGCCCTCGCACTGGTACGGATGCAGGACGAGTGTTTTCAGCAGCCGGCGCAGTCCCGGGTCCTTGGGTCCCCTGGGGAAGGCCTTGCGCAGGCGCAGGATGCGCGTGGCGTCATCCTGCCACCGGGCGAGGAGCGCCTGGGCATCGTCATAGACACGCAATTCATGGCCCGCCCGCTCGGCCAGGACCTGGAAGCGCTGGAGCGTCCTTTGGTCGAATCCCCGGCTGAGCTCGCCCTCGGGGAAGTCATGCGCGGCCCGCCGGCGCAGCGCGGGAGGACAATCCGTTCCCAGCAGCAGGCGCAAGCGCGGCGGCCCATCATAGGCGATAGCGATCTCGCTGTAGGGGGGCGAGTAGCCGGCCTTCAGGAGCTTGGCTGCAGCGCGGGTGCGGCGCAGGCGGTGCAGGACGAAGGCGACGTGCTTGCAGATCCCAAGCTGGCTGGTGGTGAAGTCGGGGCACGAGCAGAAGTTCACCCCCAGCACCTCGCCACGAATGGCCACCCGGTAGCTGCGTTCACTCTCACGGTTGGTGATCTCGAAGGTCGAGAAGACGGGATGGTCCTCGAGGTTGCGCAGCTGGAAGGAGGCATCCTCGCCCGCCTGCACCCGCAATGCCCGCTGCCAGCTGACCAGATCCAGGTCGTCCGGTTGGACGCGATGCGAGATGCGCCTGGGCGATGAACGCCGCTGCTTCCGGGAGGACTTCGTTGCACGGGTGGAGGATGCCATGGAGGGCATGCTTGTTCCCTGAGCGTGGGCACAAGCCGAGATTTCCGCGGTGGGCAAGGAGGCTCTCTCGACGCTCTGGCTTCAACATGCCGGTTGGCACCGCGTTGTCGCCCCGCCCTTCATGACTCCGCACAGGGGTGCTGGCGTTTGAATGCCCACATCGTGACGGTGTGATCGAGACCTCCCTATCCGGCCGCGAGTGGTGCCGCGCGCTCAGCCCGCCGCACCCTGGCATCCGCCAAGAGAATGCCCACACGGGAGGACCGATCAGAAGGTGTGCACCGTCCCGGCTTTCGGAACCGCGGGTGGCGTTGGAGCCATCGTCGTCGATGACACCGCTGCTGGTTCTCCCATGAACCTGACGATCCCCGCCCTGACCGAGACATCGCTCTCGGCTGCGAGACCCTTACCGATGGTCTCCCACGCGCAACGCCAGCACCACCAAGAGGGCGGCCGTCAACCGACTGGTCGAAGGAATGCGTTTGCCGTCCCACCAATGCGCCAAGGGTCCGCTCGCAGTGAGCTCACGATGCAGGTATGCCAGCAGCTGCTGCAGGAAGGCCTGGCTCTCAGCATCCTGCGCTGCACTCGCACTCAGAACCGCCAGGTACAATTCCGGCGGATCCAGGC
>Ga0302314_10013334_pt1 | contig 14143 bp, 11 predicted proteins | sample III_Palsa_N2_3_FD_200533 | JGI IMG/M metagenome (GOLD analysis project Ga0302314, IMG submission 200533) | Peat permafrost microbial communities from Stordalen Mire near Abisko, Sweden - III_Palsa_N2_3 | ecosystem: Environmental > Terrestrial > Soil > Palsa > Peat permafrost | place: Sweden... | reverse complement strand
GCGCGGCCGGGCTGGCCGGGCTGCCGCTCGCCGCGGTCGCCCGCGCGGCCCGGATGGCGCCCAGCGGCCGGGACAGCCGCATGCGGAGCTGCTCGGGAGCCAGCTTGGTCTCGAGCAGGAACAGCTCGCTATCGCTGGCCTGGACCCGGACGACCGTGGTGATCGTGGTCCGGGTGGTCAGCGCGTTCAGCACGGCCCCGATGGCCATTCCCTCGAGTGCCTTGACCGTGCCGGCTCCGCCGCTGACCAGCGCGTTCACCGTGTCGGACCCGCTGCCGAGGTAACCGCCGCCCTTTTTCACGACGCCGGGACCGCCGATTTCCAGTTCCGCGATGTCCCGGTAGGGGAGCTCGGTGAGGATATCGGGCAGGCGGTTCGGGCTCACGATCAGCCGGTCGTCCAGGAATCGCAGGTCGTATCGTCCTCCCGTGACCATGCCGTCCTCGGGCGCGTACCCGCCCAGGAACGCGACGTCAGGAAGTGACGCCAGCGAACGGGCGTCCAGCGCCGCCAGGGCCGCTTGGGCCGCTCGGGCCGCGGGATCCCGGTCGTCGGCGGGGCGGGCCCGGATGACCGCCGCGGCCGCGGCGGCGTTAGGCGGGCTGAGGCTGACCAGGGCCAGCCAGGCCCGGTCCCAGCCTTCCTCGGTGAGCGGGAAGCGCTCCTGGGCTTTCAGCCCGCCGATCCGCGTCCGGATGATGACGGCGAAGACCGGGCCGCCCTTCTTCTCCGGAAGCCACTGCCAGCCGATAGTGGGGAAAAGGCCGTCCACGAGCGGGACGGGCATCTCGCCGTACTCGTCGTGCGGGCGGAAGGCCGGCATCGCGGGCGCCTGACCGTCCAGGTTCCGGGCAGTTCCGCGATCGGGATCACCAAGGCCGCTCACCGCATGTACCTCCCGCGAAGCTCGCGACGATTATCCTCCCGATCCCGGCTGGCGGCCGGAGATTTTCTGGGCCGACACTCGATAGAGACAACGGCTGGCGCTAGCCCGCCGGGTGCGGCCGCCAGTCGGGCGGCCTGAACAGGTAACCGAGCCGGTCGCGCCAGGACGACGCGTGCCGGACGTCCCGCCAGAGCGCGGCGTAGTCGCCGTACTGGAGCCGGATGAGGTTGTAGCTGTCCACCGGGTGGATCAGCCCGTAGGTCGGGCGGAAGACCTCGGGCTGGAAGGTCCCGAACATCCGGTCCCAGATGATCAGGATGCCGGCGTAGTTCCGGTCCAGGTAGATCGGGTCGGACCCGTGGTGGACCCGGTGGTGGGAGGGCGTGTTGAAGATCAGCTCGACCGGCGCGGGCAGTCGCCGGATCGTCTCGGTGTGCACGAAGAACTGGTAGACGAGGTTGATCCCGTAGGCGAAGTAGATCGCCCAGGGCGCGACCCCGAGCAGCGGCAGCGGCAGCCAGAAGAAGAAGTCGAACCAGGGGTTCCACTTCTGCCGCAGCGCGGTCGCGAAGTTCAGGTATTCCGAGGAGTGGTGCGCCTGGTGAGCCGCCCAGCCCACCCGGGCCCGGTGCACGAAGCGGTGCTGCCAGTAGTAGGCGAGATCGACGCCCGCGATCACCAGCACCCACGACCACCAGGTGCGCAGCGGCAGGTGCCAGGGCGCGACGTACAGGTACAGGGCGAGGTAGACGAAGAACGCGCCGGCCTTCAGCGCGATGGTCGTGACCAGCGAGAACACGCCCATCAGGATCGACGTGCGGGCGTCTCTAGCCAGGTAGCCGGTGACGTTGCCGTCGTGGTCGAGCCACCGCAGCGCGGCCAGCTCGAGCCCGATGAACAGCAGGAAGAACGGCACCGCCCAGGTCACCGGGTTCATCCACGGATCGAGCACGTCATGCATGGTCCCGCCCCTGGCCGCCTTCATGTGACTGACCGGTAACATACCGCGCCCCCGGCCCTTTAGCCAGATCCGAGGCGCCCGCCCGCGTCCCTCGCTCCGCCCGTGTCTCCCTTGGGCACCTCCGTGGACTCGTGTGCCGTTTGATCACATCGGTTTGTCCAGCTCGTCGGGATGATCACGAAAGTTTTGGTCATCGCGAAGGATTTATGGCGTCATAGCACCCTAAAGTTTTCGCGATCATGTCAACGAACAGGGATCATGTCTGAAATGTGGTGATTCTCGCCCGGGCGGCCCGCCGGAGGCCGGCTCAAGCTAGGTGATCTTGACCCTTTGGCTGGAGCTCGGTCAGAGGCCGAGGTCAGACAGGCCCGGGTGGTCGGCTGGGCGGGGTGCGGACCGGTCCCAGCGGAACTCGCGGTCGGTCTCGGCGATGGGGACGTCGTTGATGCTGGCGTGGCGCTCGGCCATGTAGCCGTCCGCGTCGAACCGCCAGTTCTCGTTGCCGTAGGAGCGGTACCACTGCCCGGCGTCGTCGTGCCATTCGTAGGCGAACCGCACCGCGATCCGGTCGCCTGCCCAGGACCACAGCTCCTTGATCAGCCGGTACTCGTGCTCGCGCTCCCACTTCCCGGTCAGGAACTCGACGATCTCCGGCCGCCCGTTGAGGAACTGCGAGCGGTTGCGCCAGCGGCTGTCTTCGGTGTAGGCGAGGGAGACCTTCTCCGGGTTCCTGGTGTTCCAGCCGTCTTCGGCGGCCCGGACCTTCTGGGCGGCGGTCTCGGCGGTGAACGGCGGGACCGGCGGTCGCTGTGTCATTGGCTCATCCTCTCAGGCAGTGCGCTCTCAGGCACCGCGGGCAACACCAGCAGGGTGGCCTGCCGGATGGCGGTCAGGTCGACGTCGCTGGCGATCGCGGTCTCGTCGGGCAGGTCGTCGCGAAGCTTGCCCAGGCCGAACAGCGCCCGGAGCAGGGCCGGGTAGACCGTCAGGCCGAGTAGCCGCCCGGCCAGGGCCGATGCCGCGGCGGCGTCCAGGCCGTACTGTCGGCCGAGATAGGCGGCCAGACGCTCGGCGGCGGTACCGAAGAAGACCTCGTAGAGCCGGGCGGCGGCCTCGGGCAGCCGCTCGGCCTCGGCGATGCCCAGGCGGCAGGTCTGCAGGATGGGCGCGTAGCCGAGCATCTGCAGGAACCGCCCGCAGAACAGCGCGGCCGCCTCGGCCGGGTCATCCGAGTAGCGCTCGGGAGTGAGCAGCCGGCCGCGGAACAGCTCGTGGACGCGGTCGACGACGGCGAGGAAGAGTACGTCCTTGGTCGGGAAGTGGGCGTATAGCGACCGCTTGGAGGTCTGGGCGCGGGCGGCGACGGCGTCCATCGACGTGCGCTCGAACCCCGACTCGAGGAAGGCGAACTTCGCCGTGTCGAGGATGTGCTCACGCAGCTCGGCGCCGCGTCTGGCCATCGGTTGCCCTCCTGACAAAGTAAACGGTACAGTAGAGTTTACTTGAACCCAGTGAACGGGAGTAAGAACCATGATCGTTGTTACCGCGCCAACCGGCCACATCGGCGGCCAGGTCCTCGCGAATCTGCTGGGCCAGGACGAGGCCGTCCGCGTCGTCGTCCGCGACCCGGCGAAGCTCCCCGCGCCGGTCCGCGGCCAGGTCGAGGTCGTCGCCGGCTCGCACAAGGACCGCGAGGTCGTCGACCGCGCCTTCGACGGCGCGGATTCCGTCTTCTGGCTCATGCCCGCCGACTCGGCCGCGCCGAGCCCCTACGACTCCTACGTCGGCGCCAGCATCCCGGCCGCGGACGCGGTCGTGCGCCACGGCGTCGAGCGGGTCGTGAGCATCTCCGCGCTCGGGCGTGAGCGGCAGGAATACGCGGGCTACGTGTCGGCGTCGCTGGCCATGGACGACCTGTTCCGCAGCACCGGCGCGCACTTCCGCGCCCTCACCATGCCGTCGTTCATGGACAACCTGCTGTGGCAGGCGGACTCGATCAGGAAGGACGGCGTGATCAGCGGCACCCTCCCCGGCGACCTGAAGGCGCCCGCGGCGGCCACCCGCGACATCGCCGCCGTCGCGACCCGGCTGCTGCTCGACCACACCTGGACCGGGCAAGACAGCCTGGGCGTCCTCGGGCCCGAGGACCTGTCGCCGAATGAGATGGCCGCGATCCTCACCGACGTGCTCGGCACGCCGGTCCGGTACGAGCGGGGCAGCCGCGAGGAGGACAAGCGGACCTTCCTGGCCTACGGCTACTCGGACGCCATGGCCCAGGGCATGATCGACATGGACCTCGCCAAGGAACACGGCCTCGACAGCGCGCTCCAGCGCACCACCGAGAACACCACCCCCACCAGCTTCCGCCAGTGGGCGGGGGAGGTGCTCAAGCCCGCGCTCGACGCCGGGTAGAACGCTCAGGCGATGTCGATCAGGACCTTGCCCACCGCCCCGTGCTCGACCGCGTCGTGGGCCGCCGCCGCATGCTCGAGCGGGTAGTGGTGCAGCGGGACCCCGGCCTCCTTGCCCACCCGCAGCGCCCCGGTGGCGATGGCCGAGGTCACGTCCTGGGCCGCGGCCGCGAGAAGATCGGGGTCGAGGGTGTAGAGCAGCAGGAACTGGTAGCGCAGGTTGAGCGCGAAGGTCTGCCGCACGTTGACCGAGAACGTGTCGCCGCCGTTGTTGGCGTACACCGCGATGGCCGCGCCGTTGGCCGCCACGGCCAGGTCAAGCTCGTTGTTCTGGGCCGGCGAGACCTCGGCGATCAGGTCAACCCCGCCCGGCGCGGCCGCGCGGATCGCGGCGGCGGCATCGGCGGTGCGGTAGTTGACGACGTGCCGCGCGCCGGCCGCCCTCGCTAGCGCCGCCTTCTCGTCGCTGCTGACCGTGGTGATCACCGTCGCCCCCGACCAGACGGCGAGCTGGATGGCGGCGTTGCCGACCGCGCCGGCCCCGCCCTGGACGAGCACCGCCTGCCCGGTCATCGAGCCGGGTCCCAGCCGGGCGTTGACGGCGCCCGAGGTCAGCGCCCGGTGGGCGGTGACCGCCGGAACGCCGAGCGAGGCGCCCAGGTCGAAGGCCGCGTCGCCGATAAGCGTCTCGGGCAGCTTCACCGCCCGGTGCCCGTCGAGCACGCAGTACTCGGCGGCGGTGCCGTAGGGCAGGCCGTGCTGCCCGAGGTAAAGCCACACCCGGTCGCCGACGGCCAGCCCGGGCACGCCGCCGCCGCCGAGCGCGTCGATGACGCCGGCGCCGTCCTGGCCCGGAGTCACCTCGGCGAAGCCCATGGGCGACGTCACTCCGGCCCGCGCCTTCCAGTCGGTCGGGTTCACGCCGGAGCGCACCATCCGCACCCGGACCTGGCCGGGGCCGGGTTCGGGAACCGGGCGCTCGGCCAGGCTCAAGACTCGGGAATGGCCCTTTTCCGCATAGACGATCGCACGCATGCCTCCGATGCTAGGCAGCGCCGCCGGGTCGGCCGGCGGCACCCCGGGGCAAGATACGGGACACCGGGGATGCCCGCGGACAACATCCGGCGTTAGTCTCGTAACGAGCTATGTCTGTCTATTCGATGGCGCACTTTCCGGAGCACTCATGACGCAGACCCCGCCCTACCAGGTGACCGATCCAGCGACCGGCAAAGCAGCCGAGAGCTTCCCCTTCGCCACCGACGCGGAAGTGGAGCAGGCCCTCGCCTCGGCGACGGCCGCGTTCGCGCAGTGGCGCAAGCGTCCGGTCGCCGAGCGCGCCGCGATCGTGAAGCGTGTCGGTGAGCTCTTCGCGGAGCGCGCGTCGGACCTGGCCGCGATCATCACCCGGGAGATGGGCAAGCGCCCGGCCCAGGCCGTCGGCGAGGCCGAATTCTGCAACGCGATCTTCGGCTACTACGCCGACAACGGGCCCGAGCTGCTGAAGGACCGGCCGCTGCCCGGCCACGAGGCGGCGCGGGTGGAGTACCTCCCGGTCGGCCCGGTCCTCGGCGTGATGCCCTGGAACTACCCCTACTACCAGATCGCCCGGTTCGCCGCCCCCAACCTGGTCGTCGGCAACACGGTCATCCTCAAGCACGCGGAGAACTGCCCGACCTCCGCCCTGGCCGTCGCCGACATCATGCGGGACGCCGGGGTGCCCGAGGGCGTCTACGTCAACATCTTCGCGACCCACGAGCAGGTCGCCACGATGATCGCCGACCCCCGGCTGCGCGGCGTGTCCCTGACCGGGTCCGAGCGGGCCGGCACCGTGGTCGCCGAGACGGCCGGCCGGAACCTGAAGAAGGTCGTCCTCGAGCTCGGCGGATCCGACCCGTACATCATCCTCGACACCCCCGACCTGGACGCCGCCGCGGACACCGCCTGGGTCACCCGGATGGAGAACGTCGGCCAGGCCTGCAACTCCAACAAGCGGATGATCGTCATGGACAGCGTCTACGACGACTTCGTGGCCGCCCTGGTCAAGCGGGCCGCCGGGATGACGCCGCGCCAGGCCGGCGACGACTCGGAAACCGCCTACAGCCCGATGGTCTCCCGCAAGGCCGCCGAGAACCTGCTGGCCCAGGTGCAGGACGCGGTGGCCAAGGGCGCGACGCTGCACGTCGGCGGCACGCTCGGCGACGGCGGCGGCGCCTACTTCGCCCCCGCCGTGCTCACCGGCGTGACCCCGGACATGCGCGCCTACCGCGAGGAACTGTTCGGCCCGGTCGCCGTCGTCTACAAGATCAGCAGCGACGACGAGGCGGTCAGCCTGGCCAACGTCGTCGACTTCGGCCTCGGCGGCGCGGTCTGGTCGACCGACGAGGAGCGGGCGACCCGGGTCGCCGAGCAGCTCGAGGTGGGCATGGCCAACGTGAACACCCCGGCGGGGGAGGGCGCCGACCTGCCGTTCGGCGGGACGAAGCGCTCCGGGTTCGGCCGCGAGCTCGGCCCGCTCGGCATCGACGAGTTCGTCAACAAGCGCCTCTTCTACGTCCAGAAGTAGCCTTCGTTCAGCAGGGTGCCACCGGCACCGGCCGCTGGCGCCCTGCTTGTCTTCCCGCCCGGCCCACTGCTGGGCGAGATCGCGGGTCAGGCCGAGCAGCCCGGCCTTGCTCGCGCTGTAGGCCGCCTGCGGCAGCCCCGCCGTCGTGAGGGCGAGAACGCTGGAGACGTTCACGATCGTGCTGCCCGGCCGCATCACCCGCCCGCAGGCCTGGGCCATCCAGTAGCACCCGTTGAGGTTGATGCCGATCACCCGCTCGAACGCCTCGGGAGTCTCCCGGGTCGCGGGCACCGCCGAAGAGACCCCGGCGTTGTTGACGAGGATGTCGACCGTGCCGAACTCGGCGACGGCCGCGTCGACGAGGGCCTGGCCGAGGCCGACCGCGAAGGCGGCACCAAGGCCGGAGGAGGCGCCGGTCACCACGGCGACCTTCCCCGTGAGGTCAAAACGATCGAGCACATTCGGCATGCCGGCCATGCTATTCAGCCGCGGGCGCGCAGCGCGCCCAGGGCGGTGGCGTACACGCTCTCCTTGATGGCGGCGAGCACGGGACCCGCCTTGCCGGCCTGCGCCGCCGCCATCTCCATGGCCGCGGTCCGGACCGCGGCCTCGTCGGCGGTCCGGTCGACGATTCCCGCGGCCTCCGCGTCCAGGCCGCCGTAGCGCCGCGCGGTCAGCATGGCGTCGCGGGCGGCCGGCGCCGTGAGCCGGGCCTGGATCAGCGCGGTCATGCCCGGGGTGAACGGGAGCCCGAGGTCGGCTTCCGGCAGGCACCAGAAGCCCCGGTCGGCCCGCATGACCCGGTAGTCGCAGGCCAGGGAGAGCATGGCCCCGGCCGCGAACGCGTGACCCTGGACGGCGGCGACCGTCACCACCGGCAGTCCGAGGACCCGCGCGAGCAGCTCCTCGGCGCTGGCGACGTAGTCCCGCTGCTGGTCGCCCCGGGTGGACAGCCATTCCAGGTCCAGGCCGTTGGAGAAGAACTTCCCGGTCGCGGCGATCACCAGCGCCCGGGGGCCGGCGGCCTTCTCGACCTCATCGAGGCAGGAGCCGGCGGACGCTATCCAGTCCGGGTGAAAGCGGTTCTCCGTGTCGCCGAGGTCAAGGACGAACACGTCGTCATGACGGTCAAGGGCTGGCATGCGGCTCTCCTTCCACTGCTCCGATGTTACCGATCACACCCAGGTGCGCCGGCCCGGTAGGCTCGGTCGCGGTGGGGGAGTCGCCGGTTCCCCCGTGCGGGACCCGAACAAGAAGGACAGCGATGACGGAGAGCCCCGCCTGGCCAGTTCCGGATCCTGAGGCGATAGCGCGGCTGGATACCGGGGTTCCGCACATCGCCCGGGTGTACGACTACTGCCTCGGCGGCAAGGACAATTTCGCGGCTGACCGCGCGGCGGCGGAGGAATTCGTCGCCACCATGCCGGGCATTCTGCCGGCCGTCCGCGAGGCCCGCGCGTTCCTGAACCGGGTGGTGCGGTTCCTCGCCGGCGAGGCCGGCATCCGTCAGTTCCTTGATATCGGCACCGGCCTTCCCACCGCGAACAACACGCACGAGGTCGCCCAGCGGGTGGCCCCGGAGAGCCGGATCGTCTACGTCGACAACGATCCCCTCGTGCTCGCGCACGCGCGGGCGCTGCTCACCAGCAGCCCGCGGGGGAAGACCGCCTACCTCGACGCGGACCTGCGCGACATTGACACGATCCTGGACGCCGCGCTTGAGGTCCTGGACTTCACCGAGCCGGTCGCGGTCATGCTGGTCGGCGTCCTGCACTGCATTCCCGACGGCGACGACCCCTGGGCGATCGTGCGGTCCCTGATGGCCGCGGTCCCGTCGGGCAGCTACCTGGTCGTCGGCCACCCGGCCAGCGACGTCCAGGTCCAGGCGGCCGCGCAGGCCACCGCGGGACTGAACACCAAGCTCGCGGCCCCGGTCACGTTCCGGCCCCGCGACCAGGTGGCCAGCTTCCTCGACGGGCTCGAGGTGCTGCAGCCGGGGATCGTCCAGTACCCGCAGTGGCGTCCGGCCATGGCGATCAGGCGGGACCAGCCGACCCCGGCCTGGTGCGCCCTCGCTCGCAAGGACTGACCGGCGCTCATTCGGCTCGCGCCCGGGCGGGGGCGTCGGCTAAAATCGCTCACGGCGGTATCGGCCGCACCTGGGTCCGCGGGCAGAGCTTCGAGCTCACCGGTTCGATCGATTACGTGTGCAGGTACGTCTTTCCAGCCCGATGAACGCGGATCCGCGGGCGCCGAGGAAGGACTGCCATGCCTGACCAGTCAGGGGCTGCTGCCCGCGACGCCTCCCGTGACCTCCCGGACCGCCTGAGCCTGCGGCACAGCAAGCTCGAGGCGAAGCGGCGACTGGCCGCCGGAGAGTTCACCACCCTGCACGACGCCCAGCGAGCACTGCACCGACCACCTGCTGACCCTGATGCCGCCCGGGACGGTGGCCGCGGTCCTGAGCGGCGTCGCGGCTAAACTGCGCCAGGACCTGGTTCTCCTCGACGCCGACCCGCTCTACCTGAGCGCGAAGGTCGCGGACCTGCTGGTCGAGGCCACCGTCGAACCGGAACCTCCGCACCGGCTCACCGTCTTGACTCTGTCCCCGGGCGGCGCCCCGGCCACCGACCCGCGAGTGGCGCGGCCGCCCGCGGTGAGCACCGGCCCGGTGCCCGGCCTGGTGCCCGGCCTCATCGAGGACTCCTACTCGCAGGCCGGCCTGGTCGGGCTGACGGCGGCGGGCGACTGGGACAGCGGGCCCGCCCCGCAGGCTGTGGTCGACCGGACCGGACCTGGTCCGCTTCGGGTCCGGCTGGCGGACGCTGCTGCCCGCGGAACTCGCCGAGGAGGCGCTGCGCCCGCACGCCCGGCAGTATGACTCCGCCGCGGAGATCGGGCTCGGCCGCCTGAGGGCCGGACGGCAGCACGTACGGCAGCACCGCACCGCACGGCCGGCCGCCCGGGCGCTACCGCCCGCGCGGCCGGCCGGGTGCTGGCTACCATCGGGGCATGCCTAACGGGTCGCAGGGCATCTTCCTCAGCTACCGGCGTCATGACGCCGGGGTGTCCGCGTCGCTGCTGCGGATGGGCCTTGAGCAGTGCCTGCCCGGCGCCCCGCTGTTCCGGGACGCCGAGTCAATCGAGCCGGGCGCCAACTTCCGGGCGCGGATCGAGGAGGCGATCAGGTCATCGGCGGTCCTGCTCGCGCTGATCGGGCCGAGCTGGGTGCGGTCCGCCGACGACGCCGGGCACCGCCGCCTGGACGATCCCGACGACGTGCTGGTGTGGGAGATCACCCTGGCCCTCCGCCTGGGCGTCCGGGTCATCCCGGTGCTGGTCGAAGGCGCGGGGATGCCGCAGGCGGACGAGCTGCCGCGGGTGCTGCGCGAGCTGGCGGACCTGCAGGCGGTCACGCTTGACCACCGGGACCTCGACACCTACATCCACCGCGTCAGGTACATGGCCTCGGCCATCGAACGGGCCCAGTCGGAATTCGCGCGTGACCGGCAGGAGCGGGAACAGCGGCCCAACGGCAGCCAGGTACTCGACAACCAGACGCCGATCCTTGAGTTCGTCGCGCAGATCAAGCAGATCCGCGTCGGCGACCCCCGCCACCCGCCGGCCCCCGCCAACACGATGGCGACGCTGCGGATCTTCGCCCAGCAGCGGCCCCTCACGGACCTGCTCCGGTTGTGGCCCGCGAACGAGGAGAGCGGCGGCTTCGCTCCCTTGGACGCCGTGGCGATCCTCACCCTGGCGGCCGTCGACCGGCCTGCCGCCGAGGCGGCCGAGCTGACCGTGGAGTTGCGCCGCGCGGAGCGGGGACGGTTCGGGCTGACGGAGAGCATCATCCACGACCTCACCGCCCAGCGGACCGTGCCCGGCGTCGCCGAGTTCATCGCCGAGTGCAAGCGCCGCGAGCGAGCCGACCTCGTTCAGGAGACCCTCACGGCCTTCGTCAAGTCGGCGTCCCGGGTCAGCCTGGACAAGGCCCTGCTCTACTTCGAGCTGCTCCGGTTCCGCTGCGACAGCGAGGCCCAGACGCTCCTGGCCGGCACCCTGTCCGATGAAGGCGCGCGTCCGTCCGCGGCCGGCCCGGGAGGCGATCAGCCCCCGCCGGTCGGCGTGTTCAGCCAGTTCGGCATCGTGGGCGCGCTCCGCCACCTCAGCCCGTCGCAGGCGATCGTCGAGGAGTGGATCGACGAGCGGATGGAGGCCTCGGCGAACTGGCGGGAGACCGCCGACCTGGTCGCGAACCTGCTCGGGAACGAGCCGAACGGCGACCGGCTGCTGGCTGAGCACGTCGCCCGCACCTGGGATCCGGCGCCGCTGATCCGGCTGTGCGAGGTTCTCGCCGCGCCCGCGCACCGCGGGTCCCCGGGCCTGCGCCTGGTCCGGCGGTACGCGGCGACCCGGGGCTGGTCGTCGCTGGCCGGCATCATCGGGCCGTGGTACCAGTCGCGTGAGCTGTCCGGCTCCTTCCCGAAGCTGATCGACGAGATCGTCGAGGGACCCGAGGACAACCCCGAGCCGCGTCCCATTCGCTTCCTCGACAACCTGGCGGCCGCGCTTGACCAGCCCGGGGTGCCGGCCAGGTGCCGCTCGGACCTCCTGGTCGCGGCCGCGACTCACGTGCGGGGCCGGCCAGGGGCCGACGTCGCCGAGCTCCTCGGGCGGGTGGGCCGGGCCGACCGGCGGCGCGCGGCGCAGACCGTCAACGCCCGGATCGCCCAGGGCCTGGCGACCCGCGAGGTGGAGACCGGGCTGTTCATCGAGTACCTCACCACGCTCAGGACGCTGCCCGACGCCCCGACCTTGATCTTCTGGGCGGTACGCGAGCTGACCGACCCGATCGCCGCGGACCGCCGCACGCTGGACGGGCGGCAGATCGGTGACATAGCGGTCAGGATCTATGCCGACGGGCTGGACGACGCCGGGTTCGACCTGCTCGAGCGCTACCTCGAGAACGAGCAGGCGGTCACCGCGACCGACGCCGCCGACATCGTCGCCCAGGTGCGCACGAGCCCGGAGATGCACGACGACACGCGCTGGGATGAACTGCTCGGCGCCACCATCGGCCGCTGGGCCGACACCAGCCGGCTTGACGAGGTGAAGGCCGAGTTCCGCCAGCGGGATTACCTCAGGGAGGCCGAGGCGGTCACGAGCCTGTTCCAGTAGCCGTGCCCTCCGCGCTTTCCGCCCGGCCGCGCCGGGCCAGCGGTTTCGGCAGCAACGGCGGGTTCGTCGCCATGTACGCCGCCGACAACCGCACCAGCCAGCGGAAAGCGATGACCGAGGTCGCGACGACGGCGGCCAGCCCGGCGATGTCCCAAGCCCAGCCGGCGTGGGACGGCCACCTGCTCCGGGCGACGCCGGCCAGCGTGAGCAGCGCGAAGTAGCCGCCGAGAACGGCCGCCAGCTGAGCCGCGGTGCTCGTCCGCAGCTTGCCGAACTCGCGCACATGGGCCCGGGCGTCGTACCACGGCGCCATCGGCGCCGCGACCGGGAGCCCGAAGAGCAGGAGGCAGCCAACGGCGAGCGCGCCCATTCCCCAGAGCACGCCCCCGGTGGCGAGGACGAAGACGACGGCGAGCGCCGCGAAGCTCGCCTCGGCCATGAGGGCGTACCGCCACTGCGGGAACAGGCCAGGCTCGCGACGGCGCAGCGAGGCCAGCACGACGCTCGGCGTCGCGTAGACGACCAGCGCGGTGACCGTGGGGATGTCCTGGAGCACGGACCAGTGACCGCCGGTCAGGAGCAGCATGATCAGGCTGATCCCGAAATCGACGATGAGGATCCACCGGTAGACGTCGAGCCGTTCGCCGCCGAACACCGCCCGCAGGAGGCCGGCGGGCAGCAGCATGACCGAGTTCTTTCTCCGCTGCAGGCCCCGATGGGTCAGGTGGGCCCGGCTCAGGGCCGCGACCTCGCGGGTCATCACGTAGGTGAAGACCATGGCCGTGCCCGCCGGGGAGAGGACGGAGTCGAGGTTGATGAGCCCGGTCACCGCCGAGCCCAGCCAGCCGGGCCGGACGACCGCTCCGGCGAACGCGGTGTAGGCCGACGGCGCGCCATCGACGGATCCCGTCGAGTGGTGCCGTAGGTAGATGATGACGAACTGCAGGGCGGTGTACAGCAGGATCGAGCCGATGACCGTGCCGTATACCGCCCGGCGCAGGCGCGCGGCCTCGCCGATGCCGCCGCTCCTGACGTTCCCCGCGAAGTCCAGCGGTCCCTGGAAGCCAAGATAGGCGTAGATCACGCCGCTGCTGACGACCGCGCCGAGCGCGGAGCTCAGGCTGCCGGCGCCGGTCGGGGCGCTGGGCGGGAACGGCACCGGGTGGGCCGGAGGCCACACCAGCGCGAAGCCGAGCAGGACGACGATCAGCAGCGGAACGAAGATCTTGAACGCGGTCAGCACGTTGTTGACCGCGAGGAACCGCCGGGGCCGCAGCAGGTTGAGCACCGTGATGAGCAGCAGGAAGGCCACGGCCAGCCCGATGCCGAGCCAGGTTGGCTCGCTTTTCCCGCCGTTGAACAGGCGGGGCCAGTTGCCCCAGGCCGCCACGTTCTGCACCATCGCGATGGACTCGCTCGCCGGGCTGGCCGCGTAGAAGACCCAGACGCCCGCGGCGACCAGCGTCGCCAGCAGCGGCCCGCTGGTCTGCAGCGGGAGGAAGATCAGCCCCCCGGTCTTCGGCACCCGGGTACTGACCTCGACCATGACGGCCGTCACGACCAGGATCAGCAGGCCGCCGATCAGCCAGGAACCGAGGGCCCACGACCCGGCGGCTTTGTCGACGCCGGTCCCGGCGAGCAGCCAGCCCGAGCCGATCACCCCGCCGGCGGCGAGGAACAGCAGGTCATAGGCCGACATCCGGCCCGCCGCGGCCGGATCCTCGGGGACAGCCTGAGTCAAGCCCGACCGTGCCGTCGCGCGCACGCCCATCGGCCCCCACCGAACCCGTTCACGGTTTGTCGGATCTGACTTCCAGGACCCGGATTCATCAGCATAAGGCGTCAGACCGTCACCAGGCCGCTACTTCGGGACCAGTCCTACGCAATTGCCATCGTCCGTCTCGTCCGGGTCGTCAGCCGGTCGCGAGCATTCGGGGTCAGCTGAGCTTCCAGGGATCGATGAGCTCGATTCCCGTCTCCTCGAAGTCGGAGGTGTTGCGGGTGGCCAAGGTGGCGCCGAGGTCGCGGCAGATGGCGGCGACCTGCGCGTCGGCTACCCCGACAGGCCGCCCGATCTTCTCGCGGCCGGTCACGATGTCCGCGTACCGGGCCGAGGCGCGCTCGTCGAAGGGAAGGATCCG
>Ga0302314_10013331_pt1 | contig 14145 bp, 14 predicted proteins | sample III_Palsa_N2_3_FD_200533 | JGI IMG/M metagenome (GOLD analysis project Ga0302314, IMG submission 200533) | Peat permafrost microbial communities from Stordalen Mire near Abisko, Sweden - III_Palsa_N2_3 | ecosystem: Environmental > Terrestrial > Soil > Palsa > Peat permafrost | place: Sweden... | reverse complement strand
GTGCCTTCGAGATAAGTTCCGGCGATCACCGCGGGACCGCCATGCCCGGGACCCGAAATGTAGATCATGTTGAGGTCGTATTTGTTGATGACCCGGTTCAGGTGCGTGTAGATGAAATTCTGCCCCGGCGTTGTGCCCCAATGGCCGAGGAGCATGCGCTTGATGTGGGCGGGAGCGAGCGGCTCTTTGAGCAAAGGATTGTCGCAAAGATAGATCTGTGCTGCGGACAGGTAGTTCGCTGCCCTGAAGTACGCGTCCATCCGCTGCAGGAGCGCCTGGTCGACGGCCCACGACTCTTGTGTCATACCTCTGCTCCTTGGGGAGGCCGCGCCAGCGTCTCCCTCGTCATGCGTGCAATCACTGCTTCCTCGTCCGTCGGGATCACCCGTACGGCCACCCGGCTCGCAGCGCTCGAAATCACCGGCGCGTGTTCGCGGTTGCGCGACTCATCGAGCTCCAGCCCGATGAATTGCAGCCCCTCGCACACGCGCTGACGGATTGGCGCCGAGTTCTCGCCGATTCCGCCCGCGAACACGAGCGTATCGAGTCCGCCGAGCGCGCCCGCAAACGCCGCGATCCATTTCTTCGTCTGGTAGCAAAAAACGCCGATCGCCTCCGCGGCGCGCTCGTCCGCGTCCTCGCGCGCCAACAGATCGCGGACGTCCGAGCTCGTCTCGGAGATACCGAGGAGGCCCGATTCATGGTTCACCATTCTTTGCAGGAAGGCCGGATCCCGGGCCTCGGTCGTCGCGACAAAGTTCAACACCCCGGGGTCGAGATCTCCCGAGCGCGTGCTCATGGGCAGGCCGGCCGTGGGCGTGAACGCCATGCTGGTGTCGATGCTGCGCCCGTCGCGCACCGCGGCGATGCTCGCACCGTTGCCGAGATGCGCGAGGACCACCCGCCCGTGCTCGCAGGCGGCATCGCCCAGGCGTGCAAGCTCCTGCAGCAAGAAAGTGTATGACAGGCCGTGGAATCCGTAGCGCCGCACACCCTTGGACTCATAGCGGCGCGGAATCGGCAATATCGTCGCGACTCTCGGCATGGTGTGATGAAACGCCGTGTCGAAGCACGCCACCTGCTCGAGCCGCGGAAACCGCCGGCGGAGAGAGTCGAGGAGCTCGATCTCCTGCGGCAAATGCTCCGGATCATAAGGAATGGCGGCTTTCAGCTCCTCGAGCAAACGCGGGGTGACTCGTGCCGGCTGCGAGTGCGCCATGCCGTGCACGACGCGGTGACCTACCGCGGTCACCTCGGCAAATCGGGGTTGAGCTTCGAGCCATTGCAGGAGCGACTCGACCGCTGCTCGAAAGCTCCCTGCCTCGAGCGCGACGCGCGCAGGCGTTTGCCCCCGCCCGGCGCTTACCTCGAACGTCGCGCCCGACTCGCCGATGCGCTCGATCTTGCCGTACTCGAGCTTCGCAGGATCGGAGCCGGGCCCGTAGAACGCGAACCGGATGCTCGATGAACCCGCGTTGATGGTGAGCACCGACATTCACCGAGTCTGCCACAACGATGATGACAATAGGACGATGGTGGCTCTTTGCCGCCTACGCCGCGCTTTCGCCGCCCCGCGGCGAACACGCGACTGGGTAAGACATTCGCCATGCGGCGGCGCGCACGCCTTGCCCGCCGCGGAGCCCGCCCGTAACATCCGCCAGAAGCGCGCGAACGGCGCCGGGGAATTTCGTCCACAAGTCGAAGGGAGACAGCCGTGAGTATAGCGTCGGAATTCAAAGAGTTTGCGATGAAGGGCAACGTCGTCGACCTCGCCATTGGCGTGATCATCGGTGCTGCCTTCGGAAAGATCGTGTCCTCCCTGGTCGGCGACATTTTCATGCCGGTGCTCGGCAAGATCGTCGGCGGCTTCAACTTCTCGGACCTCGCCTTCGGCTTGGGAAAAGATCCCACCGGCAAGGACGTCCTGATCAAGTACGGCGCATTCATCCAGAGCACCATCGACTTCCTCATCATCGCGTTCGTGCTTTTCGGCACCATCAAGTTCATCAACCGATTGAAAAAGCCCCATCCTGATGAGGCAGCGGCCGCTCCGGCCCCGCCACCGCGCGAGGAAGTGCTGCTCGAGGAAATTCGCGACTTGCTCGCCAAGCGCGCCTGAGCCACGGGAGCATCCCGCACTCCCCGCTCAGGGGACCGGCCGTGCTCTCGTTCATTGTCACCAGTCAGATCCGCCGAGCGCTGCGAAGCTAGCGAACAGACCGATTACAACTTCACGCCCCGCATGTTTGCGTTCGGCGGCTTGCGTTACGAGCACGATCTGTTCGACGGATTTCAGTATCAGGCAAGTGCTGCCGGAGGCCTTCTAGCAACGCACCCAACCGGCGCCGCAGGCGGTGGCTAGTGTCGCAGCGCGAGCACCCAGGCCAGCGCGACGAGCACGAGCGCCGCGGCGCCGGCGGCACTCTGTACGCCGCGGCCGCGGCTGCGCGGAACACCGAGCCGCGAGTAAAGCCAGCCGGTCGCGGCGCCGGTGATGAAGCCGAGTGCATGGGCCAGCACGTCCACGTGCTGATCGCCCGCGCCCAGGAGCGCGAGCAGCGCCACGCCGCCGAATACGGGACCGTACGCATACTTGAACCGGTCGCGCAGCGTCAGCCCGTGGCGCCACGCGAATCCGACGAGGAGCCCCAGCGCTGCGAACACGGCGGTGGACGCGCCGACGGCCCGATGGCTCGGCGGCGAGATCAACATGTCGGCGTAGTTCGCGGTCGTCGCCGCGGCGAGAATGCTCGCCCATGCGATGCCCGGCCCGAAGGCACGCCCCGCGAGCCCGCCGATGGCGACGCCGAACAGCAGATTGCCGAGCAGGTGCGCCTGATCGAGATGCAACGTGAGCGCGGTGACGGCGCGCCACCATTCGCGCGCGGCGCCACGCCGCGAATCGAGCGAACCTTGGGCGAGCCAGTCCGCGCCGAATGCCTGGATGCCCGCGCAATACGCCACCAGCACCAGCAACGCGGCGTAGATCCCGGAGCCGATCTCCGCACCGGAAAAGGGCATGAACACCGGTCGCACGCGCCGCACGGGCGCACGCTCGAGCGCGTAACGCTCGAGCTCCGCGCGTGCGACCGCGAGCTGCGCAAGCGGCACCACGAGCTCGCACTCGGCACCGAGGTCCACGGTCTCGTAAGGGATATCTTTCGCCGCCAATACGAGTGCCGCCTCGGCACAAGCGCGCTGCGAGCCGCGCAGGAGCGGGGCAGGGGTGGTGGGATCGTCGGCCTCGGTCAAGGAGTATTGCTTTCCACGGGCATCAAGGCCTCGCTGCGAGAGACCCCTAGTGTAAGGCCGCCCCGGCCTAAGTGCTGCGCGGCTCCCCGAGCATGCGATAGATCTTCAGCACCCGCGGCACATACGCCATGGTCTCGGAGAAGGGAGGAATTTGCCCGCCGTTTCGATCCACCGCTTCCTCGCCCGCGTTGTAGGCGGCGAGCGCGAGGCGCACGTCATGGCCGAAGCGATCCATCAAAAACTTCAAGTACGCGGCGCCGCCGCGGATATTTTGCATCGGATCGTAGCGATTCGAGACGCCGAAACGCGTGGCCGTGGCCGGCATGAGCTGCATGAGGCCCACTGCCCCCTTCTTGGAGACCGCGCGCGAATTGAACCCCGACTCCACCACGATGACCGCGCGCAGCAGATTCGGCTCCACCGCGGCCGACACGGCCGCCTTCTCGATGATGGAGTCGTACTGGGTGGCACGCGCGAGCACCGTCGGGTCGTAATGATCGCCGCTCTGGGTTATGTCGTGACTCGACAGCGCCAGCAGCTTGTAACGGTTGTCGTCCGGCACATCGGTGTAATGCCGCACGCCGTCCGAATCCAGATAGGTGTAGATCTTGGCGTGCGCCCCGGCGCTCGCGGCGCCGAGCATCAAGGCCAGAAAAATGAGCGGCTTGAAAGACATGGCAGGGGCTCCCTCGAGAACAATAGACGAAGGGCCGCGGCACCGATGGGACGTGTATCACCCTTTGAAGCGCGCTATTCGAGACGCGTGTGGGGCGCGCAGAGCGCCGCGGCCCGGTGTTGACAGATGACGGCCGCATTCATACAGATAACGGAGATTTAACCTGCATTATCAATAAGAGCCCGCACTCCGCCGCAAGCGCGCAGATAGAATCCCGAGCAAGCTTACCGTCGGTCTAAAGGGATGCCGACCCGCGCGGATCGTTCTTACGGGTCGTTACCGCACTGCAACATCCATAGGTTTTCAGCCACTCGATGAGCACACCGGAAAGATTGTTATCCCAGACGCTGGCTCCGCCCGCCGTCGCCGTTCCGGTTCCCTGGACACACAGCGCGCGGCGCACGGCCGTAGGCGTACGCGCGTGGCTGGTCACCGCGTTCCTGTTCTTCTTGCCCGTCGTCGCCTACTGGCCCGCGACTTTTCACGAATACGGACTGCGCGACGATTATTCGAATCTGCGCGAGTCGCACGAGGAGCTCGGCAAGGTCGTGCAGTTCTGTGCCTCGCACGCCCGCCCGATTTACGGTTGGCTGCTGCAAGCGACCTACGGACAGACCACGAGCGTGCACAACCTGCAGTGGATGCGCTTGCTCGCCTCATTGCTGCTCGGCGCGCTGTCGCTCGTGATGTATCGCGGTCTGCGCGCTCTGGGTTGGTCATCGAGCTCGAGCCTGTGCGTCGCCGTCCTCGTCTCGCTGGTGCCGGCCTCGCAAGTGATTGCCGCCTGGGCGGTCGGCTGGCCGTACGCAGCCACTGCGCTTCTGGCGATCGCCGCATTCTTTACTGTCGAAGGGGCTCTGTCGGTGCGCCGGGCCGCGGGTACGCCACGGTTCGTGGGCCAGTGGGCGCTCGGCATCGCGCTCATGGTGGTGAGCGCGCTCATCTATCAACCGAGCGCGTTGTTCTATGTGGTGCCGATGGCGGCCGCGCTCATCGCCCGGCGCGAGCGGACGCTCAGCGCGACCGTGCGCTGGGCAGTGATGCATATCGCCACCGTCTTCGCCTCGCTCGGCCTCGCCTACTGCACCATGACCGTCTTCTACTCGGCGGGCGTGTTCGTCAAATCGGGACGCATCGCCTTCGAGCATCATTGGTTCGGCAAAATCGCCTGGTTCTTGTCGGAAGCCTTGCCGAATGCCCTCAGTGTGTTCGTGCTGAACGACAACAATCACCGCGACCATGCGCTGTACCTGGGCTGTGCCGCGGTGGTCGGTTTGATACTGGCGGCGGGCGCTTATCTCGAGTGGCGGCGACACGGGCGTGAGCGCGGAATCGTCTGGACGGCGGGCCTCGTCGGCCTGCCGGTGCTCGCCTTCGTCGTGAGCCTCGTTGCCTCCGAGCACTACGCGACCTACCGCACCGTACTCGCCATGACCGCCGTGCTCGTGTGTTTCCTCGTCGCCTCGCTGCGCACGCTCACGGAGCGCTGGAGCCCCGCCAATGTGCGGTTGATCGCGATGCTGGTTTTCGCCGGCACGTTCGTGATGGCGCGCCATCATGCCTATGCCCTCATCGCGGTGCCTCAGGGCAACGAATGGGCCCTGATCGTCGAGGGAGCGAAGCACGTTCGCCTCATGCCGACGGCCAAGCCGCGCATCTTTGCGATCGCCTCGAGTCCGGCCGACCTCTCGACAGCGACCATCTATCACGACGAGTTCGGCTCGCTGTCGTCGAACTCGGAGTGGGTGCCGAAAGAGATGTTCAAGCGCGCCATGCATGATCTGCATCCCGAGATCGCCAACATCAACGCCCGCTACGAATTCTCGGAAGGCTACAAGCTGCCTGCCGGCCAGCACTACGACTTGATCATCGATATGCGCCGGCTGCGGCAGTTCTACTCCGACAATTAGATTCCGAACAAGTCCCGCAGCCGCCCGCTCAAGATCGCCGCCTTGACGGCGACCGGCCACAGCGCGTGCACCGGAATGGGCACCAGAGGCGTGAGCGGCATATCGAAGGCGGCGCTCGGATTCGCCATGCGGTCCGCGAGCGAGCGCCCCATCGCCGTCGCCATCGCCACACCGCGGCCGTTGTACCCCAGACAAATGAGCACACCGGGAGCCGGCTCGTGCACGTGCGGATAATGGTCGCGGGTCATTGCAAGCCGCCCGCCCCAGGCGTGCGTCCACTCGATACCCTCGAGAAACGGCCAGAGTTTTGCGGCATAGCGAGTCAAATGCGGAATCGCCGCGGGCGTGTCGATCTCGCGCATCGGTCCGCGTCCGCCGATCAGTAAACGATGACGCGAGTCGATGCGGTAATACACCGTGATGTTGCCGCTCTCATAGAGCACCGGGCGGTCGGGGAGAATGATCCGGCATGCCGCATCCGCGAGCGGCGCAGTCGCCGCGATCGCGCCGAAAAGAGGAACGACCGTGCGGCGCAGCCCCGGCCAGAGGCGATCGGTATAGCCATTGGTCGCGAGCACCACGTGCTTTGCCGTGACCGTGGCTCTACCGGCATCGAGCCGCCAGCCCCCGTCCACGCGCCGCATGCCGCGCGCGCGACTTTGGGAGTGCACTCGAGCGCCCGCCTCGATCGCTGCCCGCGCCAGACCGCGCGCATACATCAACGGATTCAAGTCACCGCCGCGTCGATCAAGCAGGGCGCACGCATAGCGGTCGGTGCCCGTGGCGCGCACCAGCGCATCGCCTTCAAGCAGTTCGACCGGCGCGCCCCGCCGCTCGAGCTGCACGCAGGTCCTGCGTATCGCCGCCGCATGCCGCGCGTGCACGGCCGCGCGCAGCGTGCCGTTTTGCCGTGCATCGCAAGCGATGCCGTATCGCGTCACCAACTCGAACACCAGTGCCGGGGCGGAGGCCGCGAGTGCATTCATGCGCCCGCCGAGATCGGTGCCGAAGTCGCGCTCGACGGTGTCCGGGTCGAGCTTCAGCCCGGGGTTGACCTGTCCGCCGTTTCTGCCCGACGCGCCGAATCCGAGCTCTTCGGCCTCGAGCAACACCACCGCTGCACCGGACCGCGCGAGGTGCAGCGCGGTCGACAGTCCGGTGATGCCGCCTCCCACCACGGCGACGTCGGCGCGCACATCGGCGTCGAGCGGCGGTGCCGGGGGCGCGGGATCTGCGGTGTCTTGGTATAGATTGGGCATTGCTTCTGCGCGTGCGCGCGGCCTACCATGCGCCAGGCGCATCTCGCCAAGAAGGAAAAACCATGCGGTATGAGGGCTTCGGAGGACTCATCGTTCTGATCGCCGATGTCTGGGCGATCGTGAACATTCTTCAAAGCGGCGCGAGCACCGGGAACAAAGTTTTGTGGACGGTGATCGTGATCCTGCTGCCGATCCTCGGGTTCATTCTCTGGTTTTTTTTGGGGCCGCGGACCGGGAGAGCGTGAGCGCGCCCTCAGGCGCGCAGGCGCACCGGACCGAGCAACATCGCCGCCTCGTAGCAGCTGTCGCGCAGCGCCGAGTCGATGGTGGTGATCAAACGCTCACGCGCGCTGCGCGAATCCGCTGCCGGCGCCTGCACGGCAGTCCCCAGGTGAAACACCGTCGTGTCGAGCGCTTTCTGCAGATTACCCGCGCGGTCCGTATTTGTGGCGCCGGGCTTGGTTGAAAGCACGCGTCGGTCCAGCAAGCGCAGATCATCGGTCAAGGCGGTCAGCTGCCGTTTGCAGCGCTCGACCACCGCCAGCGCTTGTGGATCGTCGAAGCTCCCCAACGCGCGGACGTCCTCGCGGGCACCATTCAAGACACGATCGAGACGATCGAGCCACTCTATCCACGATAAAGAACTTTGCATACTTCCCTTCCCGAAGGTCGTGTGCCGGGGAGAACCCCGCTCAACCGCGCGCCGATAAGCGCTATTATTTTGAGCGCCCAGAGTACCCATGTTGGGCGCGCATCGCCACTGTCGCCACGATTAAAAATTGAGGATTGTCGAGACGGCTGTAAGAATAATTGGCAATACGTTGAATTGACTCATTATGGTTAAAGCCAGCGAAATGAATCCGCCACGACGCTCACATGAGCGTCACAAGCTGAGCGCGTTGTCCTGGCTCCGCGCGAGTGTGCTGGGTGCGAACGACGGCATCGTGTCGATCTCGAGCCTCATCTTGGGCGTGGCCGCGGCGCATGCCAGCCACGCCGACATTCTGTTGAGCGGCATCGCCGCCCTGGTCGCGGGCGCGATGTCAATGGCCGTCGGCGAATATGTGTCGGTGCATTCGCAGGCCGACAGCGAAGCCGCGGCGCTCGCCCAGGAGCGCGCGGAGCTCGAGTCGGATCCGGTCGGCGAGCGTCACGAGCTCACCGATATCTACCGCCGTCGTGGACTTTCGGCGAATCTCGCCCGCGAAGTCGCGGAGCAACTGACGGCACACGATGCGCTCGCGGCGCATGCGCGCGATGAGCTCGGATTCTCGGCGCGATCGCTCGCGCGCCCGCTGCAGGCCGCGGCCGCGTCTGCGGGGTGTTTCACCGTCGGCGCCTTGATCCCCCTGCTGGCCGCCCTGCTCGCGCCCCCGCCTTACGTCATCGCCATCACCGTAGCGACTTCGCTCGCATGTCTCTTCTTTCTCGGCGCGCTCTCGGCACAGGCCGGCGGAGCGCGCATCCTCACTGCGGGGCTGCGCGTCACCGGCTGGAGCGCGCTCGCGATGGGGGTTACCGCGGGCGTCGGCGCATTGGTCGGAATCCTAACCCGAGGTTGAACATGAACACTCTGACGAACCGTCGCATTGTGCTCGCAGCCCGGCCTCGCGGAGCCGCCGATCTCGCCTGCTTTCGTCTGGAGAGCGTGCCGCTCGCAGCGCCGCGCGAGGGCGAGCTGTTGTTGCGTAGCGTGTACTTATCGCTCGATCCCTACATGCGCGGGCGCATGAGCGATGCGCCCTCTTACGCACCCGCGGTCGCGGTCGGCGAGGTCATGATCGGACAGACGGTGTCGGTCGTGGTTGCCTCGCGCCATCCGGACTGGCAGCCCGGCGATCAAGTGCTCGCGCACAGTGGCTGGCAGGAATATGAAGTGAGCACGGGCACGGGGCACTCTCTGATAAAGCTCCCCGCGGACATCGAGCCGCCCTCCTACGCGCTCGGCGTACTCGGGATGCCGGGCTTCACGGCGTTCGTCGGCTTGCTCGATATCGGCAAACCTCGGGCGGGCGAGACGCTGGTGGTCGCCGCGGCCACGGGAGCCGTGGGCTCGGTCGTCGGCCAGATCGCAAAATTGCAGGGGTGCCGCGTCGTCGGCATCGCAGGCGGCGCGGATAAGTGCGCCTGGGCGGTGCACGAGCTCGGGTTCGACGATTGCATCGACCATCGCTCCGCGGCGCTCGACGCGCAGCTCGCCGCCGCGTGCCCCGGCGGTATCGACATCTACTATGAGAACGTCGGCGGGAAAGTATTCAGAGCGGTGCTGCCCTTGCTGAACGCGCACGCGCGCATTCCGCTATGCGGGCTCATCTCGCAGTACAACGAGGCCCCGGTCCAATCGCCCGGGGATTTGCTGACTCAGCTCATGCGCACGATTCTGGTGAAGCGTCTCGCCGTGCGCGGCTTCATCATCAGCGACGGACACGAGCATCGACGGCCGGAGTTTCTGGAGTCGATGGGCGGATGGCTGCGGGCGGGCAAGATCAAGTACCGAGAGCACATCGTGCAGGGACTCGAAAGCGCGCCCGAGGCTTTTCTCGATATGTTGGCGGGACGCAATTTCGGCAAGGTGGTGGTTGCGCTCGGGGATGCCGCCGGCAAAGACGCACGGGCATGAGCGGCTCCGCTGCCGATGCGAGCGCGCTTCTCCGCGTCGCTCAAATGGAAGAGGCCGACCGCCGGACCGTGCAAGCCGGCACGCCCGGCATCGAGCTCATGCAGAACGCGGGCGCGGCCGTGGCAGGCGAGATCGCGCGCCGCTGGCCGCCGCGGCCGACCGTGGTCCTGTGCGGACCCGGCAATAATGGCGGCGACGGCTTCGTCGTCGCGCGCTTGCTCGCCGCCGCGGGCTGGCCCGTGCGGCTTGCACTGTCAGGATCGATGGAGGCGTTACGCGGCGATGCGCGGCATCACGCGATGCTCTGGCAGCGTCCCGTCGAGCCCCTCGAGCTCGGCGTTCTCGACGAGGCCACGCTCGTGGTCGACGCCTTGTTCGGCTCGGGCCTGCGCCGGCCGCTGGGCGGCGAAATCCCCCGCATCCTCGAGGCCGCGGCCCGCCGTCATCTGCCGATCGTCGCGGTCGATGTGCCGAGCGGCCTGCTGGGCGACACGGGAGAGTCGCTCGGCGCGGTTGCCGCCGTCCTGACCGTGACCTTCACCCGCAAGAAGCCCGGCCACGTGCTCTTACCGGGCCGTGAGCTCTGTGGCGAGACGGTGGTTGCCGACATCGGCACGAGCGCGGCTCTTCTCGAGCGCCTCCCCGTCGAGACGTGGGAGAACGATCCGGCGCTCTGGCGAGGCGATCTGCCGCAGCTGCGCGCGTCCGGCAACAAGTATTCGCGCGGTCACGCCCTGCTCTGGGGCGGCTATCCCACCACCGGTGCCGCGCGCATGGCGGCGCGGGCCGCGGCGCGCGCCGGCGCCGGCCTCACCACGATCGCCGTGCCGCTTGAGGCGTTGCCGATCTATGCGGCCGCGCTGACCAGCATCATGGTACGCGCAGCCCCCACGCCTGCGGATCTCGACGAGCTCCTCGCAGACAAGCGCTTCAATGCACTGCTCATCGGACCGGGCGCGGGCGTCGACGCGGCGACCCGGGCGCGCGTACTCGCGATGCTCGCGACACGGCGCGCGGTGCTGCTCGACGCGGATGCCATCAGCGCATTCGCACAGGATCGCCGGAACCTCTTCGCCGCGGTCGGCGGTCCGTGCGTGCTCACGCCGCACGATGGCGAATTCGCTCGCCTGTTCGATGCATCCGGGGACAAGCTCACCCGCGCTCGCGCCGCGGCGCGCACCAGCGGCGCGGTGATCGTGCTCAAGGGCGCGGACACCGTCATCGCCGCGCCCGACGGCCGCGCAGTGATCAATTCGAATGCGCCCGCGACGCTCGCGACGGCGGGGGCCGGGGATGTGCTCGGTGGCATGATTCTCGGCTTGCTGGCTCAAGGTATGGAAGCGTTTGCGGCCGCGGCGGCCGGCGTTTGGCTGCATGGCGCCGCAGCGAGCGACTTCGGCCCCGGCTTGCTCGCGGAGGATCTTCCCGATTTGCTGCCGGGCGTGCTGCGCCGGCTGCTCGCCTGATCCCGAGCCGTGACGAACTGGATTCCCCGCATCACGCTCCACTCCCTGGCCATCATGCTGGCCCTGCTCACCTACGTACTGAGCACGCGCCTGGAGCGTGAGCGGCGGCCGCCGTCCGTCGCGATTTCCTGGGTGTTCGCCATGATCGCACTGCCCTACCTCGCGCTTCCCTTGTACGTCTTGTTCGGACGCCGCAAGCTGTTCCGCAAAGTCACGCCATGCCTCGCCGGACCCTCGAGCGCAACCCACTGGGCGGAGTCGCTGATCGAGAGCTTCGGGCTGCCCCCACCCGCCCCCGCGCGAGTGCGCCTGCACGCCGACGGTGCGGAGGCCGCCGGCGCGCTGTTCGAGCTCATCGCGGGGGCCGAGCGGCGCCTGGACCTGTGCACTTACATGTTGGGCGATGATGTGTTCGGCGAGGATGTCACGGCTCGCATGATCGCCTGTGTCGCGCGCGGCGTCCGGGTGAGATTTCTCATCGACGGCGTGGGCGCGATCTTTCTGCCGAGCAACTGGTTCAAGCGCATGCACGACGCCGGCGCCGAGACCGCCGTATTCTCCCCACTGCTCGCGCGCAGGACCCAGGGTCCGCGGAACCTGCGCAATCACCGCAAGTGGGTCATCGCCGATGGTGAGCGCCTGTGGACCGGCGGGCGAAATCTCGCGGCCGAATATTTCTGCGGGACGCCGGGCTCACCGCCCTGGCGAGATCTGTCGTTTGATCTGGACGGCCCGGTGGCCGCCTCCGCAGCGAACCAGTTCGAGGTCGACTGGGTGGCCGCGGGGGGCAAACCGTCGGCGCGCGCGGCCGTCGCCGCCGCGGAGGACTTGGGGAGCCGCGCGCAGTTTTTACCGAGTGGGCCTGACCAAACCGAAGACACGGTGCGCGCACTGCTCATCGACGCGTGCTTTCACGCCACCGAGCGCATGCTCGCGGTCTCGCCCTACTTCGTGCCGGACGCGAGCCTGGAGACCGCCATACGCCTTGCCGCACGGCGCGGCGTGAAAGTCCACCTGTGCATACCCGCGAAATCGAATCATCGCCTCGCGGATTTCGTGCGCAATCGTTCGCTGCGGGCGCTCGCGACGGCCGGCGTGTCCATCCACTTGCTGCGCGGCATGAACCATGCGAAGGCCGTGGTGTTCGACCACGGCCTCGCCCTCTCCGGCTCCCCCAATCTGGATTCGCGGAGCCTGCTCCTGAACTACGAATCAGCGGTCGTGTTCTACGGCAAGCGCGAGATCGAATGGCTCGCGAGCTGGATCACCGACCTGATGGCAGGGGCGGACCCGTACGATGCTCGGGCCCCGGGTTTTTGGCGGGATCTCGCGGAGGGATTGGTGCTCGCGCTCGCCTACCAGTTGTAGCGCGGCCGCGCACCACGCCGACAGGCGTAGGAAGCCGCCTACACGGTGCACCATGGGATGATTGGACCCGCTGTCATGTGCGCATAGTATTCTTGGCTGCTCTCAAGACAGGTGCCCGGTGGAATTCAAGGATTATTACAAGGTCATGGGCGTCGCGCGCGACGCGACCGAGGCGCAAATCAAGCAGGCCTATCGCAAGCTCGCGCGCAAGTACCATCCCGACGTCAGCAAGGAGCCTGACGCCGAAGCCCGCTTCAAGGAGGTCGGCGAGGCGTACGAGGTGCTGCGCAGTCCCGAAAAGCGCGCGGCCTATGATCAGCTCGGATCGGGACCGCGGCCCGGCCAGGACTTTCGTCCGCCCCCCGATTTCGGTACGGGTTTCGAGTTCAGCGGTGCCGGACCCGGCGAGGGAGGGGGCGACTACAGCGATTTCTTCGAGTCCCTGTTCGGCCGAGCCGGGGCGGCCGGGGGCCGCGCGGGGCGGCGGGGCTTCGATCCCAGCCACGGCGAGGATCATCACGCCAAGGTGCTCCTCGATCTGGAGGCCTCACTCGAAGGTGGATCGAGGAGCCTTACGCTGCGCGTCCCCGAAATTGACCCCGAGGGCCGGGTCAGCGCGCGCGAGCGCGTGCTCAATGTGCGCGTGCCGAAGGGCATCCTCCCCGGTCAGACCATCCGGCTCGCCGGTCAGGGCGCGCCGCCGCTGGGACAAGGGGACAGTAAGGGCAAGGCAGGCGATCTCTATATCGAGGTCGAATTTCAGCCCCACCCGCTGTATCGAGTCGAGGGTCGCGATCTGTATGTCGACTTGCCCGTGGCGCCCTGGGAAGCCGCGCTGGGCGCCACCGTGAAGACGCCGACCCCCGGCGGGGTCGTCGATCTGAAAATTCCTCCCGGAGCGCAGGCGGGCACGAAGCTGCGCCTGCGCGGGCGGGGCATCCCCGCCTCCCCGCCGGGAGATCTCTACGCCGTGCTGCAGATCGCCCTGCCGAAAGCAACCGACGACAAGGGCAAAGCCGCCTACCGCGCGCTCGCGGAGGCCATGCCGTTCAATCCCCGCGCAAACCTCGGAGTGTAATCATGCCGACATCCGAAGAACATTTCTTGTCCGGCGATATCCTCGAGGAAGGGACCGAAGTGAGCGTTGCGGATCTGTGCCGCATGTTCGCGGTGGAGGAACGCCACATCGTCGAGCTGGTGGAAGAAGGCGTGCTCGGCACGCGCGGCACGGTCAGCGTGATCGAAGTCGACAAGACCGAGTGGCGCTTTCATGGTACTGAAGTGCGGCGAGCCCGCATTGCGCTGCGCCTCGAGCGCGATTTGGGAATCAATGTGCCCGGCGTCGCGCTCGTACTGGAGCTCCTCGAGGAGCTCGAGCAGTTGCGTCGCGAGCGGAGAGCCCCGTAATGACCACACTCGAGTCCGATGCCTTCGTGTTCTTCGGCGCGACGGGCGATCTCGCCTTCAAGCAGGTGTTTCCCGCGCTCGACGCTCTCGTGAATCGCGACGGGCTGCGGATTCCCATCATCGGCATGGGACGCTCGGACTTTACTCTCGAGAAGCTGCAAGCACGCGCGAAGCAAAGCCTCGAGCA
>Ga0302314_10013330_pt1 | contig 14145 bp, 12 predicted proteins | sample III_Palsa_N2_3_FD_200533 | JGI IMG/M metagenome (GOLD analysis project Ga0302314, IMG submission 200533) | Peat permafrost microbial communities from Stordalen Mire near Abisko, Sweden - III_Palsa_N2_3 | ecosystem: Environmental > Terrestrial > Soil > Palsa > Peat permafrost | place: Sweden... | reverse complement strand
CGTCCGAGGACCCCATCACGCCGGCCGTGCGCCCGCCGAGCGCCACCGTCGCCGCCCCGGTGAGCGTGGCCACGTCCACCACCACGTCGGGGTCGTCCTCGGCGCACCGCGCGAGCCCGTCGGCCAGCACCAGGCGGCCCTCGGCGTCGGTGTTCAGCACCTCGACGGTCTTGCCGCCGTACATGGTGATGACGTCGGACGGCCGCTGGGCCCCGCCGCCCGGCATGTTCTCGGCGATCGTCAGGTAGGTCACGACGTTCACCGCCAGGCCGAGCTCGGCCACGGCCGCGGTGGCGGCGAGCACGGCGGCGGCGCCGCTCATGTCGCACTTCATCGTCTCCATCGACTTCGGCGGCTTGAGGGAGAGGCCGCCGGAGTCGAACGTGATCCCCTTGCCGACCATCGCGACAGTCCTGGTCGCGTCGGGGTGGGTGTAGGCGAGCCGCACGAGGCGGGGCGGGCGGGTCGAGCCCATGCCCACGCCGACGAGGCCGCCGTACCCGCCGGCCGCGAGCGCGGTCTCGTCGAGGATCTCGACCGAGACGCCGACCGCGGCGGCGACGCGCTCGGCCTCGGCCGCGAGCTCGGACGGCGGCAGGTCGAGCGGCGAGGTGTTGACCAGGTCCCTGACTAGGTTGACCGCCTTGGCGATGATCTCGCCGCGGCCGACCGCCACGGCGTTGTCGTCGCTGGTCAGCACGGTGACGGAGAGGTCGGCGGCGGGCTGCGCCCGGTACTTGCGGAAGCTGTAGGCGCCGAGCAGCGCCCCGGTGGTGACGGCCTCCGCCTCGCTCGCCGTCCGGGCCGGCAGCGCGAGCGAGACCGGCCGGAAGTCACTCTCGTCGGGAACGGGCCGTTTCTTCGCCCCCACCGCCCGCAGCGCCGTCCCGGCGGCCCGGCGGAGGCTCTCGGCGTCGAACGGCGCGTCGCCTTCGGGGACCGGGCCGAGCCCGACCGCGAGGATCAGCGTGGCGGGCAGCTTGCCGCCGCCGGGGATCTTGGTGAGCTCCTCGAGTTCGCCGGTCGCGCCGAGCGCGGTGAGCGCGTCGGCGAGGGTACCGCCGAGCGCTTCGTCGACCCCGTCGGCGCCGGGTGCGACGCTCGGGCCGTCCGGGGTGTGCGCCACCCCGATGACAAGGACGTCGGTCTCGGCCGTTCCGGCCGCCGACTCGCTGGTTGAAAGGGAGACTGTCACGCTGCCGATGTTATTGCACCCCGCTGCACCCCGCTGCGCCGCCAACCCCCGCCGGCCCCCGCCGTGACCCACCGCACACCCGAGACCCGCCCCCAGACCCGAGACCCAGACCCGAGACCCAGACCCAGACCCAGACCCGACCCACCCACCTGCCGCCCCGTGCCCCCTTCCCCGCCCGCCCCTTACCCCCGCCCCCGCCCGCACCTCACCTTCACCCCGCCCGTCCCTCACCCTCACCCCGCTCCCACCCCGACCGCGCCCCACCCTCACTCCGCCTCATCCCCCCTCACCCCACCGATCCCCTCCGCCCCACCCTGACGCGTGCCCACCCCGACCCGCGCCACCCACCCCGACCCGGTCCCCGCCGCCTCCGCTTCCGCCCGCGTGGATAACAGCAAGAAGTGTGCCGTGCTGACCGCCCGGGCGGTGATAGCGGATGATTTTCCGTGCGATCGGACGGAAAACAATCCGCTATCTTTCGCCGCTGCTGATAACAGCAAGAGGCGGGGGCGCCGCCGCGGGGCCCGCGGGCTGCGCGGGCGGGGGATCGGCCGGGAACAGGTGGCAGCCCTCGGGTTCCAGCCGCATGCCGACCTCGTCGCCGCGGCTGGCCCGGTGCCGGGCGAACACGCCGGTCAGCCGGCCGAGGCCGGGCAGGTCGATGGCGTACTCGTAGCCGCGGCCGCGGAACGCCACGTCGGCCACCCGGCCGGTCAGGTGCCGCGGGTCCGCGTCTGACCTGGCCAGGGAGACGCCGGTCGGCCGGATCGCGAGCAGGGCGTCCTCGCCCGGACGGGGCGCGGGCCCGGCGGCCCGCAGCGGGGGCAGCGCGGCGACGCCGGCCGCGGTGACCTCCACGGCGCCGTCCGCGGCGTGCGCGGCGACCCGCACCCGCAGCTCGCCCGCCAGCCCGGTGAACCGGGCGACGAACGGGGTGGCCGGGTGGTTGTAGACGTCCTCCGGCGTGCCCGACTGCACGAGCACGCCGTCTTCCAGGACCCCGATCTGGTCGGCCAGCGCGAACGCCTCGGCCTGGTCGTGGGTGATGTAGACGGTGGTCGCGCCGGCCTCGCGCACCAGCGAGGAGATCTCCACCCGCATCCGCTCGCGCAGGTCGGCGTCGAGGTTGGAGAGCGGCTCGTCGCAGAGGATGAGGCCGGTGTCGGCGATCAGCGCGCGGGCCAGCGCCACCCGCTGCTGCTGGCCGCCCGACAGCTCGTTGGGGTACCGCCGGGCGAACTCGCCCAGCCCGACCCGCTCCAGCATGCCCGCCGCCCGGGTCCGGCACTCGGCCCGGGGCAGGCGCCGCCGCCGCAGTGCGAAGGCGACGTTGTCCAGCACCGTCATGTGCGGCCAGAGCGCGTAGTCCTGGAAGACCATCGACAGGTCGCGCTGCTCGGGCGGCACGTGCGTGCGGCCGTCGGCCACGGCCCGCGAGCCGATGGTGATCGTCCCGCTGTCGATCCGCTCGATGCCGGCCAGGCTGCGCAGCAGCGTCGTCTTGCCCGACCCGGATGGCCCGAGGAGGACCAGGAAGCTGCCCGGCGCGACGTCGATCGACACCGACGTGAGCGCCGGCGCGGCCCCGCCCGGGTAGGTCTTGGTAAGCGAAGCGATGGATATCGGCTCAGCCACGGACCGTTCCTCCAATTCTCCGCCAGCCGCGCGGGGCGAGCAGGCGGTAGCCGCCGAGCACGACGGCGACGACGCCGAACGCGATGGCCACGGCGAGCACGGCCTGAGCCATGCCGACGCCGTAGTGGTAGTTGGACAGGTTGTCCTCGATGGCGATCGAGGCGGGCGGCGAGCCCGGCGCGTAGAGCAGCTGCGAGAGCGGCAGCTCGAGGAACACGCCGCAGAACGTGTACAGCCAGGCCATCATGATCGGCCGGGACAGCACCGGCAGCACGCCCCGGGCCCAGGCGCCGATCGCGCCCGCCCCGTGCGCCCGCGCGGCGTCCCGCAGTGATCCCTGGATCTGCGAGACCGAGCCGACGAGCACCCGGGCGCTGGTCGGCAGCGAGGACGCGGCGTAGGCGATGAGCAGCAGCTGCACGGTCTGGTACAGGTTGATGTGCAGCGTGGACATGACCGGCAGGTTGTAGGCGAAGATGTAGCCCGCGCCGAACACCACGCCGGGCAGCGCCACCGAGGCGAGCAGCATGTAGTCCATCAGCCCGGTGGCCGCGGTCCGCCGCCGCGACAGCATCCGCGCGGCGATGAACCCGAGGAAGACCGTCACCGAGGCGACGATCACGCCGTAGATCAGCGACCGCTCGAGCGGGCCGATGAGACCGGGCTGCCGGAAGAGCGCCGAGTAGTTGGACAGCGTCAGGGAGAAGGAGCTGCCGTAGTCGCCGAGCAGCGACGCGGACACGGCACCGAACGCGGGAACGCCCAAGATGACCAGGAAGAACAGCGCGAGTCCTGACCCCGCCGCCACCGCCCACAAGCGAGTGAGCCGCCGTCGCACCGCCTGCCGCGTCCGGCCCGACAAGATCGCGTAGGACCGGCCGCGCAGCGCCCGCGCCTGGAGGAACAGCGGGACCGAGACCGCCGCGACCAGCAGCCAGGACATGCCGGCGGCCAGCGGGAACGAAGGCGGGAAGTTGTTGATCGCCGCGTAGAGCGCGTAGGTGCCGAGCGTGAAGTTCGACTGGTACGCCAGCGTGGCGGCGACGCCGAAGTCGCTGATCGACTCGGCGAACCCGATGGCCAGCGCGGACATGATGGCGGGGGCGAGGATCACCGCGATCAGCCGCAGCGTCCGGCCCGCGGACGCGCCGTGGACCCGGGCCGCGTCCTCGAATTCCTGGCCGAGACCGTTGAGCGCGCCGCTGATCGCCAGGTAAGAGAACGGCACGCAGCGCAGCCCGAGCAGCAGCACCACGCCGAACGGCCCCATGATCAGGTGGGTGGCCCACGGCCAGTTCAGGCCGATCCGGTACATCACGCCGTCCGGCTGGACCAGGCGTTCCCAGCCGATCGCGGGCAGCCAGGACGGCAGCAGCAGCGCGAGCCACATGCCGCCGCTGACCCAGCGGCGGCCGGGCATCGTGGTCCGGGCCGCCAGCCAGGCGACGGGGAAGCCGCCGACGACGCCGATCGCCGCGGCCGCGATCGACACCCACAGCGAGTTGCCGATAGCCACGGCGTTCGAGCTGGTCAGGGCCTGATGCAGGTAGGTCAGGGTGAACCACTGGCTGCCCTGGTCGAAGAGCCGGGGTGAGAGGGCGAGGATCAGGAAGCAGGCGCACGGCAGCAGGATGAACAGGAACAGGATCAGCCAGAAGACCGGCATCCCCAGCCGGGCCGGCGAGAAGCGCGCTGCTCCTCGCCGCCCGGCCGCGGGTGCGGTGCGTGGGCGCGTAACACCAATCAACGGACGATGGTGGAGTCGAACCAGGTGTTGATCGTCGCCTCCCGCGGGCCCCAGGTGTACGGGTTGATGGTCTGCGCCTTGGCCGAGGCGAGCGAGGGCAGCGCGGGCAGCGGGCTGACCCCGTTGAGCACCGGGTAGTACAGCGAGTCGCCGGTCGGGTCACCGGACTGCATGACCTTCTGGCCGGCGGGCGACAGCACGAAGCTGATGAACTTCTCCGCCTCGGCCTGCTCGGCGGCCGGCGCCTTGGCGTCGATGCCGAGCGCGGACGGCAAGATCGTGACCGGGTTCAGGTACTTGACGACCAGGTTCTTGTCGGTGAACCCGGCGCCGATGCCGGCCGAGCTCTGCACGAGCGCGAGCTTGATCCGCCCGCTGGTCAGCGCCTGCAGCGTCGGGCCGTTGGTCGGGTTGATCACCAGGCCGTTGGCCTTCAGCGAGGAGTAGTACTTCTCGCCGGCCGACACGCCGCCGAGGTAGTTCATCATGCCGGCGATGAACGGGTAGGTCGGCCCCGACTGGGACGGGTCGTTCATGCCGACGTCGCCCTTCCACTGGGACGACAGCAGTTCCTGCCAGGTCGACGGCGGGTCGGTCACCTTGGTCTTGTCGTAGACCAGCGCCGCCACCAGCGTGACGCCGGTCGGCGTGTAGCTCTTGTCAGTCGGGAGGGACTGCTGACCGAGCGAGTTCCAGGAGACGCTCGGCTCGAATCCCTTGAGCAGCAGGCCCTGCTGGTCGAGGCCGGCGAACGCGGTCGCGCCGTCCACCCACAGCAGCCCCCACTTGGGGTTGTTCTTGGACGCCTCGATCTGGGTGAGCAGCGGGCCGGTCGAGTTGTCGTCGAGCGAGACCGGGATGCCGGTGGCCTTGGTGAAGGCCTTGCTCATCGCGGAGTCGTAGCCCTGGGCGGAGTAGAGGACAAGCGGGACCACCGGGGCGGCGGCCGACGATGAGGCGGTCGCCGCGGCGGAGGCCGCGGCGACGGGGGAGGAGGACGTGGCGGCGGCCGGCGTCGAGCTTGACGAACTCGACGAGCAGCCGGCCACCGCGACAACTGACAGAGCGACGGCGCCGGAGACGCCCGCGAGCAGGCGCAGCCGAGTGCGCCGGTGCGTACGGTTCATGGCCACGAGTCTGCGGAGTCGAGGCAACCTCGAGATGTCCGCTAGCTAACCAGACGGTGAACCGATTGTCACAACATGGGAATAACGACCGTTAACTCTTAGATCTAACGACTGTTACCATCGAAGCGTGTCATTGTCCCTCGTCCACTTCCGCGTAGACCCGGGCCGCGTACGCCTCGAGCGACTGCTCGCAGTCGTCGATCGCGCGCTCGGTCGGCAGCCGTCCGTCCGCGCTGAACACGTCCCGCTCGATGATCTTCGCCAGCCAGTTCTTCAGCTTCACCAGGTCGACCTCGTTCTCCTCCAGTTCGGCGTAGGTGAAGTGCTTCGCGTCGTACTCCTTCTGGACCCCCTGCAGGAAGTCCTGGCACTTGTCGACGATCTCCCCGTACTCGTCGTTGCGGGCCTTCTGGAAGGTGGCGCGCACGTCGGCCTCGCCCGCGAGCACGGCGGCGGACATCAGCATGGCGGTCCCCGACATCTCCGTGATCTCCCGGCGCAGCTTGCGGAAGGACCGCTCGGCCGTCGGGCTCGCGGGCAGCGCGGCCACCGAGTTCTGCAGGTAGATCGCGCCCAGCGACTTGATCCGCCGCCACACGGTCGAACGCAGCCTGGTCGGCTCCGACGGCACGCGGTAGATCAGCAGCAGCCAGCCAGGGTTGGCGCTCCCGCCGTTCGCGGGGGTCTCAGTCAGGTCTTGATCGCTCGTCACCCGTCTATTCTTCCTGATCAAGCACAGGAGATTCGTTGAATGCCCTCCCCCTGGTCCTCACCGTCTTCATCGCCTGCGTGGTCGAAGCGGTCGAAGCCCTCACCATCGTCCTGGCCGCCGGGCTCACCCGCGAGTGGAGGTCCACCTTCCAGGGCGGTGCCGTCGCGCTCGTCGTGCTCGCCGTCGTCACCGCCGCCGTCGGCCCGGCCATCAATGACCTGCCGCTGACCGCGCTGCGCGTGGCGGTCGGCGCGCTGCTGGCCGTCTTCGGCCTGCAGTGGCTGCGCAAGGCCGTGCTCCGCGCCACCGGCTACAAGGCGCTGCACGACGAGGCCAGCGCCTACCTCAGGGAGGTCGCCGCCGCGGAGGCCGCCCCGGCCGAGGCCAGGCGCGGCATCACCGACTGGTACGCGTTCACCCTCGCGTTCAAGGGCGTGCTCCTCGAGGGGCTCGAGGTCATCTTCATCGTGATCACCTTCGGCGACAACCAGAAGGACATCGGCGCCGCGGTCATCGGCGCGGCCGCCGCCATCGTGGTGGTCGCTGTCGCCGGCGTCGCGCTCAAGACCCCGCTCACCAAGGTGCCGGAGAACTGGATGAAGTTCGCGGTGGGCGTCATGCTCACCTCGTTCGGCACCTTCTGGGGGGCCGAGGGCGCGGGCGTCAGGTGGCCGGGCAACGACGCGGCCCTGCTGGTCCTCGTGCCAGTCGTCGCGGTGGTCTGCCTCGGCTACGTCTTCTGGCTGCACTCCCGCAAGGCAGCCGTCACTGTTTCCGTCGCGGAATCGGAGGTTGTGGGCTCATGAAGCAGCTCAAGGAGTTCGGCGCCTTCTGGTACGACTTCGTCATCGGCGACGACTGGCACGTCGCCGCCCTCGTGGCGGCCGGGCTCGGCCTGACCGCCATCGTGACCCACGCGGCCAAGGCGAACGTCTGGTGGCTCCTGCCAGCCTTCGTCTTCGTCGCCCTGGCCTGGTCGCTGCACCGGGCAACGGCCAAAAAGGAGTAGGCCGGCGCGCTAGGCGCCGAGGAACCGGACCTGGAGCTGGGTCTCGACGGCGCCGCCTGAGCCGTCCGGGTCTACCCGGTAGGCGGTCGCGTCGGGCCGGTCGGCGACCAGTTCGGCGAGGGTGTCGTCGATGAAGTGCGCGGCCGCGCCGTCGTCGCAGGCCAGGCCGCCGGGCAGGGTGCCGTCCGCGACCAGGCGATGGTAGAGCGGGCGGCGCTCGGCCTCGGAGTGGTAGTGCGGGCAGAACGATCCGGCCAGCATCCCGAGGCCGTCGGTGAACGGGCGCAGCTTGGCTCCGAACGAGTCCGTGGTGCCGCCCGCGAACCAGCAGATGCCGCCGGCCGAGGAGCCGGCCAGGACGATCCCGGCCTGCCAGGCCTTGCGCAGGATCTCGTCGATCCCGTGTACCCGCCAGACCGCGAGCATGTTCGCGACGCTGCCGCCGCCGACGAAGATGATGTCCTGCGACAGCAGGAAGTCCTCCGGGTCGGGCACGTTCGGCATGGGGAACAGCGCCAGGTGGCGCACTTGCGCCGACGTCCCGGCCATCCGGTCATAGAAGCGCAGGTAGGCGTACGGGTCGTCGCCAATGGCGGTGTTAAGCACGCATAGCTTCGGCTCCTTCTGACCACTGAGTTCCATCGCGTACTTCACCTGAAGGGGGATATCGTCGCGCGGCATGAGCATGCCGCCTCCGATCGCGAGTACGTGTCGCCGTCCGTCTGCCGCCATGCCGTGAACGTATCGACGATTGCGGAGCACTGCAAACAATGCCCGTGGCGTGATCGAGTCGCAACGTTACGTTCGGTATATATAACGATTTTTACATTATGAACTGAGTCGCGCGCGATGCGTAACTTATACATTTTCCGGGGAGCCGCAAAAGGCGTAGTATCTCGATAACGGACTTCCGCGGCGTGGCTAAGGACGGCGGCGACGATGGCTGAATGGTGGTCGATCGAGGTCTTCTCCGGCGACAAGCTCCCGGCGAGCGGGTGGCGGTATGCCTACGAGGACGAGCTCACCGAGGCGGCGATCACGCACGGGGCGCTGTACTACGAGTGGCACGACACCGAATACGGCGTGATTTTCGAGATCCTCTTCACCAACGACGCCCAGTGGGAGGCCTTCCGCGCGCTGCCCGCGGTGCGGGCCGCGCTCGACGGGGTGCCCGACCCGGTCAGCGGGCTGCTGATCTACCGGGGCCGCGGCGGCGCGGCCGGCGGCCGTAAGCCGCGCAAGCCCAAGCCGGCGCCCGGTGCCGCCGCGCTCGAGCTTGAGGAGCCGCGCGAGCCGCGGAAGCTGAAGGTCGCGCGCACGCTCAAGTACAGCGACGGTGGTACCGACCTTGACCGGCTGCGCCGTGACCTCGGGGTAGAAGAGCCGCCGGGCATTGACGTTCCCGGCACCGACGTTCCCGGCACCGAGGTCCCCGGCGCCGAGCCCCTATCGCGCGATATCGCCGCTCGTGACCGTTCTGTCAGCTAGTTCGGGGCGGTTTTACAGCGTCCATGGCGTAAACCACGCCCTGGGACAGTGCAGGATGGAGGGATGACGGAAACCCGAGTCATGACCGAAGACCTGAGAGCCGCGGTCGAGCGCAGCGGCTACTACCCGGGGCTGGTGACCGACGCTGTCGCCTCCGCGCTCGGGTCCGAGCCGGTCACCGCCTTCTTCGTGCACCATGACGCGATCTTCGATCCGGGGATGGAGGTCCGCAGGCACATGACGGTGCTCGCGCTGACCCCGACCCGGCTGGTCTACTCGCACACCGACGAGCATCCCGCGGACGAGCCGCAGTCCCGGCCGCGGGCCGAGACGTCGTCGGAGACGGTCCGCTTCTCCCGCGTGACGTCGGTGTCGCTCACCCGGGTGGTGCCCGACCCCGCGACCTACGTCCCCGGCGTGACGATGCCGTCCGAGGTGATCTTGACGATCGGCTGGAACGTGCTGTCGCACGTCGAGCTCGAGCCGGCGCACTGCGGCGACGAGACCTGCGAGGCCGACCACGGGTACCTCGGCACGATCACCGCCGACGACCTGACGCTGCGGATCAGCGAGGCCGCCGACGGCGAGGATGCCGTCCGGCAGGTGCTGGCGTTCGCGAGCGCCCTCAACGACGCGACCGCCGGCGCCGGGAACTGATGGCCATGGCGCGCGAGCCGCGAACCAGCCCGATCGTGCCCTCGTACGGTGAGTCGAGCCTCGCCGACCTGTCCGCGTCGATCCTCGCGTCGATGACGGACGACGAGTCCGCTAACACCCTCGGCCTGCCCGAGGCGAGCCGGGTCTGCCTGCTCGTCATCGACGGGCTCGGCCTCGAGCTGCTCCGGGCGAACCAGGCGGCCGCGCCGTTCCTCGCCGAGCTCGCGTTCAACTCCCGGCCGCTGACCGCGGGGTTCCCGTCCACCACGGTGACCAGCCTGGCCTCGATCGGCACCGGGCTGGTGCCCGCCGTCCACGGGATGCTCGGCTACCAGGTCGCGATCCCCGGCGCGGGGCGGCTGCTCAACGGGCTGCACTGGCCGGAGGACATCGACCCGGTCGGCTGGCAGCCCCATCCGACGATCTTCGAGCGGGCGCAGGTCGCGGGGATCACCGCCGTGCACGTGGCCCCCCGGGCCTACGCCGACAGCGGGCTGACCCGGGCCGCGCTGCGCGGCGCGCAGTACCGCGGCGCGGACTCGCTCGGGACCCTGGCCGCGCTCGCGTCCGAGGCGCTGGCCGAGTCGGACAGCTCGCTGGTGGCCGTCTACCACGGCGACCTCGACGCGGCCGGGCACCAGTACGGGGTGTCCTCGCCCGCCTGGTCGTTCCAGCTCGCGCACGTGGACCGGCTGGCCGAGCAGCTCGCCTCCTCGCTGCCGTACGGGGCGGTGCTGTACGTGACCGCCGACCACGGCATGGTCAACGTCGGCTCCGACGACAAGATCGACACCGACGGCGCGGCCTCGGCCCTGCGCGACGGCGTGGCCCTGCTCGGCGGCGAGGCCCGGGCCAGGCACGTGTACGCCCAGCCGGGTGCCGCCGCCGAGGTGCTGGCCACCTGGCGGGAGGTGCTCGGCGAGAACGCCTGGGTGATGTCCCGCGAGGAAGCCGTCAAGGACGGCTGGTTCGGCCCGCCCGGCACGCCGGGCACAGCCGACGAGGCGGTAGCCGCGCGGATCGGCGACGTGGTCGCCGCGTGCGCCGGGTCCTCGGCGATCATCGCCTCCCGGGCCGAGCCGCGTGAATCCGCGCTCGTCGGCATGCACGGCTCGCTGACCCAGGCCGAGCAGCTCGTCCCCATGCTGGCGTTCTCCGCCCGCTTAACGCCCGGCGTTGTCCCGGCCGTCGGGCCGGCCCCGGTTCGGTGGCGGGCGGACGGGTGGCGTCCGCGCTATCCCCGCCCGTCCGCCTGGCCGCCGCCTGCGTGGCCGCCGCCTCCGGAGGCTGGCGGCCGGCCGCCAGCCTCGTGATCCCCGCCCGCGGCGGTCGGTCATACTGGCCCGGTGACCGATGAGCGCGCCGCCACCCTGATCACCGCCGACGAACTGGCCGGCCGGCTCGCGGCCGGGGACCCGCCGACGCTGCTCGACATCCGGTGGCGACTCGGCGGCCCGCCCGGCCGTGAGCTGTACCAGGCGGGTCACGTCCCCGGTGCCGTCTTCGTGGACCTGGATCACGACCTCGCCAGCCCGCCCGGCCCCGGCGGCCGGCACCCGATGCCGTCGGCCGCCGCCTTCCAGGCGGCCATGCGCGCGGCTGGGGTTGGCGACGACCGCCCGGTGGTCGTGTACGACGGCGCCGACTCGACCGCCGCCGCCCGCGCGTGGTGGCTGCTCCGTTATTTCGGTCACCCGTCGGTCCGCGTCCTCGACGGCGGCTTCCGGGCCTGGACCGCGGCTGGCCACCCGGTCGAGCTCGGCGAGCCCGGCCCGTCGGCGTCGGCCGGACCCGGCCCGTCGGCTGAGCCGGACGCGAGCTCGGCCGGGCCGGACGCGAGCTCGACCCGTGGAGACTTCACCGCGAGCCCCGGCCACCTGCCGCTGCTCGACGCCGACGGCGCGGCCGCGCTGGCCGCCGCCGGCGTCCTGCTCGACGCCCGGGCCGGGGCGCGCTACCGGGGCGAGACCGAGCCCGTCGACCCGGTGGCCGGGCACATCCCCGGGGCGGTCAGCGCCCCGACGGCCGACAACGTCCACCCCGACGGCACCTTCCGTAGCCCGGCTGACCTGGCCGCCCGCTTCAAGGCCGTGGGCGCCACCCCCGAAGTCGAGGTCGGCGTGTACTGCGGTTCCGGCGTCACCGCCGCCCACGAGGCCCTCGCCCTCACCCTGGCCGGCATCCCCGCCGCCCTCTACGCCGGCTCCTGGTCCAACTGGATCACCGACCCCTCCCGCCCCATCGCCACCGGCCCCGACGCCGGCTAACCCCCGGAGAGACGCTCCCGCCCCGCCCGACGTGTGGGCGTATCTGTTCCGGTTATCTGTCACGGTAGTGACAGATAACCGGAACAGATCGAAACCTGCTGACGGTCATTCCCGGGTGGCGACGCCAGCCAGGTCACGCCGAGCCGTTAGGCCGAGCCAGGTGAGCACCCCGGCGAGCACGCCGATGCTGGACGGCGCCCATCCGGCCGCCGCGAACGCCAGCCCGGCGACCACCGCCGCGACCGCTACCCGCGCCGCCAGCCGGCCAGTCCGTCGCGCCGTTCCGGCCGGCTGCGCCGCTCTAGTCCGTCTCACGGTGGCCGCCTGCCGCGCCGCTCCGCCGTCCGCGCGCAGGTCGGCGAGCGCCTCACCCCGCCCGTCGCTCGTCCGCAGCGTCGCGTAGGCCGCCGCCGCGGCGCCGAACCAGGCCGGGTCGCCGCCGTCGTCGCGGTCCGGATGGGTCGCCGCCGCGATCCGCCGCCAGGCGGCCCGTACGTCGTCATCGGACACATCCGCCCGGGCCGGCAGCCCGAGCGCGGCGAACGGGTCGTCGGTCACCGCGTCCCTCCCGCCATCGCGGTCACCCCGTGCTCCGTCGCCTCGTGCTCAGCCATCCCGTGCTCAGCCATCCCGTGCTCAGCCATCCCGTGCTCAGCCATCCCGTGCTCAGTCACGCCGCGTCCCGAACGCCTCGTCCAGCACCTCGCTCGCGTCCGCCAGCACCGCCGCCCGCGGCCCCGGCCGGACAGTCGGCAATGGCAGGGTGGGCGGCTCTCCCGAAGCGCCCGTGCCCGTGCTCCCGCCCGTGCCCGTGCTCCCGCCCGTGCCCGTGCTCGCGCGGGTGTCCGCCCCCGACATCCCGCCCGTATCAGCCGTCCCGCTCGTCCCAACCGTGCCGCTGCCCGTCCTGGGCATCCCGCCCACGTCAGCGGCTGTCCGGCCGCCGCCGCCCGCTGGCCCGCCCCCGATCGCCGGCTGCCGCCCGGTCAGCCGCTTGACCTGCAGGTACGTGACCCCGCCGCGGTACACGTAGGCGACCTGCCCCACGTCGAGCCGCCGGACGAGGTCCCCGTCGAGCACCGGCACGTTCCCGGTTCGCGACAGCCCGTCATCCGACCACGCGCCCTCGCCGGAGAAACGCCGGGACGTATCGACCTGGGACCGCGTTCCCGCGAGGGCGGCCACCGGCTCGGGCCGGGGCGTGCGGAGCAGCCAGATGCCGCCCTCGGCGGTCGCGGCGATCCGCTGCCGTTCGTCGTCGGAGTCGGCCAGCCCCTCCCAGGACTGCGCGGACACCTGCACCGCCAGCCCGAGCGACCGCGCCCGCTCGTACAGCCGCCAGATCGGCAGCCGCCTGCTGACCGCGGAGAACTCATCGACCGCGAGCAGGATCTCCCGGTCGCCGCCGAGCGCGTGAAACGCCAGCAGGTCGGTCAGCGCCCGGGCCTGCGCCTCGGCGACGGCCGCCTCGGCGGTCCCCTCGAGCACGCAGTACCAGGCGTCCGCGTCCGCGAACGAGGCGCCGCCGTCGAGGCCGGCTCCGAGCCGGCGCCACAGCGCGGAGAACCGCAGCCGGACGCTGAGCAAGTCCTTCTTTCCCGAACGTACCGTCGCGACTGCCTCCCCCGCACCGATCGCCGCATACGCGGCGGCCAGCCAGTCGGCGTCGAGCCTGCCCAGGAAGTCGGCCGAGCCCGCGGGCGGCCCGCACGGGGCGTAGACCGCCAGCGTGACCATGGCCTCCATCACGTCGGCGTAGTAGGCGGCGCCGCCCGTGCCGTGCTCGATCAGGTCGATCAGCGTGGTGACGAGGCGGTCGGGCGGCAGCGTCCACAGCGAGAGCGACGCCTCGTCCGGCCAGATCGCGGTCGAGCGGGCGCCGGCGTCGCGCAGTACCCGCCGGGTCCGGTCGGCGACCTTGCGCGAGGCCCCGCCGCCCTTGCAGTCGAGGACCACGAGCAGCGGCCGCCGCCCGGTCCCGGCGGTGTAGCGGCGCAGCCCGGCCGCCATGAACCCGGCCCACAGGCGCAGCAGCAGGGTGGTCTTCCCGGTTCCGGTTGACCCGATGACGACCTGGTGCGAACGGAGCCGCTCGTACGGGATCGCCGCCGTCCGGACGGGCGGGTGCCGGACCGAGCGGATGGTCGCGCCCGCCACCACGTGGCCGCCCGCTGAGATCAGCGGGAGTGACCCGGGCGCGGCGAGCAGCGCCCGCGCGGTCCTGACCTGGTGGCGCCACTGCCGCTCGTCGAACGCGGCGGGCGCGGCCGGGGTCAGGCCGCCGGCCCCCGTCCGCATGCGGAACAGC